>WNGB01006315.1_pt1 | contig 17449 bp, 20 predicted proteins | sample 5400681 | NCBI WGS metagenome assembly WNGB01 (sample SAMN13153367, study PRJNA577476) | soil metagenome | isolation source: 115 cm soil or saprolite under grassland replicate 2 | place: USA:California | collected 2016-06-15 | reverse complement strand
GATCCCGCTCATTCAGGCGAGGCAAGAGATCCGCCAGTCGGGCGGCCATTGCCGCGAACTCCGTGGACCGGTTGTGAGGCATAGCGAGAGCATACAGGAATTGTATTAGTAATACAAGTTATTTAATTACACTTACTTATGACCAGCGAGCCATACGCCTCAGCCGAGCGGGTGTTTTGGGTCGTGGACAACGGCAGCTCCCACCGCGGCCAGGCATCGGTGGATCGGCTGCAGGGCGCCTGGCGCAACCTGCGCCTGATCCACCTGCCCGTCCACGCATCCTAGCTCAACCAGATCGAAATCTACCTCTCGATCGTGCAGCGCAAGGTCCTGAGCCCAAACGACTTGGGTGCGGCTCGTTCATAGGGACGTGTTGAGCTGGGAGGTTGCGGTCTGGCTGTGCGAGAGTGGCCGTCACCTATTCGTGTGGTGACGGAAGGCAACGATGGTGGGTTCGCTGATGGCAGAGCTGGAAGCGCGGGAAGCCGCGGCCCGTGGCCGGGCGGAGGGATTGCGTGCCCGGATCGCTGAGCTGGCCGAGCAGTTGGCCGCTGAGGAGGGGTTGCTGTCGCGGCTGGGGATCACGCGGCAGACCGTCCTGGAGATCCTTGACGGCGGTGGCGACCACGAGTGGGGGTCGATGGAGGGGGTCGATGGAGGGCCGGGCGGTGTCGAGGTCGAGCAGGACGGCGACGCGGGGGTCCGGGCCGCGTTGCGCCTGAACGGTCCGGTCGCCCGTGCCGCCTTGGAGGCGGCCCCGGCGGCCGCGCGGGTGGGTGTGGGGGCGGTCACGGTGGCCCAGTGGCAGGCGGGCATGGAGGAGGCGGTACTGCCGGTGGCCTACCGTGACGTGCTGGAAGTCCTCGCCGATGCCGGAAAGCCGCTGCGGACCAAGCAGATCGCTGTGGCGCTGGGGCTGGGCGAGGGGCGCCGCAGCGTGGAGGGGCTGCGCTTGAAGCTCAAGCGGCTGGTGCAGCGTGGCTGGCTGGCCGAGCCGGCAGTGGGCCTGTTTGCCCGCCGTGACCAGATGACCAAGTCCGCGTCGACGAATTGATCGGTTGGCGGCGGTTGATCGTAGCGTTGGCGCCCGTCAACTCCTTGGACGACCAACCGGAGAAGAGCCGATGCCACCCTGCGCCGCCACCGATCCGACCGATCCGTTCGCCGCGTCCCGGACTGCGTTTGCTGCCCTGACCGTGGAGCTGGGCGCCGAGCCGGCCGCGGGGCTGGGGCACGCCGAGCTGGAGGACCTGCTGGAGGTGCGCGGCCGGGATCTGCTGCGGCAGCTGTTCCAGGACCACCTCGACCTGCGCCAGGTCCGCGAGGAGCAGACGGTGCGCGCACACCGGGCACCGGTGATCGGCGCTGACGGCGGCATCCGCCACGCGGTCGAGGCCGGCCACCGCCGAGCGCTGGCCACCATCTTTGGGACGGTGACGGTGGGTCGGTGTGCCTGGCGCGCGCGGGGGCAGCGCGTTGTCTACCCGACCGATGCGGCCCTGCGGCTGCCCAGGCTGCGCCACAGCCACGGGCTGCGCCGGCTGGCGGCCCTGGAGGCGGTGCGCGGCTCGTTCGACCAGGCCACCGAGGCGATCGGTGGCCGCTGCGGGCAGGTGGTGGGCGAGCGGCAGGTCGAGCAGCTGACCGTGGCCGCCGCCGACATCGACGCGTTCTACCGCGCCGTGGTGCCCCAGCCGTGCACCGACGCCACCGTGCTGGTGGTGTCGGTGGACGGCAAGGGCGTGGCGATGCGTCCCGAGGCGCTGCGCGAGGCGACCCTGAAGGCGGCCAAGGCCAAGGGCGCCAACACCTACCGGACGCGGCTGGCCAGTGGCGAGAAGCAGGGACGCAAGCGGATGGCCACCCTTGGGGTGGTCTACGACGCCGAGCCGGCCCCCCGCCGCGCCCACGATGTCATCTGTGTCCCCGCCGCCGGCGCCGAGGGCCGCAGCGGCCAACGCGGCCGCCGGGTCGGCCCCAAGGCCCAAGCGAAGTGGCTGACCGGCTCGGTCACCGCCGACAGCGAGCAGGTCATTGCAGCGGTCTTCGACCAAGCCACCCAGCGTGACCCGTCCCACCGTCGCACCTGGGTGATCCTGGTCGACGGGGCCCGCCATCAACTGGACCTGGTCCGTGGCGAAGCGGCCCGCCGCGGTATACCCGTCCACATCCTGGTCGACCTCATCCATGTCATGGAGTATGTGTCTGCGCCACGAGGCGCTCTGCTATATCCCCCGCGCAGCGGGGAGAGATTGGAGGGAATATCTCTGGACCTGATGGCTTACCTGGACCCGAAAGGCGAAGGGGACAATAGCATGCCAGGAAACCAGCAGTCGGGCTCAGGCGTCTGGCCCACCGAGTCATGGCCGTGGGCGGCCATCCACGCGCGCAGGTCGGCCTGCACCCGCGACAGGTGCTCGGGCCCGTTGCGCAGCAGCGCGGAGGCCAGCATCGCCACGTCGGCGCCCGCCAGCAGCGCCTTGACGACGTCCTGGCCACTGTGGATCCCGCCGGTGGCCGCCAGCGAGGCGGGGAGCTGCCGGTACAGGATGCCGATCCAGCGCAGCCGCAGGAGCAGCTCCTCCGGGCTGCTCAGGGCGAGGGTCGGCGCCACCGCGAGCCGCTCGACGTCGATGTCGGGCTGGTAGAAGCGGTTGAACAGCACCAGCCCGTCGGCGCCGGCCTCGGCCAGCCGTAGGGCCATGTTGGCCATGGCGCTGTAGAAGGGGCCGAGCTTGACCGCCAGGGGGATCCCCAGCGCCTGCCGCGCGGCGCGCACCAGGTCGACGCAGGCCAGCTCGGCCTCGTGGCCGTCCAGGCCGAAGTGGGCGGCGATGACGTAGACGTTGAGCTCGACCGCATCGGCGCCGGCCTTCTCCAGCATGCGGGCGTGCTCCAGCCAGGAGCCGGCGGCGGTGCCGTTGAGGCTGGCGATCACCGGGACGAAGAGGGCGTTTTTGGCCCGCTCGATCAGCCGCAGGTAGTCGGCCGGACCCAGGGCTCGCTCCAGCTCCGGCGGCTGGCCGGTGAGCTGCTCCTGGAACAGCGATGGCAGCACCACCGCGGCCGCGCCGGCTGCCTCCAGGCGGCGCAGGTCGTCCAGGTTGGCGGTCAGCGGCGACGCCGACGCCACCAGCGGGCTGCGCAGCCGCAAGCCCAGGTAGCCGGTTTGCAAATCGACCATGACAGGCCCCCTTTCTCCCCGATGCTCCCGGCCAGGCAGATCCGCGACCAGGGCCGAACGGCTCGCGGCATCCGGGCCGTCCGCCGGGATCTCGCGGGCCGACCGGCCGTAGGGGCGGGACCGCAACCCCACTACCGTCGAGCTGGGCACCGGAACCGCCCCCGGGGACCCGTGCGGCGGGAGGGAGGCCACCATGCAGCGCACCGTGCAGGACGTGATGACCAGGGAGGTCGTGATCGCCCACGAGTCCACCCCCTTTCACGAGCTGGTCGAGATGCTCAGCTGCCATCATGTGAGCGCGCTGCCCGTGGTCGACGATGCCGGTCACGTGCTGGGCATCGTCTGCAACAGCGACCTGGTGCTGAAGGAGGTCCAGGCGCTCAGGGGACCCTGCGACCCGAACGAGCTGACCACACGGCACCGCCTGGAGCGCGCCAAGGCGGCAGGCACCACCGCCCGGGAGGTCATGACCACGCCGGTGGTGACCATGTACCCGCAGGAGCTGGTCGCCGACGCCGCCCGCCGCCTGCACGCCTGGAAGCTCGACCAGCTCCCGGTCATCGACCGCGCCGGCACGCTGGTCGGGATCATCAGCCGCGCGGACGTGCTGAAGGTCTTCCTGCGCTCCGACGAGGAGATCCGCTTCGAGCTGCTCGACGACATCGCCGGGCGCCTACTGCGGCTGCCCGCCGACCAGTTGCAGGTCGACGTGGACGGCGGCGTGGTGACGCTCGAGGGCCGACTCGAGCGCCGCAGGCGGGTGGTGGCGCTTGCCGAGCTGGCCAAGCTGGTGGACGGCGTGGTCGCTGTGCACGACCATCTCGCCTACCAGCGGGACGACCTTGACGAGGTGCGGGCGCCGGCGGCACCCCCGTCGGGGTGACGGCGCGTCTCAGGCGCCGGGCGGGGTGGTGTGGCGCGCCAGGTAGGCCGCCGCCTCGGCGCGGCGGCCTACCTCCAGCTTGGACAGGATGCTGGAGACGTAGTTCTTGACCGTCTTCTCCGCCAGCCCCAACTCCTCGCCGATCTGCCGGTTGGTCCGCCCATCGGCCACCAACGCGAGGATCCGCTCCTCTGCGGCGACAGCCGCGCGAGCCGCTCGTCCTTGAACAGGTGCTTGCCCTTGCGCAGCCGCTCCAGCACGCCCTTGGTGACCGCCGGGTCCAGCAGGCTCTGCCCCTGCCCTACCGTGCGGATCGCCCCCACCAGCTCGGCACCCCGGATCTGCTTGAGGACATAGCCCGCCGCCCCGGCCATGATCGAGGCGAACAGCGCCTCGTCATCGGCGAACGAGGTCAGCATCAGCACCTGGATCGCCGGGCGCTGGGCGCGGATCTCCCTGGTGGCCTCGATGCCGCTGCCGTCGGGCAGCCGCACGTCCATCACCACCACGTCCGGCTGGGCCCGCTCGGCAACCGCCACCGCCTCACGCGCCGTGCCGGCCTCGGCGGCGACCACGATGTCCTCGACGCCGGCCAGCAGCGCCTTGATCCCGTCGCGCACGACCTCATAGTCGTCGACAAGGAGCACTCGCAGCGGACGCCCTGTCATGCCGGCATGCTCCCAGCCGCGGACCCCGGCCGCAACTGGCACGTCAGCACAGCGGCACAGGTCACCCGGTCACAGGGGGATGCGCACGCTCACGGTCGTGCCCTCGGCAGGGTCACTGCGGATCCGTAGCTCCCCGCCCATGGTGGCCGCCCGGGCCTCAAGGTTGCCCAGTCCCTGGCCACGCTCGACCCGCTGGGGGTCGAAGCCGCGGCCGTCGTCGTCGACCTCGAGGACGCCCAGGTCGCCGTCGCGGCGCAGCGAGAGCCTGCACGTGGCCGCCTGGGCGTGCCGGCCGACGTTCGACAACGCCTCGCGAGCCAACTGCACGATGTCGGCCGCCCGTGGCGCCAGCTCGCTGGCGAGGTGCTCGTCGACCTCGACCACCGTGGTCACGCCAGCGCGCCGCTCCAGTTCGCCGGCAAGCTCGCGCAGCGCGGTGTCCAGCTGCCGGTCGGCCAGCAGGCCCGGCCGCAGGCCGAAGATGTAGTTGCGCAGGTCCCGGATGACCCGGTCCAGTTCGGTGACCGCCTCCTGGATGCGCTGGTCGATCTGGGGGTCGCCGGCCAGCATCGCGGTGCCCTGCAGGCTTATCCCGGTCGCGAACAGCGCCTGGATCGCCCCGTCGTGCAACTCCCGGGCGATGCGCTCGCGGTCCTCCAGCACTGCCAGCCGCTGGATCTGCCGCTGCGCGCTGGCGTACTGGAACGCCACCGCCGCCTGATCGGCGAAGGTCTCCATCAGCTCGATGTCGGCCTCCGCAAAGCGCGGCCGGCCCAAACGGCGAGCCACCATCAGCGTCCCGAAGGTCTGCCCCTGCGACCGCAACGGGACGAAGATGGCCGGGCCAAGCTCCCCTTCGCGCACGACCTGCTGGAAGACGCGCTCGTCGGTGGCAGCGTCGGCGATCACCACGGTCTTGCCGGTCTGCAGCACCTCACCGGAGACCGAATCCTGGATCGGGACCTCCAGGCCACGCAGCCGTTCGGCGCCGTAGCCGTCGGCGACCTCGAGCACCAGCGCGTCCGGCCTCTGGCCGGGCAGCGCGATGGTCGCAAGGTCTGCCTCCATCAGCTCGCGGGCCCGCTGGGCGGCCAGCCCAAGGGCGACGTCCAGTGGCGAGCCACCCAGGATCGCGGCGGCCAGCTCACGCAGTGCCTCCAACCGCCGGCTGCGCCGCTGCGCCTCCTCGTACAGCCGGACGTTGTCGATGGCCACCCCAGCCTGCGCGGCCAGCACCACCAGCGCCTGCTCGTCCTCGGCCGAGAACTCCTCGGCGCGCTGCTTCTCGGTCAGGTACAGGTTGCCGTAGACCAGCCCACGGGCGACCACCGGCGCACCCAGAAACGAGCGCATCGGCGGGTGGTTGGGCGGAATGCCGACCGAGCGCGGGTCCTGGGTCAGGTCGGCCAGCCGCAGCGGGTGCACATCGCGGATCAGCACGCCCAAGATCCCGCGACCCACCGGCAGATGCCCGATGGCCCGTCGCTCCTGCTGGGTGACCCCGGTCGTGATGAAGTCGACCAGCAGGCCGTCACGACCGAGCACCCCCAGCGCCCCGTAGCGGGCACCGGTCAGCTCGGTGGCCAGCTCGACCAGCCGCTGCAGGATGGCCGGCAGCGACAGCTCGGAGGCGAGGGTCATCCCCGCCTCCAGCAGCATGCTGTTGCGGTCACGGCGCGACGCTGAGACCCCACTCACACCCGCAACGCTAGCATCTGCCTGCTTGCCCAGGTAGCTACCGCAACCGTGGCCACAGCAGGGCAGACGCCGCCGGTGGTTGGCCCGGCCTGCCGGATAGGGGGCTTGCGTCGCCATCAGTCTCCCCCGGGCGTACGCACGGCCCCAGAGCCAGACCCGGCGCAGTGAGGGCCTTGCGGACCAATGGCCCTGTGCTTCTGGGGCGATCGGCCCATGCCACGGGTCTGGCGGCGGGCGAGACTGCGGATGCAAGCCAGAAATACTCTAGGAGGAGATCATGGCCATCCAGCAGGAGTCGATCCGAGCGGCCGGCTCCATGCAGCTTCCGGCGCAGCGGGCCGCCGAGACGGCCTCCACGCACGGGGCTGTTATGACCACCGTTGCCGCCAAGTTCCTCGCGGTCGTGCGGATGGTGACCGGCTTCGCGTTCCTGTGGGCATTCCTGGACAAGACCTTCGGCCTCGGCTACGCAACCCCGGCGGCCAAGGCCTGGATCAACGGCGGCCACCCCACCAAGGGCTTCCTGAGCGGCGTCGCGGTCGGCCCCTTCCAGGCCACCTTCCACAACTGGGCGGGGAGCGCGTGGGCGGACTGGCTGTTCATGGCGGGCCTGCTCGGCATCGGCATCGCGCTGCTGCTCGGGGTCGCGCTGCGGGCCGCCGCCGTCAGCGGCACGGTGATGATGCTGCTGATGTGGGCGGCCGAGTGGCCGCTGGCCAGGCATACCTCGGCCGGCGAGCTGAGCATGTCGACCAACCCGATCGTCGATTACCACATCGTCTACGCGCTGGTGCTGATCGCGGTCGCGCTGACCTATGCGGGCAACACCTGGGGACTGGGCCGGGCCTGGGCGAAGCTGCCCTTCGTCCACCGCAACCGCTGGCTCCTCTGACAGCGATCACCCGCCGGGGTGCCCATGGCTGACTCCATCGGCTGTGGGCACCGGCCTTTGGAGCTGAGCCCGACGTGTGGCCATGGTGCGTCCGTCGGTTCCGATACCAACCGGCACAGACCAACAGGGGCGAGCACCGAGACTAATGGAGCACTGGCGGAATCAGCACTACACGGCATTGAACGGCACTGGCGAGCACTGGAGAGCAGCTAATTTCGTCGTCTCTTAATCAGCGGGTTCGGGGTTCGAGTCCCTAGCGGCGCACCCTTCATTGGTGCCCCCGACCTGCGGCTTTGCAGTGTCCTCATCGAGGCGGGCCCTCATTCACGCCTGGTGGTGTGTCCGTGGTGTGTCCATGGGTTCGCGATGCGTGCCCCGAGGGCACCGTATCGCCCGCTGCGACGGGAACTGGGCCGATGAGCGGCGCTGCGATTCCCACACTTATCCAACACCTCGGCGACACGTGCGGTTTGCTGTGAGTGTGCGGTCGACCGGTGGGCTGGACATCGTCCTGGCAACGAGCTTGCCAGGATCTTGGCGGCTCCAGGGCAGCGGCGGTCGAGGAGCCGACAGGCTCTCGATGGTCCGCGTGCACGCCGCCAGGTCGCTACTCCCGCCAATCGTCCGTGTCGGGCAGGGCCGCACGCCCCTACGCAGCCAAGGCGGCCGGCTGGACACTCGATGGGCCGGGGCGACCGCGACCGTGGCGGCCGGCCGCAAGCCCCAGGGAGGAGGAACTGCCATGACCACCACCCACGTGCCCGCGCCCCGTGCCGCCTCCTCGGTGCGGCTGCGGACACGCCTGCTGTCCGTGTTCCTGGCGCTGCATGGCGTGGCGCACTTCGCCGGCAGCACCACCAGCCTGAAGCTCATCGGCCAGGGCAAGGCCGCCGAGTATCTCGGCGGGTCCTGGGTCGTCGCCGACCCGACGACCCTACGCATCCTCGCAGCGGCGTGGGCGGCCATCGGGATCGCGTTCCTGGTCGTCGCCGCCATGGTGTGGCGCCACCCCGCATCGGCGCGGCTGCCGCTGGCCACGGTCGCGGCGCTGTCGCTCACGCTCAGCGTCGTCGCCTTGTGGGCGGCCGTCGTCGGCGTGGTCCTCAACGCCATCCTGCTCCTGCTCGCAGTGGCGGCACCGCGGGCGATCCTCGCCGACGACCGACCCTGGAACGTCAGCACGCGTGGAGGCCCCGATGAGCGAGTCGATGCCGGCACAGGTCGAAGCGCGCCTGCTGCGCCCGGCCCAGCCAGGCGGGTTCACCACCGCGGAGCTCGACGGCCTGCCAGCGCCGGTCAGGCGCCACCTGGCGCAGGCGACCGCCCCGGGGACCCCGCTGGCGACCTCCGCGCGGCTGCGGATGCGCGGCCACATCAGGATCGGACGCTGGCTGCCGTTCCGCGCCCGCCAGATCCTCGACCCCCACCACGGGTTCGTCTGGGCCGCACGGACCGCGGGCGTGATCACCGGCTCTGATCGCTACGTCGACGGCGCCGGCGGCCAGGACTGGAAGCTCGCCGGCCTGCTCACCGTCATGCACACCAACGGCCCCGACGTCTCGCGCGCTGCCGCGGGACGGGCCGGCGCCGAGGCGATCTGGGTGCCGACGGGCGCATGCTGTCGTTCGCCTTTGACCGCTGGGGCGACCCCGACAACCACGGCGAATGGGCCTGGTACCCCTTCGGCGGCGAGATCACCGGCTGGCGCACCTTTTGATGGCGTCACCATCCCCAGCGCCGGACGGGTCGGCTGGCTGTTCGGGACCGACCGCTGGCCCGCCAGCGAGTTCTTCGCTACCAGATCACCGACCTGCAGCTCGTCACCGTCGTGGACCGATAGCTCCACGACCAGTTCCACGCCGAGCCCGATCCCTGGACCAGTTCGACAGCGCGCGACAACAGGAGCCGACCATGAAGCTCGACACGGCACCGACACAACTACCCACGCCAAGACGGGCGAGGACCGGGCCTGGTCGTCACCGGGGGAGGCGGGTCCTGATCGGGCTGGAGCTCCTCACCGGCGTGGCGGCTGTCATCGGCGGCCTCCTGCTCGTCATCGAGCCGGATGGGTCGCTGATGAACGCCAAGCTGTCCGCCCTGGCTGGCAGCCCGTTTTCGGACTGGCGCATCCCAGGAGCCCTGCTGGCCACCCTGGTCGGCGGCGGCTTTGTGGGGACAGGTCTGTGGCAGTGGCGGGACGGATGGCATGCCCGTGAGCTGTCGTTGCTGGCAGGGCTCGGCTTGGTGGTCTTCGAGGGCGCGGAGCTGGCTTGGATCGGCTTCCAACCCCTCGAGGCCGTCTTCGGAGCTGTCGGGCTGGTCGTGATGGGGCTCGCGTGGCGGCTTCCCAGGCAGTGATCGGCCGCCCGACCCCGGGCCACCCGCTCAGTCCTATGCCTTGCGAGTGAGCGTCTTGACGGCGCCTTGGCGTTCTGGTCCACGGCGGAGGTCGTGAGCCGCTCCGCCGCTCCTGGCGCCTCGATCGTGTGACTGCCCATCAGGTAGCCGCGGAACACGATCAGCCACAGCACCACCGGGTAGACCAGCCAGTGCTCGATGCCGCCCTCGCCCAGTTCGGCAACCGGGCCCCCACTCCAGGAAGAACGGGCCGAGCATCGTGCTCGTCAGCGAGATGGCCCGAGGAGGGTCGAGGGGTCCTGGGACGTGGAGGCACTTCAGGAGCGTCTGCGCATACCCTGGGGGGTAGGGTACTTCGGCGTCAGGCCTAGGGACCTTCGGCTCTGCCCCGCACCAGCCGCAGTTGCCATCTTCATGTGAGAGAGATCACAAGGAGGAGGCGGGGCATGGACGACGGCGAGCAGACCCTGTCGATCGCGCTGTTCTCGGGGACCGACGACAAGCTCAACGCGGCCGCGCTGCTCACAGCGGGCGCGGCGGCGCTGGGCCGCAAGGTCGACGTCCTGTTGCAGTACTGGGCGCTCGACGCGTTCCGAGCCGGCAACCTCACCAAGGACCACGGCCTCGCGCCTGAGGCAGGACCCGACGGCGCCGCCGCCACCCAGCGGCTGGCGGCCGAGGGCGGCGGCCAGCACTGGAGCACGGTCCTGGCCCAGGCCAAGGAGCTCGGCGAGGTGTGCGTGCACGCCTGCTCACTGTCGATGGACATGCTCGGGCTGGTCAGGGACGACCTGGACCCGCTGGTCGACGACGTCGAGGGCGTCACGGCCTTCATGCTCGCCGCCGACGGCCAGCTCGTCTTCATCTGAAACGGGAGGGAACTGCCATGAGCGAAGTCACAGTCGACCAGGTGATCGACGCGCGAGGGATGGCCTGCCCCGGCCCGCTGACGTCGCTGATCGGCGCGATCCGTCAGCGCGAGGTCGGCGCGGTGGTCGAGGTCTGGTCCAGCGACGAGGGCTCGGCGACCGACATCCCGGCCTGGGTCGCCAAGGCTGGCCACGAGCTGCTCGCGGTCGACGAGCAGGACGGCTTCACACGCTTCTGCGTCCGCAAGGCGAGGTGACCGGCGATGCCCGCCAACGTGGTGGTGCTCGGCGGTGGGGTCGGCGGGACGCTCGCGGCGAACCTGCTGGCCCGCCAGCTCGGCCGTGACGCGCACGTCACCGTGGTCGACCCCACCGGCATGCACGTCTACCAGCCCGGCTTCCTGTACGCCGCGCTCGGCAAGGCCCAGGGCCGCTGGCTCGCACGCGACGAGCGCACGCTGCTCCGCCGCGATGTCGAGCTTGCCGTCGAGGCGGCCACCCTGATCGAGCCCGACAAGGGCCTGGTGCGGCTCGCCCACGGCGGCAGCCTGCCGTTCGACTATCTGCTGCTGGCCACGGGCGCCAGGCTGGTCCCCGACGAGATCCCGGGCCTGATCCAAGGCGCCCACGAGTTCTACTCGCTGCAAGGGGCGCTGCGGCTACGGGAGGCACTGCGTGGCTTCCGCGGCGGCCGGGTCCTGGTCGGCGTGGCGGGGATCCCCTACAAGTGCCCACCCGCGCCGGTCGAGTTCACCCTCATGCTGGACCGGTACCTGCGCCAGCGCGGCGTGCGTGACAGGTCCCAGGTGACGCTGCTGTCGCCGCTGGGCCGGGCGTTCACCATCGAGTCGGCCTCCAAGCTGGTCCAGCCGATCATGGAGCGGCAGGGCATCGGCCTGGAGACCTTCTTCAACGTCGAGACGGTCGACCCCTCCGCTGGCACCGTCAGCTCACTGGAGGGCGACAAGGCCGACTACGACCTGCTCGTGCTGGTCCCCCCGCACCGTGGCCAACGGGTCATCGAGGCCTCCGGCCTGGGGGACGCGGGCGGCTGGGTGCCGACCGACCGGGCCACGCTCCAGCATCGCGACCACGACCGCGTCTTCGCCCTGGGTGACGCGACCGACCTGCCGATCTCCAAGAGCGGCTCGACCGCACACTTCGAGGCGCCGGTGGTCGCCAGCCGCATCGCCTCGCTGCTGCGCGGCACCGCGCCCAAGGCCAACTACGGCGGCCGGGTGATGTGCTTTCTGGAGACCGGCGACGGGCGCGCGACCGCACTGCGCTTCGACTACGAGCACCCCCCCGTCCCGCCGGCTCCCTCCCGCTTCTGGCATGCGGCCAAGTGGGCGTTCAACCGGCTGTACTGGGACACCGTCCCGCAAGGGCGCATCCCCGAGAGGAGAGCGGCATGAGCGCACCCACCACCACCACCACCACCACCACCACCACCACGCTCGACTGCAAAGGCCTGTCGTGCCCAATGCCGATCGTCAAGACCGCGGTCGCGATCAAGAAGCTCGCAGCCGGCGAGCTGGTCGAGGTGCTTGCCACCGACGCAGGCTCAGTCGCCGACTTCACCGCCTGGTCCCGCTCGACCGGCAACGAGCTGGTCGAGCAGACCGCCCAGGGCGGCGTCTACCGGTTCGTGATCAGGACGGGATGAGCCAGCCATGACCGACACCGCGCAGATGGAGGCGGCCGTGACCGCCGCACAGGCCAGGCAGAAGGCCGACAAGCTGGTGATCTTCACCTGGGGCGGCGACCTCGATAAGGTCTGGCCGACACTGATCCTGGCCACCACCGCCGCCGCCATGGGCATGGAAACCATCGTCTTCTTTACCTTCTGGGGCCTGTTCCCGCTGGTCCGCAACGACGTCCGCCTGACGGGCGACAACTGGATGCAGAAGATGCTGTCGCTGGTGCATCGTGGCGGCACCGAGCACCTGAAGCTGTCGCAGATGAATTTCGCCGGCATGGGCCCGGCGATGATGCGCAAGCTTGCCAGCGAGCACAACGTCGCCAGCCCCCAGGAGCTGCTCGGGTTGGCCCGCGAGATGGGCGTGCGGCTGGTCCCCTGCCAGATGACCATGGACCTGCTCGGCCTGTCGCGCGAGGACCTGATCGACGGGCTCGAGGAACCCGCCGGCGCCGCCACCGCCCTGGCCGAGGCCCAAGACGCCATCACGCTGTTCATCTGACCTGTTGCCGAGGTGCTGGTCATGCAGTTGGACGAGAACACGTTGGCCGACGCGCTGGCCCGGCTGCGCCGCGTCGAGGGCCAGGTCGGTGGGATCATCCGCATGATCGAGTCAGGCAGGGAGTGCCGCGAGGTCGTCCAGCAGATCTCAGCGGCCTCCCGCGCGCTCGACCAGACCGGCTTCAAGATCCTCGCCTGCGGCCTGCGTCACTGCCTGCGCGACGAGCAGGCCGCCCAGCGGGCCGGATACAGCCAGGCCGAGCTGGAGAAGCTGTTCCTCCAGCTCCGGTAGCCGCCAGGCCTGTGTGACGATGCGTCGCGGCAACCGCCGACGGCGGACGCGAGGGCGCCAGCGGCGGTGCCGGTGCGCCAGCCAGATGACCACCGCCATGACCGCCAGCACATCGGCGAACCCGGTGATCGACGCCCACGGCAGCTCGACATCGCCAGCCTCGAGGTGTGAACCAGGCCCCAAGGGGGTGAGCAGCGGCCACAGCACCAGAAGGTTCTGGCACAGCTGGTAGGCGATGGCGTAGACGACACCCAGGACGAACAGAAACGCCAAGTCGCCAGCGCGCATGCCGTAGCCCAAGTGGTACAGCCCGTACAGGGCGGCCGCGCCCGCCACGGACGGGCCGATCCCAAAGCTTGCCTCGAGGCGTCCCTGCACAAAGCCGCGAAAGAGCACCGCCTCGAACAGGCCGACCGTCAGCGACATGACCAGTAGCGGCACCCAGTCGACCGGTGCCGGCAGCCGGTGGCCCACAGCGTCGTGACCGCCTGCACCGCCGCGAACAGCACGCCCAGGGCGACCGACATCGGCAGCCGCCGCGCCCCATGCGAGCGAGTGCAGTGGCCGGCGACGCGGCCACACCGTGTACACCAGCGGACCCGCGACGCCCAGAATAGGCCAGCGGGCCGCGCCAGGGGCAGGGCAGGATGCGTGAACCGGCGTGGGCAATGCCAGCGATTTTACAGTGTGCAAACCCGGCTCTCCACAGGTCCCCTCCCATCCCCACCGAGCCCCGCCCATCGGCCGTGACCAGCACGAACGCCGCGCTGACAGCCCCTACCGTCACCCGCCGTCCCCACCTGTTGCGTCCCGTCCCGCGCGTCTTGGCGTCACGCGGAGGGAAAGTGGAGGGAAATCCTGGCCGCCCGACCGGCGTCTGGCACCCTGCATCGCGGGGCGTTCGCCTGGCTGCGCCAGCGGGTGGCGCCAACCGCCACAGAGCCAGCAGGTCTATCTGGCCCTGACGGCGACCTCCCGACCGGCCGCGACGCGGCGCTCGGCCTGGTGGATAACGGTGTCGCCGTGCGCCATCAGGTGCACTGCCGCAAGGGCCAGCCAGGGACGCCACTGTCGGGACCATGGGGCGGGGTGGGGGGTGGTGCTGGAGGGGTGGAGGCCGAGATCCACTCGCGCCGCATCCAGTGATGGGTCGGTGAGCGGGAACGCCTCGCGCTGTCCGAGCCGGAAGGCGAGGTGGTGGCACAGGTCGTGGTCGATGCCGGGGACCGTCGCCAGCGCGTCCAGGCTGGTGCCGTAGCGCAGTGCGCTGTGGCCTGCGGCGACGGTGGCCGCCAGCCCCGCGATCGCGGTCGCCTCGGCGCTGGGAAGGCCGATCGCGGTGAGGCTGGTCGACGTCACCGCCTCTGCGTCGGGGAAGGTGGGGGTCAGGCCCTGCGGAAGCCCGGGGACCGGCGTGCCCAGGCTGGTCACCATCGCCTGGAGCCAGTGGGCCACCGGCCCGGGGGCGTGCCCGCGACGCAGGATCGCGCGGACGCCGACCTCCAACGGGCTCCACGCGCCTGGGACGGCGAGCCCGGGACGGTCACCGACCATGGTGCCGAGCACCGCATCGGCGGACAGCGCGGCGACCCCGGCAGCGTGGTCGGTGTCGATGCCGAGCAGCCGCCCGACCCGGTCCACCGCATGGATCAGGCCCTCCCAGTACGGCAGGTGGGCGCGGAGGAGCAGGTGCCCGTCGCCGCCGGGCGAGATCTCGAGCGCCCTGGGTGCGCCGTCCACGGTGATCGTGCGCCGGTAGGTGTCGCCCTGGATCGCTTCGACCCCGGGCAGAGCCTCCGCGGCCGCTGGCAGTTGGAAGGTGCGAGTGTTGTTGGCCAGCGGTCTCGCGCCGCAGCCGGGCCGGCAGTAGATACCGGTGGTGACGACGGCGGAGTACGTGGTCATGGCCTACATGTACGCCATTGCCCGCAGGGTTGCTGGCCGGATTCGGACATCGTCATCCGTACCCTGGACCTGCTGCGAGGCTGCGGTCGGACCGTACCCATCGTGTCCGGATCTGGCCGGACACGCCGCCGGCGCCGCGCAGAGCATGTTCGCCGTCCACCAGCGCGGCGCGGCGCCCGCGGTGCCCGATCAAAGGAGACGAGCTGATCGTCGCCCTCTGAGCAATCCGGCCGTCCCTGGCGTCGCTGGAGCGGCGCCAGGACGGGCCGGCAGTGGATGGATAGGAGAGGTCATGGAGGTCGATCGACAGGCCCGCCGAGCGGCGATCTTCGCCGGTCTCCACCGGTCCGGCGCCCCGCTGCTACTGGCCAACGCCTGGGATGTCGCCTCAGCGGTCACGATCGCCGGCGCCGGAGCGAAGGCGATCGCCACCACCAGCGCGGGTGTCGCATGGTCGCTCGGTGTACCTGACGCCGCCGACCTGGGCGCGGACCGCGCCGCGGCGGTCATCGAGCGCATCACGGCGGCCGTCGAGGTGCCGGTCTCTGCGGACATCGAAGCTGGCTACGGGCCTGCGCCCGATGCCGTCGCGGCCACCATGACCGCGGTCATCCAGGCCGGTGCTGTCGGCGTCAACCTCGAGGATCGGTCCGGACAAGACCAGGCCCCACTGTTCGAACCAGCCGAACAGGCCGAACGGCTCGCCGCGGCCCGCGCCGCCGCGGATCGCCTCGCAATCCCCGTGTGGATCAACGCGCGGACCGACGTGTTCCTCGCCGGTATCGGTCCTGCCGAGCAGCGGCTCCAGGCCACGCTGGAGCGAGCCGCCGCCTACGCGGCGGCGGGGGCGGACAGCCTGTTCGTTCCCGGCCTGATCGACCTCGCTGCGATCGCCGAGCTGGCAGCGGGGCCGCTGCCGGTCGCGGTGATGGTGTGGGCCGGCGCCCCGACCGTGCCGGAACTGGCGTCCGCCGGCGTGGGTCGCATCAGCCTCGGCTCCGCGGTCGCCCAGGCCGCCTACGCCGTCGCCGCCCGCGCGACCAGGGAGCTCCTTACGGACGGGACCTACGACTCGACCGCCGACGGGATCCCCTATGACAAGACAAATGACGCCCTGGCCAGCAGGCCGGCGACCCAGGAGGCCCGGTGATGGTGCCGGCCGGCAACCGGGTGATCGCCGTCTTCGGGGCGTACGGGCACACGGCCCGGTTCGTGGTCGCCGAGCTCCGAGACCGCGGCTGGACGCCGGTCCTCTCGGGTCGCGATGCCGCCAAGCTCGCGACCGTCGCCGCCGGTTCCCATCCGGTGCTGGAGAGCCGCCTCGCCTCCGTCGAGGACCCAGCGTCACTCGACCGTGCCATCGCCGGCGCCGCCGCGGTCGTCAACTGCGCGGGTCCCTTCGGCGAGACCGCGCCAGCGGTCATCGAGGCCGCCCTGCGCGCGGGCATCCATTACCTGGACGTGAACGGACAGTCCCTCGTCACGATCAGGACTTTCGACACATATGCTGACGACGCTCGGGTACGGGACGCCGGCATCGTGATCGCGCCCGCGCTGGGCTTCTACGGTGCACTGGGCGACCTGCTCGCCACCGCCGCGATGGCAGGCTGGCCATCGGCGGACGAGATCTCGATCGCGGTGGCGCTCGACAGCTGGAAGCCAACGCGGGGAACGCTGCTGGCCGGCGAGGACACCGCGGGCCGGCGAGTGGTCCTCAGCGGCCATCGGCTGCGGATCCTCCCCGGCGACCAGCCGCCACCCAGCGGAACCTGGGACTTCCCCGCGCCGTTCGGCACCCAGGAGGTCGTGGGCGAATTCCCCACCACAGACGTCGTCACCATCGCGCGCCACCTCGACGTGGCGGACGTCCAGGCCTTCATCAACCGCGCTCCGTTGGCGGATCTCGACGAACCCTCCTCGTCGGGGCCCCAGGCGGCGGACGAGAGCGGGCGCTCAGCGCAGACGTTCGTGGTCCACGTCGTCGTGCGCCGGGGAGGCGAGCGGCGCCGCGCCGTGGCGCGCGGCCGCGACATCTATGCGTTCACCGCACCGATCGTCGTGGAGGCGCTCGAGCGGATCCTCGATGGTCGGCGCAAGACCGCCGGCGTGATCGCGGCGGGCGAGATCTTCGATGCCGGAGATTTCCTGCGCGTCCTCCCGTTCGAGCAACTGTCGCTCCAAGCCACCCAGCAGTCGAGCCCGTGACGCGGCGCGGCTTCCAGGTGACCCCTTGCGGCCTTTGCGACCATCCCCTTACGAACTCACCGCCTGCCCAGCCTATCGGAGCATCATCCACAGCCATTCACTCGGCCGCCGGCGGTCTCAGTCGGGTAGCGGGGACGCATTGCTGCGCCCCCGCCCCCTAGGCCCGTTTTCCGTACCGATGCGGGTTTAGGGTTTGATCTCAGGCCTTGGGGTCTGGCCACAGGGAGGGGCTGATCTGCGGATTCTCCCGGCTGCTGGTCGCGGGCGGCACTTGGCGTACCGTGATGATGTAGGA
>WNGB01014567.1_pt1 | contig 17453 bp, 20 predicted proteins | sample 5400681 | NCBI WGS metagenome assembly WNGB01 (sample SAMN13153367, study PRJNA577476) | soil metagenome | isolation source: 115 cm soil or saprolite under grassland replicate 2 | place: USA:California | collected 2016-06-15 | reverse complement strand
GCAGGCCGCGCGGGTCGTTCGGCCATGACAGCTCCCATCGGTTGCCAAGCAGGCGCAGCAGCCGCCGGGACGGCTCCTGCCTTCTTTCTTCCCGCGGAAGCCTCGCCGGACTCCTCCTCCAGGCCCGCCAGATCCCGTGGTCCCGATCAAGTGCGATCGAGGTATGCGGCCGAACTCGCTGACTGTGCGGTGCCGCCTTCGGCGGCGGCCTTGTCCAGCAGCCAACGAGCCCGGCCGTCCCATCGCGCTTGACCTCGCGGCATCGCTGCCCTGTCGGCCACCACCGGCCCCGGGCGACCCAAGCAGCCAATACGCCGGGGGGAGTCCTCCCCCCGGACCCCCTCCTCGGCACACCGGAGCATCACGGACGTACCCGCGAGCCGGTGGGAGGGTGACGAACCGTTGAGCACGCGGGCGGTGAGCGCGTGGCGGTCGGTTCGTCACACCGTGCGACGGACGGAACATAACGCCTGCTCCGCTTGCTTGCCCTGCTGTGACGATCCGCCGGTAACCCCCGGTGTAACGGTCGGATCGTCACGCTCGCCCTGCTGAGTGCTTGGGCTGCTGTGACGTTCCGTTGGTGGCCGACCGGGTGACCGAGACCGGTCGGCGCTACTCCAGGTAGTCGCGGACTATAGGCGCCTGAGCGCTGCGCTAACGGCAGGTCGCGCAGGTCACGGGCGACCGTCCGGGCCGCAATATCCTGGAGTAGCCAGAGGACTGCTGCCGTGCCGGCATTACGATCCGACCCGGTGGCCCCATCCTCAGGAGGGGAAACTCCCCCTACTTACTAGCTCAGTTTCGCAGGGCAAAGCGAACGGGCCGGCTTGCGTCGGCCCGTTTGTGGTGGACTCGCTCAGCGAGCGTCGTGCTTCTCGCGTCTGCGCAGCGATGCCAGGATCAGGACGCCAAGGGCCAGCGCTCCCATCCCGAAGGGCAGCAGCCAGGGGCTTGGGCCTGTGAATGGCAGCGGTGGTCCAACCGTGGTGGGCGGCAGCTCGGTGGTGGGTGGCTCGGTCGGTGGCGGCTCGGTCGGTGGCGGTCCAGCGAACACGGGTTCGCGGTCGAATGGCGCTGGGTTGCTCTCGCAGGCGATGCCGTCGCCGCCCGCCTGGTCGTTGCCGTCTGCGGGGCCTGCATGGGCGTCCAGCCCATCAGGGTCAGATGGGTCGGCGCGAAGGTGCGCCTGCGCGGCGGCCTGCGAGGGGAAGTCCGAGCAGTTCTGGTCGTTCGCCTGCGCCCACGCGGGGGTCGCAAGGGCGGCGACCGCGACGACGGCCACCAGTAGGGCGATTCTACGCATGCCCTGTCCTTTCAGTCGGGTACGGGCGGGTCCTTCCGTGCTGCGGGACAACGGCGGGGGTGGCCCTGGGCGAGCCGATAGCCCTCCTCATGGGGAGGGCGTCCAGAGGGCGCCGATCGGTATGGGTCGGCAGGAAGCTGGTGAAAACTACGTATGAGACAACCCGAGCATCTGCGCGGCTTGGGCGCCCCGGCGGAGCGCCGGACGACGTGATCGAAGCACGACGGCACTCGTACGCGGTCACCTTGAGTGGCAACCAGGGCAGGGTTCAGATTGCCGCCGAAGGCGGCGCGGGCCGAAGGCACGCAAGATCGCGGACGCGCCGCATGGATCAATCGCGCGAAGCGCGTCACTCAGCGCGGCCGCGCCCCTCCCCCAAGGGGGGCCGCTCTGAGAGCTGGCCCCATCCTTACCATGGATCGGCGGCCAAGCGCCGTGCTAGCCGGCGTCTTCGCAGCTCGCGTAGCACCGTGAATGCCCCAGTTATGGGGCCAGTTCTATCAGCAGAGCTGTGGTCTGGCGGGGATTCGACTCCTCCGAGCGACCGTGAGCCCCACGGTTGGCCGGCCACCGCCGCTCCACAGGTCGGGGGCCGCCAGCGCCGGAGTGCTGTGCCGTCCAGTGGGCGTCCAGGTGACGCGAGGGTCAGGGCCGGAAGCTTCTAGAGCGAGGCTTGGTTGGCTGTCCCACTCGCGGCTGGGTAGCTGCTAGGGCGGAGTCCAGGTGGGTTCGGATCTCGGGCATGACCTGCTCGGTGCTGCCGATCCGAGACTCCCAGCCGCATTGGCAGCTGGCGCGGCGTTGGCCGCTCTCGGTTCGGGCTGCGGGTCTGACGGTGACCTTGTGTTCGGTAACCTGCTCGTTGACGGAGATGGTCACGGGTCAGCTCCGATCGGTCGGTGATGGCCGAACCTATCCACTTGGGATGCCGGTCACCAAATTGCCCGCTTGGGTCCAGGCCTGGGGTCCGTCGCGGTGGCTTTGGTCCGCCCGGTAGGCTGCCAGCTGATGAGCGACGTTGAGCACTTCGCTTTGATCCTGCTGGTCGTGGCCGTCGCCATCACGGCGGCGGTGCTGTCCAACCGGATCAGCGAACGCATCCGGGTTCCGGCACCGATGATCTTCCTGGTGGCCGCGGCGCTTGCCTCCGACCTCATCCCCGTCTTGGGCCAGGTGTCGGTCACCACCGTCCAGCGGGTGGTGACGGTGGCGCTGGCGGTGATCTTGTTCGACGGTGGGATGCAGATCGGCTGGCGGCGGTTCCGCCAGGCCGCGGGTCCGGTGATCTGGGTCGGGGTCGCCGGCACGTTCGTGACCGCCGCGGCGCTGGCCGCGCTGGCCCATGTCCTGTTCGGGCTGGACTGGTGGGCGGCGTTGCTGCTGGGCACCGCGCTTGCCCCTACCGACCCGGCGGTGGTGTTCTCGGTGCTGGGACGCCGGGAGGTCGCCGGCCGGAGCGGGACCATCCTGCAAGGCGAGTCCGGCGCCAACGACCCGGTCGGGATCGCCCTGATGGCCAGCCTGCTGACCGCCGGCCAGACTGCGAGCCTGGACGCGGCCGGCAGCATCGCTGGGGTGTTCCTGTTGCAGTTGGCGGTCGGCGCGGTGGTCGGGGTGGCCGGCGGGCGGCTGCTGGTGGGGTTCATGCGCCGGCTGCCGTTGCCCAGCGAGGGCCTGTACCCGCTGCGGGTGCTGGCCAGCGCCCTCGTCATCTACGGCGCAGCGACCGTCGCGCACGGCTCGGGCTTCCTGGCGGTGTTTGTCGCCGGCATCATCGCCGGGGATGCGCGGGCCCCCTACAAGGGGGAGATCGAGCGGTTCCACGCCGCCTTGGCGAGCCTGGCGGAGATCGTGGCGTTCATCGTGCTGGGCCTCACGGTGGGCCTGCACACCCTGCCCGACCGTGGCGCCTGGGGCATCGGCCTTGTCTTGGCGGTGCTGCTGACCTTCGTGGTGCGCCCGCTTCTGGTCGGGCTGCTGCTGCTACCGGTCTACCTGGCGTGGGGGGAGCGGCTGTTTGTGCTGTGGGCGGGGTTGAAGGGCGCCGTCCCGATCCTGCTGGGCACCTTCTTGCTCACCGCTGGGGTGCCGGACGCGACCCGCCTGTATGCCGTCATCTTTGTGGTCGTGGCGTTCTCGGTCATCGTGCAAGGCGGCCTGGTGCCTGCGGTGGCGGCCAGGCTGGGGGTACCGATGCGTACCGTGGAGCCCGAGCCGTGGAGCCTGGGGGTGCGGTTCCGCCACGAGCCCCGTGGGCTGCGCCGCTATCTGGTGGTGGCGGGCTCCCCTGCCGACGGGCATAGGATCGGCGAGCTGGAGCTGGGCGAGGACGTGTGGATCAGCCTGGTGATCCGCGACGGCCAGCTCATCCCGGTCCAGGGCGCCACCACCTTGCGGGCTGGCGACGAGCTCGTCGCGCTCACCGATCCCGAACGGGCCTCGGACCTTGCCTCGGTGTTCACCGCCCCCAGATCGTCCTGACCCGGCCGGCACGGGCAGGGCCAAATGCCCGGTAGAGGGTGATGCCCGCGTCGGATGACAGTGCCGCTGCCTGCTGACGGACGCCGGGGTGGTGCGGCTTCCCGCCTGTTCAGGCCGTCCCCCAGATGCCAGCGCGACGGTAGCCGGCCACCATGACCAGCCCGATGGCGAACTGGACGACACCAAGCAGCCCTTGGAAGACGACATACCAGCTCGGACCAGGGGCAGCCAGGGCTCCCGTGAGCTGCAAGATGGCCACCGGCACCCGCAGCACGCCAGCAAGGAACGCGACCAGGATCAGCCAGAAGGTCCAGCGCCAGCGCCGCACCACGCCGATGCCGAGCAGCGCGATGAAGCTAAGCAGCGCCGCCAGGACGGCGATCTCGGCCGCGCGGCTCCCGGTCGGTAGCCTGAGGGCCTGGTCGTAGACCTCCGGTGCCGCCACCAGGATCACCAGCAGGCTCGTCGCGGCCAGGGCAAAGAACCCAAGGACCAGCGCCTGTGTCCGGTTGACCATCGCGCACGAGGCTAGCAGCCCTTACGCGCCGTGCGACCGCCGGCGCGACGGGGTCACCGTGAACGCTGGGGCGCTGGCGCGCCAGGCGCCGGGGGCTTCTGGAGGGCGTGCCGGCCACGGTCAGCCGCACCAAGACGGCCTCGCCCAGTCGTATCGATCACGGTTCTGGGTGGCCGGTGAAGCTGCGCTGAAGCTGCTGGGCAACCCGACGGGCTGCGCCAGGGTCGTCGCCGAACAGCAGTGACACGCTCGGGTCGCAAAGAAAGGTCTTCAGTTGCCGCAGGGCCGCGGCCGAGATCGGCTGCCGCTCGTCACACAGCGCCTCTGCAATGGCCAGCAGCGGGGGCCGGCAGGCCCAGACGACCTCGCGGCGGGTGAGCGGTGGAAAGTCCCAGTAGGGGTGGGGAAACTGCCACCACGCGGGATAGCAGCGGCTGACCGCGTCCAGAAGCCGATGCACCGCCCGGGCCCAGACCCGCCGCTCCCGCATGCTGGGCAGCCTACCGATCGTCCCGTCTTGCTCGGCGGCGTACCGACGGTGGGTGACGACCCGTAGAATCCGGTGCGCTCCCGCCAGCATGGACGGCTCCTGGCCTCGTAGCGACAGGCCGCCGACCAGCCTTCCCGGCACACCAGATCGAACTTTACCGAGAGGGGCGACGGTTGCGGCGTTAAGGGATTGCAAAGAATGCCGGCGGCCATATGAGCGAGGAATGCGGTGCGCTGCGCTACCACCCTGCGCGGCAACCAGGGCCGGCTTGGATCGCCGCCGAAGGCGGCGCGGACCGCAGGTCCGCCCGAAGGCGCGGCCGCGCCGTTGGATCAATCGCGCGAAGCGCTCCTTACGGCGTGGCCGCTCCACTCCCCCTGAGGGGGGCCAGTCGGCCGCGGTTTTTGCGGCCGACTGGCCCCCCGCGGGGGCATGACCAGCGGTGATCCGCCGTCCCGCCGGCAAGGGGGTACGCCACTGGCGCGCGTAGGGATCAGCGTAGGGACTAGCGTAGGGACTAGCGTAGGGTCCAACCGCCCTGGCCACGGTCGATCGGGCCGGACCGGCCGGGCTGCGGAGCTTGCCAGCGAAGCAGCACGCGCCGAAGGCGCGTCCCACCACCGACCACGGCCAGTGGCCGGCCGGCGGGGTGCCGGGCAAGGCTGTCAAGCACAAATGGCTTGACCGCATGGACCTGCGCTGCGGCGGGGAGCCGGACATTCGCGCTTGACAGCCGGGCATCGCGCCCGAGCTGCACCACGAGCCTCGGGGCGAGCAGGGCGGCAGCCAGGCCGGGGGGAGGGTCTCCCCCCGGACCCCCCTCCTCGGCACGACCGGAACGTCACGGGCGTCCTCGCCAGCGCGGGCGCCAAGTACTAGGCAGCGTGTGACGAACCGTTGGGCACGCGAGCGTCCAGGCCGTGGCGGTCGGTTCGTAACACCGTGAGACGGTCGGATCGTAACGCTCGCCTTGTTTGCTTGCCCTGCTGTGACGATCCGTTGGTGCCGCCGCGGGTGACGGTCGGATCGTCATGCTTGCTCTGCTGGATGCTTGGATCGCTGTGACGGTCCGTTGGTGGCCGACCTGGTTACGCACGGATCGTCACGCTTGCCCGACTCGTGGTAGAATCGCGGCTCCTCGGTATCCCCCACGGACAATCTGAGGCCGAAAGGGGGCCTTCACGTTGTCCGTGGACATCAACCTCCTGCTGGTCGTGATCCTCGTGGCGATGGTGATCAACCACCACCGGTGCGAGAAGTGACCTAGGAGGAGAGGCACTGAGCGGCCCCGGCCCCCACCCGGGGCCGCTCGCGTCTTGTACGGCGCCGAGCCTGGTCCGCTACAGGCGGACCTCGACGTACACGCGGACCAGGGTGCTTGGGCCGCGGTCGGGATAGGCCGGGCTGACGGCGACGACCTGGAAGACCTCGGCCAGCCGCCGGGCGGCCTCCTGGCACTCGGCCGAGGTGCCGTGCAGGCGCAGCTTCACCGCGGCCTCCTCCCGGTCGTCGTGGTGGTGGGACCGATAGTGCCGGCGTGCAGGTCGACCTCCAGGCCGGCCGCGTGAGCGAGCTGGAGGGCGAGCAGGTGGAGCTGGCCGGTGGTGAGCTGCTCCAACGCGCAGGCGACGGCCGGGGCCGGCACGGTGGCAAGCAGCTCGGCGACCAGCTCACGGGCCAGGTGGTGGCGGTGGTCCAGCCAGGCCAGCGCGCGGGCGTGGGCGTCCGGCTGCGACAGCGGGCGACGGTCAGGCATCGGGCTCACCTCCTGGTGATGCGGGTCAGGCACAGCCGGGAGCGGCGCAGGATGCGCGCCCGGCCGCTGCGCGCATGCCGCAGGTCGTAGGCGGGATCATCGCTGCCGCTGCCAACGAGGCGGCCATCGACCAGCCACAGGCCGCGCTCCCCTGGGCCGGGTCGGCGGATGCGAACCCGGGTGCCGGGCGTGAGGACCCGCAGGCGAACACGCATGGGCAGATCTCCTCTCTCGAGCTGGGCTACAGGCCGTACTTGGCGCGGAGCTGCTCGGCCTTGGCGCGGCAGGCGGCAGCCTCCGCAGGGAACCCAGTCGAGGCAGCCTTCGCACACAGGCCGTCGTAGCGGCGCCGTGCACGGTCGTGGGCGGCCTGGTCGTGGTGGAAGGTGTGGGCACCGCGGTGGCCGCCGCAGGCGCCGCAGAACGGGCCGGGGCGGCTGCTGCCGGCGTGCGGCGGCGGCCGATGCGCCCGAGCGCGCTCACGGGCACGGCGGGCCTCCTCGCGGGCGCGGCGAGCGGCTTCCTCCTCGGCCCGGCGGCGGGCCTCCTGCTCGCGGCGCTTGCGGGCGCGGTAGGCGGCCTGCTTGCACGCGGCTGAGCAGAACCGCCGCTTGCGGCCGGGATCGTCGGGTTGCTCGAACCGGCTGCCGCAGTGGGCGCAGGCGGTGCGGATCATGCGGGTGGTTGCCATCGGTTCGTCACCTCGAAGGCGAACAGATGGCCCCGGCCACGGCCGGGGCCTGGAGGCGTTACGGTCGGCGGGTCACTCCGCGCGCAGGGCGCGGAGCAGCTCGTAGGCGCGCCGCTCGCTGATCCCGGCGGCGGCCGCCACGTCGCGGGCGGCGAGTCGCTGGCCGGTGGCGCGCTCGGTGGCGACCAGCTCGCGCACGCGGGCGCGGCTATCGCGGTGTGGTGCGGCGCCGTTGCCGTCGGCCGTACTGCGGCCCGGCAGGGTCGGCCGCGGTCCAGCGGCGGGCGCGCGATCCGTCGCGGTGCGGTCGGTGTCCTCAGTGCGGTCCGCGCTGCCAGCCGCCGCGGTCGCGGTCGTGGTGGTGCGGTTGTGATGCGGTAGGCCGCAGCGGGCCACGCTCATCAGCAGCTCCAGCGCGCCCAGCAGCGCGACCGGTGGCAGGGCGGCGAAGAGCTGGGCGGCGAGCCGGTCGGGGGCGTGCGCGACGTTGAGCGCCACGCTGACCGCGGTCGCCAGGGCGACCAGGGACCAGGCGTACCAGGGGTCACGCCAGGAGTCGCCGCGCAGGTAGCGCCATAGGATGACCAGGGATGCGGCGGTGGTGAAGGAGTCAACCAGCAAGGGTGCGGACCAGGCGAGTTCCGCGGGGAAGGCCGCGGTCTCGACCGCGAACGCGCGGATGGCCTCGAAGCTGACCACGTAGGCCAGGGCGGCGATCGCCAGCACGAGCGCGGTGAGCGCGATGATGAGTGCGACGCGGATGGCGGCGAGCAGCCGCACCGCACGATCGGACTGCGGGCCTGCGGCGGTGACCGCTGCGGATGCGGGGACTGCGGTCGGTGCGGCGGTGGGCATGGGGTAGCCTCCTGGGGTGTCGCGGGGCGGGATACGCGCGGGGCTCTGCTTGGCGGCGGCTCCGCGTGTCCCGCCCCCGGCTCTCGGTTCAGTCGGTGGGGTCGTGCCAGACGACGCGGTGGGTGTAGGCGCCGTGGGTGCGGGCCTTGCGGGCGCGAGCGCACTCGACCTCGGCCGCGCTGTAGCCAGCCTCGGTGGCGAGGGCGTAGAGGACCTGGAGCACGTCGCCGAGCTCCTCCAGCAGCGCGGTCGGCTCGGTCGCCGTGGCGGCCTCGTGGGCTTCCTCCAGCGGCTTGTCGCGCAGCCTGTGGCCGTACTCAGTCGGGTCGGCGAGGTGGAAGCCGGCGGGCTGGCCGTTGGTGGCGGCCAGCTCGGGGATGCGGTCGCGCACCAGCTTCATGCCGGCTCCTTGGTGGGCAGATCGAGCAGCGCGGCCTGGCCGTCGCTAGGGTCATGGCGGCGCCTCGATGGCGCCGGGAGGCTGGGTGGCTGGTGGTCCAGCGGGGCGGGGACGGTGTCCCACCGCAGCCGGTCAACGGCCCGGTGGAACTCCTCGATGGGGCCGTCCAGGCGGAGCCCGCGGTAGCGAGGGCCGGGCACCTCAGGGACCGTCCAGCAGGCGGGCAACGGCCAGCTTGCGGCTGCGCCAGGGGCGGCCGAGCCGGGTCCCGTCCGGTGCCAGCGGCAGCCAGCGGTCGCCGCGGCGCTGCACGTACCCGACCGTCTGGCCGTCCACGGTGAGGCGGTACAGGTCGGGGTCGATGGGCTGGAGGGTGGTGGCCATCACGCCACCTCGTGGCAGACCGGGCAGATGCGGCGGGCGCCGCGGCGTTCGGCCCGGGCCTGGCTGCGGGCGGTGGCGAGCTGGAACCCGCACGAGGGGCAGGAGGCGACCCACAGGCCGTGCAGCAGGTGCAGCGCCGGCGGTCGCCGTCGGGGCGTGGTCGGGTAGGGTGCAGGGTGCATCGGGACCTCCACCGGGGTTGTGATGCGATGGAGGCCGGGGCGGGTTAGCTCCGCCCCGGCCTCACTGGTGGTGAGCTAGAAGGGCGCCGGGTCGTTGAAGGCGTCGCCCTTGGGGCCGTTGCCGGCCTTGCTGGCGCGCTGCGGCTTGGCGGTGGCCCACTTCAGCGAGGGGCCGACCTCCTCGGCCTCGACCTCGACGACGCTGCGGCGCTCGCCGGTGTCCTTGTCCTCCCAGGAGCGCGCCTTGAGCCGGCCGATGACCAGCGCGCGGTCGCCCTTGGACAGCGAGTCGGTCGTATGCTCGGCGAGCTGCCGCCAGCAGTTGACCCGGAAGAAGGAGGTCTCGCCGTCCTTCCACTGGTCGCCTTCGCGGACGCGGGGGGTGACGGCCAGGCGGAAGTTGGCCACGGCAGCGCCGTTGGGGGTGAAGCGCAGCTCGGGGTCGTCGGTGAGGTTGCCGATCAGGGAGACGAACGTGTCGGGCATTGCTGTCCCCTCCTTGGGGCTCTTGGTGCGGGGGCCGACCCGACCTCTGCGGCCGGCCTGCCGGCCCCCCGGGGCTCACTGCTGGCTGGTGATGATCTGGACGGGCACGCCGGCCGCGCGGGCGCGGCGCACCATGTCCGCGGTCCCCCGGCTGCCGGCCAGTGGGCCGACGGTGAAGGCGACCACCAGGTCGGGGCGGCCCTGGCGGAGCATCCGCGCGTTCCGACGAACTCCGGCGGCTCGACCTTCCCGGGTCCAGTCGGCCGGGTGGAGCTCCAGCCGCCAGCCACGCTCGCGGGCGAGCTGCCCGGCCAGCCGGTCGGCGCCGCGGGCGTCCCCCTCGATGACCGTGACCTGGCGGTCACCGTGCTTGCTGACGAGCCGGTCGATCACCTGCCGTAGCTGTGCCCGGTCGGTCCAGGTGCGGGAACCGCAGACGAGTAGGCGCATAGGCATCCTCCTTCGGGAATCGGTGAGGAAATAGGGATGGTGGTAGCCACTCCTGGCACGGGAGCTATTACCGCTTCCTGCTAGGCAGCGGGACCGACCGCTGCGGGCCATACGCTGTGCCTGCCCGGCATGTGCTGGGCGTCATGGGCGCTGGTTGCCCTTGTGCCTTGTGGCTCTCGCTATGGACTTGTCAAGGTGGTGCTGTCGAGCGGGTGGTCGCTACCTCCGCCCGCCCCGGCGGACGCCTGGCCGCACATCACGGCCCGGCCGGGTGCAAGCAGGAAGGACGCGAAAAGAACCTGCGGAGGAATTCCGGCCGGCTTGCGCCCGGCGGAAGGGCCGTGATAGCTGCGACCTCCCGCTCGAATCGGCCGGGCCGTGCGGGGCCGCCGAAGGCGGGTAGGGGTCCCCGCACGGCAGCGAAGCGGGCAGGCCGATCCCCGCCCTTGAGGCTCGTGTGGGCGAGCGTCGGGATGCCGATAGCCTCGTGGCCGGAAGGACGGCTAGCCGCGGGGAGAGGAAGGGAAGGGGCGGACCGGGACCCCTCCCCGCTGGCCGCCCGGCTCACCGGCGGCGGCGCGCCTCCCGGCAGATCGGGCAGTAGCGCGGCGCGCACTTGCGGTTCTTGAGCCGCCGCTCCAGGAACCGGTCGCCCGGCCAGGTCGCCGCCACCAGAAAGCCGATGCCCTTGGCCTGGACGGCACGCACGATCGCGGCGCCACCACCGGCGGTCTGCACCGAGATCCGGTCGGCGGCCACCAGCGCCCACCCGATGTAGTGCTGTGCCATCGCGTGCGGGTTGGCGGGGTTGCCGATCGGCTCCAGAAAGTGCAACAGGTACACGGTGCCCTGGACGTTGCTGCGCATGGCCGGTCCTCCTGGCGTGTGGCCTGCCTGGTCCCCTCCCCCGCCGTGCCGGGGTCCCCGGGGCCGGAAAGGCCGCCCGAAGGGCGTCCCGCCAGGGACGGGAGTACCGGACTGAGCGCAGCGAGGGAGGAGCGGACCGGCCTTGTAGGCGCCGGGGTGGCACGACGCTGGGGAGACCAGGCAGGCCCACCCCGGTGCCCACCGGCAGGAGCAGCGGCGGGACCGGGATCACGGATGGCCCTCCCGCTCGGCCACGACGCCCGCAGCCCGGCGGTGGGGCCGGCGTGCCCACGTCCAGCGGGCGCAGTCGACCGCCCATCGCTGGCTGGCCAGGCGGGCGCGGGTGCGAAGCCGCGGCTGGGGCCAGTGGCGTGCGGCCACTGCCAGTAGCACGGTGGCGGCAAGGCCGCAGCGGCGGCCTTCGCGGAGCAGCGCGACGGTGGCGTCCTGGTCGCCGTCGCGGGCAGCGGCGGCCACCGCCAGCCGCAGACGGTAGCCGACCGAAAGCAGCGGCCCCTCGGCCGCCTCGGGCTCACCCAGCGCACCGTCGCCTCGGCCGCTGGGTGGCGGTCCGTCACCATCCGGGGCGACCGGCAGGTCGTCGGGGGGCGGCGCGATCGCCAGATGCTCCGCAAGGCCGCTCAGGGGCTCCATGCCGCCTGCCTGGGCTTCCGCCCAGGTGCGGGCACCCGGCATCACCGCACCCGGCCGCAGGGAGCGTGCCAGTGCCACGATCGCGTGGGCCCGGGCGCGGTAGCCGTCGGAGATGGTGGTGCGGGCCACCATCAGGTGCTCGTAGCGGCCGCGGGCGATCAGCCAGGCTTCGCCTTCGCGGGCCTGCTGCACCGCGCCGGCCTCGATCCGGGGGCGCTCCCCGATCCGCGCGGAGCTGTTGCCGGTCGGCCCGTCGCTGTCCAGTCGCCAGGTCTGCTCCACCACCTTGACCACTCCGGCCGCCGAGAGGAGGCCGGCGGGGTCCGGCTGGGCGTGGAGCAGCAGCCCGCCGGAGCAGGCGCCGACCAGGCGGGCCTGCTGCCGCTCATCCCCAAGCCCATCCGCGCTCTGCGCGGACAGATAGATGGCGCAGCCGGCGTCGCGGACGCGTTCGGTGAGCTGGATGGCGGTCTCCCGCCCACCGCTGATGGCGGAGAACTCGTCGAACACGAGGGTGGCGTCCTCGCCCTTGCGGGGTTTGCGGAGGGTGGCGTAGTGGGCGAAGTCCTCCAGCAGCAGCCGCATGCACGCGTCCGCGTCCTCCCGCCCCGCGAGGTAGGGGGCGCGGAAGTAGGCGAAGTCGACGTTCTCGAAGCTCCAGCCGTGCTCGCCGGCGTCGAAGCCGCCAGCGACGGCGGCAAAGAAGTTGGCGAACCGGCCGATCGCCCCTTTGACGGCGCGGGCCTGGTCGCGGCCGACCAGGCTCTCGGCTTCGCGGCGGCGGTCGGGGTCATGCTCGTACAACGACACGAGCAGGTCGGGGTCCATCCGCGCCATCAGCGCCGTGGACGAGCGGATCGGGCCGTCCTCCCCGGGGGCGTTCAACACCAGGCGCAGCAGCAGGCTGGCCACGTCCTTGTAGTACGGCTCGGTCCAGCCCAGCATTGCCACCAGCCGGTTGTGGATCGCGGCGGGGGTGCCACGCCAACCGTCCATCGGCAGCTCCGGCCACAGCGCGAGGCGGGCGTGGGGGTTGCCCCACAGGTAGCCCGCCAGGGCGCGTTCCACGAACCCGGGGTCGGTGCCTTTGCCGTCGACGACGAAGAACTTGCGGCCGGCTCTGGCGGCGATGAACGCCTCCCGTTCCACGTCGACGGTCTTGCCAGTCCCCGAAGTGCCGACGATCAACCGCGACCGGCCCTGCATCAGCCGTGGGACGGTGACCAGGCCGCGCTTGTCGGCCCAGCCGAGATCCCCATCGATCCGCACGCCAAGGGCCGGGATGCCGAAGTGGTCATCACGCACCAAGGCGGCCCGCTTCACGGCGGCGGCCATGCGCCGTTGGGTCTCCCGCTGCTGGCGGCGGACCTCACCCGGGTCGATCGCCTGCCTCCGTCCGGCCAGGTTCAAGGCGGCGGCCAGCAGCCCGACCGGGATCGCGAGAGGGAGCTGCGGCACCAGGAATGCGCCCGGCATCGGCAGGTGGCGCTCTGGCGCGCCGTACTGGCGGACCCAGTCGACGTAGCCGGCGACGTGGTGGGCCAGCGCGGGGCCGGGGCCACCCTGCATCCAGATCACCGCGGCAACCACGGCAAGAGAAGCCAGGGCGAGCTTCCACCAGCGGATGCCGGTCGCCCGCAGCAACGCCTGGCCGGCCGCCCAGGCGAACAGGGTGAGCGGGCTCAGTAGGAACAGGGCGAGGGCGACCAGCATCGACAGCTCGCCGCGGGCGGGCGGGCCGCCGGTGGGCAGCCGGTGGCCGAGCTGGTTGTCGAACAGCGGCCGACGCTGCTGCCCCCAGCCGGGCACCCGGGTAGGCCGGCCGCCCCAGCTCCGCGGGTCCTCGGGATGCCAGCTCACGCGGCACCCCCATCCGCGGGAAGGTTCGCAGGATGGGGCAACAGCTCCACGGCGACCTCAGGGCGGCCGCCCAGCTCCCGGACTACGCCGGCGAGCTGCGCCGACAGCGCGCCATGCAGCGCAGCCGGGACGTAGTAGGTGATGCGGGCGGTATGCGGCGGCCTGGTCTTGAGCGCGGCCACCACACGCGGGCGAGCCTTCTGGTGCAGCTCGACCTCGATCAGCTCCCAGGCCTCGCTGATCCCCGGCTGCCAGCCCGCAGGGACGGGGGCGGGCAGCGCACCGTCGGCCAGGTGCCAGCTCGCCCGACCGCGGCGGCGCCACAGCTCCCGCTCGCACACCCAGCCGCCTTGACCAGGGACCGGCTCACGAGCCAGCCGCACCACCGTCACGGCGTGGTGATGGGCCAGCCGATCAAGGGCCGGCGTCCACGGGTCCAGCTCCAGGCCGGCCAGCCGCAGCCCCGCACGGGTCGGCAGCGCCCAGGTGTGGTCGAGCATGCGGCGCCGTACAGCCCCAACCGGCAGCCTCCCACCGTTCCACGCGCTGCCGTACGGTGCGGCTCCCCAGCCGCCCGGCCGCGCGTAGCTCCCCGGGCGACAGCCGGCCGAGGACAACGGCCAGCACGTCGAGGCGCGCCGCGTACTGCTCACCGACGAAGCGCAGCGCAGTCAGGTCGCGGGACGTGGCCGCCGGGCCAGTGTGCCAAGGGCGCGCTCGTGAGCCACGAGGGGTCAGCACCTCAGCCACGAGCACCACCACCCTGCCGCCTTCCGCGGCGGGCCTTGGCGGATGCCAAGGCCAAGCGGGTGAAATAGGCGCGCCGCGCATGCTCGGCCCGTCGGTGCCGCTCCTCCGGGGAGAGGCGGCCGTCTGGGTCGACCTCGCGCTCGAAGCGGGCGAGGAACGCGGCGCGGCCGTTGGCGGTGCGGGCAGTGGGGTCCAGCTCGCGGCTCCATTGGACGTGGGCTGCGAGCCGAGCACGGAGACGCCGCTCCGCGGGGGACATGCCCTGCCGGTCACTCGTGGAGGGCAAGACCGAAGAGGTACGCTTGACGCGCATCTCGGGGGGTCCTTTCGACGGGCTACCGGGATGCCTGGCCCCGGGCAGGTGCGATCTGCGCCGGGGCCGCTGTCTCCTTCCACCTACGTTGGCTGCTGGCTCTCCGAGCGCTCATGTTCGGCGCTGCGTGGCAAGCACGTTCGAGAAAATCCCGAGAAAGAAAAAAGGTCAGGGTGCGTACAAAGCACCCTGACCAGCTCAACCAGCAGATCCGCGCCTTGCGGCCTCGCTGGCCTGGCTCAGCAGGTCGATGCTAAGCGTCTAGACGTTGGCTCAGCGTCATGTGAGGACGGATCGAGCCACCCGGAGGCCGAGGTCGATCGCGGCTACTCCCGGAGCAACGACAGTGCGGGCGCGAAGACGATCCCGCCACTTGGGGTCTAGCTCCAGGTCGTCGCGCTCCAGGTTGATGAGCTGTACCCACCGCTGGTCCGGCAGCAGCTCCGCCTGCTGGCTCTGCTGGAGGTACTCGTTGCAGATCCGCAGCTCCCCGCACTCCCGCTCGTACCAGCCGGGATCGTGGATGATGAGGACCGTGCAGATCTCCGGGCGTAGGGCCAGCAGGTTGACCGCCACGCCGCTGTAGAGCAGGGCGGCATCACCCACTCCGAGTAGGTCCGAGAGCAGCCGGGCCTCCCGGCGGTGGTAGATAGCCTGGGGGTCGACCAGGCCATCGCCCGTCTCCAACTCCTCGACCCCGTACAGCTCCTCCACGAACTCGCGCATCACGGTGTCGGACACCGAGAACTGGGTTTGGAGCAGGTCGCCGGATTCGCTGGGGATGAACGGCTGGAACATGCCGGAGGGCACGACGTGGTAGCGGCGCCGCTGGGTGGCGACCGTGACCGAGCGGGGCGATAGGAACAGCTTGTAGCCGTCGAAGGTCCGGTTGCGGACCCGCACGATCGTCAATGTCGACACGCCGAGGGCCGCTGAGCGGTAGCGGCCGTCCGCCACCGGGTCGGGTACCCGCTCGTGCAGCCAGGCGCGTCGCTCCAGCCTCGACCAGACCTCCTCTGGCTGGGTGTCCGGCCAGGCTGCGTAGGCCTCCAGCAGTTCAGGGTCCAGGCATTCCGACGTGCTCAGCGAATGGAAGTAGGTGCCGAGCTTGCAGTGGAGTTGCACGCGGCCCTGCTCGTCTCGGGTGATGGCTTGCAGGTCGTAGGTGAGCTGGTTCCACGTGTCCAGGTGCGCACGCCTGCCCGCTCGGATCTCGCGGAGCTGCCGGTCCCAGTCGTCCAGGTGACGCTTGAACTCCACCTCCCCGCGGGGATCACATGGCTCCCAGTAACGCCAGGTCCGCACATCGGGCGCGGGGTGGGACAGGTCGAGCCGGCCAAGCGGCGCCTCGACGTTTGCCCACTGCTCAGGCGGGGCCAGCTCGGCCCACACCGGCAGGGGCTTGGCCTCGTCCCCGAACAGCCGCAGCAACGGGTACCCCGGATACTTCGCCTCCAGGAGCTGATAGACCCCAGGGCCATCGAGGGCGCGGCCGTGCCACTCCTCCGGCGACCGGCGGACCACCGCGGGGTGCCGCGCGCTGCCATCTGACGGCAGGGCATCGTAGGCGGCCGCCGCGCGCCGGCGCAGCTCTTCGGTCGGGGCGAGCGCGCAGTAGCGCCGATGCGTCGCCTGGTCGGGTCGCTCGGCGGCGGCCTCGAACCGGGAGACCATCGAGACGCTCCAGCCGAGCAGCCGCCCAAGCTCCTGCTGCGTCTCACCGCGCAGATCGCGGATATCCCGAAGAGCTTGAGCGTACTGCCGCTCTGCTTCGGCGATCCCTTCCCGGAAGGCGGCCCGTCTACGTCCCATCCCGCACTGCTACCTCTCTGAGTCCGAACCTACATATCGCCCAGGTCCAGCCCGCGGGCCTCGGCAGCGGCCAGCTCGGCACGAGTCGCCTGGACGTAACGATCGAGCATGTCACGCCTGGTCCAGCCGGCCACGGCCATCAGACCGCCCTCGCTGCCACCACGAGCCAGCCAGCGGGAGGCAGCCGTATGCCTGAGCACGTGCGGGGTAAACCCCCGGATACCAGCCTGCCTGGCCCGGCGAGTAAGGGTGAAGTGCAGCGCGTCGTAGCCAAAGCCCCTGCCGCGATCCCCAACCCACAAGGCCGACGTGTTGGCCAGGCGGTGCTGGCGCCGTAACCGTAGATACCGGTCGAGTGCGCGGCCGGTCTGCGGCCCGAAGGGCACCAGCCGGCCCTTGCCGCCCTTGCCGCGGCGCACCACCAGCGTCCCGGCGCTGAGGTCGATGTCGTCGAGGGTGAGCGCCACCGTCTCGCCGGCCCGCAGGCCCGTCTCGGCCAGCAGCCGCACCAGCGCCTCGTCCCGCCGGTCAGGCAGCGTCTTGCCTTCGCAGGCGGCGATGAGCGCTCGAAGCTGCTGATCGGACAGAACGGGGATGACCTTGCTATCCAGCTTCGGCGGCTTCATGCCGTCCAGTGGGTAGGTCTCCAGCTCGCCCTCCTCGACCAGCCAGGCGGCGAACCGACGCAGGGCGAGGTGGCGGGCGCGGGCTGTGGCCGCCTCCCGGCCACCGTCCAACAGGTCGGCGACGAACGCGGCGACGGTGGCGCGGTCGAGCGTCGCCGGGCGGCCCTGCCGGTTACACCAGGCCAGAAACGCGCGGATGCCGGTGGTGTAGAGCCGCACTGTCCCGGGCGTCTTGCGCTCGGCCCGTAGGTGCAGCTCCCACGAGGGCAGCAGGGCGGCCAGGTCGAGGCTCGGCATGCCCAATATCTTGACTGAGAGCGTTACGCTACGGCAAGCCTCAAGGTGATGACCGCGTTTCCGCAGGTAGAGGCAGGGGTCTGGCAACCGGACCGGCCGCGCGCTACTCCAGGTAGTCGCGGAGCTTCTGGCTGCGGGAGGGGTGCCGCAGCTTGGAGAGGGTCTTGGACTCGATCTGGCGGATCCGCTCGCGGGTGACGCCGAACTCCCGGCCGACCTCCTCCAGCGTGCGCGGGTGGCCGTCGGTGAGGCCGAAGCGGAGCTGGATGACCTTCTTCT
>WNGB01011409.1_pt1 | contig 17456 bp, 19 predicted proteins | sample 5400681 | NCBI WGS metagenome assembly WNGB01 (sample SAMN13153367, study PRJNA577476) | soil metagenome | isolation source: 115 cm soil or saprolite under grassland replicate 2 | place: USA:California | collected 2016-06-15 | reverse complement strand
GACTGATCGGCGTGATCGAGAACATGACCGGCGACGTGTTCGGCTCGGGCGGTGGCGCGCGCCTTGCCCAGGAGTTGGAGGTGCCGTTGCTCGGCACGATCGCGCTCGATCCGCTGGTGCGGGAATGCGCGGACGCCGGCGAGCCGCTCGTCTGGGCCCAGCCCGACTCCGCAACCGCACAGACGATCCGCTCGATCGCGCAGGCGATCGATAACGCAAAGCGCGAGCAGGGCGTCGGGATCGTCAAAGAGCTCCCGGTCCTCTCCTAGACTGGCGCCATGCTCGCGAAGCTCTGGCACCGGTTCCGGAAGGCCTGGCGCCGGCAAGGAGCCCAGTTGGAGGACGGGGCTGTCGAAAACGCCCTGCTCGAGCATGAGCAAGCAGAGCGGGAGAAGAGGCAGCCGATGGACCTCCCGCCGGGTCGCAACAACACCGACTGGACGTACGTACCACCGCCTTGACGGCTCTGGAGCGCCTCGAGAAGCTCGGCTTCTCCGAGCGCGACGCGCGCACGCTGGCCGACCATTTCCTCGACGCCGAGGCGCGCGGCAAGTCGGGACACGGGCTCTCGCGGATCGACTGGCTGGAGACGCTTCCCGATATCGACCCGGCGGCGCGGCCGCAACGCGCAATCGCCGAGGAGGGATACGAGCTCTGGGAAGGACACGGTGCGCTCGGCTACCTGACGCTTGCGGCAGTCTGCGACGCGCAGCTCCAGTCCCCGCCGCGCAAAGCCCGCGTCGTCGTCGCCCGGGAGTGCTTCCCGACCGGCATGCTCGGCCACTGGGTGCGCCGGCTCGCAGAGGGAGGACTGGTCGCGCTGCTGACGGCGACCTCGCCGCGCCGGCTCGCGCATCCGGAGGGCGGACCAAAGCTGGCCGGGACGAACCCGCTCGCGATCGGCATCCCCAGCTCGGGCGGGCAGCCGGTGGTCGCGGACGTCTCGATGGCGAAGGTGACGCACGGAGAGGTTCTCGCCGGGCTCGCCCCGCCCGATGATGTCGTCCCATTCGGCGGCGAGCAGGCGCACAAGGCCTTCGCGCTCGCAGTCGGGCTGCAGCTTTTTGTCGACTCTCTCGCAGGAGAGTCCCATGGCGCGGTCATGGTCGTCGCCCATCCGGAGGCCGATCCGGTGCCGGCCTTCCGCGCGCTCGCCGACGGCCTACGCTTGCCCGGTGACGGATCTCGCGGTTGAAGTTCTGGGCGAGGGCGACACTGCCGTCCTCGTCCACGGCAGTGGGCCTAGAGACGCCACGTGGTCTGAGCAAGTCGCTCTCGCCGGCCGCTACCGGCTCGTGCTTCCCTACCGTCGCGGATACGGGTCCAGTCCTGCCGCCGACCCTGATTTCGAAGTGGATGGACACGACGTCGCGGGACTGCTCGGCGAGGGCGCCCATCTCGTTGGCCACTCGTACGGCGGCGTCGCCTCGCTGCTCGCGGCTGTGGAGCGACCCCAGGCGATTCGCTCGCTGACGGTGATCGAGCCCCCGGCGTTCAGTGTTGCGCCGCAGCATCCCGCCGTCCAAGAGCTCCTCGCGCGGGTGCGGACCGTGTACGAGCGAGACCGGGAACTCACGCCGGAGCAATTCGGGGCCGCCTTTCGCGCCGCGCTCGGATTCGATCGCCCGCCCGCCGAGCTCGATCCAGCGAGGCTTTCGGCGCTCGAGTCATTCATGCGTGAGCGGCCGCCGTGGGAGGCGGAGATCCCGTTCGAGCGGCTGGTCGGCGTGCGCACGCTCGTCGTCTCCGGCGGCTGGAGCCCTGCGTTCGACGCCGTCTGTGACGTGCTCGAGCTTCGGCTCGGCACGGAACGGGCAGTCCTCCCCGGCGCGGAACACAGCGCCCAGCACGCGCCCGGATTCAACGAGCGTCTGACGGCGTTCTGGGAGTCCGCCTAGAGCGGAAAGCGCTCGTCGTCGCGGATCGAATCGAAGTTCAACTCGCCCCTGGACACCTCGATCCACTTCCACGTCGGGTATATAGTCGCTGCCCATGGCGAAGGTCCTCGAACGACTCCGCACGTGGCTGAATCGGCGCCCCCCGGCGTCGACGAAGCCCATCAGGGATTGGACGATGACCGGCAAGACGTTTCGGCCGTCCGAAACACTCGGCGCCGGACCAGGAGCCCCACAGAATTACGTGCCGCCCGTGGACGAGGGCCGGCCGCCTCACTGATCCAGCAACGCCGCCCTAGGCAGGGAACCGTTCGTCGTCGCGGATCGAGCCGAGGTCGGAGTCGCCCTCGGCCCACTTGCGGACGCTGTCCGGCTCCATTTCGAACGCGCGCTCCAGCGAGCTGAGCGCACCGTCCTTGTCGCCGGCGAGCGCGCGGAAGCACGCGAGGTTGTAGTGCGTGGCGGCCATGTCCGGATACTCGCCCATGTGCTCCTCGACGTAGGCGACCGCCTCCGCCGGCTCCATCTTCGAGGCCCGGAAGCCGAGCTCCCAGGCCGACGGTCGGAATGCCTCTCCCGGCTTTCCTCCGACAGCGAGAACGACCGTTCCGGGATCTTTCGCGACAGCGGTCCGTTTCACCGCAGGATCAGGAAGGTGGACAATCGTTCCGGCGGGCGCATCCACCTCCTCGCCGTCGAGAATGAACGTCGCGCGGCCGCTCACGACCACGTACATCTCCTCGTGGCCGTACGTCTGCTCCGTGTGCTCCTCGACGATCTCGTCGCCGACGTCGGCGGTGTACGCGTTCGTGCCGAAAGCGCGGATGCCGAAGCGGCTGCGGATGGGCCGCCACTGCAGCCCGCGGTCGCCGACGGGGATCGTCTCCAGCTCGTCGATGTGGACGATGTTCATTCGCTGAGCTCCTGCCAGCGCGGGTCGTCTCGGAGCGAGTCCAGATCGGTGTCTTCCGCCATGTACCGCCGCACCTCCTCCTCGTTCAGCTCGCGGGCGCGGCGGAGATGCTCGAACGCCTCGTCCGCATTTCCGTCGAGCGCTTCCCAGCACGCGGCGTTGTAGTGGCGCGCCCACGCATCGGGCCGTTCCTCGATCGCCCTTTGGAGGACGGCACGGCCTTCGTCGGTGCGGCCTGCGCGGCGGTGGGCGTCGGCGACCGCGAAGGTATCCCAGGCCCCGCCCTCGAAGGGTTTGCCGATCGTCGCGCCGACGGCGAGCACGATGGTTCCCTGCTCCTCGGCAGTCGCCGTCCGCTCGACCTCGGGCGGCACGAACACGAGCGACCCGGCCGGCGCGTCGCCGGTCTCGCCCCCGACGGTGAACGTGGCGCGTCCACGCAGGACGACGTAGAGCTCCTCGTTCCCGCTGTCTTCCGCGTGCGGAGGAATGAGCTGGCCGCCCTCGTCGGCTATCCACGCGTTCGTCCCCGCAGGCCGGAAGCCCAGCGTGTGGCGGACGGGGATCAGGTTGCTGCCCAGATAGGGGACGGGCTCGATCTCGTCGATGCGGACGACGTTGTAGGTCATTGCCGCCGCAGTTCTTCGAGGACGACCGGGTCGATCGCATCGTCGCCCTCCACGCGCTCTTCCAGGTTCTCGACTCCGGCCCATTCGTCCAGCGACTCATAGCCGAGCCGGGCGAGCCGTTCGCGGATCTCGGCGCGCAGCTCGGCGCTCAGCGCGATCCACTGCAGGCGCGGCGTCTTGCCGAAGAGCTGTTGGTGCAGGCCGTACAGGTGGAGGAGCTCCTCCACCGGCCGCTCGTGGTCGTCGGCGCGCAGGTCGACGACGACGTCGGACAGGCCCGCGTAGCCCCCGTCCTTCTCCACGACAAGCAGGGCCGAGGACTGCTGACCGCGGCTGTCCCCGCCGGCCGCCTGCGCTGCGGCGAGGCAGTCGATCAGCCGCTCGGCGAGCGGGCGGTCCGCCGACGACTCGAAGGTCTCGGCGATCGCGTCCACGGTCTCGGCCGAGACGAGGATGTTCCCCTGCGCCGCGTAGCCCTCGCCGGTGCGCCCGCCAGCCCACGCGTTGCACGCCGAGCCCGTGTAGCTTGCGCTTCCGCCCTTCGCGTCGACGACGCCGACTTGCCGGTGGTCGCGACCGTCGTCGGCGGAGGTCAAGCGCTCGACGGCCTCTTCGGCAGAGAGTCCCTCGCGCAGCAGGGCGAGCCCCTCCGGCCCATAGCGCGGGTTCGCGTAGGCCTGCGTCGCGACCGCGCCGACGTGGGGCTCGGCCCAGGGGACGACCGACCCGACCGCGAGGAACTTCGACTGCGTCGCAACGCCCCACTGGCCCGCCTCGAGGTCACAGGCCGCGATCGAATAGGTCGCGACCCTAATCGCCATAGGTGAGACCTACGAGGTCGATGTCGAGCAGAGCGGGATCCGACACGAGGACGCTCGCCACCTCCGCGTGCGACAGCGCCACCTTCACTTCTTCCGCACTGCCGGCACGAACGACGATCGGCCGACCTTCCGCGAAGGCTGCACGGGCGGACTCGTCCCAGGCCTCGAGGACGAGCGCCTCCCCCACGTCGAGCTCGCCTTCGAGCGCGATCTCTGGAACCCGCCGCCCGGTCGCTCCGAACCACCGCTCTCTCATACTGTGATCGTCTCGCCGGGCTCGGGGGAGAGCACCTCGACGTTCGGCGCCAGCTTGCGCAGCTCGTCTGGCGTCCCACGGAGGACCGGGAAGGTCCCGTAGTGGCAGGGGACGCACTTCTTGACGCCGAGCAGCTCGAGCGCGAGCGCAGCCTCCTTCGGGCCCATCGTGTAGTGGTCGCCGATCGGAAGAACCGCAACATCGGGGGAGTAGAGCCGCCGAATCAGCGCCATGTCGCCGAAGACGTTGGTGTCGCCTGCGAAGTAGAGCGTCGTTCCGTTCTCGAGCTCGATCACCAGGCCTGCGGGCTCTCCGGCATAGGTGCCGTCGTTCGTGCTGGAGGAGTGATTCGCGTCGGTGAGGGTGATCTTGATCCCGTCCACCTCCACCGTGCCGCCTTTGTTCGGGTCGCGCAGCTTGTCGCCGTCAATCCCCTGGTTGCCGAGCCAAGCGGCCAGCTCCACAGGTGCGACGACGACTGGATCGTGCTTCTGCGAGAGCTCGACCGCGTCACCGACGTGGTCGCCATGTCCGTGCGTGATCGCGATCAGGTCCACCCGCTCCGGCTCCTTCTCGCTCTCGGGGCACTTGGGGTTTGTCGAGAGCCAGGGGTCGACGTAGACCCGCTTGCCGCCCGGGGTATCGAAGCGGAATGAGGCGTGTCCAAGCCAGGTAAGAACTGTGTCTGCCATCTCCGGGAGGGTAACGCCGCAAAGCCGGGCTCTGCTCGGCTTTGCTCACCACGACGACCATTTCATGGTGCTGAAAGAAGGGGGAGCTCGAGGGGGAAACGTCGTTTCCCCCTCGAATTGAGTCCGTCCGATGTCGAAGTCACTCTTACTTTCCGTGGCCCGTCGAGCAGTTCCCGCAGGACTGGTCGTCGCCGCGGCTCTCGCGGATAGCTCTGGCTCCCGCCCCGTCGCCCTCTACGCGCTGCTGGCGCTTGTTCCGGTGGCGGCCGTGGTCGCGCTCGGCGTTTACGGCGACCTCCTTGAGCGCCCAGGGACCCCGGACGAGGAGGCTCCCCGCCGCCTGCAGGCGATCCTCTGGGGCCTTCTGATGGCTCTTGCAATCGCTGGTGCCGCGGCGCGAGCGCCCGCGATCGGCGAGGGAGTCGTGCCGGGGCTCGCCGTCACGGCCCTCATCGGCTGCCTGATCGTCCTCTGCGTCGAGGGCGTCGTCGAGCTCGTCGCGCAGGCGCGCCAGCGGCCGGTGCGACGGCCCCGCGTGACGCTAGAAGGGTAGGAAGCTCGTCGCGTTTCTCGCGAGGTCGATCATCGGCTGTACCGCGAAGAACGAGCCGACGGCTACAACGAGCGAGAGCCCGACCGATGCCGTGAGCAGGCGCTCCGGCGGCGGCGATCCGCCGATCGGGGCGAGCTGCAGCTCCTCGGTTGGGCGCATGTACATCGCCCGGATCACGGCGAGGTAGTAGTAGAGGCTGACGGCGGTCGCGGCCACGCCGACGATCACGAGCCAGATCCAGCCGCGATCATAGGCGGCGGCAAAGGCATAGAACTTCCCGACGAAGCCACCGGTCAGCGGGAGACCGGCGAAGCCGAGCATGAAGGCCCACATCGCGACGCCGAGGAACGGCCGCTCCCAACCGAATCCCGCCAGGTTGTCGAGGGTGACCTCCTCCCCCAGCTCGCGCTCGCGCGCGGCCACTACGCCAAAGGCGCCGATCGACGTGGCCGCATAGGGGATGAGGTAGTAGAGGAGCGCCTTGCCGCCGAGCGAGTTGTGGGCCGCAATCGGGATCAGCATGAAGCCGGCGTGCGAGATCGAGGAGTAGGCGAGCATCCGCTTGATGCGCCGCTGGACGAGCGCAGCGAGGTTTCCGACGGCGAGCGACGCGCAGGCGAGCACGGCCACCGCCACCGTCCAGACGTGCGCTTCTTGCGGGAAGGCGGTCACCAGCACGCGGAGCATCAGCACGAGCGCGGCCGTCTTCGTGGCGGCGGACATGAACGCCGTCACGCCGGTCGGCGCCCCCTCGTAGACGTCCGGAGTCCACATGTGGAAGGGCGCCGCCGACGACTTGAACCCGAGCCCGGTCAGCACCATCGCCAGTCCCGCGATCAGGAGCGCATCGCCGGAAAGCCCGAGCGACGCGGTCGCGTGCGCGATCTGGCCGAAACCGATCTCGCCGGTCGCTCCATAGACGAGCGCGGAGCCGAACAGGAGAACGGCGGAGCCGAAGCTCCCCACGATCAGGTACTTCAGGCCAGCCTCGAGCGAGCTCTCGAGGTCGACGTGGATCGCGCACAGGATGTAGAGCGCGATCGAGAACCACTCCAGACCGAGGAAGAGCGTGATCAGGTTGCTCGCGGAGACGAGGAAGATCATTCCGGCGCCCGCGGTCGCGAGCAGCGCGAAGAACTCGCCGGCGTGGCGCCACGCGCCGCGGCCTGAGTAGGAGACCCCGACCGCGGCCAGCCCCGCGCCGGCAATGATCATCTGCGCGAGCGCCGCGAGCCGGTCCCGCTGGATGGCGTCTGAGATCACGCCGTGGCCGTTTGCGCTGTGGGCGAAGAGGATCGCCGCGCAGACGAACGCGCCGGCGAAGCCGAGCGCGCACATGAACGCCGAGAACGGCTTCTCGGCGCTCTTGGGCACGAGGACGGCCGCCAGCAGCGCGACGGAGGCGGCCGAGAGCAGGGCCAGCTCGGGCGAGAGCGCGAACCAGTCGATGACCGGCTTCGCGATCACGGCGTCATCACCCCGCGGGCGCCGCCGGTCGTGATGTGGGTACCAGCGTTCTCAGCAGTAGCGGGGCAGGTGATCTGGTAGACGGTGGTCTCGGCCCCGTGGATCACCGTCTCCTTGCACCCGAACTTCGTCTGATAGCTCGTCCATCCACGCGCAGAGATGAATTGCGCTGAGACTGCGGGCGTCGCTTTGTTTCCCTCGAACGAGTGGCCGCTGATCGCCGCCGGCCACACCGAGAGCGCGAGCAGGCAGGCGACGAGCGGGACGATCACCCCCAGCTCGGCGGGCCGAAGGTCGAGAGCAGCATCCGTGACGGCGCTCCCGGGATCCCGGTGCAGCACCGCCGAGATCAGCCGCAGCATGTACATCGCCGCGAGGACGATGGCGACGGCGCCGATCACGGCCCAGGCCCACCCCTGCTGGAAGACGCCTGCGAGGATCAGGAACTCGCCCGCAAATGCCGTGGATCCCGGCACGGCGAGAGCGATGATCCCGGTCGTCATCAGGACCGTGGCGAGGATCGGGCGCCCGCGGGCCAACCCGCCGAGGCGGGCAAAGTCGCCGGTCGTCGTACGCCGCTCGATTCCGCCTGCGAGCAGGAAGAGCGCCGCGGAGAACAGTCCGTGGTTGATCATCTGCAGGACGGCTCCGTCGAAGCCGAGGTCGTTGTTCGCCAAGAGCCCGAGGGTGATCAGCCCGAGTTGCGCGAGGCTCGAGTACGCGACCACGCCGCGCACGTCGGGCGCGCGGAACGCGAGGATCGAGCCGTAGACGAGGCTGATCGTCGCCAGCACCAGGATCGTGACGCGGAAGTCGTGGATCGGATCCGGGAACTTGGGAATCGCGATGCGGAGGAACCCGTAGACGGCGGCCTTCGAGACCACGCCCGATAACACCGCCGCGACCTCGGGCGAAGACTCGCGGTAGGTGTCCGGCAGCCAGCCGTGGAAGGGGAAGAGCGGCGCCTTGACCGCGAAGGCGGCGGCGAAGCCGAGGAAGATCCACGTGCTTCCGCTCGTCCCGCTGTGGACGAGGTCGAACGTCCCCTGGGAGAGGCCGAAGACGATGATCGACGCCAGCATCAGCAGCGACCCCGCCATCGTGTAGATGACGAACTTGAGCGTCGCGCCCAGCCGTCCGGCCCCGCCCCAAACGCCGATGAGGACGTAGAGCGGGATCAGCATCCCCTCCCAGAACGCGTAGAAGAGGAGCAGGTCTTGCGCGGCGAAGACGCCGACGACCGCTCCGGTCAACAGCAGCATCAGGCCGAAGTAGGCGCGCGGCCGCTCGCGCCCGGCCCAGAACGCGTAACCGATCGCGCAGGCCATTACGACGACGGTCAGGCCGGTGAGCCACAGCGAAAACCCGTAGAAGCCGACGTGATAGGAGACCTTCAGGTCGCTGAACCAGCTGGTCTGCTGCTCGAACTGGAGGCCCTGCGAGAAGTGGAAGCGGGCGACGGCGTCGATCCAGAAGCCGACCTCGACCAGGCTGACGAGGACCGCGAACGAGGCAGTCGCGAAGCGAGACAGCGGCAGCAGCCAGATCACGAGCGCGCCCGCGATCGGGAGCAGGATCAGGATCGTGGCGAGGGAGCCCGTCATCGCACGGCCACGAAGACCACGGTCAGGACGACGACCCCGGCGGCGATCGCGAGCGCGTAGGTGCGGACAAGCCCGGTCTGGACGCGGCTCGTCTCGCCGCCCGCCCGGCGGAACGTCGCGGCGATCTCACCCACGGAAGCGAGCACGATCGGCGCCTCGATCAGCCTCATCGACCCTCGCGCGAGCAGGACCGCCGGGCGGTAGAAGAGCAGGTCGTAGGCCTCGTCGAAGTAGAACTTGTGCTCGAGCAGAGCCTGCAGCCGCGGCGCGTGGGGAACCGAGACGCGCCGGCGCGAGTAGACGAGCCACGCGATCGCGACGCCGAGCCCGCCCGCCGCGACCGCCGCGATGCTCGAGACAGCCTCCTCCGTCCCACTCGCCTCCACGAGCGGCTTCGCGACCGGATCGAGCCAGTGCGCGATCGGCGTCCAGACGCCGGCGAACTGGATCCAGCCGCCGATCGCCGCAAGCACGGCCAGCACCGCGACGGTCGACCCCATCGAGATCCCGACCACGTCGCGGCGGAGCGCATGGAAGTGCTCGCGGACGAAGCCCGACGGCTCGCCCCCGAAGACCATGAAGAGCATCCGGAACGTGTAGAGGCCGGTCAACAGCGCTCCCGCGATTCCCACCGCCCAGAGCACGTCGCCGTAGGCGCCGTGGTCGAGCGCGCCGGCGAGGATCGAGTCCTTGGAGAAGAAGCCCGAAAACGGCGGAATCCCCACGAGGGCGAGCGACCCGATCAGGAAGGCGACGTACGTCTTGGGCAGGTAGCTGCGGAGGCCGCCCATCCTGCGCATGTCCTGCTCGGCCGCGAGCGCGTGGATGACGATCCCGGCGGCCATGAACAGCAGCGCCTTGAAGAAGGCGTGCGTCATCAGGTGGAACATCCCGCTTCCGTAGGCGCCGATCCCCGCGCCGAGGAACATGTAGCCGATCTGGGACATCGTCGAGTAGGCGATGACGCGCTTGATGTCCACCTGCACAAGCGCGATCAGCCCCGCCAGCAGGATCGTGCCCGCGCCGAGACCGGCGGCCAGGTCCTGCACGACCGGCGCGAGCTCGAACAGCGCGTGCGTGCGGACGATCAGGTAGACGCCCGCTGTGACCATCGTGGCCGCATGGATGAGGGCGCTGACAGGGGTCGGGCCCTCCATCGCATCGGGAAGCCAGGTCTGGAGCGGAAGCTGCGCCGACTTCGCGACGGCGCCCCCGAGCAACCCGAGCGCGACCAGGTTGACGACCCAGTGGTTGGAGGCGAGATCCTGAGCGCGGGTGAACGAGAGAGCGAAGTCGAGCGTGCCGGTGTGCTGGATGAGCAGGAAGAGCGCCAGGGCGAAGGTCGCGTCGCCGAGCGCGTTCATGATGAAGGCCTTCTTGGCGGCGGCGACCGCCGCCTCGCGGTGGTGCCAGAAGCCGATCAGGAGGTACGACGAGAGACCGACGAGCCCCCAGCCGGCGAGCAGCAGCACGAGGTTCCCCGACTGGACGAGGAGCAGCATCGAGAACACGAAGAGCGCCATGTACGCGAAGTAGCGGCGCTCCTCGTCGTCGCCGTCCATGTACCCGATCGAGTAGGCGACTATCAGGAAGCCCACTCCGGCGACGATCAGCATCATGAAGACCGAGAGCGGGTCGACCAGGATGCGCATTCCGAAGTGGAGGTCGCCCGCGCTCAGCCAGGTCCAGAGGGTCGAGGCGTGTGAGCGATCGTCCGGCGGCTTGCCCCAAAGGAGCGCGAAGCTGACGGCGGCCGCCGCGAAGGAGGCGAGCACCGATGCGGAGGCGACGTAGCCGGCGCCCCGCCGCGTCAGCCGCCGTCCAGCCAGCGTGATCGCCAGCGCGGCCGCGAGAGGGCTGCCGAGGCAGATCCAGGCGCTAACGATCATCCGCGCAGGATTGAGAGCTTGTCCACGTCGAGAGGGAGCTTGCGGCGCGCGATCGCGACGATCAGGCCAAGCCCGACCACCACCTCAGAGGCGGCGACCGCCATCACCGCGAGCGCGAAGATCTGACCGTCGTGGTTGCCGATGTGGCGGGCCATCGCGATCAGGGCCAGGTTGCCGCCGTTCAGCATGATCTCGAGCGAGAGCAGGACGATCAGCGGGCTGCGGCGGACGAGGACGCCGAGCGCTCCCGTCGCGAACAGGAACGCCGCAACTGCCAGATACCAGGCAACCTCAGGGCCCTTCATGTCCCTGGCCGCCCTTCGCTCCCGTCCGGCGAAGCCGGCCTCCGCGACGGGCTGACGCCGCTGGCGGCAGGATGCTGCGCTCGCAGAGCTTGCGCGTACTGAGATGTACTGCGCTGCGCGCTGCTCGCTTGCCTCCTTGGCCAGCAGCGCCCCAGGAACATGAGGAGCATCACTCCGCGCTACCCCAAGGGCCGCGGCGGGCATGACTTCCGAGCACGACACCGCCGACTGCGGCCACGAGCAGGACGATCGACGTGATCTCGAAGGCGAGCAGGTGGTTGGTCAGGAACGCGCGCCCGATCGCCGCCGGGCTGCCGAAGGAGCCGGTCACCGAGGCCTCGTGCGAAAGGCGCCCCCCCGCTTTGAGCCCGATCACGATCACGATCTCCACCAACAGCGCACCGGCCGCTGTCGCGGCCGCGACCGATTGCCAGCTCGGCCCGCCCGCCCAGGGCGTATCGGCCTGCCCGCCGAGATAGGCGATCACGAACAGGAACATCACGACCACCGAGCCCGCATAGATCATCACCTGCGCGGCCGCGACGAACTCGGCCGAAAGCAGCAGGTAGAGGACTGCGAGCGAGCCCAGGTTTCCGATCAGCGCGAGCGCCGAGTAGAACGGGTTCGAGAACGAGACGACCGCGATGCCCGAAGCGAGGCACGCGAAGGCCGCGCCGACCCACACGACCCAGACAAGGGCATTCGCGGCGGAGGCGACGATCACCCCGTAACCCCCTTGTGCTCCAGTGAACAAGCAAGCCGGTTTGTGGACTGGAGCACAAGGCTCGGCCGGCGACGGTTGGTCACGCGTGATCCTTGTAGTAGGGAATGGGCGTGTCGTAGAGCTCGCGGTCGGCGACCGGGACGCGCTTGATCGGCTCGGCGAGCAGCATGTCCTTCGTGTAGATCAGGTCGTCCCGGGAGTACTCGGAGAGCTCGAACTCCTGTTCGAGCGTGATCGCGTCGAATGGGCAGGCGAGCTCGCAATAGCCGCAGAAGATGCAGCGCGAGAGATTGATCTCGTAGAAGGCGGCGGCGCAGAGCGAGCAGCCGACGCATTTCTCGAGGCCGTTCTCGTACCGCCAGAGCCGGTGCCGGCCGCGGAAGCGCGGATAGAGCGGCCGCTTGTACTCGGGGTACTGCTGGGTGATCGGCTTCTTGAAGATCTGTCCGAAGGTGACCCCGAACCCCTTGAGTGTCTCCAGCGGCTGCGGGCTCATACCGCCACCACCACGGCCGCGGTCACGAGCGCGTTCAGGGTCGCGACCGGCAGCAGAACCTTCCAGCCGAGTCGCATCAGCTGGTCGTAGCGCAGGCGCGGCAGCGTCGCCCGCAGCCAGATGAAGACGAACAGGAAGCCTGCAAGCTTGAGCACGAACCAGATCGGGCCCGGAAGGAACGGACCGCTCCAGCCGCCGAAGAAGAGCGTCACCCCGAGGCCCGAGAGCGTGATCATGTTGATGTACTCGGCAGTCGAGAAGAGGCCGAAGCGCATGCCGCTGTACTCGGTGTGGTAGCCGGCGACGAGCTCGGTTTCGGCCTCGGGGAGGTCGAACGGCGGGCGGTTCGTCTCGGCGATCCCCGCGATGAAGAAGACGACCAGGCCGACGAGCTGCGGGCCCACGAACCAGGTCACCTCCTGCTGGCGGTGGACGATGTCCACGAGCGAAAGCGACCTACCCATGATCACGACGCCGAGGACGGAGAGCGCCAGCGAAACCTCGTACGAGACCATCTGCGCGCACGTCCGCATCGACCCGAGCAGCGAGTACTTCGACTCACTCGCCCAGCCGCCGACGACGAAGGCGTAGATCCCGAGGGAGCCGAGCGCGAACAGAAGGATCAGCGAGATCGGAACGTCCACGAGCCAGCCGCCGACGAAGTAGCCACCGATGTCCCAGCCCGGCCCGAACGGGATCACGCTGAAGGCCGCGAGCGCGGTGATCCCCGCCACCGCGGGCGCGCCGATGTAAAGGAGGTCGATCGCGGCCGCGGGGAAGAAGTGCTCCTTGCGCAAGAGCTTGACGAGGTCGGCGATCGGCTGCAGGAGCCCGAACGGCCCGGCCCGGTTGGGACCGTAGCGCTGCTGCATCCGGCCGATGAGCTTGCGCTCGAGCCAGGTCATGTACGCGAACGCGCCCATGACCAGGTTGATGACGATCAGGGCCTTGATCAGATCTATCCACCAGGGTTCGGGTCTCACAGGCGGCTCACCTCCACCCCGGCCTCCAGGTCGCGGACGTGCTCCTCGGCCGCCCGTACGACGCCGGCCTTCAGCCGCCGGTTGATCCGCGCTCGAAGCTCGACCGAGGTGCCGTTCGAGCTGACCTTGACCGCGTCTCCGTTGGAAACTCCACGGGCCGAAGCATCGGCGGACGAAAGCTCGATCTCGGGCTCGGGGCGCTGGAACTCGAGCTCGGGCACCCGCTCGACCGCCGGGCCGGAGAAGAGCGCGCGGTAGCGCACGAGCTGCAGCGGCCCCCCGCCGGCGGTGCCCGTCGCTGCCGCAGGAGCGCTCTTCGCCTCGCCGGCGGCCGCGCGCGACGGAAGCGAGGCGCGCTCGCCGACCTCGCCGAAGGGGATCCCGCCGTAGACGCGCTCGGACACCTCGGCGAACACGTCGGGCGCGTGTGGGGACAGCTCGACGCCGAAGCGCCCGGCCAGCTTCGCGATCCAGGCCAGCTCGTCCGGGCCGGACGGGATGACCGCACGGCGAAGCCGCTGGAGGCGCCCCTCGAGGTTGACGTACGTGCCGTCGCGCTCGAGATACGAGGTGCCCGGAAGGACGAGGTCGGCCCAGCCGCGGACGAGCCGCTCGAACATCGTGATCGCGAGCACGCGCTCGGCCTGCTCCGCCATTGCGCGGACGTTGGGATCGGCGGCGGCCTCGTCGCCCGAGACGACAAGGAGCTTCACCGGCTCCGGGTTGCTTGGCGACTCGTCGGCGGCGGCGGCCCACGCATCGGAGACGCCGCGAGCGTTCGGAGTCGCAGGAAGATGGAAGGCGCCCGAGCCCTCCTTCTCAGCGAGGCCGAGCTCGGCCGCGAGCGTGGCGACCGTCACACCGCCGTGGCTTCCAAGCCCCGACCAGACAAGAACGACCCGATCGACCTCCCGCAGGCGTGGCGCGAGCTTACGAAGCTCCTTCGCGGCCGCTCCGGGCGCGGCCGGCTCGGTGCCGTCGACGCCGACCCTGACGATCTCCGCCCCGTTTCGCCGGGCGGCCTTTATCCAGAGATCGACGACCGGAGCGCGCTCGGCCACGGGCTCGTCGCCCAGCACGACTACAGCCTGGGCATCGCGGATCGCCGACAAGGGCAGACGGAACGGGTCGAGCGCGTCGCTCGTCTCCTCCGGAAGGACGGCGGTATGCGCGCCCAGCCCTAGCCGTAGGAGCTTGCCGAGGGCATAGGCCGTCTCCACGGTCTCGGACCCCGAGAGCGCCGTGAGGATCTGGCCTTGTGCTCCAGTGAGCAAACTCTCGGCCTCGTCCAGGGCGTCGTCCCAGGAGATCTCCTCGAAGCCGTGGCGGCGGACGCGCTTGAGCGGGTCGGCGATCCGGTCCGCAGCGCGAAGGTGCCCGAAGGCGAACCGGCCCTTGTCGCACAGCCAGCCCTCGTCCACCTCGGGGTGGTTCCGCGACAGGATCCGCGCCACCTTGCCCTCGCGCGTCGTGGCGCTGATGTTGCAGCCGACCGGGCAGAGGCCGCAGACGCTGGGCACGTTCTGGATCTCCCACGGGCGCGCGAGGAAGCGGTACTGCGTTGAGGTGAGCGCGCCGACCGGGCAGAGCTCGATCACGTTGCCGGAAAAGGGCGCACGATAGGGCTCGTCCTCGAAAGTCGCGATGATCGACTGCGAGCCGCGGTTGCGGGCGATCAGGCGGCCGTCCTCGGCCACGCTCTCGGAGAAGCGCGTGCAGCGGTAACAGAGGATGCAGCGCTCCCGGTCGAGGGCGATCAGCGGGCTGATCGGGATCGGCTTGTCGAAGGTGCGCTTGGGAAAGAGCATGCGCGTCTTCCCGGGGCCGTAGCGAAAGGTGAGATCCTGGAGCGGGCACTCGCCGCCCTTGTCGCAGACGGGGCAGTCGAGCGGATGGTTGACGAGGATGAATTCGAGGACGGCGTTCTGCGCCTCGGCCGCTTTCTCCGAGGCTTGCGCGGTGCGGACGATCATTCCGTCCTGTGCCGTCATCGTGCAAGCGGCCATAGGCTTCGGCATCCCCTCGACGTCGCAGAGGCACATGCGGCAGGCGCCGACGGGAGCACCGAGCCGCGGCTCGTAGCAGAAAATCGGGATCTCGATGCCGGCCTGAAGCGCCGTTTCGACGAGCCCGGTGCCGGCGGGCACTTGGACCTCGCGCCCGTCGACGGTGACGGTGACCAGCTCGGGCGCGCTCAAGACGGCACCTCCGCGGTCGGATGATGCGCATGCTGATCGACCGGCGCGAATACTCCCTCGAGCGAGGACTCGCCCTTGTAGGGGCAGCCGCCCTCGTCGAGGTGCCGCTGGAACTCGTCGCGGTACTTGCTGACGTACTCCACGACAGGCCCCGCGGCGAAGTCGCCGAGCGCGCACAGGCACTTCCCGAGCATCCGGTCGCAGACCGACAGCAGCAGGTCGAGCTCGGCCTGCTCGGCACGCCCGTCCTCGATCTTGCGCAGAAGCTGCACCATCCAGCGCGTCCCCTCTCGGCACGGCGTGCACTTCCCGCACGACTCGTGCATGTAGAACTGGGACGAGCGCAGCGCGAGCTGCACCATGCAGGCGCGGTCGTCGATCACGATCACCGCGGCCGCGCCGAGTTGCGACCCCGCCTCCGCGACCGAGTTGAAGTCGAGCGCCGTGTCGATCTGATCGGGCGTCATCACCGTCGTCGACGAGCCGCCGGGGATGATCGCCTTCAGCTCGCGCCCGTCCGGAATGCCCCCGCCGACGTCGTAGATCAGCTCCCGCAGGCGCGTTCCGAGCTCGAGCTCGTAGTTGCCCGGGCGCTCGATGTTCCCCGAGAGAGAGAAGACGACGGTGCCGGGCGACGGCTCCGGCCCGATCGACGCGTACCACTTCCCGCCCTTCTCGATGATCGTCGGCACCGTGGCGACGGTTTGCACGTTGTTGATCAGCGTCGGAGACCCGTAGAGGCCGCTGACCGCCGGGAACGGAGGTCGTGGACGCGGCTGGCCGCGCTTGCCCTCGAGGGACTCGAGCAGCGCCGACTCCTCACCGCAGATGTAGGCGCCCGCACCCCGGTGGAGAACGATCGTCACGTCACCGAGCAGACCGGCGTCACGCACCTCGTCCAGCGCCGCCCGCATCACCTCGAAGACGTCGATGTACTCGCCCCGCAGGTAGATGAAGACGTTCTGGGATTCGATCCCGTGGGCCGTGATCAGGCAGCCCTCGATCAGCCGGTGCGGGTTGCGCAGCATGATCTCGCGGTCCTTGAACGTGCCCGGCTCGGACTCGTCCGCGTTCACGCAGAGGTAGGTCGGCTTGCCCGTGCCCTTGGCGAGGAAGCTGGCTTTCCTCCCCATCGGGAACCCTGCGCCGCCGCGGCCGCGCAGGTTGGAGGCGATGAGCTCGTCGACGATCTTCTGCGGTTTCAGCCGCCGCGCCTTGGCGAGCGACTTGTAGCCGCCGGTGCGCTGGTACTCCGCCAGCTTCGTCAGGTCGTGCTCGTCGGCGCCCGCGAGCGTGATCTCCCTAAGCCCCATTGCGCAGCTCCTCGACGATCGCGGGGACATCGTCGACGCCCACCGGCTCGCGGTAGCGCCCGTCAACTGTGACGACGACTGCCCGGCCACAGCCGCCAGCGCACTCGATCGTCCGCAGAGTCACCTCGCCGTCCTCGGACGTTTCGCCCGGCCGAACGCCCAGCTCGCGCGTGAAGGCCTCGAGCACCTGCTGCGCCCCGACGAGCGCGCACGAGATATTGGTGCAGACCTCGACTACATGGCGGCCGACCGGCTCGAGATGGAGCATGTCGTAGAAGGAGGCGACGGCCTGGCAGTAGGCCGGGGTGACGTCGAGCGCTTCAGCCACCTCGCGGAGCGCCTCGGGCGGGAGCCAGCCGTCGTGGCGCTCCTGGGCCAGGCGCAGGGCAGGCAGGATCGCCGAGTGGCGGTCCGGATACTCGGCCCGCAGCTCCTGGACCTCGTCGTAGAAGGTCGTCACCGGTCGACCTCGCCCATGACCGTGTCCAAAGAGCCGACGATCGCGATCAGGTCGGCGACGAGCGCGTCGGACATGCAGGTCGCGGTCGCCTCGAGCGCGACGAACGAGGGCGCGCGGAACTTGACTCGCCAAGGCTTCGGCCCGCCGTCGGAGACGACGTAGCAACCGAGCTCTCCGCGCGGCGACTCGACGGCGACGTAGACCTCGCCCTCCGGGACGCGGTAGCCCTCGGTGACGATCTTGAAGTGGTGGATGAGC
>WNGB01006308.1_pt1 | contig 17464 bp, 16 predicted proteins | sample 5400681 | NCBI WGS metagenome assembly WNGB01 (sample SAMN13153367, study PRJNA577476) | soil metagenome | isolation source: 115 cm soil or saprolite under grassland replicate 2 | place: USA:California | collected 2016-06-15 | reverse complement strand
ATGCCGGGCGAGTTGAACAGCCGCAGGTCGCGGTGCTTGGAGGCGGCGTCGAGCGCGTTGCGGACGAACCGGGCGTTGCCGAGCTCGTCGATGCGGCCGTTGGAGCAGACCTGGCCGAGCACCGCGGTCAGGCTGGCCAGCGCCTCCTTGGTGAGGTGGTCGCCGCGGGCCTCGGCCATCCGGCGGGCGATCTCGCGCAGCTGGTCGGCGGTGTAGCGCGGGAAATCGATCCGGACCGAGAACCGGCTGCGCAGCCCCGGGTTGGCCTCTAGGAACTTCGCCATCGGCTCGGGGTAGCCGGCGACGATGACGATGATCCGGTCGCGGTCGTCCTCCATCCGCTTCAGCAGCGTGTCGATCGCCTCGACGCCGAAGTCGTTGCTGGAGATGCCCTCGCGCTTCAGCGCGTACGCCTCGTCGATGAACAGCACGCCGTCCATCGCCCGGTCGATCACCTCGTTCGTCTTCACCGCGGTGTGGCCGATGTACTCACCGACGAGGCCGGAGCGGTCGGTCTCGACCACGGTGTCGGCGGCGAGCAGGCCGAGCGCGCAGTACAGCTTGGCGACCACCCGGGCGACCGTGGTCTTACCGGTGCCGGGTGGGCCGGCGAAGATCAGGTGCCCACCGAGCTTGCTCGTCGGCAGGCCGCGCTCGGCGCGCATCAGGCCGGCCCGCACCTGGGCCGCCACCGCGGAGACCTGGCGCTTCACGTCGGCCATCCCGACGTTGCGGTCCAGCTCGTTCAGGATGCCCTGGACCGCGCCCCAGTCCGGCTGCCGGTGCAGCACCGGAGCCTGGGTCTCGGCCCGGCGCACGACCGGCTTGCCCTCCGGCTCCTTGGGCAGCGGGAACGTCTCGAGCTTGACGCTGGAGTCCATCACCGCCTGCGCGACCTGGCGGTGGTCCGGGTCCTGCCCGTACACCCACTGGAACTGCCGCAGCGCCGCCTCCTCGCGATCCATCGCGCGGTGCACGAAGCCGAGGAAGTACTCCGCGTCGAGCTGGACCAGGTGGTTGACCGTCAGGCCCGCGGCCTGCTTGAGCACCGTCTCGGCCTCGCCCCACTGCGCGGTCTGCGCGAGCACGATGCCGAGCCGCAGCAGCGCCTCCGCGCCGATGTGGCCGTTCGTCGGGACCTTCCGGAAGGCTTCGATCGCACCGCGCATGTCCCGGGCCTGCTGGGCGATACAGCCGAGCACGAAGTCCTTGCGCAGGTCCTCGATCAGCCGGTCCGCGCACTTCAGCGCCTTCTCGGTCTGGCCCAGGTCGGCCAGCCGCAGCGCCTCCGCGTGCCAGACCTCGTCGGTGGTCTCCAGCGGCTGGTGGAACCACCAGCCGGCGAAGAAGGTCGAGCTCAGCCGCCGCTTGTCCGCGTCGCGCTCCTCGCCGAACCGGTCGATCCCGGCGACCATCTGCGCGAGCGCCAGCTCCTTGTCACCGCCGGCCGCGTGCACGCCGAGCCAGCCGTCGGTCATCCCGGGGTCGAGCTGCACGGCGCGGCTGAACGACTCCAGCGCCGCCACCTTGTCGGGGCGCTCCGGACGCTCGTCCGGCTTCATGAACCCGAGCTGCTTGGCCCCCCGCACCCACAGGCCGCGGGCCCGGCGTCGCGCCACCGGACCTGCCGACTGCTGAGACATGTCCCTCCTCGCGCATCGACTCACCGCAGATCCTCTCATCGCGCCGTGGCACCCGTCCCGTTGTCCACAGCGCGCCGGGGATCCGGCCGCGAGTCAGCTCCGGCGCACGGAGACTACCGTCCCCTGCGCGGCCGCGCACAGCGTCTCGGTGCCGCCGGGATCGACGTCGTACAGCTCGCACCGGCACGTGGCCTGCCGCCCGCCGGCGTGTACGACGTTCGCCCGCGCCCGCAGCACGGGCCCGCTCGCGGGGCGCAGGTAACTGATCGTGAAACCGCCGGTCAGCACCTGCGGCCCGAACGCGAGCCCGCCGGCGAAGGTCAGCGTATTGTCCGCCAGATAGGCAAGCACGCCGCCGTGCACGTGTCCGTTCTGCTGCCGCAGCTCGTCGCGGACGTCCAGCTCGAGCGCCGCCTCGTCGTCGCCGTACGACGCGATGCGGGCGCCGAGCAGCACGCTGAACGGCTGCGCGGCCAGTACTTTGTCGGCCAGTTCACGGGTCAGCTCTGTCACGAACTGTCATGTTACTCGCGAGTTACGCGGGCTGGGCGTGCGCGCGTTCCTCCTCGGTGGTGCCGCCCCAGACGCCGTACGTCTCGCCGGTGGCGAGCGCGTGCTCGCGGCACTGGCGCCGCACCGGGCAGGTCGAGCACAGCGACTTGGCCAGCACTTCGCGCGCCCGGCGGCGCAGGCCGCGCTCGGACTCGACGCTGAAGAACAGGTCCGGGTCGACGTCACGGCAGGCGGCCTGCTCCTGCCAGCTCCAGTTGTCCCACAAGGGGGCCGGCAGCCGGGGCGGGGCTTTCGCCACCGCGCCGGCAGGCGGTTTGCGGCGTCGCGCACGCGGATGGGTTTCGAGGGGCACAGTCGGGTTCATCGCAGAACCTCTTCATAACGGCTCGCGAGCCGCGGCTGCTGGCTGAACCGCGGGTATCGACGATCCTACCCAACGGTTGCGCCGCCACACCTGGATTGCGGTTACCTGCAAGTCACCGCGGAACGCCGCCGGGGAGGCGACGGCCGTGGCCGCCACCTCCCCGGGGCTGGTGCTCAGGCGATGCTCAGCCGAACACGCGGATCCGCATCGTGGTGCCGCTCTCCGACAGCACCTTGATCTTCACGCCGACGTGCGGAACCTTCACGCCGTGGCCCTGGACGTTGTCCTGGAACCAGTAGTCCTGCAGGTCGTCGAACACCGGCCGGCCGCCGAGGCCGCGGACGTAGTTCGCCTGCCCGTTCACGGTCAGCGAGAACGAGTCCGACTTCTCCAGGCCGAAGGTGGCGTCGTAGTTCTGGATCCGGGCCCGCCACGCCGTGCCCGCGAGGTTGAACTTGTCCTCCGGGTTGGCGTCGATCGGCAGCCACTTGCCCTCACCCGGGTGCACCGAGGTCTGGTTGTTGTTCTGGGAGGTGTCCCAGTACGAGACCAGCAGGCCGTTCTGGTACGGGAAGTGCTCCACCCAGTCCGGCCGGTCGGCACCGACGAAGTTGTACGGCCCGTACTGCAGGTACTGGTCGTACGACGTGTAGGTGTAGTTCGACGCGAGGTAGAAGTTGTCGTGCTCGGTGACGTACGAGTCCGCCGCCGGCGAGAAGCCCGCCGCCGTCCAGCCGTTGTCGCCGTTCTCCGCGCCGTCCTCGACGACCGTCGTACCGCCGGCGGTCACCTTGATGTCGTCGGCGAAGAACCCGACCGGGGCCACCCCGCTGTCGGTCACGTAGTGGAACCGCAGGCCGATGGTCTTGCCCGCGTACGGGGTCAGGTCGAACGTCGCCGGCACCCACTTGCCGCCGGTGCTGCCGTCGATACCGTTGCCCTCGGCACTCTTCGTGATCGAGCCCGGGATCGCCTTGTAGCCGGTGCCGTCGTCGACCTCGACGTAGGCGTAGTCACACGGGTCCGGACCGCAGTCCTCGATGTCGTACGCGGCCTGGAAGGTCAGCTCCGCGCTACCGGCCGGCAACGTCACCTGGCGCGACAGCGAGGTGTTCTTGTTGTCGCCCTGGCCGCTCCACCAGCTCTTCGCCCCGGCGTACGGCGCGATCAGCGGGTGCGAGACCTTCTTCTTCGGCAGCACCACGACGACGCCCTGCGCCTTGTCGGTGTTGTACTCACCCGGGCCGAGGTCGATCTTCTTGTCCTGGCCCGCGACCACGGTCTCGTAGTCCAGCCAGCCAAGCCGCAGCTTGTCCCAGGTACCGAAGTCCTGCGGCTCGCTGCCGATGCTGTTCGCGCCATGAGCGCCGGCGCGGGACTGCGCCATCACGGTCCACCAGGCGACCGGGTCAGAACCGCCCGCGGTGTCGTAGTGGTCCGGCAGGCCGAGGTCGTGGCCGTACTCGTGCGCGAACACGCTCAGGCCGCCGTTCTCCGGCTGGATCGTGTAGTCGCCGACCCACAGGCCGGTGCTGCCGATCTGGCTGCCGCCGAGCTGGTTGCCGTCCGGGCCGGTCGTGCTGCCTGCGTAGTTGTACCAGCGGTGCGACCAGATCGCGTCCTCGCCCTGGCGCGGGTCACCGTCGGCCTGGTCGCCGCCGGAGTGCACGATCTGGAAGTGGTCGATGTACCCGTCGGGCTCGTTGAAGTCGCCGTCGTGGTCGTGGTCGTACCGGTCCCACTTGTCGTACGCCGCCAGCTCGGCCTTGATCTGCTCGTCGGTCTTGCCGGCCGCGTGCTGAGTCTCGACCCACGCGTTGATGCCGTCGCGGATCAGCGCCCAGGTGTTGCTGCAGACGTTGCCGGCGCACGGGTAGCCGTTGCTGCGGCCGTAGCGAGCCTCGTTGTACGGCACCTTGACCCAGTCGGTCACCGTGCCCTCGACGCTGTACCGGCCGGACGACTGCGCCTCGTAGAAGGTCTTGACCGAGTCACCCTCGGTGCCGAAGTACAGGTTGCGGAAGTAGTCCGGCGAGTAGTCCGCCTGCCAGTTGGTGTGGTTGTCCTTGGTGCGGTCCGGCTCCGGGATCGCGTTGTGCAGCGGCCCCTCGAAGGTCGCCGGACCCGGGGTCGAGGCGCTGGTGTCCTGGTCCGGGTAGCTCGGGTGCCGCTCGTTGCCGAACTCGGCCAGGATCACGAAGATCTTGTCGGTCTTCTCCCGGGCCAGCTCGACGTAGTCCGGCTTGCCGGCGACGGCCGGCGCGATGGTCCGGCCGTTCCTGTCCTTGACCGCCGGGGTGCTGGCCTCGCGGCCGACCTGGACGACGGTGCTGCCGCCGCGCTCGAAGGTCTTGGCCTCGCCGCTCAGGACGTCGGCCAGCCCCTCCTCACGCAGCGCGCGGCGCTTGGCCTCGTACGGGCTCAGGACCTCGTCGGCCGGGGTCTGCTCCGCGGTCGTGGTGGTGGCGGCGGCCTGCGTCTGCTGGACAGCCTGGGACGGCTGGGCGTTCAGGGCTGCCTGGCCGGTGCCCCACACCGCGGCCAAGCCGAGAGCGCCGATGGCGGCCGCTCCCCGTGCGCGATTCAATCGCACGATCTCTCCTCCTCGGGAAACCGCCGCGGGGTCGGCGCGGCGCAATGTAGCGACGCCCCCGAGTGGGCTCTCGGAGGCGCAAGCGAAGCGACGATAAGCGACCACGAACCATCGGCGGAAGTAACCGAACGCGGGTTAACCCTTGACCTTGCCGCCCCCAGGGGGTTCGCACCGCGAGCCATGGTTCCCACCCCGTCACAACAGGGTGTTAACCCTGACAGGCGGTGCTAGGCCCCACGTTGTACCCGGGCTCGCTCGATCGCACCCTCGATCCGTCGTACGACGACCACCGGCTTAGCCAGCTCTGCCCAGATGACGCGTACGACGATCAGGCCGTGATCGCGCAACCGGTCCTCGCGCGCCTTCTCGGCGACGACGACGTCGGGCGCGGAGTCGCGGTACTTCACCAGACCGTCGAACTCGATCACGACACCGTGCTCGGGCAGGTGGAAGTCGACCCGCGCCTCGGCGTTCCCCGCGGTTTCGATCCGGGCCTGCAGCACGGGCGCGGGCAGGCCATGGTTATCCATCAGCACCCGCAGCCGGGACTCGCCGGGCGACTCCGACCGGCCGTCCGCGAAGGCGACCGCGGCCTGCGCCGTACCACTGCCCGGCCAGCCCCTCGCCGTGAGCAGCGCGGCGCGCAGCTGCGTCCTGGTCACCGCGCCCTTGTACATCGCGGCGTCCATCGCCACGACCGCGCTCTCGTACGACGCCACGCAGGCGAGCTCGACCAGCGATCGCGCGATGGACGTCACCGCGACGCCGTCGACGGTCACGACCTCGTCGTCCCGCAACGCGCCGACGTGATGTCGGACGCCCGCTCGCACCCTGCCGGTCAGCTTCCCACGCCGCGTGACCTGTACTTCGTCCGTGTCGACACCCCAGAGCGGCAGCCCGTGCAATGCGACCGCCGACTGGTGACTCAGCACCACCGGCGATCGCTCCCGTGCCCGGGCGACCGCACGCGCGGCCAGCCGGTGCCGTGTGGCGTCCTTCTCCCACGGCGGAAGCTGCTCGAGCTTCGGGGCCTCGGCGTAGTCCCCCGGCGCAGCGCCGTCCACACCCCGCTCTTCAACCGCTCGCGCAACTGGCTCTCCGTATAGGCACACGCGAGCACCTCCGCATGCGAGAACACGCCACCGTGCCGGCTCGCCACCACCGTCAACTTCGGATTCATGCCCCCAGCCTGCCCACTGCCCGCGTCATCCGGAGTACGTCCGTCGCGACCTGTGGACGACGCGCATCCAAGCGCGCACTGTGGACGAAGACCGCCTCTCCCGACGCCTTGCCGGAGCTGTGCCCCGGCCAGCGATCCAGCACCTGCGGTTCCTCGTCCCGCCGTGACCGCTATTGCTCCGAGCAGATGTCGTGCGTTAGCACCGCGGCCCAGGGTTCACACCCCGTCAGAAGAGGGTGCTAACCCGGTCAGCCGGTGCGAAGCCACGACAAGGACATCGCCGACGGCGGGTCGAACTCGCCACCTCAGTCGGTCCAGCGCAGGCCCGTCAGCTGCTCGTACGTCGCGATGTAGCGCGCCCGGACGCCCTCGACCACGTCGGCGGGGATCTCCGGCCCGGGCGCGACCCGGTCCCAGTCGAGCGTCGACGACCAGTCGCGCAGGTACTGCTTGTCCATCGCCTCCTGGCGCCGGCCCGGCTTCCACTCGTCCAGGCGCCAGTAGCGGGACGAGTCCGGCGTGCACACCTCGTCCGCGACCACGAACTCGCCCTCCGGCGTGAGTCCGAACTCGAACTTGGTGTCGGCCAGGATCACGCCCCGCTCCTCCGCGATCCCGGCGGCCCTGGCATACAGCGCGAGTGTGGTGCCGCGCAGCTTCGCCGCGAGGTCGGCGCCGACCGCCGCGACCACCTCGTCGTACAGCAGCGGGGTGTCGTGGCCCTCGCCCGGCGCGACCTTCGAGGTCGGGGTGAAGATCGGCCCGCCCGGGACCCGGTCGCCCTCGAGCAGCCCGGCCGGCAGCGGCACGCCGTACGCGGTGCCGTCGGCCTGGTAGGTCTCCCAGCCGCCGCCGGCGAGGTAGCCGCGCGCGATGCACTCGACCTGTACGACGTCGACGCGGCGGCAGCGGATCGCGCGCCCGGCGAACTCCGGGGGTACGTCGGTCGCCGAGATCACGTGGTTCGGCACCACGTCGGCGAGCTGGTCGAACCACCACAGCGACAGCGCGGTCAGGATGCGGCCCTTGTCCGGGATCGGCGTCGGCAGCACCACGTCGTACACGCTGACCCGGTCGGACGCGACCAGCAGCAGCTCACCGTCACGGTCGCTGTAGACGTCCCGGACCTTGCCCGAGTGCACGAGTTCCACGCCGCACATCCTCCCATCCCGCGCTCAGGTGGACGCGCGACGCCCCTGTGGACAACGCCGGGCGCCGATCCGCCCGCGCCGCCATGCTTGGTGGCCATGTCGAACAGGAGGCACCATGGGAGCCGTGGAGACCTTGCCGCGCAGCCGGCCGCTGACCCGCGCAGACCTCGAGGCGATGCCCGATGACGGGCGCCGCTACGAGCTCATCGACGGGGCTCTGGTCGTGACGCCGGCACCGTCGGAGGGCCATCAGGACGCCGTCCTCGAGCTCGCGGTGCTGCTGCTGCGGGCGCACTGCCCGCCCGAGCTGAAGACGATGGTCGCGCCGTTCGACGTCGCCCTTTCCGACAGCACGGTGATGCAGCCCGACGTGCTGGTGGCACGGCGATCGGACGTCACCTCCCGTGACCTGCCGGTCGCGCCGGTGCTCGCGGTCGAGATCCTGTCGCCGAGCACGAAGCACATCGACCTGATGCTCAAGCGGTCCCGGTTCGAGGCGGCCGGCTGCCCGTCGTACTGGGTGGTCGATCCGAGCGAGCCGTCGATCACCGCGTGGGATCTGCGGGACGGCGCGTACGTCGAGGTCGGCCGCGCCGCCGGCGACGGTGAGCTCACGCTGACCCTGCCGTTCCCGGTCGCGGTTCGGCCGAGCACGCTCGTGGTCTAGAGGCGGTACACGCGGGTCGCGGTGGCGCCGAAGACGGCGTCGCGCTCGTCGTCGGTCAGGTGTTCGGTGAGCGTGTCGGCGGCGCCCAGCACCTCGTCGTACGAGGCGGCCAGCAGGCACACCGGCCAGTCGGAGCCGAACATCACGCGGTCCGGCCCGAAGGCGTCGAGCACCACGTCGCTGAACGGCCGCAGGTCGTCGGTGGTCCAGGTCTGCCAGTCGGCCTCGGTGACCAGGCCGGACAGCTTGCAGGTGACGTTCGGGTACGACGCGAGCTCGCGCACGTCCGACGCCCACGGTTCGAGCGTCCCGGCGGCGACAGGTGGTTTCGAGCAGTGGTCGAGCACGAACGTCGCCTCAGGCAACGAGGCGACCGTCTCGATGGCGGCGGCGAGCTGGTGCGGCAGGGTCAGCAGGTCGTACACCAGCCCAGCCTCGGCCACCGCCCGCAGCCCGCGTCGTACGTCGTCGCGGCACAGCCAGCGCGGGTCCGGCTCCCCCTGCACCTGGTGGCGGATGCCTCGCAGCCACCGCCCGCCCGGCCCGTCCAGCAGCGCGGCCAGGTCGTCGGCGACGGACGCGGCCGTCAGGTCCACCCACCCGACCACGGCCTGCACCAGCTCGTTGCCCTCGGCAATCGCCAGGAACTCCGGGGTCTCCTCGGTGACTGTCACGGTCTGGACCAGCACGGTCGCGTCCACACCCTCGGCCGCCTCGGCCAGGTCGCCGGGGCCGAAGCTGCGCCGGATCGGCGCCAGCGCCTCGCCGGTGATCCAGTCCTGGTCGCGGACCGCGAGGTCCCACAGGTGATGGTGCGCGTCCACCAGGCGGGGCATCGCCACTCCTTCGAAGATCCTATAGGATATCGTCCGACCGATCGTGCCCGCCCCGGAGCCGGCGCGTCAAGGACGGAGCCACGCGCGTGACACAGCAGAGCCTGGCCGGTCGGCTGACCCGGCTGCCGCAGCGCAGCGTGCTCAGCGACGACGTGTACGAGACGGTCAAGGGCCTCATCATGGACGGCGTCGTCGAGCCCGGCACCCGGCTGAACATCGACGCGCTGACCCGCGAGCTCGGCACCTCGCAGACCCCGATCCGCGAGTCGCTGGCCCGGCTGGAGTCCGACGGGCTGGTGCTGAAGGAGCCGCTGCGCGGGTATCGCGTGTCGAGCCGGCTGACCCGCGCGGAGTTCGAGGACCTCTTCGAGTTCCGGCTGCAGGTCGAGCCGTGGGCCGCGGCACGCGCGGCGGAACGTGCCGGCGCGGACGAGGTACGACGGTTGCGCGATGAGGTGCGCAGCATGTCCGAGGCCCCGGACCGGCCGGAGTACGAGTCGTACAAGGCGTTCGCCGCGCACGACCAACGGTTCCACGACCTGGTGCTGGCCGCCGGTGGCAACGAGACCGCGCGGCAGGCCTTCGCACGCACGCACTGTCACCTGCACCTGTTCCGGCTGTACTACGCGGCCGGGATCGGCGCGCCCGCGCTGCGCGAGCACCGGCAACTGGTGACCGCGATCCGCGGCGGCGACCCCGACCGCGCCGGCGCCGCGATGCGCACCCACATCGAAGGTTCCCGCCGCCGCTTCCTTCCCGTATTCGACAACGGCGTCGCCGAGGGCAACGACACCACAAGGCCGTGACCGCCGGGTCGCGGAGAAGGAGACCACCCGTGCAACTGCTACGCCTCGGACCGCCCGGCGCGGAGCGCCCTCATGTGCGCGCCGCCGACGGCACCGTCCACGACCTGACCCCGCTGACCGCCGACATCGACGGCGCGTTCCTGGCGGCGGACGGCGTCGCCCGCACCCGCGCCGCGCTGGAGTCCGGCAACCTGCCGGCCGTCCACGACCCGGGCGACGGATCCGGCCTGCGGGTCGGCGCGCCGGTCGCGCGGCCCGGCGCGGTCGTCTGCATCGGGATGAACTACGCCGCGCACGCCGCCGAGTCCGGCTCGGCGCCGCCGCCGCACCCGGTGGTGTTCTTCAAGCACCCGAACACGGTGGTCGGCCCGTACGACGAGGTGCTGCTGCCGCGCGGCTCCGAGAAGACCGACTGGGAGGTCGAACTCGCGGTGGTGATCGGCCGTCCGGCCCGCTACCTGTCGTCGCTCGAGGAGGCGCTGGCCTGCGTCGCGGCGTACACGATCTCCAACGACGTCTCCGAGCGCGCCCTCCAACTGGAGGTCTCCGGCGGCCAGTGGTCCAAGGGCAAGTGCTGCGAGACCTTCAACCCGCTCGGCCCGGTCCTGGTGCCCGCCGACGAGGTCGACCCGCAGTCCCTCGGCCTGCGTTCCTTCGTCAACGGCGAGCCCCGCCAGGACTCCAACACCCGCGACATGATCTTCACAGTCACCGAACTGGTCCGCGACCTGTCCCAGTACATGACCCTGGACCCCGGCGACATCGTCAACACCGGCACCCCCGAAGGCGTCGCCCTCTCCGGCCGCTTCCCATACCTGTCCGTCGGCGACACCGTCGAGTGCGAGATCGACGGGCTCGGCCGCCAACGCCAACCCATCGGCAAGGCCTGACCTATGATTCCCGTTCATCGGGCCCTTCTGACCCGGCGTGTCGCCACTCGTCGGGCCCTTGTGACCACTCCGGACGGAGCTGGCTGATGCGCGTCGGACTGTTCGTCACCTGCATCAACGACGTGCTCTACCCCGGCACGGGGCAGGCCGTCGTACGACTGCTGGAGCGGCTCGGGGTGGACGTGGACTTCCCGGCCGCGCAGACGTGCTGCGGGCAGCCGCATTTCAACACCGGGTACCGCGCCGCGTGCGTGCCGATCGTGCGCGGCTTCGCCGACGCCTTCTCGTCGTACGACGCGGTGGTGACGCCGTCCGCATCGTGCGCCGGGATGATCCGGCACTACCACCCGGTGGTTGCCGAGGGCAATGGTGAGCTGGTGTGGCGGGTGGCGGACCTGACGCCGAAGGTGTACGAGCTGTCGGAGTTCCTGGTGGACGTGCTCGGGGTCACCGATGTGGGCGCGTACTACCCGCATCGGGTGACGTACCACCCGACGTGTCACTCGCTGCGGATGCTGAAGGTCGGCGACCGGCCGCTGCGGCTGCTGCGCGCGGTGCGCGGGCTGGATCTGGTCGAGCTGCCGGCCGCGGACCAGTGCTGCGGGTTCGGCGGCACGTTCGCGGTGAAGAACCCGGACGTGTCGGTGGCGATGGGCGCGGACAAGGTCGCGCACGTCCGGGAGACCGGCGCCGAGGTGCTGGCGGCGGCCGACAACTCTTGTCTCACGCACCTCGGCGGCATGATGTCGCGGCTGCGGGTCGGCGTCCGGCCGGTGCATCTCGCGGAGATCCTGGCCTCCACGGAGGCCGGTGGTCACACGGGCCCGACGAGTGCCGACACGCCGGGACAGAAGGGCCCGATGAGCGTTGGGGAGGCGGGATGACGGCGACGTATCTCGGGATGCCGGCGTTTCCGGTGGCGGCGCGGGAGGCGGTGGCGGATGCGCAGCTGCGGCGGAACCTCCGGCATGCGACCGGGACGATCCGGGGGAAGCGGGCGGCGGTCGTCGGCGAGCTGGACGACTGGGAGGCGTTGCGGGTCGCGGGGGCGGCGATCAAGGACCGGACGCTGCGGCATCTCGACACGTATCTCGTGCAGCTCGAGGAGTCGCTGACGGCGCGCGGGGCGACGGTGCACTGGGCGGTGGACGCGGCGGCGGCGAACGCGGTCGTGACGGACGTCGTGCGGGCGCACGAGGCTACCGAGGTGGTCAAGGTGAAGTCGATGGCCACGCAGGAGATCGGGCTCAACGAGGCGTTGGCGGAGCACGGCATCACGGCGTACGAGACCGACCTCGCGGAGCTGATCGTGCAGCTCGGCGAGGACCGGCCGAGCCACATCCTGGTCCCGGCGATCCACCGGAACCGGTCCGAGATCCGGGAGATCTTCCGCCGCGCGATGCCGGACGCGCCGGCCGGCCTGACCGACGAGCCGGCCGACCTGGCCGCGGCGGCGCGGGCGCACCTGCGCCGGCGGTTCCTGTCGGCACGGGTGGCGGTGTCCGGGGCGAACTTCGCGGTCGCCGAGACCGGCACGCTGACGATCGTCGAGTCCGAGGGCAACGGGCGGATGTGCCTGACGCTGCCGGAGGTGCTGGTCTGCGTGGTCGGGATCGAGAAGGTGGTGCCGAGCTGGCAGGACCTCGAGGTGTTCCTGCAGCTGCTGCCGCGGTCGTCGACCGGCGAGCGGATGAACCCGTACACGTCCACCTGGACCGGCGTCACCCCCGGCGACGGGCCGCGCGAGGTGCACGTCGTACTGCTCGACAACGGGCGGACGCGGGCGCTCGCCGACACCGTCGGTCGGCAGGCGCTGCGATGCATCCGGTGCTCGGCGTGCCTGAACGTGTGCCCCGTCTATGAGCGGACCGGAGGGCACGCCTACGGATCGGTGTATCCCGGCCCGATCGGCGCGATCCTGACGCCGTTGCTCGGCGGGCTGACCGGGACCGTGGAGAACTCGTTGCCTTATGCAAGCACCTTGTGCGGGGCGTGTTTCGAGGCGTGCCCGGTGCGGATCGACATCCCGGACGTGCTGCTGCACCTGCGGGCACAGGCGGTGGCGGCCAAGCCGCATCCTGGACAGGACGCGGCGATGAAGGTGGCGGCGCGGGTCATGCGATCCCCCGCGCTGTGGTCACGGGCGGTCCGGACCGCCGGGCTGGCCGGGAAGGTGTTCCGCCGCGGGCGGATCCGCCGGCTGCCGGGACCGGGTGCGGCGTGGACCGACGCGCGGGACGCGCCGGTACCACCGCCGGAGTCGTTCCGCGCCTGGTGGGCCCGGACCCGGGGAGGCGACTCGTGAACGCGCGGGACGAGATCCTCGGGCGGATCCGGGCGGCGCTGGCGGACGTGCCGCCCGGGCCTCCCGACGACGAGCCCGTGCCGCGGGACTACCGCCGGGCGCACCACGACGCGGGCGTCGTGGACCTGTTCGCCGAGCGGGTCGCGGACTACCGGGCGACGGTACGACGGGTTGCCGCGACCGATCTACCGGCGGTGCTGGATGAGGAGCTGGGCGGCAAGGTGGTCGTCGTACCGGCCGACGCACCGGACACGTGGACCGGCGGGCTCGACGTCCGGCGGGACGACCCGGCGTTGAGCGTGGCTGAGCTCGATGCGGTGGACGCTGTGCTGACCGGGTGTGCGCTCGGGATCGCGGAGACCGGGACGATCGTGCTCGACGCCGGTGCGGCGCAGGGGCGGCGGGCGCTGACGCTGGTGCCGGACGTGCACGTGTGCGTGGTGCGCGAGGACCAGGTCGTGGCCGACGTACCGGAGGCCGTCGCGGCGCTGGACCCGTTGCGGCCGCTGACCTGGATCAGCGGGCCGTCCGCGACCAGCGACATCGAGCTCGAGCGTGTCGAAGGCGTGCACGGGCCGCGCACCCTCGTCGTACTCCTGGTCTCATGACAGTGGGCGTTGTTGAGTCTGCCCGAGCCGCATGGTGTACTTGTCGTACAAGCCGGTGACAAGAGGTCCAGGGGACTTCTTCTCGGACGAGTCCGAGATAGCCGGCTTCTAACTTGCCGCCCCCCAAGGCAGGAAACGGGACCGCAGCGACGGCTGAATGTGCGTGGTGTACCACGGACACTCACGACCTTCGAGCACACGCTGGACCGCCCATAGGCCGTAGTCGGCAACCTGGATTCCCCACGAACTGGGCGCCTCCCAGATGCATGGCACGATTCGCCGGTTGGCAATCTGCGAGCACACGTCTTGAACCGCATGGCGAATTGCGTCTCTCTTGTTGTTCGTCTGAAGGTTGCCGACTACCAGGTACGTGGTGTCGCCGGCCTGCGCGACGTGCCGGACGACTTCCTTCACGTGCAGCCAGAACGCCAGCTTGTAGAGGTAGATCTTGCCCCGCTCCTTGACCCTCGGCAGCGCGTTCTCCTTCGCGAGGAACGTCGTATCGAAGCGAGGACGCTGGGCACGGATGGCATCGAAGACCTCGCGCGAACTCAAGAAGCTCTTGGAGGGTGTCGAAATCTGACACCCAGCTGTACTGACCACCGACGTTGGTGACTGCGCGTCGGTGCTGGACGAGGTGAGGACCTCCGAGTGAGGTGTGGAGCCGGCTGACGGCACCCGCCCCGACTCGGAGGTCCTCGCTTTCGCCGAGGCGTTGGGGGCAGTGCGCCGAGCGCACCGCTGTGGCGTCCGTGAGACGAGTGCGCTAACGTCACCCCAGTGAAAATCGCCATTGCGGGGTTGGGCTATGTGGGACTGTCGAACGCGGCAATCCTGGCGCAACACAACGAAGTCGTGGCCGTTGACATCCTCCAAGAGCGCGTGGATGTGGTCAACAAGCGAGAGAGCCCGTTCGTCGATGCCGAACTGTCGGAGTTCTTGGCCAACGAGATGCTCGATCTTCGGGCGACCGTTGACGCCGAGGAAGCGTACGCCGGCGCGGACTACGTCGTCATCGCCACCCCGACCGACTACGATCCGACAACACTCGCGTTCGACACCTCCTCGGTGGAATCGGTCATCCGGCACGTCACCCAGGTGGCACCGCCGGCAGTTCCAGTAGTCAAGTCGACCGTCCCGGTCGGATTCTGCGAGCGGATGTCGGTCGAGCATGGTCGACAGGTGGTGTTCTCACCCGAGTTCCTCAGGGAAGGGCACGCCCTGCGGGACAACCTCTTCCCCAGCCGGATCATCGTTGGCGACGCGACCCCCGAAGCGAGACGCTTCGCCGACCTGCTGCTCACCGGCTCAGCGCGGCTGGACACGCCCGTGGTCGCCGTTCGGTCGTCGGAGGCGGAGGCGATCAAACTGTTCTCCAACACCTACCTGGCCATGCGGGTCGCGTTTTTCAACGAGCTGGACACGTTCGCGGCTCAGCACGAACTGAGCAGCAAGTCGATCATCGAGGGCGTCTCCTTGGAGCCCCGGATCGGCGCCGGCTACAACAACCCATCGTTCGGCTACGGCGGGTACTGTCTGCCGAAGGACACCCGGCAACTACTGGCCAACTACACCGACGTCCCCCAACGTCTGATCGGGGCCATCGTTGAGTCCAACGCGACGCGCAAAGACTTCATCGTCACTCAGGTGTTGACCCGCCAACCCCGGACGGTCGGTATCTATCGTCTGGTGATGAAACAAGGCTCGGACAACTTCAGATCGACGAGCATTCTCGGGATTGTCAACCGGCTCAAGGACACGGGCGTCGAGATCGTCATCTACGAACCCGCGCTCGATGCTCATACCTTCCAGGGCTCGCGGGTCGTCAAGAACCTCGATGAGTTCAAGGACGCCGCCGACGTCATCGTCGCCAACCGCCAGACCTCAGAACTGGCGGACGTCGAGGACAAGATCTACAGCCGGGACATCTACCACCTGGACGAGTGACGTCCAGGGTAGCCGCGACTCACCCGAGATGATCGCCACCTCGGAGGCGACCATCTCGGGGAACCGATCACTCAGCGGCCACTCCGCGACTGCAGCTCTGCCAAGGTGTCGCGGATGGTCGTCACCAAGTGGTCGAGGTCGCCACGCGTCGAGGTCAGGGGCGGAGCCACGACGATCCCCTCGCTCTTCGGGGGGCCACCTGCTCCACTGAACGGATAGAACAGCACTCCGCGCCTCTCAGCCTCCGCCATGAACGGCCACACAGCCCGTGTTCGAGTTCCAGCCCGTAGAGGAACCCGATGCCTCGAACGTCCTTCACACCGGCGAACTCGGTGAATCCAGCCAACTGCCGACCAAGTAGAGCGGCATGTTCGTCGAACGACTCGCGGTTAATACTCTCCAGCTCGTCCAGCACGCCGAGACAGATGGCCGACTGGAGCGGGGTCGCGGCCATCGTGCCCATCGCCGGCAGCGGATCGGCATCATCGGCTTTCAGCAGTGGGGCGAGCTCAGGGGAAACCAACACGGCCGCAACGCTTGTATAGCCTGCGCCGAGGCCCTTCGAGAGGATGCAGATGTCTGCAGTGGCACGATCCCAGTGGTTGCTGGCGAGCGGCTTGCCGGCCCGTAGCAATCCGGTCAGCACCTCGTCGTGCACGAGCACGACCCCGCGTTCCCGGCAGATCTCGGCCACCCGCTCGAGGTAGCCGTCCGGTGGTACAAAAGCGCCGCCGGTCGTTCCGTTGACCGGCTCGAGAATCACCGCTGCGACGTTCTGATAGTCCACACTACGTTGCCATTGCGTCGGAGGGCAGCCTGGTGACGGCGGACCAGTATCTTGCCTTCTGTGACGAGTTTGACCTGGCATATACGGAGGAGCAGCCGGCTTTCCTTCGTAAGGGACCCGTCAGCCTTTGCGTGCGGATCGAAGAACAAACCCTCGATTTGCAGATGTTTCGCAAGGTCTGCTCGTCCGAACTCGCCGAGGCCGGCGTCAGGGTCTTCCTTTCCGCATCGCCGAGCATGGCGAGTCTCCACGAATATCGCGCGGTGGTACTGGCGACGTACTGGTCCCTGAACATGTCCGTCCTTGACCTGGGCCTGCCGGCCCAGGAGATGCAGTTCGACGTGGTAGAGCTACCGGTGGTTGAGCCTCCCGAGGAGCTGCGGAATGTCAGCGTGGTCGTCATGGATGGACCATTCATGTGCATCGATCCCTTTGGCGAGCAAGGGATGTCGCTGCTTGGCCACGTGACCCATGGAAGGGTGCGACGCACGGATTTGCGCCGCTGATTCCGGCTCCACTCGCCGGTGACGTAGAGCAGGGCGTAGTGCCCGATCCGGCGGTGACCGATATCGCCGAGTTTCTACGGACGGGCGCCTCATTTTTCCACGGGTTCGAACGAGTCAGACATGCCGGCTCAATATTTTCCGTTCGTGCGATATTTCCCGCGTTGCAGGCCACGGATGGCAGACCGAGCAGTGTGCGACAACTGGATGAAAAAGTGTATGCGGTGCTTGGCGGGAAGATCCCCTCGGCGATTGGTGCGGCTAGAGATCTCATGCGACTGATATCGGATTGAGGTTGAGCGCTGACCTGACACCTTGGCCGGCCCGGCTGGTGCTTCAGCTCGGTTGGTTACTTGTCCGCCCCGCGCTTTTGTCGGTGTCGTTCGGTAGCGCCCGGACATGAGTCTGCAGTGGGATGCGCGATGTGGACACACGCACCCTGGAACCTGACTCTTATCACCGAGCCGGGGTTCGCTCGGGCGTAGCGCTGTGACCTGCAGGTTTGTGGGGTCAGACCGGTGGATTTGCGCACTTGGGGATATCCATTTAAGCGGAGGAGTGCAGGTCAGTGGTCCTCCACGGCCGGTTCGCTGGCGGGCGCTCCAGGCTTGGCGGCTTCCCGCGGGTCTGTGGCGGCGCAGGCGGCGGCTTTCGTGGCCGTTTGCTGGCGA
>WNGB01009535.1_pt1 | contig 17468 bp, 13 predicted proteins | sample 5400681 | NCBI WGS metagenome assembly WNGB01 (sample SAMN13153367, study PRJNA577476) | soil metagenome | isolation source: 115 cm soil or saprolite under grassland replicate 2 | place: USA:California | collected 2016-06-15 | reverse complement strand
GGTGTTCTCCAGCCTCCTGATCCTGCTGCTGCTGATCATGACGTACCGCTCCGCGCTCGCCCCGATCGTGAACTTGATCCCGCCCGTGATCGTCCTCGGCGTCGCCGGCCCGATCATCGCCGAGTCGTCCAAGATCGGCGTCTCGGTCTCGAGCGTCACCCAGGCCATGCTCACGGTGCTCGTCTTAGGCGCGGGGACGGACTACGGCCTGTTCCTGATCCTGCGCGTGCGCGAGGAGATCCGACGCGGGCTCGAGCCGAAGGAAGCCGTGGTCGAGGCGATGGCGGAGGTGGGCGAATCGGTCACCTTTGCTGCACTCACCGTCGTCGGCGCGCTCCTCTGCCTGCTGGCGGCCACCTTCAGCCTCTACAGCGGCCTCGGCCCGGGTCTTGCGATCGGAGTCGGCCTGATGGCGCTCGCGGCTCTCACGCTCCTGCCGGCGCTCCTTGCGATCTTCGGCCACGCCACGTTCTGGCCCAAGCGCTGGGGCGAGCCCAAGGAGAAGACCGGGCTCTGGGAGCGCGTCGGCGACCACGTGATCAAGCATCCGATCGCAACGCTCGCCGGCGGCTTCCTGCTCCTGGGCGGGCTTGCGCTCGGCCTGATCGGCGTAGGCACGGCGGGATTCGGATCGGTCGGCACGGGCCCAGCCGGCAGCGACTCCTCCGAGGGGGCGGCCGTGCTCGAAGCGAACTTCCCTGCGTCCGCGCTCAATCCGACGGAGGTTCTGTTCAAGTTCAAGAAATCCGTCTGGACAGACCTCGCTGCGATCGATCGCGCCCAGCACGACCTGCAATCGGCCGGCCCGTTCAAGATCGTGACGGGGCCGCTGAACCCGAACGGCGTGCAGGTATCGCCGGACGAGCTGGCATCGCTGTACGTGACGCTGGGACCGCCTGCGAAGCTCCCCGCACAGAAGCCGAGCTCGGTTCCACTCTCGGCCACGGACTACCAGCTCTACCGCGCCACCGCCCAATACGTCAGCTCCGACGGCCGGACGGTCCAGTTCGCAACGACGCTCACCGCCGGCGATCCGGGCAGCACGAAGGCGCTGGACGCGGTGCCGTCAATACGCGCCGAGACGACGAAGGTCGCCAAGACCGTCGGGGCGGTCGACAGCGGCGTATCCGGGCTCGCACCGGCCTCCTACGACATCAACAAGGTCGCGAACGACGACCTGGTCAAGATCCTGCCGATCGTCCTCGGCGTGATCGCGATCCTGCTCGCACTGCTCGTCCGCAGCCTCGTCGCTCCCATCTACCTGATCCTGAGCGTGCTGCTCTCGTATGCGGCGGCGCTCGGCCTCGCGACGATCATCTTCGTGCACATCGGCGGAGCGGCGGGGGTGAACTTCGTCCTTCCGTTCCTGCTCTTCATCTTCCTGATGGCGTTAGGAGAGGACTACAACATCCTGATGATGGCCCGGATCCGGGAGGAGGCGCACAAGCTCTCGCTCGGCCAGGCGATCCATCGCGCGCTGCACCTGACGGGGACGACGATCACGTCCGCGGGAGTGATCCTCGCCGGCACGTTCGCGGTCAGCGGCGTCCTCGGCGCGACCAGCCAGCTGCGGCAGGTCGGCTGGGCGATCGCGCTCGGCGTGCTGATGGACACGTTCCTCGTCCGGACGTGCTCGTCCCCTCGACGGCACTCCTGCTCGGACGCTTGAACTGGTGGCCGTCGAAGCTCGGCCGCAAGGCCGAGGCGCCGGAGGCCCCGGCCTCCTCGCCCGCCTCTAGGTGATCCGCGCACTCCTGTTCGACGTCGACGGTGTCGTCGTCGACACGGAAGTGGCGACGTACCAGTCGTGGCGCGACGGCTACTCGGAGCACGGAGTCGGTGCGAACCGTCGAGCCGCCCTTAGACGTACTCCTCCGCACGCCGCCCGGCGAGCCGCCGGTCGATCCGCCGCTCGCGCTCCGCATCCGGCAGGAACCACCGTTCGGCGATCGCCGTCGGGACAACCGCGGAAAGAACCACGACCGTGACGAGCAGCGAGAACTGGGTCTTGTCGATGATCCCGGCGGTCAGACCGTACAGCGACGCGATCGTTCCGAACGTCAGGCCAGTGCTCATGAGGAGCGTCGTGAACACCGCGCGCCTCGGGACCGCGCGGCGAGCGAGGGGCATGATGAAGGCGATCTTCGGCACCATTTTCGCGGCGAGCAGCGCGGCCAGCACTCCGATGTTCGCCGCGACCGCGCCGAGCGAGACGTTGAGGCCGCCCTTGATGAAGAAGAAGGGCGTCAGGAACGCGAACGCGACCACGCGGAGCCGCTTCTGCTCCTCCCTGTGCTCCTTGTAGTGGCGGCTCATGACCAAGCCGAGCACGAAGGCGGGGAGAACCGCATGTCCATTCGACGCATCGGCCAGCACGATCAGGACGAGCAGGCAGGCGAAGACGAGCTTGATCTCGGGCTCGATCACCCGGTTTCCATACCGGCCGAAGAACCACGAAGCGACGCGGGGCAGAGCCGCGATTAGCCCGAGCGACACGACGAGAAAGAAGGGGAACCAAATGTTCGGCTTGATGAAGATCGCCGAGAGCGCGAGTGCGGTGCAGAGGTCGGTGACAAACGTGGCGCTCATGATCAGCTTCCCCACGCCCGTGTCCGTTAGACCCCGTTCGACGAGAACCGCGTAGACGACCGCAAGCGAAGTCGTGGACAGCGCAGTGCCGGCGATCAGCGAGGCCTTGCCCGTCCAGTCGAGCAGGAAGTACGAGACCGACGAGGCGATCAGGAAGGGCCCGATGAACGAGACGACGCCGAGCCCGACCGAGGCCTCCATCCGGCGGCGCATGTAGCCCGGATCGACCTCCATCCCTGCCAGGAACGTCAGCACGATCGACGAAAACTTGGCAATGAAGTCGAGCCACTCCTGAGTCCCGAGATCGAAGACGTTCCCCACCGCCACTCCCAGAGTGAGCTCGATCAGGGCAACCGTGATCCCGAGCTCCACCGATGCCATGCTGGCGACGAGGACGACTGCGGCCAGTACAGCGGCGAGTTGGACCGGGTCCACCTTGACCTCCACGAACCTCGAACGACGGGTTGGTAGAGGCCATCAGCCCGAAGGGCGGTTAGGCGCGAGCCTCATCGCGCAGCGAAAGATCCTAACGGTTGCGGACGCCCCTGCTTGCACGCGAACACGTGTTCGCCTACCATCCGCACGTGCAGCTCGCGTTCGACTCGGCCGACCGGCTCGTGGAGCTCCTCGAAGAAAGGGGCGCTCCGATCGGGGTGGTGGAGGCCGCGCGCACCCTGTTCGCGCTCCGGTCGGCGCCCGAAGGGCTTGCGCGCTCGCTGCTCGACGACGTCGTCGCCGGCGATGCGCGGCTCTCCTGGATCGGCCCCGCGGTCGGACTGGCCCGCCCCACCGTCGACCCTTTGCTCGAGGAGGCGGAATACGTCGTCTTCGACCTCGAGACGACGGGGCTGGGTCGCAGCGCGCGGATCTGCGAGATCGGAGCGGTGCGGGTCGCCTCACTCGAGCTCGCCGACGAGTTCCAAACGCTCGTCGACCCGCTCGGCCCGCTGCCCGCGGGGATCAGCACGCTGACCGGTATCCGGGACGCGGACCTGCGTGGGGCGCCCCGGTCCTCGGTGGCGGTCCGCAGCTTCATGGGCTTCGCCCGCGACGCGGTGCTCGTCGCGCACAACGCCCGCTTCGACCGCTCGTTCCTGGACCGCGACCTCGACCGGCTCGCCGGGAGGCGGCTCGCGGCGCCAGTGCTCGATACGCTCGCGCTCGCCCGCACGCTGCTCGCGGGGCGGGCGAAGCGGACGGGCCTCGCCGCTCTCTCGCACTTCTTCGGCACCGCCGTCCGGCCCTGCCACCGCGCCCTCCCGGACGCCCAGGCGACGGTGTACGACAAGCGGTCGCTCGCTCACGGCGCGCCCACGCGCCCCGGTGTCTATCTGTTTCACGCTCCGGACGGCCAGGTGCTGTACGTCGGCCGCGCGCGCGATCTGCGCGCCAGGCTCCGCTCGTACTTTCGCTCCGAGCGCCAGCGCCCTTCCGTCGAGGCGGCGCTGGGCGCGGTCGAACGGATCGAGTGGCGCGTTCTCGGATCGGAGCTCGAGGCAGGCCTGGAGGAGCTGCGGCTGATCCGCGAGCTTCGCCCACCCGCCAATGCCCGGCAATCCCGGCCCGATCGCTACGTCTACCTCCGCCGCCGCGCCGAAGGCATCGTCGTCTCGCGTACACCCACGGAGCTCGGGCCGATCCGCAGCCGCAGGCAGGCGGAGCTCGCCGCCCGGGCGCTGGCCCGAGCCGATCCCGCCGAGCTCGACGACTTGCTCGGGCTCGGAGGCCCTCTCCCCCGCCTTCGCTCCCGGCTACACGACCTCTCGGACTGTCTCCGCTTCGAGGACGCGGCCCGCCTCCGCGATCGGATCGCGGCACTCGAGCGCGTGATCGGCCATCTGCGCGCACTGCAGCGGTTGCGGGCGCTCGAGGTCTGCGTGCTGGCGCCCGCGGTCGAGCCCGGGATGCGTCGTGCGTTCTTCGTCTCGGCGGGACGGCTGCAGGCGACACGCACCCTTCCGCCGGGAGCAGGAGCGGCGCTCGAGGTCGCGGCCGGGCTCGCAGCGACGCGCGCTGCCGAGCCCTCCTTCGAGCCGGACGCCGTCGACGAGCTGTTCCTGATCGGCGGCTTCATCCGCCGACCCCCGCCCGAGCTGACGGTGCTGCCGCTCGCGGCTTGTGCCGATCGACTCGCCGCTTAGCTCCTTACGCGTTCTTCACAGGTCTCCAGGTACCGTGCCGGACGTGCGGAAGGCGCTCCTCCTTGCCCTCCTTTCGGCGGCCCTCGGGGCCGCCGCTCCCGCTCTGGCCGCTGGGCCGCTGCAGACCGCCGTCTACGTCCAGCCGGGCGACCTCTCCGGCTCGACCGCCGACGCCAACGCCCTCCTGAAGCGGATCCGGCTCGGCGGGGCAACCGCCGTGCGGCTCTTGGTCTCCTGGAAGGACGTCGCCCCGGCGACCCGTCCGAGCGGCTTCAAGGCGGGCGACCCCTCGGATCCTGCCTACACGTGGACCGTAGCCGACCGCGGGATCAAGCTCGCAGTCGCCAACGGGCTCGAGCCCCTCGTGACGGTGGTATCCGCGCCGTCTTGGGCCGAGCACGGGTCAAAGGTGGGCCACGGGAACATGCGCGTCGACAGCGCGTATCTAGGGCAGTTCGCGAAGGCGATCGCCACTCGCTACGGAGGCTCGTTCGAAGGCCTACCGCGCGTTCGCTCCTGGCTCGTCTGGAACGAGCCGAACTTGTCGAGCTATCTCGCTCCGCAGATCTCGGGGAAGAAGCTGGTCGGCGCGGAGCGATATCGCGCGATGGTCAATGCGTTCTCCGCCTCCGTCCATTCCGTCCACCACGACAACGTCGTCGTCGCCGGGCTGCTGTCGCCGTTCGCCTACCACAAGGATCCGGGCCCGCTTCGCTTCATGCGCGCCGCCCTCTGCATGTCGGCGGGAAAGAGGCCGAAACCGACCTGCAGCGCGCGGATGAGCTTCGATGTCTGGTCGGTGCACCCGTACACGTCCGGCGGCCCTCAGCATCACGCGTTCGGCGCCAACGACATCTCGCTCGGAGACCTCTCCGAGGTGCGCCGGCTGCTCGACGCCGCCGTGCGAGCCCGCCACGTCCTCCCGTCCCGTCCGGTCCGGCTCTGGATCACCGAGTTCAGCTGGGATTCGAAGCCTCCGGATCCGAAAGGGGTCCCGCTCAAGCTCGAATCACAATGGATCTCGCAGGGGCTGTACGAGATGTGGAAGGCAGGAGTGAGCCTCGTAACCTGGTTCATCCTCCGCGATCAGCCGCGCTCGACGTCGTTCCAGTCCGGGCTCTACTTCCAGAACTGGAAGCCAAAGCCGGCCCTCGATGCGTTCCGGTTCCCCTTCGTTGCGTTCCGGCAGCGGAAGGGGACGTTCGTCTGGGGCCGCGCTCCCGGCGGGAAGCCCGACACCGTCCTCATCGAGCGGTCGGCGAAGCACGGCTGGAAGCGAGTGACGGCGCTGCGGACGAACCCGTTCGGGATCTTCACGAAGACGCTGTCGTTGCGACTCCCGCCGTCCGCGTTCATGCGGGCGCGGGTCTCGGGGGCGAAGTCAATCGCCTTCCCGCTAAAGCCACCGCCCGATCTCAACGTAACGCCGTTCGGCTCCTAGGCGGCTACCACCACGCGGTCTTGACGCCAGTCCACGCGGGCTTTGTCGACCCCTTGGCGAGGAAGCGGATCGTCCAGAGCTTCGCCTTCTTGCGCACGTCTCCGATCAGCCCTCCGCCGCCCGAGCACGCGTAGTCGATTCGCTTGCCGTGGATGAACTTGGTCACGCCGGTGAGCATCGTGCAGGCCTTGCCCTCGATCGTCTGAATCACCCAAGGTCGGCCACTCGTGGCTACGCCCCGCGCGTTGCCGAACTTGTACGGCAGCTGTGACGAGAGCTTGATCTCGACCACCCGCCGCACCCATGGGAGCGAGGTTGGGCAGACGACGACCTTCGCCGCTCCGGTGGGGCTCGAGAAGCACGGGTCGTAGATGTGGTCGGCGGTGTGGCAGCGCCATGCGTCCGCGCGGCGGACGGCGAGCGCCCCGCCCCAGCAGTCGCCCTGCCCGGTGCTGACGATCTTGAGCCCGCGTGCGACGTGGCCGTTCTTGAACGCCTCGAAGGTGCGGACCTTGGTCGCCGGAGGTGGAGGTGGAGGTGGAGGAGGAGGCGGAGGCGGCGGCGCGATCGCCGTGTCGTCGTAGCCGCCGAAGTCCTGCGTCCAGTAGACGTATCCGCTCGGGGCCACGGCCACGCCGATCCCGGTCACGACGTAGTCGCCGTATTCGATGTTGAAGCGGTGCCCGTCCGACCCGAGCCACGCGCTCACGACGGAGGTCGCGGTCGTGAATCCGTAGGCGATGTTCTCCCCGGCCGGTGCCCACGGGTAGCCGCAAGCCGCCATCCGGTCGAACGCGGACCGATAGACCGGCGGCGCCGGGTCGTCGTGGCCGAAGTACTGGTAGTAGCCCATGTGCAGCGACTTCCATTCGGCCGATGCGGTGAGCCGTGGGGACGGCTTGAGCGCCCCTAGCCCCAGCGTCGCCCGGTGCAGGTTGACGAGATCGAGGGCGGCGCTCGCCAGGTCGGGTCGCAGCGTTCCCCATCCCGCTCCGGGAATGCAGTCGCCGACCGTGGCAGTCGCAGACGGAGCGACCGCGCCGGGAATCGCTAACGCGGCCGCGAGGACTGCAAGCTTGATCGATTTTCCCCCCACGGAACGGCCTGAGACTAGCGCGCGGACCGGTTAGTCTCAATACGTGACTCAGGTGGCGCAGGAATCGGAGACGTTTGCGGCCCGCCGGCGCAGGATGGCCGAGCTCGTGCTCGAGCTGCGCGAACGCACGGCCCAGGTGGCCGCGGGCGGCGGCGCGAAGGCGATCGAGCGCCACCGCTCGAGAGGGAAGCTGCTCGCGCGGGAACGGATCGATCGCCTCGTCGATCCCGACAGCGCATTCCTCGAGCTGAACGCGCTGGCCGCGTGGGACCTATACGACGGCCAGGCCCCGTCGGCGGGGATCGTCACCGGCATCGGCGTGGTCGAGGGCAGGGAGTGCGTGATCGTGGCGAACGACGCCACCGTCAAGGGCGGAACGTACTTCCCGCTCACGGTCAAGAAGCACCTTCGCGCCCAGGAAGTGGCCGAGCAGAACCACCTTCCTTGCATCTACCTCGTCGACTCCGGCGGCGCTTTCCTTCCGCTACAGGACGAGGTCTTCCCCGACCGCGACCACTTCGGCCGGATCTTCTTCAACCAGGCGCGCATGTCGGCCAAGGGAATGCCGCAGATCGCGGTCGTCGTCGGCTCCTGTACAGCAGGCGGGGCGTACGTGCCCGCGATGAGCGACGAGACCGTGATCGTCCGCGGCACGGGGACGATCTTCATCGGCGGCCCGCCGCTCGTGAAGGCCGCGACCGGACAGGAGGTGAGCGCCGAGGAGCTCGGCGGCGCCGACGTGCACACGCGGCACTCGGGTGTCGCCGACCACTACGCGACCTCGGACGAGCATGCGCTCGCAATCGGGCGCTCGATCGCCCGCCATCTTCACCGCCGTCCGCCCGAACCGCCGTGGGAGATCGCCGAGCCGGAGCCTCCGGCCGCCGATCCGACCGAGCTGTATGGGCTTGTGCCCGACGACTACCGGCAGCAGTTCGACCCACGAGAAGTGATCGCGCGCATCGTCGACGGCAGCCGCTTCGACGAGTTCAAGACGCTGTACGGCGAAACGCTCGTGTGCGGATTCGCGCGCCTAGAAGGCTATCCCGTCGGGATCCTGGCCAACAACGGCGTCCTGTTCGCCGAGTCCTCCCAGAAGGGAGCTCACTTCATCGAGCTCGCCTGCAAACGCCGGATCCCGCTGCTCTTCCTCCAGAACATCACCGGCTTCATGGTCGGGAAGGAGTACGAGGCCGGTGGGATCGCACGTGACGGCGCCAAGCTCGTGATGGCGGTCGCCTGCGCGGACGTGCCGAAGTTCACCGTCGTGACCGGCGGCTCGTTCGGCGCGGGCAACTACGCGATGTGCGGGCGGGCGTACGAGCCGCGCCAGCTCTGGATGTGGCCGAACGCGCGCATCTCGGTGATGGGCGGCGAGCAGGCGGCCATGGTGCTGACGATGGTCGGGGACGCGGATGCGGACGAGGTGCGGGCCAAGTACGAGGCAGAGGGAAACCCATACCACTCGACGGCTCGGCTCTGGGACGACGGGATCATCGACCCGCTCGACACCCGGCGCGTGCTCGCGCTCGGCCTTGCCGCCGCCATGAACGCTCCGATCCCGGAGACGACGTTCGGGATCTTCCGCATGTAATTGCAGGGTCGGCGGCATCCTCGCCGAACCAACGGCCGTGCGACTCTGGCAGCGGAAGCCGCGGGAGCAGGCGCAGCCTGTTGAGAAGCCGACGGCCCCGAAACGTCCCAAGAGCGGCGAGGAGCTCCGGGAAGCATTCCTCCGCCGCCTCGAGGCGCGCCCCGACGACAAGCAGGACTAGCGGCTCTAAGCTTCGCGACGTGGCGTTCAGCTACGTCGACGTGGACGCGCTCGAAGGCGAAGGCCCCGGCGGCGCCGTGCGCAAGGTCCGCAGAGCCCTCGGCGCAAGGGCGTTCGGCTTCAACTACTTCATCCTGCCCCCCGGCGTCCTGGGCCGGGAGCACGAGCATGCCGAGACCAACCAGGAGGAGGTCTACTTCGTCGTCCACGGCTCGGGCACGATGCGAATCGACGGGCAGGAGCTCGAGCTCAAGCCTGGCCGCTTCGTGCGCGTCGATCCCGCCTCGACCCGCGTCCCGGTCGCCGGCGAAGAGGGGCTCGAGTTCGTGACGTTCGGCGCGCCGCTCGAAGGCGCCTACGAGCCTCCGTCCTGGGGATAATGACCGGCGTGCAGACAATCGAGCTGACAGACGACGAGCTGCGGATCATCCACGCCGCGCTGAAGTCCTACCTCGAGGACTTCGGCCACGAGGAGGCGGACATCCTGCGGGCGGTCAAGGCGCTGCTCGCGAAGCTTCCTTCCGGAGAGCACTTCTTCGAATAGGTGCGTCCGGATCCTGCTCTGGAGTCGGCGAGGAGTTCGAGCTAGAGGACTAGCTCTTCTGAAAAGACGGGATCGCCGGCAAAACGTTCATGCCGGTACGGACTCAGGTCGACCGAGGGAGTGAGCTCGAGCAACTCCTCGGCGACGGCGCGGCCGACCGCGGGTGATTGCATGAAGCCGTGGCCGGAGAAACCACAGGCCGCGTAGACGCCGTCCTCGACCCAGCCGATCACCGGATGCGCGTCCGGGGTCATGTCGTACAGGCCCGCCCAGGCGCGCACGACCGGCGCGACTGCGGCCGGCGGGTACCGATGGGCCAGCCGGGCGCGCCAGTCCTCGACGAGCGCGTCGTCCACCTCTTCGGTGTCGGTCCAGCGCGGACGGGGCTCGGTCATGGCGAGCCGCAGCGTGTCGCCACGGCGGCGGAAGTGGAATCCGGCCTCGTCCTCGATCACCATCGGCATGTCGACCGGGAGGCCGGCAACGGGGCCGACCTCGACGAGCTGCCGGCAGAGGGGGCGGATCGGGAGCTGGGGGAAGAGCTCGGGCGAAGCGGCTCCGCACGCGATCACGAGCACGTCGCACGGCAGCCCGCGCGCGTCGGTGTGCTCGCACACCTCGACTCCACGCGCCGCCGCCCGGCGCACCAGCTCACGTGTGACCTCGGCCGGTTCCGCGACTCCGTCCTCCCGGCAGACGACGGCGCCGAGGACGTCGTCCGTCCGCAGACCTTGGACGCCGCTCGGATCGACCTCCTCGACGGGGACGCCGAAGCCGCGCTGGAGCTCGGCTCGCTCCTGCAGCCGGCGCAGACCGTCCTCGGTCGTCGCAAAGAAGAGGTAGCCCACCTCCTCGAACAGCGGCGCGCCGAGCTCGCGGAAGAGCCTGAGGCTCTCGCGGACGAGCGTCACCTCCTGCTGCGTCGAGAATTGCTGGCGGACCCCGCCCATCGCCTTCCCCGTCGCGCCCGAGGCGATCTCGGCCCGGTCGGCAAGCACGACGTCGCGTGCGCCGAGCAGCGCGAGGTGGTAGGCGATGCTCGCGCCTACCGCGCCGGCGCCGGCGACGACGATTCGCGCCATTCCTCGACCGTCCGTTCCAGCTCGGACCGCTCCTCGGGCGTCAGCCGGCGGAGCGGCGCACGGACGTCCTCCTGGATCGGTACCCCGCGGCGGCGAAGCTCGAGCTTGAGCGCGGCATGCCGTGGGAAGCGTTCGATGATCTCGCGCAGCCCGCCGATCCTGCGCGCGGCCTCACCGCCCTCGCGGACGGCAGCGACGACCGCCTCCGGAAAGGCCGTCGCCAGCGCCGAGACGGCGCCGACTGCTCCGCGCTCGATCCCGCGGCCGATGAAGGCCTCGGGCCCGACGAACACGTCGTGCTCCGTCTCCAGGTACCGCTCGAACCGCTCGTAAGGCGTGTCGGAGACCTTGAGGCCGGCCAGGTTCGGCGCCTGCTCGGCGAGGCGGTCGAGCACCTCGAGGGACACCGCGTATCCGCTCGCGCGCTCGAACTCGTAGACGTAGAACGGGAGCGGGGCGCAGGCGTGTGCCGCTGCGACGAAGTGCGCGAGCAGGGCGGATTCGTCGAGTTGGAAGTACGGAGGGCCGATCACGGCGACGCCGGCCGCCCCCGCGTCGGCGGCATGCGCCGAGAGGACGACCGTGTCGGCCGTCGTCTGTGCTCCCGCATGGACGATCACGTCGAGCGCTCCGCCGAGGAAGAGCTCGACCGCGCGGCGCCGCTCCTCGACCGAGAGCAGAAGCCCCTCGCCGGTCGTCCCCAGCGTGAGAACGCCGTCCAGCCCTCCGGCGGCGAGGAACTCGATCAGCGGCGCGAACGCGTCCTCGTCGAGCGCCGATCCGCCGTCTCTGAGCGGAGTTGCCGCTGCGGCCAGGGCTCGGCGTTCCACGCTCCAACTCTATGCTGGGCGGCGATGAGCGCGCTCCGGACCGAGATGGACGGCTCCGTCTACCGCGTCACGTTCGCGAGGCCCGAGCGGCGCAACGCGTTCGACGCCGCCGCGATCGCGGAGCTGACGGAGGCGTTCAGGCTCGTCGGCGACGCCCGGGTCGTCGTGCTCTCCGGCGAAGGCCCGAGCTTCTGTGCCGGTGCGGATGTCGAGTGGCAGCGCTCGTCGATTGATTTGTCTTATGACGAGAACGTCGAGGACGCGATGCGGCTGTACGAGATGTGCGAGGCGATCGACAGCTGCCCGGCGCCCGTGGTGGCGCTGGTGCACGGGTACGCGCTCGGTGGCGGGAGCGGCCTCGTCGCGTGCGCGGACGTCGCGATCGCCGCGCCGGATGCGGTGTTTGGGTTCTCCGAGGTGCGGCTGGGGATCATCCCGGCCGTGATCTCTCCGTTCGTGCTCCGGAAGATCGGCCCGGGCGGGGCTCGGCGTTACTTCCTCACCGGCGAGCGCTTCGACGCCGAGACCGCACTTCGGATTGGGCTCGTCCACGAGGTGTCGCCGGAGCCGCAGCAGGTTGTGGACGACATAATCGGCGCCATCCTCCAGGGTGGCCCTGACGCGATCCGCGCCGCGAAGCTCCTGGTCGCGCAGCGGCCGACCGGGCTCGAGACGGCGAGGATCGCGGCCGAGCGCAGGACGAGCGAGGAGGGGCAGGAGGGCCTGCGCGCGTTCCTCGAGCGCCGCGCCGCGACGTTCGTCGAAGAGAAGGGCTAGCCGAGCGCCTCCCGGACGGCCCGTGCGAGCGCGGGCTCGATCGGACCGGGCCGGTACCCGAGCTCTCGCTCCGCCTTCTCCGACGAGAAGTACGCGGGCAGGCGCGCGAGCAGCACCTCGTTTCGGTTCAGGAGTCCCATCCGCGCGGCCGACCACGCGACCCCGTACGGCACGCGAATTCGCGGCCGCGACCGTCCGGCGAGGTCCGCAATCGCCCCGAAGAGCTCGCGCAGGGGCAGATCGACCGCTCCGAGGATGTACCGCTCGCCTGCTTTCCCCTGCTCGAGTGCGAGCACATGGCCGCGAGCGACGTCGCGCACGTCGACGACGTTCAGGCCGATGTCCAGATATGCCCGGAAGCGGCCCGTCGCGACGCCGGCGACCATCCGTCCGGTCGGCGTCGGGCGCCAGTCGCCTTCGCCCACGGGCGTCGTCGGATTGACGACCACGACGTCGAGCCCGTCGCGCGCCGCCGCCAGCGCGACCCGCTCGGCGGCGAGCTTCGTCCGCTTGTAGGGGACATCCAGCTCCCACGCGGGCGGTCGATCCTCCTCCGTCGCGGGACGTCCCGGCACGGGCCCACACGTCCCCGACGAGCTCGTGTGGACGATCCGGCGGACGCCCTTCCGCGCACACGCCTCCAGGACCCGCCGCGTCCCCTCGACGTTGACGCGCTCGAGCAGCTCGGCCGGATCCTCGAAGCTGTACAGAGCCGCGACGTGGAAGACGGCGTCGCAGCCGGCGATCGCACGCTCGAGTCCTGCCGAGTCGAGAAGATCGACGAAGTCCTCACGAACCTCGGCGCCGCGCTCGCGGAGCTCACGCGCGACGTGGGCTCCGATGAAGCCCGAGGCGCCGGTGACATAGACCTTCATCGTCGTCGCGAGGTTACGCTCTCGCCATGCCCGAGCTCGATCTGCGCGAGCTGCTGGCCGCCCACGCCGGCGAGGACTACGACCTCTACGCACGCACGATCAACCCACAGTTCATCCGGATGCTGCGCACGATCGGCTTCGACCAGACGTGGAGCCGCGCCGAGGGCCAGTACCTGTTCGCCGCGGACGGGCGCCGCTTCCTCGACATGTACGGCGGCTTCGGGATGTTCAACGTCGGGCGGAACAACCCGCGCGTCCGCAAAGTGCTCTCCGACGCGATGGAGCTCGACACACCCGGGTCGGTGCAGCTCGGGGTGAGCCTGCTGCCCGGACTGCTTGCACAGGAGCTCCTGCGCCGCCTCCCCGGCCGCAGCGAGCGCGTCCTGTTCACTAGCTCGGGCACCGAGGCAATCGAGGCCACGATCAAGCTCGGCCGCGCCGCGGCGGGACGCAGCCGCGTCCTGACCGCGGAGCACGCCTTCCACGGGCTCACGCTCGGCTCGCTCTCGGCAACCGCGACCTCGGAGTTCACCGACCGCTTCGGCCCTCTCCTTCCCGGCTTCGGCAAGGTTCCGTTCAACGATCTCGACGCCCTCGAGCAGGAGCTGCGCCAGGAGGACGTCGCCCTCTTCCTGGTCGAGCCGGTCCAGGGGAAGGGCGTCAACCTCCCGGACGCAGGCTATCTTCAGGGGGCCCAGGAGCTCTGCCGGCGCTACGGGACGCTGTTCTGCGTGGACGAGATCCAGACCGGTCTCGGGCGCACCGGGCGCATGTTCGCGCTCGAGCACTGGGAGCTCGAGCCCGACATCGTGACCGTGTCCAAATCGCTCTCGGGCGGCTACGTCCCCGTGGGCGCCTGCGTCATGAGCGCCTGGGTCTACGACCAGGTCTTCGACTCGCTCGAGCACGCGGTCAGCCACGGCTCGACGTTCGCGCCCAACGACCTGGGGATGGCGGCCGGTCTCGCCACCCTGCACGAACTGGACGAGCAGGGCCTCGTCGAGCGCTCGGCGCGCCTCGGCGAGCTCCTGCTCGAGCGGACTCGCCCGCTCGTCGAGCGCTACGACGTCGTCCGCGGCGTGCGCGGGCTCGGGTTGATGTGGGCGATCGAGTTTCAGGAGCCGCCCGGAGGGAGCAGAACCTGGCGGATGCTCGAGCGGACGCAGCCCGGCATCTTCAGCCAGCTCGTCGCCGTCCCGCTCTTTGCGGACCACGCGATCCTGATCCAGACCGCGGGACACAAGATGAACGTCCTCAAGGCGATCCCCGCTCTGACCGTCTCGGAGGCCGACATCGAGTACTTCGTCTCGGCACTCGAGCAGACGCTCCAGCGAGCACAGCGGATCCCGCGGGCGATGCTCCGCTTCGCGCTCAAGGCGGCGCGCGCAGGCAGGCAGAAGGTCCCGGCCGGCGCCCCTCCGTGATCGAGAAGCTCCTCGTCGCCAACCGCGGCGAGATCGCGCTGCGCATCTTCCGCGCCTGCCGCGAGCTGGGGATCGCCACCGTCGCGGTCGTCGCCCCTAACGACAAGGGTTCCCTCCACGCCCGCTCGGCCGACGAGACCGTGGAGGTCCTCAGCTACCTGTTCTCGGAGGAGCAGATTCGCGCGGCCAAGCAGACCGGCGCCGAGGCGATCCACCCCGGCTACGGCTTCCTCGCGGAGAACCCCGACTTCGCGGAGGCGGTGGAGGCGGCCGGGCTCATCTTCGTCGGGCCGACTCCCGAGGCTCTTCGCAAGGGCGGCGACAAGCTCGAGTCGAAGCGGATCGCCGCCGAGGCCGGGGTTCCCGTCGTTCCCACGGGCGAGCCGCAGGAGCTCGGATTCCCGCTGATCGTCAAGGCGGCCGCGGGAGGAGGAGGGCGCGGGATGCGCGTCGTGCGCGCGCCCGGCGAGCTCGACGAGGCGCTCGAGGCGGCTCGCCGAGAGGCCAAGGCCGCATTCGGCGACGACCGGGTCTTCTGCGAGCGCTACGTCGAGCGTCCGAGGCACGTCGAGATCCAGCTGCTCGCCGACGAGCACGGCGAGGTCGCCGCCCTCGGCGAGCGGGAGTGCTCGATCCAGCGCCGCCACCAGAAGGTGCTCGAAGAGTCTCCATCCCCGGCCGTCGGCGCCGAGCTACGCAGGAGGATGGAAGAGGCGGCGGTCGCCTTCGCGCGCGCGATCGGCTACCGCAGCGCCGGCACGGTCGAGCTGATGCTCGCAAACGGCGAGTTCTTCTTCCTCGAGCTGAACGGCCGCATCCAGGTCGAGCATCCGGTCACGGAGCTCGTGACCGGCGTCGATCTCGTCCAGCAGCAGCTCCGGATCGCGGCCGGAGGACAGCTCGCGCTCAAGCACCAGGAGCCCCGCGGCCATGCGGTCGAGGTGCGACTCTACGCCGAGGATCCGCAGACGTTCTTCCCCCAGAGCGGCAAGATCGAGCGCCTGCGGCTCCCCGATGACGTCCGCGTCGACGCCGGCGTCGAGGAGGGCGATGAGATCGGAATCGGCTACGACCCGATGATCGCAAAGCTGATCGCCTACGGCTTCACGCGCGAGCAGGCTCTCGACCGGCTCGAGGGCGCGCTCGCGGACACGGAGGTCGAAGGGCTCGTGACCAATCTCCCGTTCCTCCGCTGGCTCGTCCGGCACCCGGTCGTGCGGGCGGGGGAGGCGACGACCGCGTTCCTGACCGAGTACCCACCGCTCTCGCCTCCCCCGGAGCGCCTCCCGCCCCGTCCCTGGCGAGGGACCTGGCGGCTCAGCCTCCCTTCTCCCCCGCCACAGCCGCTCCCGAGCACCGATGCGGCCCACGACCACGGCCCAGGCCTCGAGCAAAGCACGATCACCGCCCCGATGCCCGGAACCGTGATCCAGGTTCTCGTGGCCGAAGGGGACAGCGTGCGCCCGCGCCAACCGCTCCTCGTCCTCGAAGCGATGAAGATGGAGACGCCGCTCACGTCTCCGTACGAAGCCGTCGTCCGCGCCCTCCACGTCGCCCAGGGCGACCGGGTCGATCGCGGCGCCTTACTTCTCGAGCTGGAGGAGTAACGCGAGGCGCCCGCGCGTGCGGTTGGTCATAGCGAGGTTCTTCTTGCGCTCGTAGCGCTCGAGCGCCTGCTCGAGCGCCTCCGCGGCCTCGTCGGTCCGGCCGGCGACGGCGAGCACCTCGGCCAGGTCGCAGAACGCATCGCCCTGGTAGTTGAGCCCGTCGCTCTGCTCCATGATCGCGATCGCTTCGTGTGCGAGGCCCTCCGCTTCGTCGTGATCGCCACGGCTCGCATGGACGAGCGCCTGCACCTGCCGCCACGCCGCCTCTGCAAGCGTGTTCTGACGAACGCCGAGTTTGCGCACGAGAAGTACGCTCCGTTCAGCTTCGTCGTAGCTCCCCACTCGGCATAGCTCTCGGCCCAGCATGGTCGCGACGCTCGAAAGGTAGAAGCGCTGCTGGCGCTTCTCGAGGAAATTGCAGAAGGGCTGAAGATATGCGACAGCGGACTCGTGATCGCCACCCAGCGCCGCGATCTCACCGGGTATCCAGTCCACCCAGTGGGCGCCGGTCAATTGCAGTATCCGGTCCCTCGCCTCTTCTGCTATTGGCCGCGCCTCTTCGAAACGGCCGAGCATCGCAAGCAGCCAGGCCCGGATCAGTTGCGTCGGCGGGAGCGGGTTCTCGCGAGCGTGTGCGTCGAGCCTCTCCAGCGCTTCGTCCGCCGGTCTCGAACCGGACGCGAGCGCCAGCTCCTCGAACAGACCCGTTGAGGGGCGTCCGGCGAGTCGGGCGTTGCGAAGCGCTTGCTCGCCGGCGTGTGCCCAATCGTCCCAGCGGGCACGGAAGTTGGCGACTCCGTAGCCGAGCGCGAACCAGACATGGACGAGCCCGGCGTGATCGCCCGACTGTTCGAGCAGAGGTAGAGCCTTGCGCGCGAGGGTCTCCAGCTCGTCGATGTCCGGATCCGGCAGGAACCACGAGCGGTGGAATGCCTCTGCCATACGTGCGAGCGTCTCGCCCGTCGTGTCCCCGGCGGCGCGCGCGCGCTCAGCGGCGGCGTTGGCGACCGCTGCGGCTTCCTGGCGATCTCGCCAGAGCGCGCTCGCCAGGTCGAGCTCGAGTGCGACGTCCAGCCGGATCGGCCGCGTCAGCTCGAGCGCCCGCCCGAGCAGTCCCGCAGCGGCGCGCTGGTCCCCACGCCAGAGCGCCCGCCGGCCAGCGTTGGCGAGATGATCGCCTGCTCGCCGTGCGAGCTCCTCGTCCGGCTGTCCAAGCTCTTGCTTGCAGCGAGCCGCCCGCTCGAGATGGTGGCCGAGGATCTCATCCAGCTCGACCAGGTCGGCCCCG
>WNGB01006307.1_pt1 | contig 17468 bp, 16 predicted proteins | sample 5400681 | NCBI WGS metagenome assembly WNGB01 (sample SAMN13153367, study PRJNA577476) | soil metagenome | isolation source: 115 cm soil or saprolite under grassland replicate 2 | place: USA:California | collected 2016-06-15 | reverse complement strand
CAAAACTTTTGAATCTGAAGTGGGTGCAAAAATGGGCGCAAAGTTCGGTTGCTCGCGTCACGAGAGAAAACAAAAGGCCCCGCTTTGCGGGGCCTTTCTCAGTAGCGGGGGCAGGATTTGAACCTGCGACCTCCGGGTTATGAGCCCGGCGAGCTACCTGACTGCTCCACCCCGCGTCGCGGGCCGCAGTATAGCTCGCGAAACGCCGAATCGCTATGTGGCGGCCAGGCCTGCGGCCGTCAGCGGGAGGCCGTTCGCCGACCCTATGGCGGCAAGCGATCCTTCCTCACCGACCTTCCAGCCGAACACACGTCCTGTGTCGGAATGCAGCGCATAGAGGTACCGCCCGTCGGAGCTCAGCGCCTCGTCGCGGAGGCCCGGCTCGCCCTCGACCGTCTGCGCTGCGACCGCTTCTCGGAGCTCGATGCTGCCGTCCGCGCCGATCGCGTAGCTCGACACGGTCCCGTCACCGAAGTTCGTGACGAAGACGAAGCGGCCATCGTTGCTGACCACCGCCCAGCAGACCTCGCTGCGCGTGCTACCGACCGCGGCACTCACCGGCGCGAGCTGGGCCGGGCCGTCCAGCTTGTAGGACGATGCCGAGGCCTGGCCGATCTGCGCGCCGGCGGCTTCCGTGACAACGAGCACGCCGTCAGCCGTCACGTCGAAGCCGTAGGGCGTCATGCCGGATGAGCGATGCGTGACGCAAGCGCCGAGCCCGCCGTCGTCGCCAACGGCAAACGCGTGGATGCTGTCGGAGGCGCGGTCCGTGACGAGCAGCGTCCGACCGTCGGGGGTGAAGGCCACCTGCGCCGGATCGCTTCCTTCGGGAAGCGCGACGGGCGACCCGCCGACCAGTGCGACGTTCGGCTCGTCCCCGGTGTTCAGGACAAAGACCCTGTCGCCGTGCACGGCGACGCTGCGCGGCGTCGAGCCGCCCGACGGCACACGGTCGAGCAGCTTCAACTCTTCACCGTCAACCGCGAACACGGTCACGTCGTCGCTGCCCGCGTTCGTCACGAACAGGCGTCCATTCGCGAGCACGACCGAGCTCTGCGAGGGCAGCTGCGGCGCACCCGAGCCCTTCCCGCCCGTCGAGTACCCACTCAGCCGTTCGAGCGAGCCGCCTTCCTTCCGGCCGAACACGACGACCTCGTTGTGGTCGGCGTCGTTCGTCTGCACGTATACGAAACCATCCATCGGAACTCCTTTCGTCTCCCGTTGACGGAACTACCGTCTGCGGAAGTCGGCAGGCGTTACACGCGCGAGCGCGCGTACGCCGGCTCGCGTGCGCCGACACGGAAGGGCGCCGTCGCGGCGAAGCCGACCGCCATCACGAGAGCCCCGGCGACGGCGTCGAAGATGAAGTGGTTGCCGGTGACGACGATCGTCAGCATCACTGCAGACGGATAGATGACACCCGCGGCGCGCAGCAGGAAGTTCTTCGCGTACAGCACGACGCCGACTCCAAGCGCGAGCGCCCAGCCGGCGTGCAGGCTCGGCACCGCCGCGACCGGATTCGAGAAGCGTTCGTGGTGCGGCCGTCCGATGTTGACACCGGAGTAGAGATCGATCGTGTCCTTGATCCCCATGTCCGCGAGCCGCGGCGGCGCGGTCGGATAGCGCCAGTGAATCACGAGTGCGATGGCGGTCGCGAGCAGGAACCCGTCCCGGAAGATCGCGAACCCTTCCCGGTTCCGCCAGTAGAGCCAGACGAAGAACGCGCCCGTGACGACGAAATGGCTCGAGAGGTAAAACCAGTTCATCCCGCGCACGAGCTCGGGGAACTGCAGGAACCAGCGCTGGATGCCCCGCTCCCACGCGAAATGGCTCACCTGCTCGAGCCGGAACACGTGCTGTGCATTGGCCATCGCCTGCGGCCAGTCCGTGGGAATGAGCCGGCGCAGCAGCCGGTAGGCCTCCGCCAGGCCGATCAGCAGGCCAATCTGGAGGACGGGATCGAGTCGGTAGAGAAGGCGGCGGCCTTGGCGCAACGCAAAGACTCTACCCATGCCTCGCTAGCATCGAAGTCGATGACGCGCGTCGCCGCGGTCGATATCGGGACGAACTCGACACGACTGCTCGTGGCGGATGTCGAGGACGGCCGGATCGCAGACATCGAGCGAGAGACTCGCGTGACACGGCTGGGCGAAGGCGTGGACGAGCGGCGCCGCCTCCTCCCCGTCCCCGTCGCACGCGTTCGGAATGTTCTCTCCGATTACCGACGCACGCTCGAAGGGCTCGGCGCGGAACGAACGCTCGTGATCGCGACGAGCGCGATCCGCGATGCCGAGAACGGCGAGGCGTTTCTCGGCGAGGTCGAGTGGAGCTACGGGTTCGTGACGCGCCTGCTTTCGGGCCACGACGAGGCTCTGATGATGTTCCGCGGCGTCACTTCGGGACGAAGGCTCGATGCGGGGACCGTGATCCTGGACATCGGGGGCGGCTCGACCGAGCTCGTCGCGGCCGGGCCCGACGGCGTCCGCTGGCACGAGAGCCTCGACATCGGCTCGACGCGCTTGACCGAACGCTTCCTGCACGGCGATCCGCCGACGCGGGACGAGCTCGACGCTTGCGCCGCCGCCGTGCGGGCGCTGCTGGCCGAGCGAGTTCCCGACGAGATCCGCAGCGCGACGCAGTCGGCAATCGGCGTCGCCGGCACGATCACGAGCATCGCCGCGCTCGCACTCGGGCTCGAGGAATACGACCGCGAGCGCGTGCACGGCCCCGTGCTCACTGCCGACGCGCTGTCGCAGCAGCTTGACCGGCTCGCCTCCGTTCCTCTGGCTGAGCGGCGCAAGCTGCGCCCGCTCGATCCCGAACGCGCGCCGGTGATCGTGGCCGGTGCGGTGATCGCGCGCGAGGCGCTCTCGTTCTTCGGAGCGGACGCATTGGAGATCAGCGAGCGGGACATCCTCGACGGTGCCGTGCTCGGGGCGGCCGAGCTGCCGGAGGAAGAAGAGGGCGCCGCGCCGCCCGGCGCCTACACCTGCTGCTGAGCTGGCGGCTCGTCCTCTGCAAGGCGCCGCTGCAACACGGTGCGCGAGAGGATCCCGACGAGCCGGCCGTCCTCGACCACCGGGACTCGCTCGAGGTCGTTGTCCTCCAGTGCGTGAAAGGCAACGTCCAGATCCATCGACGCGTCGAGCGTGAACAGCGGCGGCTCCGCGATCTCGCCCAGCCTCGTCGCACGCGGGTCGCGACCCGTCGCGACGATCTTGCTCACGAGCGTTTTCCGCGTGACGACGCCGGCCAGCCTGCCGTCGTCGCTGACCAGCACCGCGCGCACCGCCGGATCGGACAGGCGCTCGCCTGCCTCCTGTGCCGTCGCGGACACGTCGAGCGTCGCAGGCTCCGGGACCATCGCGTCGCGGACTTGGCTCATCGGCCGGGCACCGGCCGATGAGCGAGGGAAGGTGCAAAGGGGGAAACCGTGAGGTTTCCCCCCACCTTCTCCTCAGTCCACGCGGCGATGACAGCGGCGCGTGGCCTGAGGCGGTCCCGAAAGAAGGGGGCTAGTGGGGGAAACATTCTTTCCCCCACTCGAGCGAGCCAAAGGCGAGCGACGCTCACGGGTAGATCCCGCGCGCTTTCAGCGCCCCCGCGACCTCGTTGATCCCGGCGACGAGCGCCGCTTGCCGCAGGGAGATCCCTTTCTCGTCGGCGAGCGCCCAGACGCGGTCGAACGCGTCGGCGAGCTTGTCAGCGAGCCGCGCACGGATCTCGTCACGCGTCCAGAACAGCCGCCCGAGATCCTGCACCCACTCGAAGTACGAGACGGTGACGCCGCCGGCATTCGTGAGTACGTCCGGCAGCACGGTGATGCCGCGCTCGGCGAGGATCGCGTCGCCCTCGATCGACGTCGGCCCGTTCGCTCCCTCGACGACGAGCTTCGTGTCGAGCCGCGGTGCGTTGTGAGCCGTGATCTGGTCCTCGAGCGCAGCGAGGACGAGGATGTCGCACGGCAGCTCCAGTAGCTCGTTGTTGCTGACGTGTTGCGCGTCGGGATACTCCTCGAGCGTGCCGTGGTCGGTGATCCACATTTGGAGGGCGCCGAGATCGAGACCGTCCGGCGAGTAGACCCCGCCGGAGATGTCGGACACGGCGACGACCGTCGCGCCCTTGGAGACGAGCTCCTGCGCGGCGATGCCGCCGACGTTGCCGAAGCCCTGGACGACACAGCGCTGCTGTGACAGCTCCCAGCCGAACCGTTCGCAGGCGCGCTCCGTCACCATCACGACACCGGCGCCGGTCGCCTCGTGCCGGAAGAGCGAGCCGCCCAGCGCGATCGGCTTTCCCGTCACGATCTCGGGCACCGCGTAGCCGACCTGCATCGAGTAGGTGTCCATGATCCAGGCCATCGTCTGCTCGTTCGTGGCCATGTCCGGCGCGGGGATGTCCTCCTGGGGCCCGATCACCCCGCGCAACTCGCTCGTGTACCGGCGCGTGAGCCGCTGCAGCTCGGTGGGCGAGAGCTCGCGCGGATTGCAGCGCACGCCGCCCTTCGCCCCGCCGTAGGGCAGGCGGAGCAGTGCGCACTTCCAGGTCATCCAGACGGCCAGCGCCGCGCACTCGCCGAGCGTGACGTGAGGGTCGTAGCGGATGCCGCCTTTCGTCGGGCCGAGGACGCTCGAGTGCTGGACGCGGTAGGCCGGGAACACCGCCACGTGACCGGCCTCGCGGCGGATCGGCACAGTGACCATCACGGCGCGTTCCGGATAGCGGAGCCGCTCCACGATCGACTCGTTGACGTCCGCGTAGGGGATCGCCTGCTCGAACTGCGTCTGCGCCGTGCGGAAGAGCGGCGTGTCCCACTCGAGCGTCAGCGGTTGGGCGAGCAGCTCTTCGACCTCAGCCACGCACGGAGTCTAGGTCGGGGAAGTGCCGGGGGCGGGACTCGAACCCGCACGCCCCCAAGGGCATCGCTTGCGATGCCCGGCTTAGAGGAGACGCGGGCTTTGCCCGCGGCTCCGTCTGCCGTTGGCGCACACCGAACTGAAACTAAAAGGCCGCGAGTAATGCCGGGGGCGGGATTCGAACCCGCATGCCCCGCATGGGGACACCTGATTTTAAGTCAGGCGCGTATCACCAGTTTCGCCACCCCGGCCCGCGCAGGATAGCCCGGCTATTCGCCGCCCAAGAACTTGTAGCTCGACGGGATCTTCGCCGGCGGCTTGCCGACGACAATCGCGACCTCGTCGTGGGGCTGGAGCACGTACTTCTGCGGGTTGCCGGTCTGAAGCTTTCCGTTCAGGTACCACTTGAGGCCGTCGCAGTAGGCGCCGATGCAGCGCGAGTTCAGGAAGACGCCCCACTCGGCGACGAACTGGCCGAGGGAGAAGTGGTCGTTCGACTTCGGGGACTCGATGTGGATCACGCCGCGCGTGTCGTGGGTGTGCAGCTCGGTCAGGTAGTTCGCGCCCAGGTTGATGCCGATGTACTTCGGAACGGTCACGTGCTTGCCGTCCACGAAGATGTCCAGGTGGGAGTGGTAGTGGGTCGCCACGGCCTCCTGGGGGAGCGTGGTGAGGCCGAGGGGGAGCAGCCGGTCGGCCAGGAACTGGTACTCCGGCGGCCAGGGGGCCTTGGTCTTCCGGATGCCCGGGAGCGTGTTGTAGCTCGCAACGCTCGTGGTGGTGTTGGAGCTCCCGCCGCCGCTGTCCCGGAGCAGGACGACGCCGAGCACGATCGCGGCGATCAGCACGACCGCCCCCGCCCCCGCGGCGGCGTAGAACCAGGGCGGACGCGTCCGGATGCCCGCGGCCCGGCGCGTCTCGCGCCTTTGAGGGGCCTGAACCCGCCTCGGCGGCGGCGGTGTGCGGACTTTTTTCGCCATGCGCGGGCGGAAGGGTACCCATCGCCTCTGCCGATCCGGCGGAAGTACGCAACGTGCGAGTTTTTTCGCGTCGGGCGGCACTTGACTGGACGCACGCAGCAGCCATATGCTCCTCCGGCCAAAGCCGATGAACCTTCGGGTTCGCCGGCTTTGGCGTTTTTTGTGGACCTGACGGATACTTGGGGCTCGAAGCAGGTCTGCAACCAGCAGGAGGCAATCGATGGGACTTCTCGACAGGCTCCTCGGCCGCGGTAAGAAGGCGGCCGGCGATCTGATGGGTGACTCCTCGACACGGCGTGAGGGCGCGGCGCAGGAACGGGAGGGCGCCGCGGAGGATCGCGCCGGCCAGCACGAGGAGATGGCGCAGGAGCAGCGCGAACACGCTGCCGAAGCGCACGCAGAGCGCGAGAACACCTAGTCCCGGGCTGGGCGGAGCCGTTCGCGGCTCCGTCCGACCCCCTCTCTACCGTTCGTCGGTCCGATGGCAGACGTGGTGCTCATCCTTCTGCTCGCAGCCGGCCTCGCGGCCGCCCTGGTCTGGCTTGCCCGCGTGCTGCGCGAGCTGCGCGTCGACTGGAGCTCGCAGCTGGCGGAGCGCACCGCCGAGGTCGACCGCCGCCTACTCGGCGTCACCGAGACGATGGACCGGCGGCTGGGCGAGCTCGACACGAAGGTCGACCGTCGCCTCGAGAACGCCTCACAGACGACGAACAAGATCCACGAGCGTCTCGGCAAGGTCGACGAGGCGACGACCCAGATGCTCGAGCGCGCGAAGGACCTCGCACGGCTCGAGCAAGCCCTGCGACCGCCGAAGGCCCGCGGCGGCTTCGGGGAGCTGCTGCTCGAGAACCTGCTGCGCGACCGGCTGCCTCCGGCGGCCTATGAGATGGAGCACACGTTCGACTCCGGGGAGCGGGTCGACGCGCTGGTGCTCGTCGACCGCTCGATCCCGATCGACTCCAAGTTCCCGCTCGACAACTACAACCGCCTCGTGGAGGCGGAGAGCGACGACGAGCGGACACTGGCCGAGCGGCAATTCGCGCGCGACGTCAAACAGCACATCGAGGCGATTGCGAGCAAGTACATCCGGCCGGACGAGGGCACCTACGACTTCGCCTTTATGTACATCCCGGTCGAGGCCGTCTACTACGAGCTTGCCTGCGGCAAGACCGGCGCGCTGCTCGCCTACGCCCACGACCGCCGCGTCTTCCCGGTCTCGCCTACGACCTTCACCGCCTACCTTCAGGTGATCGCTCTCGGGCTGCGTGGGATGCAGGTCGAGCAGCACGCGCACGAAGTGATGGCCTACGTGGCGGAGCTCCAGCGGGACTTCGACCGGTTCGCCGACGACTTCGACAAGGTCGGCACCCACATCGGCCACGCCCAGTCGAAGTACCACGAGGCGGCCAAGCGTCTCGACCGGTTCGAGACGAAGCTCGAGCGGGCCGTCGAGGAGCAGGGCGAGCTCGAGGGTGAGACGGTGCTGGAATTGCCCGGCGTCTCCGCCGACGCCGCCTAACTAGTTGTCCTACCCACGGACGTTGTGAACGCGGCTGATCGGGGGTCGGTCTCCGATCGAGCTGTGTGGTCTTTGTCGGTTGTAGTGGTCGAGCCAGTGTGGCAGGGCTTGGTTGCGTTGTCGGTGTGAGCGGTAGGCGAGCCCGTAGGCCCATTCGCGCGCCATCGTTTGGTGGAAGCGTTCGACCTTGCCGTTGGTGCGGGGCCGGTACGGCTCGGTCGTGAGATGGCGGATGCTGCGGCTTGCGAGCAGCTCGCGCAGCGAGCGGTTCTTGATGTAGCTGAAGCCGTTGTCGGTCATCAGCCGTTTGGCGCCGATGCCGTGTTCGGCGAAGGAGGCGAGCGCCCGCTCGGTGAAGCCGGTAACCGTCGCCGCTTTCTCGTCGTTGTGGAGCTCGACATAGGCCAGCCTCGAGTGGTCGTCGACGATCGCGTGTGCGAAGTCGTAGCCGACCCGTGTCTCGGGTTGCATCCAGTTGCGTGAGCGCCGGGAGCGGTCTCCGGTGACGCGATGGCCTGGCCGCAGGAAGCGCGCATAGCGGCTTGTGTCCATGTGCAGCAGGTCACCGGGGCAGGGCCACTCGTAGCTGTTGGCCGGCTCCTTGGCCGCCGCCGGGCGGCGCGAGAGCCCGGCTCGCTTCAGCACTTTCCAGACAGTCGAGTGCGCGAAGCCCGTGGCACTCGCGACCAGACGCGGACCCCAGCCGGTCTTGCGACGGCAATCGCAGATCCGCTCCTGCAGCTCGGCCGCGAGCAGCCGCGGCGAGCGGTGCGGCCGGCTCGAGCGATCCAGCAGCGCCCCTGGCTGACGGCCGCCGTCAAGCCAACGATGCCACCAGCGATGCGCCGTCGCCGGCGAGACGCGAAAGACAACCGCGGCCGCCCTCAGCGTCATCCCCTCCTCGATCGCGCCAACCAGCGCGATACGACCAGCCAGTCCGAGCTTGGCGTTAGCGTGCAGATACATCCGCGCCCTCCTTTGAGCGTGAGTCCGGGAAGACCCACAGCCTCAAAGGAGGGCCGGATAGAACCTCAGCCGTTCATAACCTCTGTAGGCGGGACAACTAGTACCTCAGTAGAGCTCCGATCCCCTCGACGGGTGCGAGGTCCTGCTGGTGGCGGATCGCCCAGACGGCGCCGCCGTGGGTGAGTGTCTGATGCACGGCGAGGTCGAGCCCGGCGTCGGTTTCCTCGAGCGTCGTCCCGTCGAGCGGGCAGCTTCCGCCGGATGCCGCCGCACGACCACACGCCGGACACCGGAATGCCGGATGGTCGATGCCCTCCTGGAACAGCAGCAGCTCGACGCGCCCGTCGGACGCGGCCTCGAGTGTCTGCTCCCATCCTGACGCGGCACGTGCGGTCCGACCGGCCTCCTCGCGCCAGCGCGCGAGCACTTCCGCCTCGTCTTGCGCCTCGGCCTCCTCCAGGACCGGCGTGACGGCCTCGAGCAGCTGGCTCGGGCCCGAATGCGCTTCTGCCGGCGCCCAGCCGACGACCGCGTCGCGCACCTCGGCCGAGAGCGCATCGGTGAACTCCGAGCGCATCTCCTCCGAGCAGACGAGCACGACCTTCGGGACCTGCAACTGCCGGCGGCTGCGGTCGAGCACCTCGGCGACGCCCTTCAAATGCTCCTGGACGAGCTTCTCGATGTGACGCTGGTAGCGCGCCTGCGACCAGCCGCCCTGGTCGTGCTGTCCCGGCGTCTCGTCGAAGTGGTCGACGATCTCCTTCAGCCGCCCCGACTCGAGCCGGTACAGGTGTCCCTGTTCGCGTCCGACCACTGCGACGATTGTTCCGTCGGCGCGCGCAACGACCGGGACGAGCGGCGCGAGGAAGAAGTCATGGCCGACTTTGAAGCGGTCGGGAACGGGCTCGGGCAACGCCATCGTCGACCAGAAGTTGTCCAGCCCGGCCGCGAAGACGGCGACCGCCTGCGCGCCGTCGCGGTCGAACTCTTCGTCGAACCAGCGCGCGATCCGCGCGAAGTCCGCCTTCAGCGCCCCGCGCTGCTCGTGCGTCAGGTCCTTGCGGTCGGTCTTCTCGGCGCTGTTCAGCAACGCGTTCATGCGCGAGTGTGCGTCTCGGGCGGTCGGGACCTCCGACGGATCCAGGTTTAGGTACAGGCTGGTCGCGCAGCCCTTCTCTGCGCGGAAGGTCGCCAGCTCCCGCAGGAGCGACCAGGTCACCGTATCGGCCATCGGCTGCCCCTACCTACCATGGAAGCGGCGATTCTATGCATGGGAGGCCGGGCGAAAGCTGCGCTTTCGCACGGGGGAGGGGACGGCGCTTCGCGCGGAACGCGCGCGGGCTTGGCCCGCGCGCTCCAGGGGTGGGTCGGCGGTCGTCGTCAACCGTGCGGCGCGGCGAGGCTTCGCGTCGCCGCCTCGCATCAGTTCGCCTGCGCGTAAGCCGGCTTCGCCCGGCTTACGCTCCGCCTTTGGATTGCTCGCCGCTCGGACGTGCGGACCCTGGGCATGGCTCTGGCCGTGTCCTCAGCCATGTCCCGTGCCTGGCACGTTTTTGAGCGTTTGCGGCGCTTTGGCGAAACGGACCAGTCCGCGGGTCTGACCCCAGGCCGGGGCCGTTATCGACAGGGGCTCCACCGGCTCTACCATGAGCCTGAGAGCAGGGAAAAACGGCTCTGTCTTTGCGGCGCTCCGGTCGCTTCGGAGGAAGCTTCAGCCGACCGGATTCGTTTAATACAGGGAGAGGAAATCTGGAGGAACATGACTGAGAACGATGTTCGCGAGATGATCATCATCGGCGGCGGTCCGGCCGGCTATACGGCCGCCCTTTACGCCGCGCGGGCGAACCTGAAGCCACTCGTGATCGAGGGCTTCAACTGGGGCGGCCAGCTGATGATCACGAGCGACGTAGAGAACTACCCCGGCTATACCGAGGGCGTCCTCGGGCCGGAGATGATGGCCGACTTCCGCCGCCAGGCCGAGCGCTTCGGCGCGGAATTCGTTACCGATGACGTCACGAAGGTCGACTTCTCGGAGCAGCCGCTCCGGGTCTTCGTCGGCGACGAGGAGCATCAGGCCCACACCGTGATCGTTGCCACCGGCGCGAGTGCCCGCCAGCTTGGGCTCCCGTCCGAGCAGCGGCTCCAGGGGCGCGGCGTCTCCTACTGCGCGACCTGCGACGCCGCCTTCTTCCCCGACAAGCACGTGGTCGTCGTCGGCGGCGGCGACTCGGCGATGGAGGAGGCGACGTTCCTGACGCGGTTCGCCGCGAAGGTGACGATCGTCCATCGCCGCGACGAGTTCCGGGCCTCGCAGATCATGATCGACCGCGCCCGCGCGAACGACAAGATCGACTGGGTGACCAACGCAGTCGTCGACGAGGTGCTCGGCGATGTTCGTGTCACCGGCGTCCGCCTGCGCGACGTCAACACGGACGAGACGTGGGAGCTCGAGGCCGACGGCGTCTTCGCCGCGATCGGCCACGATCCGAACACCGCGCTCTTCCTCGACCAGCTCGAGCACGACGAGGCCGGCTACCTGCTCACCAAGCCAGGCTCGACGGAGACGAACGTCCCCGGCGTGTTCGCGGTCGGTGACGTCCAGGACCACGTCTACCGGCAAGCGGTTACCGCCGCCGGCTCAGGTTGTATGGGCGCACTCGACGCCGAGCGCTACCTCGCCGCCATCGAGGGACACTTGATGGCCGCAGAAGCGGCGCCCCGTCTCTAAGTCTCCGCTGAGAGCGCGTTTTTGGCTTTCCTTAAGCGGGTTAAGACGGTCGCGCGGGCAAAGCCCGCGCGACCTCTAGACGGCGCCGCCAAGTCGGCGCCTGGCTCTAGCCGAGGCCGCGACTACCCTCGCCCGTTATGGCCGAGTGGATCGACCTGATCGACCCGTCCGCGGAGGAGCTTCGCTCGAAAATCCCGCTGACGGTTCAGGAACCGGCGCTCGAGCTCTTGCTCGCGCCTGCACGTCACAACGACGAGCCGCGCCCGACGCTGCAGGCGCACGGCGACTACATCTTCGGGATCTTCCTCGTCGCCGTAGCCGTCGAAGAGGAAGACCGGGTCTTTTACCAGGAGGTCGACGTGGTGCTCACGCACGGCGCGCTGGTGACGGTGAGCAAGACGCCGCCCGGCGAGCAACCGTACGATCCGAGACCGGTCCGCGAGGCGTGCGAGCCGGACGACGAGGCCGGGATGATGCTTTACCGCCTTGTCGACGACATCGCCGAGCACTACCTCGACCTCGTCGATTCGCTCGATGGGGAGATCGACGAGCTCGAGGACACCGTCGAGACCGCGCCTGCAGCGGTGATCCGAAACCGGCTGAGCGAGCTCCGGCACGACCTGCTGCACATCCGTCGCACCCTCTCGCCCACGCGCGACGCCGTGCGCCGCGTCGTCGACAACGTGATCGAGGTCGAGGATGGCGAGGAGGTCTTCCCCCGGGAGGTCGAGGTCGCGTTCAACGGCGCCTATGACAAGCTCCTCCGGGCCTTCGACGGGCTCGAGCTCTCGCGCGACCTGATCGCCAGCGTCCGCGACTACCTACAGGCGAAGATCGCGAACGACCAGAACGAGGTGACGAAGAAGCTGACCGCGATTGCGTCGATCCTGCTCCTCCCGACCTTCATCGTCGGGCTCTACGGCCAGAACTTCCGGCATCACTTCCCCGAGCTGGGCTGGCAGTGGGGCTACGCCTGGTCGTGGGGCCTGATCGTCGTGACCACGATCATCCAGGTCGTCTACTTCCGTCGGAAGAAGTGGATCTAGAGTCTCTCGCTACCTTGGGTTGATGCCGTACTTCATCTGCCCGAAATGCAAGCAGCGCTCGATCGACCACGACGGCCTGCAGGAGATCGACAATGTGCCCGTCGCGTGCGAGCGGTGCGGCTTCGGGTTCCTGTTCGAGCTGATGGACGACTACTACCCGGCGCCGAACACGGGCTTCGTCGTCTGCGACCGGGAGGGACGAATCCTCGCCGCCGGCCGCGGCGTCTTCGAGCTCGCCGGCTACCGGGAGCAGGACTTGCTCGGCGGGGACCTCGTCGACCGCTTCGGGCTGAGCGGCTGGAACGGCGACCAGAGCCCCGCCGCGCTCGCGCTCGAGTGGGGCGTTCGCCGGCTGGGCGAGAAGATTCAGCTGCGCACGCGGGCCGGACAGCAGAAGGCCGTCACCGCGGACTTCTTCCCTGCCTACGACGAAGACGGCGGGTTGCTGGTGGCACTCACACCGCGCGGCTGACGTACACCTCGGTCAGGTAGGGGAAGTCGACGCGGCCGCCCGCCGCGGCGACGACGTCGCGCAGCTTCTGTGCCAGCTCCGCGCGGCGTTCCGGCGGCGCGGCCGCCACGAAGCTCACGGAGGCGATCCGATCGACGAGGGCGTCGGTGTCGAGTTGCTGGCTGAAGCGGAAGCTGCGCGTCTCGACCGGGCCGAACAGCTCGCTTGCCTCGAGCGCCTGCGCCGAGTGGCCGACCGGCGGCCGCCCCTCCGGGATGAACGGCTTGATCAGATCCGAGACCTCGCGCTGCACCGGCCGGTCGTGGTCGCGCGAGTTCCAGATCAGGGCGACGGCGCCTCCGGGCCTGAGGACGCGGTGAAGCTCCGGCAGTGCGTCGTCGTGACGGAACCAGTGGAACGCCTGCCCGACGGTGATCGCGTCGACGCTGTCGTCTTCGAGCGGAATCGCCTCTGCGGCCCCTTGCATCGCCTCGACCTGCGGCAGCACGCAGCGCAGTTCCGCGAGCATCGCCTTGCCGGGCTCGACCGCGATCACGCGAGCACCCGTCTGGAGAAGCGCCCGTGTCAGCTTGCCCGTGCCGGCACCGAGGTCCAGGACAGTGCGGCCGGCATGGAGATCGATCTCTGCCGCGAGCCAGTCGATCGCCTCAGACGGATACTCGGGCCGGGCGCGTTCGTACACGTCGGCGACGAGCTCGAACGGGCGCGAATCGGGATGTTGCAGCTCAGACACGAGAAGAAGGACACAGATCATTGAGGACGCACTCCTCACAGCGCGGCATGCGCGCGATGCAGACGCGGCGCCCGTGCCAGATCAGCAGATGCGGGAAGCGGCCCCAGTCCTCCCGGGACACGAGCCGGATCAGGTCGCGCTCGATCTTGACCGGGTCCTCCTGGCGCGTCAGGCCCAGCCGCTGCGAGAGCCGACGCACGTGCGTGTCCACGACGATCCCCTGCGGATTCCCGAACTCGGCGGCGACGACGTTCGCGGTCTTGCGCGCGACGCCGGGCAGCCGAACAAGCTCCTCGAGGGTGCGAGGAACCCGGCCGTCGAACTCCTCGAGCAGCATCTGCATCGTCCCCCGCAGCGACTTCGTCTTCTGGCGGAAGAACCCGGTGGCGAAGATGTCGCACTCGAGCTCTTCCGGCGGCACGGCCAGGTAGTCCTCGGGCCGCCGGTACTTCTGGAAGAGCTTCTCGGTGACGCGGTTCACGTTCACGTCCGTGGTCTGGGCGGAGAGCATTACTGCAACGAGCAGCTCCAGGTCAGAGCGCGAGCGCAGCGCGATCGTCGCGTCCGGGTGGGCCGCTGCCAGCCGTTCGATGATCGGCCGGATGCGCTCGCGTTTCGGAGCGACGCGGCGGCGCGCCTCGTGGACGTAGCTGCGGGCCAACTACGAGACGGTAGCGAGTGCGTGCTCGGCGTACGACGCGCTGCGCAGACGCGGGCCCGCACAGACGACGTCGAGTGCCGGGCAGCCTGCACAGATGAAGTCGTCCGGAGTCGGCTTGAACTCACCGGCGTTGATGCGGGCGATCGCCTCGCTCAGCTCCGCCTCGAGCTCGGGCACCTGTTCCCGCGTGAACGTCGTCGACACGACCGCGTCCGCGCGCTCGAGGAAGTGATAGACGACCTCGACCCGCTCTGCGCCGGAGCGGAAGCAGGCGAGCGCGTAGACGAGCCGCTGCAGGCGGTAGTCGTGCTCCACGATCTCGTCGGGTGTCCCCTCCTCGAGCGTGTTCGTCTTGTAGTCGACGACAAGTCCGCGCTCACCGTCGAGCTGCAGGACGTCGAGCCGTCCGTGGAGCAGGACGCCGTCGTGCTCGAAGGCGAACGGCCGCTCCGGACGAGCTCCGGCCAGTGAGGCAACGCGGCGGGCGAGCTCGGACTCGCAGTAGGAGCGGACGAAGGCCGCGATCCGCTCCAGCTCCTCGTCGCTAACCCGCGGATACGACCCGCGGACGAGCCCGGGGAGGTCGTCCGGCGGCAGCGGCTCCTGCAGGTTGACGAGCTCGAGCAGGCGGTGGACGGCGTCCCCGATCTCGGTGGCGGCCAGGCCGCCTGTACCCGGCGCGGCTGCACGCTCGTCGGTCGGCCGCATCCCGATCACGCGCTCCGCGTAGTAGCGGTACGAGCAACGCTCGAACAGCGCGAGAGCGCTGAAGGAAAGTTGCCTGACCCGGTGGAGCGGCGGGACCGGAAGATCGGCGAGCGGCGGTAGCGGCGGCGCCAGCGGCGGCAACGCACCAGCGTCGTCGCCGGCGAACAGCGCGAGCTGTCCGTGGTCGTCCGCAACGAGCTCCGCGGCCGGCGCAGGCTCCTCCGAGTGGCGATCGACGCGCAGGATCACGCGTGCACCCCGGCGCTCGAGCTCCACCGGCTCGGAGCCCGCCTCGGCGATCTCCCGGCGCGCCTCGAGGCGGCCGATCACCCAGCCGATCGGTGTCGTCTCGTCTGCAGTCCGCGCCGGATCGATCGACCCAGACACGATCAGCCGGTCGATCGCACGCGTCATGGCGACGTAGTAGAGGCGCAGGCGCTCGGCGCGTTCCTCCGCCTTGCGCGCCTCCCTCACCTCCTCGTAGTCGTAGGCGCCGCGCCGCTCGCTCGTCACGGGGTCGGCGACGCGGAACCCGAACCGTCCGTCCGAGAGGGCGAGGATCTCGTCCGACGCAGGCGGCGCCTTGTCCCGGCCTGCGTCGGCGACGACCACGACCTTGAACTCGAGGCCCTTGGCAGCGTGGATCGTGAGCAGGCGGACCGCGTCGCCACCTTCCTCTTCTGCGACTGCTTCGAGCTCGCGTGCGCCAACCGCCTCCTGATCGCGCACGAAGCGAACGAAGCCGTCGACGTCCGGACCGCGCAGCTCCTCGTACGAGCGCGCGAGCCGGGCGAGCTTGCGCAGGTTCGCGTAGCGGCGCCGGCCGTCCCACTTCGCGAGCACGGCGAGGTCGTAGTCGTGCTCTGCGAGCACGCGCTCGCAGAGACGCTCGAGCGAGAGCCGCGACGACGCGGCTGTCAACCGGTCGTAGCGCTGGCGGAAGGCGCGCAGCAGCTGCGCGTCGCGCTCCGGCAACGCCTCGGGGAGCTCCCGCTCGAGGGCGACGAAGAGCGGGCGCTTGGGCGCGGCTCGCCGGAGCAGGACGAGCGCGTCGTTCGAGACTCCGACGAACGGCGAGGCCAGCACGCTGACGAGCGCCTCGTCGTCGTAGCGGTTGCGGAGCAGGCGCAGGTACGAGAGCAGGTCGACGACCTGCTGCTGGCCGAAGTAGCCGCGCCCGGTGCCGCGGTATGTGGCGACGCCGAGCGCGCGCAGCTCCTCCTCGTACCACTCCGCGTCCGTGCCGGCCGCGAAGAGCAGGACGATCTTGCCCGGGGTCGCGGCGCCGGCGTCGATCAGCTCGCGGATACGCCGCGCAATCGCACGCGCCTCCCCGCGCCGCCAGTGCACGTTCGTCTCCGCGTAGGTCGACTTGTCGGTCACGAGCAGCTCGACCGGGGGCCCGAAGACGGGATCCGGGAACTCGCCCGAGGCGGCAAGCGGCTGGAACTCGTCGCCGAAGTCACCGCCGAACAGATGGTTGACGACTGCGAGGACCTCCGGCCGCGAGCGGTAGTTCATCGTCAGCGGCAGCACGCCGTCCCCCGCGCCCTCGCGGCGCTCGCGGAAGACCTGCACATCCGCGTGCCGGAACCCGTAGATCGACTGGAACTCGTCGCCGACGAAGAACCGCTCGCAGTTGGTCCCGGAGATCAGGTCGATCAGCTCGCACTGCAACCGGTTCGTGTCCTGAAACTCGTCCACCATCAACGCGCTGAAGCGGAGCTGCTCCCGCTCGCGCAGGGCAGCGTCGTCGCGGAGGAGATCGCGCGCGCGCAGCTGTAGGTCCTCGAAGTCGAGCGCCGACTCGCGGTCCTTGGCCTCCTGATACGCGGCCGCGAACGCGGACAGCAGTTCTTGCAGCAGGTCGCGGTCCGCGGCGGCGAGCTCGTCCAGGGCGGCTTGCTCGACGCCGCGCCGGGCCTCCTCGTAGGTCGCGGCTCGTTCACCGCGCGCGCGGAGGCCGCCGAGGTCGCAGAGCCGTTCGGCGCGCGTGTCGGCCTCGAGCAGCACCAGCGCCTGCCGGGCGGTCTCGCGCTGCGCGTCGCCGCTGCCGGCATCGTCGGCGAGGCAGCGCGCCGCCTCGCGCAGCTCCGAGACGGCCGTTTCCAGCTCGGGCCGCTCGCCGAGCTCGAGCACGAGCTCGCGTCCGGCCGAGCGGAGCGTCTCGTAGACGCCGGTCAGCATCCGCCTCAGGCCGTCGGCGCCGTACACGGCGAGCAGCCGCAGGCGGGCGGGATCGTCGTTCGCACAAAACTGCGTCAGCGCAGCTTCGAACGCCTCGCCGCGCACCACGCGTCCCTGGCTCTCGTCCAGCACGCGGAAGCGGGGATCGACGCCGGCCGCAAACGGGTGCGAGCGCAGCAGCCGGTGGCAGAAGCCGTGGATCGTCGAGATCCACGCAGCGTCGAGTGCACGGGCGAGATCCGGCCGACCGCGTTGGACGAGCCCGGCGCGGATGCGGCTGCGGAGCTCACCGGCGGCCTTCTCCGTGTAGGTGATGACGAGGATCGACTCGACGTCGACGCCTTCGTCACAGACCGCGCGCGCGAATCGCTCCACGAGCACGCGCGTCTTGCCGGTTCCCGCGCCGGCGGAGACGAAGACGAGGCCGCGCGCCTCGACCGCCGCGAGCTGCTCCACGTTGAGCTTCACGCCCGCCTCACCCGGCACATCGGCCACAGCTCGCACCACGTGGGACAGTCCCCGCCCTTGGGGTCGTGCTGGACGTCGCCGGCGCGGACGCGATCCACGATCCCGACCGCGAGCTCTCGCGAGCGTTCGACCTGGCTCCAGAAG
>WNGB01022129.1_pt1 | contig 17470 bp, 13 predicted proteins | sample 5400681 | NCBI WGS metagenome assembly WNGB01 (sample SAMN13153367, study PRJNA577476) | soil metagenome | isolation source: 115 cm soil or saprolite under grassland replicate 2 | place: USA:California | collected 2016-06-15 | reverse complement strand
GAACGGCGTCGAGTGGTCGTTGTACGACGGCGAGGTCGGCTACAACTCGACCGTGCTGATCCAGGGCCCCGGCCAGCAGGGGCTGTCGCAGACCGTGATCTGCCGGCAGGCCGGCGCCTCGCTGATCATCGTCACCGGCACCTCGAAGGACCGCGCGCGCATGGACGTCGCCAAGAAGCTCGGCGCCGACTACGTGATCGACGTGCAGAAAGAGGACCCGCTGGCGCGGATCATGGAGATCACCGGCGGCAAGGGCGTCGACGTCGCGCTCGACTGCACCGCGGGCGCCGGCACGATCCCGATCCTGCTTGGGATCGAGGCGCTCAAGCGCAAGGGCGGCATCATCGTGGCGCAGGGCGAGCTCGCCGCGTTCCCGAACTTCCCGCTCGAGAAGTTCACGGTGAAGTTCATTACGATGAAAAGCGCGCGCGGCCACAGCTACAAGGCCTGCGAGCTCGCTTTGGAGCAGTTGGCGTCCAAGCGCTTCCCGCTGGAGCTGGTGACGACCCACAAGTTCGGGCTCAAGGACGTCGACCTCGCCATCAAGTCGGTCGGCGGCAAGGGCGTGCCGGACGTGATCCACGCCTCGCTGATGCCGTGGCTCTGAGCCGGCGGCGAGTTCACTCGCATAACGTAGTCGGTACGGGCGCTCGGAGACGGGCGCCCGTATTTTACTGCCTGTTTGGTTGTGCCCCATGAACCGGCCGCGCTAGTGTTGTGGCGCGTTTACTTGAGGCGATCACTCGAAAAACCGGGAAGAACTCGCCCATCGGGAGCTCACGGGAGGGCCACATGACTTCCAACAACAACGGCTGTCGGGCAATCGTCGGAATCGTAGCCGTCGCTCTGCTGCTCTGCGCTCCGCCGGCGCTCGCTGCCGACGAGCGCGGATCGGTGCAAGGCATCGTCACCGACGGTTCGGGGCAACCGGTTGCCGGCGCCTTCGTGAAGCTGAAGAACGCCGAGCGGCGCCTGACCTTGATGGTCATCAGCCAGACGCAGGGCCGCTTCGAAGCGAAGGACCTGCCCGCCGGCCAATACACGGTCCAAGGGGTCGGCGGCACACTGCAAAGCAACGCATCGGCCGCCGTGAGCGTCGCAGCGGGAAAGAGCGCGAAGATCGACGTAGCGCTTTCCGCCGCGCGCGGCCCGCTGCTGCCCGCGGCTTGGCCTCACAAGGTGCCGGAGGCGTTGATCCCCGGCATCTCGCTGGAACTGCCGGACGGCGACGGCAAACAGCTCGTGATGGAGAAGTGCAGGAGCTGTCATACCCTGCAACGCATCGTCGTTCAGCGCGCCAATCACGAGGACTGGAAGCATTCGCTTGCCGCGATGCGGGTGCGCATGGCGATTGCGTCGGTGCCCGACCTCACCGACGCGGAAGCGGACAAGATCGCGACCTATTTGTCCGCTCACTTCGGGCCGGTTCAGCCCTACGATCCCAACAGCCGATTGCCGACGACGCTGATGCAAGGCGACGCCACGCGTTACCGCGTCGTCACTTACGATCTCGTCGATCACTACTCCGAGCCGCACGATGTCGCGGTCGATCCCAAGGGCGTCGCCTGGGTCGGCGAGCGTCACGGCAACAAGATCGGCCGCTTCGATCCCAGGACCCTCGAGTTCACTGAGATCGCCATGCCGCCCGGGTCCGCGGCGGCGGGTCGCCAAAGCCTGGGCAACCCGCAGATCGACGGCAACGGCATTCTGTGGGTGAACGATGGGCCCAACCAGCGCTGGCTCAGCTACGACACGACGACGGGCAAGTTCCTCGCCTTTGCCTGGCCGCGGGGACGCGGCAACGCCGGCGGCAATAGCATGGCACTGCATCCGGACGGCACGGTCTGGGCGACCGGCGCCGCCAAGGAAGTCCGCATGCTCAATCCCGCTACCGCCGAGTTCAAGTTCTTTGAAGCGCCCAGCGCCAAGACCGGCAAGCTTCCGGGCTCCTATGGCCTCGCGGTGGCAGGCGACGGATCGGTGTGGTGGGCCGAGCCGCTCGTCGACATGATAGCGCGCGTTGATCCGGCGACCGGCAAAGTCGAGGAGTTCAAGATCCCCGACGAGGGCCGCTCCTATCCGCGGCGGATGAACAACGATGCGAACGGCGACCTCTGGGTCGCCAATTGGTTGTCCGGCAAGCTGATGAAGATCGACCACAAGACCCGGCAGATGACGCTCTATGCTCCGCCCACGCAGACCTCCGGGCACTATTCGGTGACGGCCGACAAGGCGAGCCATTTCATCTGGTCGAGCGAGCATCAGGTCGACATGATCGCCAGGTTCAATCCGAAGACTGAGGAGTGGGCGGAATTCCCCTTGCCCGAGGCCGAATCCGATGCGCGCCGAATCGAGATCGACCCGACCAATCCGAATCGCATCTTCTTCAGCGGCAATACGGCCGGCCGCGTCGGCTTCATCGAGCTGTTGCCATAACGGAGCCCGAGGTTGCGTTTGAAGTGAGCGACCAAGCCATCATCGCGATCGCCACCGGCGATCCGGCCGGCATCGGGCCGGAGATCAGCCTCAAGGCCGCGCTCGACCCGACGGTGCGGTCGGCGTGCCGCCCGCTGCTGGTGAGCGATCCCGGCCTGCTCGCACGCCACGCGGCCGCCTGCGGCATCAAGGTTGACCTGCAGGTGGTCGAACGCGCCGGCGACGCGGTGTGGTCAGATCGGCGGGTGAACGTGCTGGCCTGCCCGCAACCCGAGGCCGCGGCGCTGGCTTTCGGCATGACCAGTCCGGCGGCTGGGCGCGCCTCCCTCGCCTTCGCCGGCGCGGCGATCAGGGCCGCGCTTGCAGGTGACGTGGCCGCCGTGGTGGCGGCGCCGCAGAACGAGACCTCGATCGCGCTCGCCGGCATCGCCTTTGATGGCCACCCGTCGTTCGTTGCACGCACGACCGGCACGCCCGCGAGCGACGTGTTCCTGATGCTCTGCTTCGCCGACAAGAAGATCGCGCATGCCACGCTGCACCGGAGCGTGCGACAGGCGCTCGACGAGATCACGCGCGCGACCGTCGGCCGTGCCATCCGCGCCACCGACCGGGCGCTCAGGCAGCTCGGCACGTCGGCCCCGAAAATCGCCGTCGGCGGCCTCAATCCGCACGCCGGCGAGGGCGGCCTGTTCGGCCGCGAAGAGATCGAGATCATCAAGCCGGCGATCGACGCCGCGGCCGCGGAAGGACTGCACGTCAGCGGCCCGTTCGGCGCCGACACCATGCTGAACATGCCGGGCGTCGATGCCTTCCTGGTCATGCTGCACGACCAGGGTCACATCCCGGCGAAGCTGCTCGCGCCGAACGCGACCGCGGCGATGACGATCGGCACCCCGATCCTGTTCTCCTCGGTCGCGCACGGCAGCGCGCACGACATCGCCGGCAACGGCATCGCCAGCCCCGCGGCCCTGATCGAATCAATCATGCGGCTGTCGAAGGTAGCGCCGCGCGTCGTCTAGACTTGCCTACTGCAGCACCTCGGCGAAGCGGCGCTTGATGCGCGTGCTCTCGGCCTCGATGTAATCGTAGTCGATCGCGTGCATCTGGATCTGGCTGAGCGGCGGGTTGCCGGGCGGGCCCGCAACGTCGGTACGCGCCGAATAGAGATGCTCTTTCGGAAAAAGCTCCTGCACCGCCCGGCTCAGCATGAAGTCGGCGAACGCCTTGGCGGCATTCGGATTGGGCGAGTTCTTCACCACCGAGCTGGGCGACGGGATCACGAAGGCGCCGTCGTCCTGGTAGAGCGTGGAGATCGGCATGCCCTCCTTCTTGCTGTCGCCCACATAGGCCGCGTCGGCGCCGACCGCGATGATCCTCTCGCCGCGCCTCTGCACCAGCATGATGTCGTTCGCGCGCAGCTTCTCGAAATATTGCCAGCCGTGCTGCTTCGCCAGCATGCCCACGATCGTGACCAGCAGCGAGGAGAACGACGGATCGGCCATCACCATCTTGCCCTTGTATTTGGGATTGGCGAGGTCGGTCCAGGTCTTCGGGCGGTCGGCGGCCGGCAGCTTGTCGTCGCGCACGTACATGGCCATCACGTTGAGCCGCTGCGCCACGTGGTAGCCGTCCGGGTCCTTGACCTCGGCCGGAACCTTATCGAAGTCGGCCGCCTTGAACGGCACGAACAGGCCTTTCTTGGTCATCAGGCGCGCGGCCGCCGGCTCCGAGTGCGTCAGCACGTCGACGAACACCTTGCCGCCGTCGGCCTCCTGCTGAAAGCGCCGCAGGATGTTGGAGCCTCCGGAGCGAAACAGCTCGACCCTGATGCCGGTCTGCTGCTCGAACATGTTGGAGACCTTCTGCGCGGTCTCGACCGGCACCGAACAGTACCAGACGACCTTGCCCTCCCGCTTCGCCGCCGCCAGGTCGACCGGCTGCGCGAAGGCCGGACCGAGGCCGCCGGCAAAAAGGGCCGTAGCGCCCGAAAGCAGGCTGCGGCGGCTGAGCGTTCCCATCGCGGTCTCCAGATTTTACATACGCCTTGAGGGCGGCAATCTAGCCAGGCAGCGCCTTGAACCGCAACGTGGCATCGGGGCGCGCCCATCACTTTCGGGTGCGTCCAACACGGTCTTGCCCTGCGGCGCAAATGCCTTCAAGAGAGGACCGCGCGACGGATTTCGAGGGTGACAGTGATGCAGTACCGAGAGCTTGGACAAGGTTTCCGCGTGTCCGCGATCGGGCTCGGATGTTCCGGCATGAGCGCCGACTACGGCGTGCCCGACGACGTCGAGTCGATCGCGACCATCCACCGCTGCATCGAGCTCGGCATCACCATGCTCGACACCTCGGACGCCTACGCGGCCGGCGTCAACGAGGAGTTGGTCGGACAGGCGATCAAGGGCAAGCGCGACAAATTCCTGATTGCCAGCAAGTTCGGCAACATCCGCGGGCCGGGCGGCCAGCGCGGCGGCGTCAACGGCAAGCCCGACTATGTCCCGGTCGCCTGCGCGGCGAGCCTCAAGCGGCTCGGCATCGACGTGATCGATCTCTATTATATCCACCGCATCGATCCCAACGTGCCGATCGAGGATACGGTCGGCGCCATGTCGCGGCTGGTCGAGCAGGGCAAGGTGCGCCACCTCGGCCTGTGCGAGGCCGGCGCCAAGACCATCCGCCGCGCCCACAACGTGCATCCGCTCACCGCGCTCGAGACCGAGTATTCGCTGTGGAGCCGCGATATCGAGAGCGAGATCCTGCCGACCCTCAACGAGCTCAAGATCGGCCTCGTCCCCTATTCCCCGCTCGGCCGCGGATTCCTCAGCGGCACCTTCGTCAAGCGCGACGACCTGATCCCGAGCGACCGCCGTCACGCCCATCCGCGCTTCCAGGACGGCAATTTCGAGAACAATCTGAAACTGCTCGAGCCGCTCAAGGCGGCGGCGCAGATGCGTGGCGTCGCCATGGCGCAGATCGCGCTCGCCTGGGTGCTCTCACGCGGCGCAAACATCGTGCCGATCCCCGGCACCAAGCGCCGGACCTATCTTGAGCAGAACGCCGGCGCCGTCGACATCAAGCTCAGCGACGCCGAGGTCAAATCGCTCGAGCAGGCGTTCCCGCCGCAGGCCGCGTCCGGCCTGCGCTATCCTGAATTCCAGCTCAAGATGATGGGGATTTGAAACTTCCTACTGGAAAATCTCCGCAAACTTTGCCTTGAGCTGGCGCGTGTTCGCTTCGATGTAATCGTAGTCGATCGGATAGAGCTGAACCTGGTCGAGCGTGGGCAGCCCGGGCGGCGGCCGCACGTCCATGCGCGGCGAGTGGTGCCCCTCCTCGGTGAACTTGTGCTGGATCTCGGGCAGCAGGTTGAACTGCGCGAACAGCTTGGCGGCGTTCGGGTGCGGCGAGCCCTTGATGATCGCGGTCGGCGACGGCACCTGGATCGCGCCGGCGGTGGGGATGATGTTGATGATGTTCGGCGGCATCACGCCGCCGGTATAGATGCGCGGATCGCTCGCCTCCGCGGCCACCAGCCGTTCGCCGCGCTTGACCATGTCGAAGATCTGCTCGTGGCCCTGCACGATCATGGTCTCGTTCTTGCGCAGCGCCTCGTAGAACCGCCAGCCGATATGCTTTGACAGCGTCGCCACCATGACCAGCTGGATCGCGGTGAACGACGGATCGGCCATCACCAGCATGCCCTTGTACTTGGGCTGCATCAGGTCGGCCCAGACCTTCGGGTGGTCGCCCGCCGTGACCTTGTCGGTGCGCACCAGCATGCCAACGAGCGTGAGCCGCTGCGCGATGTAGTTGCCGTTGGCGTCCTTGGCGTCGGCCAGAACCTTGTCGAAGCCGGTCGGCTTGAAGGGCACGAACAACCCGCGCCGCGTCATCGCATTGGCGGCCGACATGTCGGACATCGTGATCACATCGACATTGATCCGGCCGGCGTCGGCCTCCTGCAGAAAGCGCCGGATCACGTTCTGCCCGCCGGTGCGCAGCATCTCGACCTTGATGCCGGTGCGCTTCTCGAACTCGGTGGCGATGTGCTGACCGGCGGCGACCGGCGTCGAGGTGTACCAGGTCACCATGCCCTCGCGCTTGGCCGCCGCTTCGTCGACCGGGTCGGGCGTGAACTCCTGCGCGGCGGCACCCGCCGAGAATGCGGCTGCAAGCAAGGTCGCCCACACGATCTTCATGACATCCTCCAGGTCGCGCCGATGCGGTCGACGATAGCTGATGTTGACAGCGGCGAACAGGCGAACGACTCTGGAGCGTCCCGACGGTCGCGACAAGACGTCCACGGAAGAGTGCGCATCCGAGGTGTCCCATGAAAACTCCCATCGTTGCAGCCAGCCTCATACTCTGCGCGCTCCCCTCCGCCCATGCTGACGACCTCACGATCTTGAGCGCGGCGGCGGTGCGTCCGGCCCTGATCGAGGTGCCGGCGCTGTTCGCCCAGGCGACCGGCCACCGCGTGACGGTAAGCTTCGGCAACGCCACCGCGATCCAGAACAAGGTGAGGACCGGCGACCCGGTCGATCTGGTGATCCTGCCGCCGCAGCAGCTCGATGGTCTGCTCAGCCTGCTGGGCAGCCGCACGCCACTCGGCGTGGTCCGGCTTGGGATCGCCGCGCGATCGGGCAGCCCACAGCCGCAGATCGGGACGCCCGATGACTTCAAGCGCGCGCTGCTCGCCGCGCCGTCGTTCGGCATGCCCGACCCGGCCGACGGCTCCACGTCCTCGACTTACCTGGTGAAACTCCTGCAACAGCTTGGGATCGCGGACGAGATGAAGGTCAAGATCATCCTCTTCCCGGACGGCACCAAGGCGCTCGAGGCGGTGGCCCAGGGCGAGATCGCGCTCACCGTTGCGCCGATCACGTCGATCCATGTGGCCGCCGGCGTCGCGCTGATCGGGCCGCTGCCCGAGGTGATCCAGCTCAAGACCGTCTATGCGGCGGCGCTGACCAAGAAGTCCGCATCTTCGCCGGCGGCCAACGCCCTCCTGCAACTGTTGACGTCACCAGACGTCGCGACCCTGTTCAAGCAAAAAGGCATCGACCCGCCCTGAGGCGCACGGAGGACACATGCTCCCATGCGGCAAGACCAAGGGCTTCGGCCGGCGAGGCGGCCGCTCCTGCGTGTGCTGCCTGCCGCGGCGCGACGTGCTCGCGGGTTTCGCCGCGGTCACCGCCAGCGCCTTCGTCCCGGCCGCGCTGGCCCAGCCCAAGCCGACCCGCATCGACGTGCATCGCCACTTCGTGCCGCCGGGCTACCAGGTCGATCGCACGCGGACCTGGCTCAACGAGCGCTCGACCATCGCGCGGCAGCTCGAGGACATGGACAAAAGCGGCGTGGCGCTCGCGGTGACCTCGATCTCGGTGCCGGACTTCGAGCCGAGCGGCGACGCCGAGGCGCGGAAATTCTCGCGTCTCGCCAACGAGTTTGCCGCCAAGCTCAGCGCCGATCATCCCGGGCGCTTCGGCAACTTCGCTTACCTTCCGTTTCCCGACGTTGATGGCACGCTCAGGGAGATCGAATACGCCCTCGACACGCTCAAGGCGGACGGCGTCTACCTGCGCACCAACTACGGCGACAAGTTCCTCGGCGACCCGATCTTCGCGCCGGTGTTCGAGGAGCTCAACCGCCGCCGTGCCGTGCTCTACACTCATCCCACCAGCCATCCCTGCTGCGTCCGCATCGTTCCCGGCCTGCGCGACGCCGACATCGAGTACGGCACCAATACGACGCGAGCCATCGCCAAGATGGTGTTCAGCGGCGCCTCGCGGCGCTATCCGAACATGCGGGTGATCTGGTCGCACGCCGGCGGCACCATGCCGTATCTGGTCCGCCGCTTCATCAAGCGCGTGCACGAGAGTCCGGAGTACCAGCCGATCCTGCCGGAAGGTTTTCTGCCCGAGGCGCAGAAGTTCTACTACGACTGCCCAAATCCTGTTCGGCACCGACTGGCCGCACCTGACCACCGAGGAGCATGTCACCGGACTGCAAGAGTCCGGCGTGTTCAACGAGGCTGAGCTCAAGGCGATCGACCGCGACAACGCGCTGCGCCTGATGCCGACGCTGCGGCCGGTTTGAGTGGAGCGGAGCCAGTCTGCGGTCGTAGGGTGCATCGCGCAGCGTCACGATCTCACTCGATGAGCTCGGTGGCGAGCGCACGCAGCGTCGACGGGACGGTAAGGCCGAGCGCCCGCGCGGTCTTGAGATTGATCACCAGCTCGGCCTTGGTCGGGATCTGCACCGGCAGGTCGGCGGGCAGCGCGCCCTTGAGGATGCGCGCCGTGTAGGTACCGGCGATGCGATAGTGCTCGTAAAGGTCGGCGCCAAAGCTCATCAGCCCGCCGGAATGCGGGTACTCGCGGTTCGGGAAGATCGCCGCGATGCCGTGGCGCGCCGACAGCCCGATGACCTGATCGCGAAACACGCTGTACAAGGCCTCCGTGGAAATGACGAAACCGGCGATGCCTTGTTGCGCCATGCCTGCGAAGACCGCCACCAGGTCTCGCTCCCGCCCGGCAAGATCGATGACGAGGAGCCGGCGTCCGAGCGCGGCCGCCGCCGTCTCCATCTGCTCGATCCGCTCGTTGGTCGTCGTCGCCGGCGCAAGGTCGGAATTGAGGAGGAACCCCACCGGCCGCGATGGCGGCATGAGCTCGCTGATCACCTTGAGCCGCTCGGGATTGAGCTCTTCGGTGCGGCGGCCCGCGCCCGTCACGTTCGCTTCCGGTCGATTGATGTCGGAGACCAGCCCGAGCTCGAACGGATCGCCGGAGATCGCGAACACGATAGGAATGGTCGAGGTCGCGGTCATGGCGGCGCGCACCGTGCTTGGGCCGGTCACGCAAACGATCACCGTCGGATGTCGCCGCACCAGCTCGACCGCCAAGCCCGGAAGCCGATCGGTCTGCCCCTCCGCCGAAAGATACTCGATCGCCAGGTTCTGGCCTTCGACAAAGCCGTCATCCTCGAGCCGGTCCAGAAAGGCGCCGAGCCGATCGACGATCGGCCCGTACGACCGCCGCGCCGCCGAGCGCAGCGATCAATTGCCGCCGTCCAATCCCGACTGCCATGCGCGTCTCCAGTGTGGCGGTTCAGAAGTCCGCATCAATCCTTGCCGCGAGTCCAACATGCGGACTTCTGAACCAAAGCGACACTGAGCCAATAAGTTGCTAGTGTCCTTCGATTCCGAAGTTCGCAAACGTGGGTGCCGCAGAATGGTGCGAACTTCGGAATCGGGACACTCGCGCGGTTCTGGACAACGACCTATCTGTCCTCGTCCACGCGCGCGGTTGTCACCGGCCCTTCGCCTATGATCAGAAGTGTCACGTCCTCGTCCTTGGCGCCATCCCAATGCACGCGATTGCCATGGTGGATGACAAACGTACCCGGTTTCATCGGGACCGTCAGGTTCGCGGGATCAAACTTGGTGCCGGTGCCAACCCACCACGTGCCGGAGAGCACGGTGGTGAACAGCGGACCCGGATGAAGATGCGGACGGCTGAAGCCGGCGCCCTTGAGCAGCATGAGCATTTGCACGAACAGGCCGCGCTTGTCCGGATCACCGGCCAGGGTTGCGAGCCGGAAGGCGCCATGGTCCCGCCACGGAATCTGCTCGGGAAGCATGATGGTTGCGGCCGAGGGATCTCCCCCCGCCCAGGGACCGTTGCTTTTCGGAACCTCGACGCTGGTTGCGGGACCAATGCCGGCGATCAGGTAGGCCCCGCCTTCCTCCTTGTTTCCTCCCCAATGGACCTTCCCGGCGTGATCGATCATGAAGGTTCCCTTCGTCACCCGATGGGCGTGCGCGGGATCCACCACGGGTCCGGTGCCGTGCCATGAAGCGCCGTCGATCACCGTGATGAACCGGTCGTTCGGGTGATAGTGCGGGTTGCCGAAGCGGCCTGGCTTGAACTTGTTGATGTAGATGTAGAGATCGCCGGCCTTGTTCGGATCGCCATGAAGATTGGCCTGATTGGTCGCGACCCGGTCGGCCGGGTCGCGCCACTTGAACTGCTCGGGCGTCATAACCGCAACGGCCGCCGGATCGAGCTCGACGGCGCCGCCCGTCGTGGCAAAGCTTGTGATTGCAGCCGCAACGGCGGGCGCGAGGTACCACAGAGCGCGATGCATTGTTCCCTCCCGTGTATCAACGCTCGCACGCAGAGCGTACGGCGCCGGTCCCGTTTGGAACCACCTTAGCAATCTAGCCCGGCGATCGCCGCGCATCCTCGATCAACTGCCACACCCGCGGCGGCGTCAGCGGCAGCTCCTTCGGCTGGACGCCGAGCGAGGAGAGCGCCGAGGCGACCGCGTTCGACAGCGCGCCGCCGACCGGGATGATGCCGCCCTCGCCCGCGCCCTTGGCGCCAAGCGGATTGTTCGGCGAGGGATGCAGCTCGAGCGAGATCGCGGTGATGTGCGGATAGTCGGTCGCGACCGGGATCATGTATTCGGCGAGCGAGCCGACCAGGAGCTGGCCGTTGGCGTCGTAGCGGATCTCCTCGGTGAACACGCTGCCGAGCCCCTGCACGGCGGCGCCGATCACCTGCCCGTGCAGGGTCAGCGGATTGACGATGCGCCCGACGTCGTCGACCGTGACGAAGTCGAGCACCTCGACCAGGCCGGTGCCGGGATCGACCGCGACATGCGCAATGGTCGTGCCGTAGGTGTAGGTCGCCTTGGAATTGCGAAACTCGCCGTCGACCGACAGGCCCGCAAACTCCGCAAGTGCAACACCGCGGCCATCCGGCGCGCTCGCGACTCCGTCGGCGACCTTCAGGTCGCTCGCCGGAACACCGAGCTTGCCGGCCGCCGCGGCGCGGAACTTCTCGAGCAGTGCATTGGCCGTGACCACGATCGCGGAGCCGCCCATCACGGTCGAGCGCGAGCCGAACGCTCCGACGCCGTCGGGCAGATAAGTCGTCGAGCCGTGATACACCTTGACCCGGTCGAGCGGCACCTCAAGCGCGTCGGCGGCGATCTGCGCCATCACGGTCTCGATCCCCTGCCCGACCGCCGACGATCCAACATAGACCGCGACCGTGCCGTCGGCCTCGACGACCAGCCGCGCGTTCTCCTTTGGCCCGGAGGCGCCGCCTTCGATGAAGCAGGCGATTCCGAGACCATGGTAGCGGCCGTCGATCAGCTTGCCGTTGAGCGGCGCCTTCTCAGCCCAGCGCGCCTCGGCGACGCAGCGATCAAACGTGGTGGTGTAGTCGCCGCTGTCGCACGCCGTCTCGCTGAAGCCTTCGCCCGGCTCCACGCTCGCAAGGCGATACGGCATTTCGCTGAGCGCGATCAGGTTGCGGCGCCGGATGTCGAGGCGGTCGAGGCCAAGGTCCGCCGCAGCCATGTCAAGAAGCCGGTCCATGAAGAAGCAGCCCTCGAAGCGGCCCGGCCCGCGATAGGTGCCGGCCGGGACCTTGTTGGTCGTCATCGCGTGCGCGGCGAGGTGAACGTTGGGCGCGCGATAAGGGCCCGACAGGAACTGCGCGACATTGCGCACCGGCGTGCTGCCGTTCGGCCGCGCATAGGCGCCGATGTCGCACCAGATGTCGCCGCGCAAGCCGAGGATCGTGCCATCCCGATCGAGCGCAATCTCGATGTCGCTTTCGGCTTCGCGCGCGTGCGCAATCGACATGAAATGCTCGCGCCGGTCTTCGACCCACTTGACCGGGTGGCCAAACTTGCGCGCCGCGAAGGCGACCAGGAAATCCTCCGGATAGAACTCGCCGCGGGCGCCGAACCCGCCGCCGACGTCGAATTCGACGTAGTCGACCGCCTCCTCCGGCAGGCTCAGCATGGCGGCGAGCGCCCGCCGGTTGAAGAACGGCAGCTTGGCGGCGCCGGACACGCGCATGCGGCCGCCGTCCCATTCGGCCAGGAGCCCGCGCGTCTCCATGGTCATGGCGGTCATCCGCTGCACCCGGAACTGCTCGCGCCGCGTATACGGAGCCGCGCGAAACGCCGATGCGACATCGCCCGCACTGGCCATGAACACGGTGGCGCAATTCGTCGTGGTGCCTTCCATCAGCAGCACGTCGCCCCTGGCGGAGGCGTGCCGATCCGTCACCGGCGGCAACGGCTCGATGTCGAGCGCGATCCCCTGCACGGCGTCTTCCGCGAGTTCCGGGCTGTCGGCGAGCACCATCGCGACCGGCTCGCCGACATAGCGCACGACCTTCTCCGCAATGACAGGCTGCGCGTAACGGGCGAGGCCCGGATTGGCCCGCCGGAACGGGATGACCGGGATCGACCCTCCGATGTCGCGCGCGCTCACCACCGCCCGCACGCCCGGCATCGCCAGCGCCGCGCTCGGATCGACGGAACGGATGCGCCCGTGGGCGATAGGGCTGCGCACAATCGCGGCGTGCCACTGGCCGGGCCGGCTGTAGTCGTCGAGATACTGCCCGCGTCCGAGCAGCATGCGCCGGTCCTCGACGCGCTCGACCGGACTGCCGATGAAGGTGTTGACGCGTCGCATCGGCCGTCCTCCGCCCCAGGGTACGGCTGACTCTATTGCGCAGCGCGCGGATTTCCAATCGGGCGGCGGCTTCCCCCGACCGGCGACTGGCTGCTTGCCACAACTTGGAATAAGGCTAATCTTGGTTGGTTTTCGGACAAGAACACGAACGGGAGGTTTCCGAATGAAGCGTTGGGTCGCCGTGATTTTGATTGCCGGGTTGCCGCAGCTTGCGGCTGCGGCGGAGGTCGAGCTCAACGATCAGCAGAAACTGGGCTGGCGCCTCTATGAGACCTCGTGCGGCATTTGCCACACCCGGCCGACGCTGATCGCCGGCATGTTCGGGCCCGAGATCAACAAGGAGTCGGCCAGCGGCCAGGAGGAGGTGATGCGCGAGATCATCACCAACGGCACCCCGCGCATGCCGGGCTTCAAGTACACCTATAGTCCCGATCAGATCGCCGCCATTGCGGCCTATCTCAAAACCCTGCCGGTCGGACACCAGGCGCTCACCGTGCCTCCCGCCAACCGGCCACGATGATCAACGTCAACGACAATCCCCTTGGGAGATAAGCCATGAAGTCACAATTCGCCGGTGCAAGCGTGGTTGCCATTGCGACCGTGTTGGGCGCGGCAACGTTCGTCCCCAGCGCCGCCCTCGCCGATGCCCTGCTGGCCGGCACGATCACCTCGGCGGCGGGCGAGAAGATGGGCGGCGTCACCGTGTCGGCGAAGGCCGACGGCTCGCCGATCACCACCTCGGTCTATACCGACGAGGCGGGCGGCTACTACTTCCCGCCGCTCCCGGACGGCAAGTATCGGGTGTGGGCGCAGGCGCTCACCTTCCAGACTGCCAAGGCCGCCGTCGATCTCAACAAGACCACGCACAAGGATTTCGTCCTCACACCGATGGCGAACCAGGAAGACTGGATCCGGCAACTGCCCGGCGACGAGTTCCTGGCCGCGCTGCCGGGCGATACGCCGGAGGACTACCGCATGAAGACGCAGGTGCGGAAGAACTGCACCGGCTGTCACGCCGCGAGCTATCCGCTGCAGCACCGCTTCGACGAGGACGGCTGGTACAAGGTCCTCGAGGTAATGAAGTCGGTGAACGTACTGGGCGTCTATCCGCGCCCGGACGGCAAGCCGACCGGCAACATCGACTTCCACCAGAAGGAGCTGGCGGCCTATCTCGCGCGCGCGCGCGGCCCGGGCGAGACTTCGATGAAGTTCAAGCTGCGGCCGCGCCCGTCCGGCGACGCGGCGCGTGTCGTGGTCAAGGAATACGACTTCCCGATGGAAGGCGGCCACCACCGCGCCAACGACGGCGCCGACTGGTCGCTCGGCACGCCCTCCGAACTGCATCACGTCTCGGGCGTGCATGACGCGCAGATGGACTTCAACGGCAATCTCTGGATCACCTTCGGCCATACCAGCGTCGACACCACGATCGCCAAGATCGACGGCAAGACCGGCGCGGTGAAGCACTTCAAGCTCGAGGACCAGCGGACCATCGCCGCCGGCACCCACGGCATCACCCGCGACGAGAACGGCGTGATGTGGTTCAACGTCCGCTCGCATGTTTCGCGTGCGCACGGGACCCTTGGTCGGGTCGACCCGAAGGATGAGAAGATCACCGTCTACGTGCCGCCGAAAGAGACCACCGGCACCGCCGGCACGATCGACGCCGACCTCAACGGCAGCATCTGGGTGACGTCGCCCGACGGCGCGCTCCGCTTCGACATCAAGCAGGAGAAGTTCACCGAGTTCAAATCGGCGACCTACAAGGGCAAGCACGGCACCGCGACGGTCTACGGCCTTGCCGCCGACCGTCTCGGCAATGGCTGGTGGCTCCTGATGACCGAAGACCTCGTCGACCACGGCGACGCCAAGACCGGAAAGACCACCGAGTTCCGGCTGCCGCCGGAAAAGGCCGTGATGGACAGCCTCTCGCCCGAGCAGCGCAAGTTCTACGACAGCTTCCAGCCGCCGGACTTCAACGCGCCGTACGCCTGGGCGCAGGCGCCGCGGCGGATGGGCGCCGACAAGAACGGCGACTACGTCTACACCGGCAATTCCTTCGGCGGCACGCTCGCCAAGATCAACATCCACACCAAGGATACCACGCTCATTCCGCTGCCCAACCCGGAGGCGGACCAGCCCTACCAGGTGGCGGTCGACAAAGGCCACAACGTCTGGACCAACCTGTGGAGCACCGACAAGGTCGCGAAATTCGACCCGGCGGCGAACAAGTGGACGCTGTTCGACCTGCCGACGCGCGGCACCGAGTCGCGCTACATCTCGGTCTTGGAGCGCGAGGGACAGCCGCTGCAGGTGGTCGTCCCCTACTCGCGCGGCCGCAAGGTCGGCGTGCTGACGCCGCGCAGCGAAGCCGACATCGCGGCGCTCAAGACGCAAGCCGGGCGCTGAGCGGCTCGGGGCGCGGCCTGATCCGCCGCGCGTCACAAGCCTGACGAGGCTGGCAGCGCTGCCAGCCTCGCCGGTTTCCCCGGCTGACCGCCGGGGCGCTGCCAACCAAGAAATTCACATTTTCACATGGTCACATGGGGAGGTCACGTCATGCGCGCTATCGCGGCAGCCATCACCACAGCGGCTTTGCTTGCGCTCGGCGGCGGGCACGCCATCGCGCAAGGCTGGCAGATGCCGCCCGAGAGCGAGCGCTGCCCGTCGAAATGGGGCAAGGACGACCAGCGCGGCGCCGCCAACATGATGAAGCCCGAGCTGGTGCTGCAGGCCGCGCGGCTGATCAAGACCGGCGACGTGTTCGAGCTCGGCGCGATCCTTTCGCCTGACACCCGCGAATCCTTCATCAACGAAGGCCGCCAGTTCAACATCTACACCAAGGTGTCGCCGCCGATCCCGAACGCCCGCCAAGTGCAGGAAGAGCTCGTCGTCACCGAGCTCGGCCAGATCGGCACCCAGATCGATGCCTTCTCCCACCAGATGTGGGGTGACAGCTTCTACAATTGCTTCAAGCTCGGCGACATCGGCTCCCGCAACGGCTTCAAGAAGCTCGGCGTCGAGCACATCGGCGCCCTGTTCACGCGCGGGGTGCTGATCGACGTGGCCGGCCTCAAGGGCGTCGACCTGCTGCCGACCTCCTACACCATCACGCCCGAAGACCTGCAGCAGGGGCTAGCGAAAGCCAACCTCAAGCTCATGCCCGGCGACACCGTCGTGATCCGCACCGGCTGGTCGAAGCTGATGGGCAAGGAGAACCAGCGCTATGGCCGCGAAAACCCTGGCCTCGGCATCGCGGCAGCGCAGTGGCTCATCGCGCAGAACCCGATGATGGTCGCCGCCGACAACTGTTGCGTCGAGGTGCGGCCCTCGCCAGCCGGGCACAGCCTGCCGGTGCACGCCATGATGATCATCCAGCACGGCATCTATCTCCTGGAGAATCTCGAGCTGGAGAAGCTCGCCGCGGCCGGCGCCACGGAATTCGCCTTTATCGTCCAACCGCTCAAGATCAAGGGCGGCACCGGCTCCGCCGTCGCCCCGATTGCCGTGCGCTAGTCAAATGCAGTCGTCATGGCAGGGCTTGTCCCGGCCATCCACGCCTTGCTTGCGGCGCGAAAGACGTGGATACCCGCCACGAGTGCGGGCATGACGTGGAGAAGGTCTCACGAACGAACAAGCAATTATTGAGAGGATGCCATGCTCAATCGGAGAGGATTTCTGCGTCATGCCGCGGCCGTGACCACCGGCGTGGTCTGCGTCGGCTGCGGGCTCCGCCACGCGATGGCGCAGCCGGTGCAGCGCCGCGAGGTGATCGTCGGCGGCCGCAAGGTGCGGACCGTCGACGTGCACGCGCATTGTGCCGTGCCGGCCGTGCTCGACGTCGTCACGGGTACGCCATTCGAGCGGGCGGCGAAGCAGCAGCTCGGCGGCAACCTCGGCTTCCCGGTCGAGGCGGCACGCGTCGCCGACATGAACAAGGACGGCATCGACGTCCAGGCGCTCAGCATCAACGCGTTCTGGTACGGCGCCGACCGCGAGCTCGCCCGCCGCATCTTCGACGTCCAGAGCGTGAAGATGGCGGAGATGTGCAAGGCCATTCCCGGCCGCTTCGTGGGCTACGCACCGGTGGCGCTGCAGTTCCCCGAGCTCGCCGCCGAGCAGCTCGAGCACGGCATGAAGAATTTGGGCTTCGTCGGCGCCGCCGTCGGCGGCAACGTCGAGGGCGAGGAGATCGCCTCCGCCAAGTTCGATCCGTTCTGGAAGAAGGCGGAGGAACTGCAGGCGTTCATTTTCATCCACCCGCAGACGGCGCCGCAGTCGACCGGGATCACCAAGCGCATCCAGGGCTCGGGCGCGCTCGGCAACGTCATCGGCAATCCGCTGGAGACGTCGCTCGCGCTCGCCCATTTGATCTTCGAGGGCACGCTCGACAAGTTCCCGAACGTGAGGATCTGCGGCGCCCACGGCGGCGGCTTCCTGCCCTCCTACGCGGCGCGCATGGACCACGGCTGCTCGGTCTTTCCCGACCAGTGCAAGGGCCCGACCCTGAAGAAGAAGCCGAGCGAGTAT
>WNGB01006740.1_pt1 | contig 17471 bp, 18 predicted proteins | sample 5400681 | NCBI WGS metagenome assembly WNGB01 (sample SAMN13153367, study PRJNA577476) | soil metagenome | isolation source: 115 cm soil or saprolite under grassland replicate 2 | place: USA:California | collected 2016-06-15 | reverse complement strand
ACGTGGAGCTCCATCTCGTCAATCAGCCCCGCCGCGAGATATTGTTGCGCGACCCTGGCGCCGCCCGCGAGCAGGACGTCCTTGCCTCCGGCTGCCTCTCTCGCCTGGCGGAGCGCTGACTCGATGCCATCGGTGATGAAGAAGAAGGTCGTCCCTCCCTGCATCACGAGTGGCTCGCGCGCATGGTGGGTAAGCACGAAGACCGCCGTGTGAAACGGCGGGTCGTCGCCCCACCAGCCCTTCCACTCGGCGTCCCACGGGCCGGGGCCTCCACCAAACATGTTGCGGCCCATGATGGTCGCGCCCAGGTTTTCGAAATTTTCCCGGAGCACGTCATCATTCGTTCCGGTCTCGCCGCCCGCTTCGTCGCCGTGAATTTCGCGGAAGGTCTTCAGGTTTAACAGCCAATCGTGTATATGGTCAGCTCCTTCGCCGAGCCCATTCTCGCGGCTCTGGTTGGGCCCGGCGACGTAGCCGTCGAGCGTCATCGTGATGTTGAATCTCAGCTTGCTCATGTTTCCTCCAGATCCTGCGCTCTCAAGCCTGCGCAGGCGCTTCAAATGGGTGATGTCTGTCCCGGGCTGGGGATTCCTTAACGACGCGGAGTATGAGATGCGTGACGCCTGGCGCGTCGATCACCTTCGTGGTCTCGAGTTCAGGCGCCGCCGTGCCCAGATGATCGAACAGACGCACGCCGCCTCCCAGCAGGATGGGCACGAGCTGAACGTAAATCTCGTCGAGAATGCCTAGCTCGAGGCACTGCTGCGCGACATTCGCGCCTCCGACACCCACTATCTTGTCGCCGGCGGCCTGTTTGGCCTTTTCCACGGCGCTTTCCACGCCATCCGTGACGAATGTAAACGGCGATCCTTCCTTGACCCATTCCTGGGGAACTTTGTGAGTGAGAACGAAGACCGGCACATCTAATGGGTGCCGGCCGCCCCAGCCATTGGCCACATCGAACATTCGGCGTCCCGAGACGATTGCGCCGGTCCCACGGAATATGTCCGCAACGACTTCAGCGCTGGCCGGAGACAGCTTTAGCGTCATCCCGCCGCTGGGCATTGTGAATTCGGTGTCGCCGCTGAAGAACCATTCGAAGAGCCGTTCGCCGCCTTCGCCGAGAGGCTGTTCAGGACTGTCGTTCGGCCCGGCGATGAACCCATCCAGTGACGTCGCGAACCCTGCGATGACTTTTCCCATGATCATTCTCCTTTCCTTCCGTTTTGGTCGCGCCTAGTCGCCGCTGAGGACCTCGTGGAGCTTCTCGGCGAACGCGGCGGGGTGTGTGCCGAAGCCGCCGTGATGGCCGGGGAAGTGCACCACATCCGTCCCGAGGCGCTCGGCCAGCGCGACGCTCGCCTCGTACACGGCCCATGGTTTCGCTCGTGACTCATCGCCAGCCGCCACGACGATCCGCGTTGAAGTAGCCCACAAGGCCGCGATGTCCGGCACATAGCCGCTGATCGGGCGGATCAAGTGTGCGACGAAGAACTCGATGTTCCCGCCCATGCGAGCCATGCCCTCCATCATTTCTGGAGGCATTTCGGCCGGCGGTCCTTGGTCTTCAATACCCAGGCCCGCGCCGAACTTCTGCATCGCAGGGCCGACGCCGTCGTTGCGGTAAGTGTCGTACACCTCCTGGTTGAAAGCACGCCACCGCGCGGCGTCGGGTAACAGTTCGAGAACGGGAGGCTCGTGAGCCACCAGCGCGTCCACCTGTCCCGGATGACGCGCGACGAGTTCGAGCCCGACGACCGCCCCCCCGCTGCTTCCGAGCACGTAGGCGGGCTCAGCGCCGACGGCAGCCAGCAGCCGGTGAGCGTCGTCGGCGTGGACTTCGACCTTCTGGTCCGCCGGTGGTCCGTCGAGCTTGCTGCGGGAGTTGCCTCGCGGGTCGTACGTCACGACCGTATACCAGTCAGCGAGTAGTCCGGCAATGCCCCAGAACGCTCCGGCGTCGGCGGGTCCCCCGGGGATCATCAGCAGCACGGGACCGGACCCACGGACCTCATAGTAGAGAGTGGAGCCGGGAACTTTCAGACTCTCCACCCTTATCGTGCTAGGACTATTCGTGGTCATCCTTTTTCTCCTTCTGGTTGTGTCTGTCCTATTAACCCTGCTTATAAGCCTGCTTCAGGCCGCTTATGTCGATCTTGCTCATCTGCAGCATCGCGCTCATGACTCGCTTCGATTTCTCAGGGTCCTTGTCGCCCAGCATCTCGCCCAGGACGCGAGGAACAACCTGCCACGAGACACCGAACCTGTCCTTGAGCCAGCCGCACGGCCCCTTTTCGCCCCCTTCGGAGAGCTTCTCCCACAGCTCATCGATCTCTTCTTGAGTCTCACAGTTCACGAAGAGCGATATGCCTTCAGCGAAGTTGAAGGATGGACCACCGTTGAGCGCCATGAACTGCTGCCCGTCGAGCTCGAAACTCGCGGTCATCACGCTTCCCTTCGGTCCGGGACCTTCTTCTCCGTAGCGGGTCATGCTCAGGATCTTCGAGTTTGGAAAGATGGATGTGTAGAGGTTTGCGGCCTCCTCAGCCTGATCGTTGTACGTCAGGAATGTGGTGATCTTTTGAGACATGTTTTCTCCTTTCCTGATCGCTTTCTTTCCGTATCCGACCGCGCCCGCATCGGTCTCAGCCATCCGCGTTTTCACGAGCCTCACTACAAGCTCTTCGGGGAGCGGCTTATCGGGAGAGAAGCGGATCGTCCCCTTCGACGTGTAGTACTGTTTGAGTTCGTCCTTGTAGGCGTCGGGCACCAGGCCGTACAAAGCGCAGTGGTTCTTGGCCGCGCCCAAGTAGATCAGCGGCTTGCCTTTGTACTTGAAGGTCGGCATCCCGTAGCTGATGGACTCGGCGGCTTCGGGCGCGATCGCCTTGATCGTCGCGCGTAGCTTCTGAAGCACGGCCCGCTGCTCCTCCGAAAGCGCCGCGAGGTAAGCGTCGATGTCCTTGGCTGCGGGGCTCATAAGGTCGCCTTTAGTGCGCATCCATTTGGAGGTGCGCCGCAGTCTGCATGCTTCCTAGATCACTTTCCGTAGGGTGACGTCCATTGATGGGCGCCACTTCACGCTGTCGTCTGACCACTCATGAAGCGTGGGCATCGCGCGGCCGTCGTCGCTGAGCACCCCTGTGGCGCGTGCGTGCGCGCCGCTCCAGGTCCACGTACCGTCACGGTAAGTAAGATCCTGCGAGCTGATGTTGCCCTGGGAGTCGAAGAAATGCGTCCGGAACTTCTTGGTTTCGGGGTCGTAGCCTATCATCTCGATCCCACCGACATCGGCGTCTCCGATACGACCGTATGCGGTGTGGACGACAAAGAATCCGCCGGCAACCCATTCGTAGATGTCGCTCGCCTGGATCTTGAGGGCTGGTGCGTCATTTGCCGGGATCGTCTCACCTTCAGTCATCCACTTGCCGATCAATGACTGCAACAGCTCGTGTTCGGGCAAGCGTTGGTGTTCAGTCTCCGCGGCGAGGCGCGGCTGGTTTCCAGGGGTGTCGGTGGCCAAGGTCATTGCTCCTTTCCGGTAGGCGTCATTTCATTTTATTCAGGGGTGCGTCACAACTCTCAGTTGCGCAAGTGTACCGGTGGAGTAGGTGTTGTGACCTGGGGTCGTCCCACACCATGTGGTTTCCTCCTTCTCTCTGGGCAGTACTGGTGCGTCGGTTCGCTGTTATTCGCTATCGCTTCATCGACGCGACGAACTCGGCGAGGCGGTCGTAGGTCTCGCCCGCGCCTTCCTCCATCCCCGACTGCAGCATTCCGTCGCGGTCCTCTTTCGAATCGAAGAGAGAATGGGCCGTGAGCCTGGTCCGGCCGCCGAGGTCCTCGAGGGTCACCGTATCCACGGAGACATGGCCGGGCATGCCTTCCCATTCGAAGGTCCAGACGATCTTCTCGGGCGGCACGATCTCGCGGAATTCGCCCCGGAATCCGTGCTCATCCACCCCTTCAGGCCCACGGTGGACGAAGCGGTACTTGCCGCCTGGGCGGAAGTCCAACTCGCAGACCTCGAGGGTGTACTTTCTCGGACCCCACCAGTTTGTCAGGTGCTCGCACTTGGTGTGCGCCTCGAAGACGAGTTCGCGTGGGGCATCGAACTCGCGCGTCATGACGATCTCCAGATCCGACGGTGTTGCCACCGTAAGGCTCTTGCTTCGTTCGACCACGGTTTCTCCTCCTTCCTTTCCTTGGCAGTGAAGGTTCGCAAGTTTAGCGGGTGTTCGATGCCGGCGTTGTGACCGTGCGCCCGCTCGACGGCGACGTTGTGCCAGTCCCCGGCGAGGCTGTCGTCAACCAGGACCGGCGCCCATAGGCGACGAAGCCCGCCAGCAGCCCCAACACGAACGGAATGAGCGCTTCCGCAAAATTGCCGTCAGCCATCGTGAGCACCGTCGCACCGGTCATGATAATGACCAGCCCGGCGGCGGCCAGCGGTGTGAGGCCCGGCCGAATGCGCGTGATCCCGGGGAGGATGAGACCGATCGCACCGAGCACTTCGCATGCTCCGATGAACCGCATGAACTCGTCGGGCATGGGAAAATCCTCATTCAGGTCGGCGGCCGACATCGTGAGTTTGGCTGCTCCGGCGAACAGATATGTGAGCGCCAGCAGCCCCTGAACGCCCCAGAGCGCGTAGGGCATGATCGGTCGCCTGATTCGCGGCTCACCGTCGCTACGACTGGATGGCTGAACATTCTTATTTGCTGACACGTGGGCCCTCCTTTCTGTCGTTCCGTCTGGCTACAGACGCCATCGCGTCGCGCCGTACGGCTCGGCGGTGGCCAGGCCGAATACGGTCTTGGGCGTGAATTCGTAGACCCACCAGGGCGGCGGCCCCGCGCTCGGCGCGCTGAACTCGTGGTAGAAGGCGCCGTCGCGGACGGTCGGCGCCCAGCCGCCGGAAGCGAATACCTCGGCAAGGCGATGTAGCTTGGCGTCGTCGGTCACCTTTCTGGCCTCGCCTTCAAGAACGAGATCGAGGCCCGCCGCGGCGAGCGTCATGACGCAGTGCGGGTTCTGGGCCAGGTTCCTGGACTTACGGGTACCTGGGCCGGAACTGAAGTAGAAGCGGCCATTGTGCCAGACGGCCCCGATTGGGACGACATGCGGCCTACCGTCGGGACGCGTGGTGGCCAGCCAGTGGGTGTGCGGCTCCGCGACGCCGCCGAACTCGGCGGGAGCCTGGAGCTTCCACTCTTCTTGCAGGCGCTCCAGCGCTCGATTCCAGGCGATCGGCGGGGAACCGTAGCCGTCCAAGTTCTTCTCGGAAGCGGGCTTCAGTTTCGTTGGGGTGTCCTTTGCCATTTTTACTCCTTTCGTCAGGGCTCCTTGGTGAAACGGTGGCGCTAGTCACTTGATGGCGCCGGCTGAACAGGGGCGGACGCCTCAAAGCTGATGACGTTGGCCCAGGGACGGACCTCCCAGTGAGTGACGAGTCCGTTGATCACGTAAGGATCATTACGGGCGAACTCTTCGGCGACAGAACGGTCAGGAGCGCGAAAGATGAGCAGCGCGCGATCCACGGGCTCGCCCAAGGCGCCGGCCAGCAGGAGCTCGCCGCCGCGGTTGGCTTCTTGAACGCGTCGAAGATGCTCTTCTCGATAGGGCATTCGCCGGGAAATGAAGTCGTGGACAACGTCGTAGAACAAAACGTAAAAGTTCATCGTCTCGCTCTTCATGCTCGGCGGAACGTCACCGATCCCGCCGATTCGGGGAGGCGCCCGTCTTTTAACCCCAGGTTGCCGGTAAAGACAACCCGCTCCGGCTCGGCGATTTCCAGATGCACGCCCTCTAGCCAATGGTCGCGACCTTCTGGCGAGCGCACGCAGAGACGGGCGGCTCCACCGGTCCGGAAATCGACCTCCCACGAAAGAAGCGTGTGGCCGTTTGGGCCAAGCCACTGCTCCGGCTCCTCAGGCGCCATCTGCGCCTGGAACTCGCGGCACGGCGCATCGAATACGCTCGTCATCACATTCCCCCTAGCTGCTGTTGAACTTATCTGAGGCTCGCGGCGAGCTTGTCCAACGACTCGTTCCAGCCGACCCCAGCGCCTTCCATCATCTCGCCGGCGGGCAAACCCTCGTGGCGCAGGGTGAGCTTTGTCTTGCCGTCGAGGTCTTCGAACGTCACGGTTACGAGCATCTCCAGCGGGAAGTCCTCGGTCATTCCGTAATGACTGGCCGGGACCACGTTGCCCTTCTCGTCAGCGAAGCAGTCTGTGCAGACGATCCGCTCGAACGGCACGATCTCGCGGTAGACGCCCGTGCTCCAGATGGGCCGGCCATCGTTGAATTCAGGTGACTGCATCGCGAGCAAGTACTTCCCGCCTACCCGGAAATCGATTTCGGCGGCGGGTGAGGTAAAGCCTTTTGGCCCCCACCAGCGCCGCGCCATCACAGGGTCCGTCCAAGCCTTCCAGACGAGCTCGCGCGGGGCGTCGAAGGCACGCTCGATAATGAGCACTCGTTCCTCAGCCGTCGTTGGGGCGTCAGTTCGTTCGGCCATCCCTGTCCTCCTTCTTCGTGATCTTGCGGCCGTATTTCTTCTCCTTCTCCTTCAGTTCCTGCAGGTAGGCGTCCAGGCGATCGAAGCTTTCCTCCCAATAGCTGCGATAGCGCTCGAGCCACTCGTCGGCATCCTTGAGCGGCCCCGCTTCGAGCCGGCAGGGGCGCCACTGCGCCTCTCTCGCGCGCGTGATGAGACCGGCGCGCTCCAGCACCTTGAGGTGCTTGGAGACGGCGGGCAAGGTCATCTCGAAGGGCTCGGCCAGCTCCGTAACGGAGGCTTCGCCGGTTGCCAGGCGCGCGAGGATAGCGCGCCGGGTGGGGTCGGCCAGTGCAGCGAAGGTGCTGCTTATAGGATCGGTTGCTGTTGCGGTAGACATGGGCGTATTTAACCAACTGGTAAAATACAGCACCCGCGCAATCGTGTCAAGGGTCATTTTGTCACTTGGACCGAATCGCAATGCGGCTGTAACCCCACAGCGCAACTCCATCGATCCAGGAGCGACGATGCGAAGCGCTAACGCCGGGTACGTGACTGGATGATCAGGCCGACGTGGTCCTGTTGGCTGGGCCGCCCTCAGCCAGCATCGCCGGCTCCAACAGGCTCGATCTTCACGGCGCAGGCCTTGAACTCCGGCGTTTCAGTGACGGGATCGTAGGCGTCGTTGGTGAGTACGTTCGTCATCACTTGCTCCGGAAAGTGGAAGCTGAGGAAGACGACGCCTTCGGGCGACCGGTCGGTCAGATGCGCGCGAACTGTCACGCGACCGCGACGGGACGTGACGCGCACTATCTGTCTGTCGCGAATCCCGAGGCGGAAGCCGTCGCGCGGGTTGATCTCAGCGAGCTCTTCCGGCAGTAGCTGCCGGATCGCAGCCGAGCGTCCCGTCTGCGTGTTGGTATGGTAGGCGGGACGCCGGCGGCCGGTTGTCAGGACGAACGGGTACTGCTCGTCCGGCTGCTCAGCCGGCGGCGTGTAGGGCACCGGCTGGAAGTAGGCCGTCTGCTCGCCGCGCCGGAGCTCACCGTGGAGGTACTGCGTACCTGGATGGTCGGGCGTCGGGCAGGGCCACTGGATGCCGCCCCCCTCCAGGCGTTCGTACGAGATGCCGGCAAAGATCGGCGCCGCGGAGGCCAGCTCGTCCCAGATGCGCGACGGATGATCGTAGTTCATCTGGTAACCCATGCGCGTCGCCAGTTCGGCCAGGATGCGCCAGTCTTCCCTCGCCCGGCCGGGGGGCTCTACCGCCTTGCGGACGCGTTGCACACGGCGCTCGGTGTTGACGAAGGTGCCGTCAGTTTCCGCGAAGGACGCCGCGCCAAGCACGACGTCGGCGAGCTTTGCCGTCTCCGTCAGGAAGATGTCCTGCACGATGAGGAAGTCCACTGCCTCCAGCGCGCGCTGTGTTTTGGAGGCGTTGGCATCAGATACAACCGTGTTCTCGCCCATGATGAAGACCGCGTGGACGCGGCCCCTGAGGATCTCGTCCACCGCCATGACTTTCGTGATGCCGGGCCGGTCGGAGAGGCTTACGCCCCAGGCCTGTTCCCACCGCCTTCGCGCCTCCTCTTTGCCGACTTTCTGGTAGCCGGGGTAGTCGGTGGGCAGACAACCGACGTCGCCCGCGCCCTGCACGTTGTTCTGGCCACGGAGGGGATTGACGCCTGAGCTGGGCAAGCCCAGGTTGCCGCACAGTATTGCTAGATTGGCGAGTGACTGGACGTTGTGTACGCCGCAGGTGTGCTCGGTCACGCCCAGCGTGTAGATGATGGCGGCCGGCCTGGCGGCGGCGTACTCTCGGGCTGCAGCCACGATCTCGGCGGCCGGCACCCCGGTGATCTCCGCGGCGCGCTCCGGTGCATAGTCACGCAGGAATTCGCGCAGTTCCTCGAAACCCTCCGTGTGTCGCTCCACGAAGTCTCGGTCGTATAGCTCCTCCTCGATGATGACGCGGGCCATGGCGTTGAGCAGCGCGGTATCGGTCCCTACGTGCAGAGGGAGCCAGCGCGTGGCGAACTGCGTGAGCTCGATTCGCCGCGGGTCGACCACGATGAGCCCCGCGCCCCGTCGCACGGCCTGTTTCACGCGGATAGAGAGGACCGGGTGCGTCTCCGTGGTGTTTGTGCCTACGGCGAGGATGAGCTTGGCGTCCGCCAGCTCGGCGATGCTGTTGCTCATCGCCCCTCTGCCCACCATGACCGCCAGACCGGCGACCGAGGGGGCGTGTCAGGTACGGGCGCAGTTGTCGACGTTGTTGGTGCCGATAACCGCGCGGGCGAACTTCTGGAAGAGGTAGTTGGACTCGCTGGTCGCGCGGGCCGAGCTCCAGAAGGCGATGGCATCCGGGCCGTGGGCCGCCTTAATGGACCCGAGCCTGTCAGCGACGAGATCGTACGCCTCGTCCCAGGTTGCTTCCTGCAACTCGCCATCTCTACGAACCAGCGGCATGGTGAGCCGGTCCGGGCTGTGGACGAACTCCCAGGCAAACTGCCCCTTCACGCAGAGCGACCCGCGGCTCACCGGCGAGGCGAAGTCCGGTCTTACGCCGACGACCCTGTGGTCTGCCACATCCAGATTGAGCGTGCAGCCCGTGCCGCAGAAGGGGCAAACGGTGAGCACCGAATCGGTGATCTCGGCGGCCTTCGCGCGGCCCACACGCGGCAGGTCGGCAAGCGCGCCGGTGGGACAGGTGTTGATGCACTGGCCGCAGAAGGTGCAGGACGTGTCCATCAGTCCTCGCTCAAACAGTGTCGTGATGCGCGTCTGGAAGCCGCGGCCGCCCGGCACGATGGCGTGCGCCTGCTCGACCTCGTTGCAGACCCGCGTGCAGCGGTAGCAGTAGATGCACTGGTCGTAGTCTCGCAGGATGAACGGGTTGCCGTCCTCCACCCTTGCGCCGCTGCCGGCACCGCGAAAACGATCGCGGCGGGCATGGTAGCGGTCGGCCAGGCGGTGGAGCTCGCAAGGGCCGATCTCGGCGCAATGGCGGCACTCGCGGTCGGGGATTTCGGACAACACCAGCTCCAGCAAGTGGCGGCGAAAGGTGTTGAGCGCGGGGCTCTCCGTCTGGACGCTCTCTCGGTCGACAGCGGGGTAGACACAGGCGGGCACGGGCTGCGCGCGGCCCTCTATCTCCACCAGGCACAGGCGGCAGGAGCCGGCCGGGGCGACGCGCTGGTCGTAGCAGAGTGTGGGCACCTCGAAGCCGGTCCGCTGTGCCACCTCAAGGAGCGTTTTACCCGGCGCGAATTCGACTTCACTGCCGTCGATACGGACGGTGCCCACTTCAGCCCTTCGCACACTCGCCGGCAGGGCAGCGACCGCCCTGATGCGCACTCAACTCCTCGCCGAAGTGTTCCACCAGGTGCCGAACGATGAGCGCGGCCGCTGGACCGAGCCCACAAGCCGAGCCGCTGGTGAGCACGTCAATAATATCGTCGACTTCTGTGCTGTCGGTCGCCCGGAAGGCAACAGCATCGTCGAGCCTTTCCCGCAGCCGCGTTGTGCCGATGCGGCAGGGGAAGCACTTCCCGCAGCTCTCGCCTGCGAGGAAGCGCATTGCCTCCAGTGCAAGCCGAACGGTGCAACGATCGTGTCCGGCGACGATGATAGCGCCCGATCCGAGGAAAGCACCGTAACGGCGGGGGTCGGTGAAGTCCAGGCGCACATCGAGAGCCGAAGCCGGCAGCAACCCGCCGGAAAGGCCGCCAAGGGTGAAGGCTTTCACTGCGGTGCCGGAGACGCCCGCACGTTCGATCAACTCGCGCGCCGTGACACCGAGCGGGAGCTCGAAGACGCCCGGGTTGGGCACATCGCCTGACACACAGTAAAGCTTGGGGCTGCCTGCGTCGCGGTACCACTGCGGCCCACGGTTCACTATCGCCGGCAGCGCCGCCAGCGTCTCCACGTTCTGGACGAGCGTCGGCGCGCCGAACAGGCCGCTCGTCACAGGGTAAGGTGGGCGGTCCCTCGGGATTGGCCGCTGCCCTTCCAGCGAATTGAGGAGCGCCGTCTCCTCGCCGCAAACGTAGCAACCAGCGCCGCGTCGAACGACGACGTCGAAGCTGTTTCCGAGCAGCCCTTCCCCCCGCAGCCGGCCTATCTCCTCGAGGAGACGTTCTTCCTGCGGCCGGTACTCGAAACGGATGTACACGACTCCCACGGAAGCGCCGATGGCGTAGGCAGCAAGCGCCATGCCGGCAAGCAGCCGCCGCGGCTGATGGTCAAGGATCAGGCGGTCCTTGAAGGTGCCCGGCTCGCTCTCGTCGGCATTGCAGACGACAAATTTGCGTTCGCTGGGAGCGGCGCGCACCGCATTCCACTTGCGGCCCGTCGGGAATCCCCCGCCGCCACGACCCTCGAGCGTGCTCTCGGTCACGAGGCTGATGACCTCGTCGGGCTGCCGATCGCGCGCTGTCCGCACGGCGTCAAAGGGATCGGCGGGTGCGAAGAAGGCGCTCTCGGCGACGCCCGTGGTCGCCGCGGGCGTGGCGGGAATTTGCAGGTCAGCTATGGTACCGCGAGCCGACACGCGCGGGCCGTCCGCGGTCAGCAGCGCGACGGGCTGGTCGCACAAGCCCAGGCAATGGGTCTCGCGCGCACCGCTCGATGCGGAGAGGAGGGCAGCCGACCCGCGGAAGAGGCACGGCAGACCGGTGCAGACCGCGGGAATCGCCTCGTCGGGCACGAAGCGGAACCGCGGGTAGGCGGTGACGGCGCTGTATAGTTCTGCCGCCGACAGCCCCGCCAGTTCGGCGGCGGCTGAGATGTCTTCCTCGGCGAGATACCCCCGCGCCTCCTGTCGCGTGTGCAAGACGTCCAACACGGGCGCGAAACCAGCGTCCGGCGAGGTCCCGGCGCGGGCTTGCATGGTCATGGCCGAGCCGCCGCGCGCGACCGAGAAGGAAGCTTGCGCTCAGATGCGGCCGGCGTGTCTGTCGCTGATGCCAGCGCGCTCGCGCGCTCGAGGTCCGCAGGAGTGTTGACGTTGAGGTAGGAACGGAGATCGCGGTCGCATCCACTCAGGGTCTCGGCTGCCACGTACCCTACGCGAACGGACCGCAGAAGGGCCCGCATGCTCCTCTCCCCCGCACCCAGCAACTGCTCGATCCTGGCAAGACATGTGCGGCGGTAAACGCCTGGAAACGGATGTCTGCGCGTCGAGATGCCCCCAAGGACTACATCAACGTCCGGCGTACGCTCGGCCAACAGAGCGCGAAGCAGAGCCGGCTCGAGGAGCGGCTGGTCACAAGCGACGGCGAGTACCCACTCCGCCGGCGAAGCGCGCAGGACGGCGTGTAGGCCGCCCAATGGCCCGGCGTCTTCCACCTTATCCCGCACAATTTTGACCCGCCGCACGTCCTCCGGCACGGCCTGGTCCGGCCGAAGGACCAACACCACTTCCAGTCCGCTGGCTTGGACGCTGTCCACGGCCCGGCGCGCCAGGCTGCGCCCGGCGACCGCTATCGCGGACTTCTCGGCGCCCATCCGCCTGCCCCGCCCTCCTGCCAGGACAGCGCCGATCGCCGGGCCGGCCTGCGCTGCGTTTTGCGGTCGTATACGTACGCTGACTGCAGCAGGCACCACACTTCGCGTGCTAGCTGGCAGTGGGCGTACGGCGATGGCCCGGCGGTGCGGAGCTCTCACTCTGTCTAAGCTAGAGGTTCCCCCAGCGCGCTGCAAGAGCCCGCCACGTCGCAGCTTTATGGGCCGTTCGCGTCTCCATGAGCGGACCGTCATGCTCTTGCCGAAGTGCCCGGTGTCTGGCAGGTACTCTCGCCAGCATCCCAGCGGCCCATTCTTTGACGAGCTCAGCCGCCGAGGCCACCGCGACTACTCGTACCGGAGCGCTTCGGCCGGGTAGACCCTGGACGCTTGACGCGCGGGGAGGTAGGCGGTAAGCAGAGACGCGCCGAAGACGATCGTGTAGATAATGGCGAGGTTCAGCCAGGGGACGACCATCTTCATGTTCTCCCAACTCGGCTGCGATTGCGCGTCGCGGATGATGTTCATCGTCAGCGCGATGCCGAGGACGGTGCCGAAGACGATGCCCGCAACCGCGACCATCGAGGCCTCGATGAGGAAACTAAGCTGGACACGGCCGGCCTCGAAGCCGATGGCGCGCATGACGCCGATCTCTTGCCGGCGCTCCACAACGGAGCGGGCGCTGATCACGCCGAGCGCGGCCACGCCGACGATGAGCCCGAGCCCGAGGAACCCCTGCACGATGTAGTTGAACGCCCTGTTAACGGCGACCACGTCGTGCAGCTCTTCCTGGAGGACGACGGACTCCATGCCGTTCTGCAGGAACGCCGCTTCCAGCGCGTCGGCCGTGGCCGGCACGTCAGTGCCGGGCCGCAGCCGGATGAAGTGCCCGACAGGCGCGGCCTGCGCCGGGAAGGCCGACTGGACGGTGTCCTGAGACGCAGTGAAGCCGATCATGAATTCGGGCGCGACATCCTGCAGGATGCCGATCACGGTGAGCGTTGTCTGGTCGCCCGTCACCGGGTCGCGGACATCCACCTGGAACGGCGCGAAATGCCCGTCCTCAGCGTAAAAGCCCTCGACCTTGAAGTCGGTCGGCGCGCCGCCGAAGTCGAAGTTCTCGCGGCGCGGGACCGGCAGACCGTCCAGCACAGCGAGGCCCGGCGTGGTCTTCACCGCCTGCCACACGTCGGCGCTGGAGGAGTAACCGTCCCCTCTCGCGGCCAGTGTGTAGGTTGTCGTGTCGAAGAACGCGTCGCCGAAGCCGCGCAGGGGGTACGCCTCGAAGTCGTTCGCGGTGCTCACCTGGCGCGCTTCGGTGTTGATCAGCGACTGTCCGGCGATAACGTCGAACTCCTCGGCGTTGACGCCAGGCGCGGTCTCAATCGCCTCGCGAAGATCGGGAATGGGGTTCACGCGGACCGTCTCAGCGCGGATGTCGTATCCGCCGCCGTAAACGCCCACGTCGTCGTAGGCGTCGGTGAAAGAGCTCGTGGTGATGGCCCCGAGGACAAGCGTGAAGACGACGAGCGTGAACATCGCCAGTGTCATTCCAGTGCGGAAGCGGCTCGTCAGCGGGTAGCTGATCGCCGTCTTGATCACAGGCGCCAGCCCCCGCAGCCTGCCGAGCGCGCGCATTGCGACGCCGAGCGCGAGGTCCGAGTTGTACATGACGACCCATGTCGTCCCGGTGACGAGCAACAGCCCACTGGTGATGAACATGTTGAAATCGGTGCTCATCTCCGGGAGCAGGAAGTCGAACGTGTTCCACGGCAGGAGCCACCAGACGACCAGTAGGGCGCCGGGAATGCTGAAGCTGATTCGGTCGCTCGTGCCCAGCCAGCGCGAGATCGGGACCGTGCAGATGATAACAAGCGAGATGCCCAGGTTGAACAGCACGGCCGTCTTTCCGGATAGGCCGGCGTATGTCAGGAGGACCCCTGCCGCGAGGAACACGATGCCCCAGACGAGCGAGGCGCGCCCCGTCTTCTTCTGCGGCTCGGGCAGGTTGCGGATGGCGGTGACGATGTTCAGAACGCTCACCCGCCAGGCGGAGAACGTGACTACCATGAAGGTCAGCACGACGCCCATGCCATAAGCCGTGGTGACGCTGCGGACGCTGATGCCGCGGCGGAGCTCGACGCCGAGGTCAGAGATGACGCTGGCGATGACGGCCATCATCACCCAGGCGACGGCGATGCCGAGAAGAGCACCGATGGCGGCCGCGAAGACGTCGTATGTCAGGCCTTCGAAAGCGAACATCTCGACGAGGTGACGACGCTCCGTACCAATGGCGCGAGAGATGCCCATCTCGGGCTTTCGTTCGGCGGCGAGCATCACGAAGATCAGGAAGATCAGCATGATGCCGGCGGCGATCGAGAAACTACCGAACGTGACGAAGAAGGTGGCCAGCTCGTCGCCTGCGTCGTCGGCTTCCGCGAGGTCGTCGCGCTTCGTCGGCTCGGCGGAGATGCCGAGCCTGTCGAGCGTGGGCTGGGCGGCGGCGATCACATCATCGGTGAGCGCGGCGCCGGACTCGGCGTTCCCACGGTTCGAGATGAGGATGTGCTTGATCTCGCCTTCTTTCTGGAAGAGCGTCTGCGCGCGGGCCAGCGGCATCATTAGGCCTGGCTCATTCGACATCGTGCCGCCACCGTCGTAGCGCACGACCGCCTTGATCGTGACGGACTGTGAACCAAGAGGTCCGTAGACGGCTATCTCGTTGCCTACCGCGGCGTTGAGGTTGTCCGCCGTCTCTTCGTTGACGAACACCTCGGTCGGGGAAAGGTCGCCAATCGTGACAGTGCCGCCGGCCACATCACGAATCGTCCCGAAGCCGTCCATGTAGTTGGGGTCGGGAGCGAAGATGGTAACGCGCGGCTCCGTCTGCCTCGTCGTCAGGTTCTGGACGCCGGTGCCCTCCCAGATCATCGGCAAGACGCCGTCGACGTCCGGGTTAACCTCCAGCGCGGCCCGCAACTCGTAGAAGTCTGACTGCGGGAAGTACGCCAGGCTAGCCGCTTCGCCGGTCACCTCGATGTCGGACTCTTCCTGGGACGAGATCACCTCATCGGTGTTGCCGAGGGAGGTGATAACCTCGGTGCGGATCGTCTTCCGGATCGTGTCGCCGGTGCCGAACGCCGCCGAAATGATCGTCGTCGCGAGCATGAGGCCGATTACGATGAGAACGGCGCGGCCTAGCCGCCGCGGCACGTTTCGAACGCTCAAGCGAAACAGCACGGGCTCACGGAGGGCGCTGAACACCGCGAAAGCGATGATTGCGACAGTCATGCCGAGGAAGACCCACATGAGCAGTTCCACGGGGGCTCCGAACAGCGTCTTCATGTCCTCCGCGCTCCTTCTGTGTGCGCCGTGCTAGGCGCAGGCCTCCGCAGGCGCCCCTCGGCGAAGATCACCTCGTACTGTTCTCTGCCCGGCGGCTGGCGCATGAAGGTGATGAACTTAGAGATCTGCTCCCGGTAATAGCCACTTTCGATACCGGACTGCGCAGCCTGCTCGCTCTCCCAAAGCGTCACCACCATGCCCTTGCCCTCCGGCGTTCGCATCACGTAGACGCCAGCGAAGCCTGGTTGCTGCTTTATGAGCGGAAGGACCTGCTCTCCGAACAGCCGCTCAGCCTGTTCGAGAGGCATTCGCAACGTGTCCACCTCGAATAGAGTTGTCCTGGCAAACATCGCCTGTCTCCTTTCGCACTATGCGGGGTATTCTTCGCCGACGATCTCTCCATCGGCCATTCGCACAATGCGGTCGGCGCGCCGGCCGATGCCGATGTCGTGCGTAACAATCGCAAAGGTGATCTGTTGCTCCTGATTGAGGCGGCGCATCAGGTTGATGATCTCGTCCGCCCTGGTGCTATCCAGGTCGCCGGTAGGTTCATCGGCCCATACGATCGCGGGGTCGTTAACGAGCGCCCGTGCGATTGTGACGCGCTGACGCTCGCCACCGGACAGGGACGCGGGAAGTTGATTGTCCCGGCCCGGCAGCCCCACCATCTCTAAGGCGCGGAGAGCTCGCTCCCGCGCCTCGCCGGACGGTACCCGTGCGAGGAGGAGAGGCATCTCGACATTCTCTGCGGCCGTCAGGACACCCAGCAGGTTGTAGAACTGGAAAACGAACCCCATCCGGCGTGCACGATATCGAGTGCGCTCCACATCCGACATGGCCTTCAGCGAGACACCCTCTATCTGCACCTCGCCCTCGTCGATCTCATCGAGCCCGGAAAGGCAGTTGAGGAGCGTCGTTTTTCCGCATCCGGACGGGCCCATGATCGCGACCATCTCGCCACGAGTGATCGTGAGGTCCACGCCCCTTAGCGCGCGCACCTGCACCTTGCCCGTGTCGTAGCGCTTGACGACGGCTGTAGCCTGCACCATGGCAGGCCGGGCCGTGGCTTGGTCAGTTCGGGCTTCGGGTCTTTCGGCAACTGCTTGTGTCATCGGATACCCTCCCTCGTTCTGAGGTGATCAATCTATTCGTCTCGCCATCCAGGCCGGTTCCGTTAGTGCCCACCCTTTGCAACAGTAGAGCGAGTTTCGCAATCAACCACAGAGCCGTTCGGCCCGCAGCTGCGGGCCGAACGGTCCGTTGCTTGCAGGTCCTGGGTCTATGCCACGACACCAAGCTCGCCGGCTGCCACCGTCCCGCGTGACCACCCACCGTCCAGAGTTCTCTCAGCAGTAAGCAGCAACCCGGCCTGGATCGCGGGGATGGTGGTACGCTTCCGTCGAACGTCGTGAGCACAGGCGCGGAATCACCACGGTCATCCCGGACGCACGTCGAAAGGCGCGGCGTCGACGCGTGGCGCGGCATCTCGCTGGCAGAGGCCGCCCTCATGGAGCCGGCCGCGGCGCTTGCGCAGCTGAGCAGCTCCGAGACGGGACTGACTGCCACGGAGGCAAGACGTCGTCTCGCCGTAGTCGGACTGAACGCCATTCGCAGCCACGGCGCGCGTCCGCTCGAAGTCCTGCTGCGGCAGGTCAAGAGCCCGCTGTTAGTTCTCCTGGTCGCTGCCGCGGCAACATCGTTCGTCGTTGGTGAACCGACGGACGCGGCCATTATCCTCGGTATCATCACGCTTAGCGTCGGGCTCGGGTTCCTGAACGAGTATCGCGCTGCTCGCGCCGTAGAGGCGCTCCACTCGCGCATCCGTCACACCGCGTCGGCGATCCGCGACGGACACGCGGTCGAGGTCGACGTCACGGAGCTGGTGCCCGGAGACGTCGTGCGGCTGGATGTGGGCGACGTGGTACCGGCCGACATACGTCTGCTTGCGGCCGATGAACTGGAATGCGATGAAGCTGTCCTCACCGGCGAGGCAACGCCGGCGGAGAAGAGCCCGCAACGGGCCACACCGGGCGAATCGCCTCTTGACTTGCCGTCCTGCTTGTTCATGGGAACAGTGGTGAGAAACGGGATCGCAAGGGGTGTCGTCGTCCAAACCGGCA
>WNGB01006303.1_pt1 | contig 17476 bp, 24 predicted proteins | sample 5400681 | NCBI WGS metagenome assembly WNGB01 (sample SAMN13153367, study PRJNA577476) | soil metagenome | isolation source: 115 cm soil or saprolite under grassland replicate 2 | place: USA:California | collected 2016-06-15 | reverse complement strand
TGATTGGCTCACCCGGTCAGCTGACCGGCTGACAAAGTCTGCTGACTGGACGAGAAAGTCGCGCGACTGGCTCAGTCAGTCAGCTGACTGGAGGAGAAAGTCTCGAGACTGGCTCACCCAGTCGCCTGACTGGCTCACCCGGTCAGCTGACCGGCTGACAAAGTCTGCAGACTGAATGAGCCAGTCGCGCGACCGGCTCAGCACGTCGGCCGACGGAATGGCCGCGTCGCGCGACTGGACGAGCAAGTCCCGAGACTTTTTTCGCCGTTCAGGAGACCGGTCCACGAGATCGGGAGACATGGCGGGCCGATGGCGCGGACTCCCTGGCCAGGGAGCCGACCCGGTCACGCGACAAGGCGACCGGGAGCGCGCTTCCCGAAGAGGTCCGCACGGGACGGCAGACCGGCTCTCGGCGTCAGCGGGCGGAGCGGTGAAGGACAGGGGCGGGACGGGGAGTCAGCGGGACGAAAAGCGGGGACGTGCGGAGCACGTCCCCGAGGAGGAAAACGACTACGAGCGGTCCGCGGCCGCGGTCGGCGTGGCGGCCGCCGCGGCGGGCGCCTCCGGCTGCGGCGCCGGCGGGGAGGCGGCCTTGGGCTTCCGGCCCCGGAACGGCTTGAGGCCGAAATCGGCCAGCTTCTCGGAGCGGATCCCGTAGTGCTGCTTCACCGCCAGCTGCAGGACCGTGGCCAGCCGCTCCCCCTCCGCGAGGAGACCCTGGAGTTGCTGCGACGCTTCCTGCTTGCTGACCGTGTGGGACGCCTGCCGGTCGGCGGCCTCCTGGATGCGGGCGAACAGCGCCTCGAACAGGGCAAGGCTCGGCTCCAGGTGCTTGAGCTCCTCACGGTTGCTGAGCAACCGCGCGAGCAACCGCTGCAACATCCCCACCTTCCCCTTCACCGTCTTCTCTCTCGCCATGATGCGTCTCCTTTCTGCCGGGTGACTCCCGGCACCAAGAAGGGTAGAGGGACAAGGACCAGCAGGGAACTTTCGGGGTGGGATTCCAAAATTTTGGGAAAGTTCGCCGAATTTTGGAGCCTGCCGGCCCCCGCTCAGACCCGCAGGCCACTATACTGGGAGCACCTGTCGCAATGGTGCGGCTCCGTAAGCTGTGGCGGTGACGCCCGGAGGTGAGGTCATGGGGACCCACGAGATTCTCTACGAGGGATTTCTCAAGCCGCTGCTCGCCGGCAGACGTCCCGAGCGTGGCGCGCCGGCCGGCAAGCTCCTCTTCGTCGGGGAAGGATCGGCGCCAGCCCTGCGCAGGAAGTATCCCGAGAGCGAAGGAACCTCCAACTTTCTCCGCATGGGTAGGACGGCCTTCCTTCTGCACGCCGTGCAGTTCGGGACGCCTGCCGACGTCGCCGCCGGCCTCGAGCTCGTCCAGGACATGCTGACCCGCGAGCGGGAGAATGGGCTGTGGCTGAAGGAACAGACGCCGTCTGATCCTCACTTTCTGTATCACGTCGCGGCGGAGATCGCACTCCGCAAAGCGGCGCTGATCGCGACGCATGCCGCGCCTGCGCCCGCCTGGGCCGTCGAGCTCAACGCGGAGAGCGTCCGCCGCATCGTGGGCCTGCGCAACCTCTACCAGCTGGTGGCCACGCCGGACGGCGAGGTGCTGGGCCCGTGCACTCGCGCGGGCGCCAGCCGGCGCAACGTCCTGACCCCGCCGTTCACGCAAGTGGGAACCGCGCTCTTCCGCCTTTTGAGCCATCTCCCGCAGCTCGGGCCGTCCAAGGACGAGGACTGGTGGAAGGACGAAACCTACGGGCTCCCCTTGAGCTACCTCCGAGCGATGCTGTTCACCGACGCGGCAGGCGCGCTCAAAGGACGGGCCGCCATGGATGGCCCGGACCACCAGCTCTCCACGGCCTTGAAGCAGCCGGGAGGCCCCGTGCCGCATCTTCGCCTCCCGATGCACGTGATCAGGTCGGACAAGGGGCATGTGGCCTGGCTGGACGGTCGCAAAGAGCGGGAGCCCATCGTCTCCTGGGTGCGCGTCGAATACGGCCAGCCGCGCCATCACGCGATCACCTTCGGGCACAACTGGACCTCGCAACCGGACCGCGAGCGGCTGGGGCATACCAGAGAGGATAGAACTCCCTGAGCAAAGCTCCCCTGCTGCCCCTATTCGACGATGGTCCCCTGGTGATACACGATCTTCCAGCCCTCGGCGGTCCGCCGCCAGATCGTTGAGCGGCGCGTAGCCCATGGGGTAGTATTCCCGGCAGCAGCCCACCACTCAGGAGGTGCGGAACAATGACCGTTCTTCGGCACATCCTCTCCATCCTGCTCCTGCCCGGAGTGGTCACTCTTGCCGTGCCGTACTGGATCCTTTCCTCGCGCCCGGTGGTCTGGCCGCCGGCAGGCCCGTCCGGCATCGCTTGGGCACTCGCTGGAATCGGTGTGATCGGCTGCGGATTGGCGATGATGATCGTAACCATCAGGAGCTTCGCGCTCATCGGCCGCGGAACGCTGGCCCCTTGGGATCCGCCGCGACATCTGGTGGTCGAGGGAGTCTACCGGCACGTGCGCAACCCGATGATCAGCGGCGTGGTGCTGATCCTCCTCGGAGAAGCCATGACATTCCGGTCGCTGCCGGCCCTCGAATGGGCCCTGACGTTCCTGGCCTTCAACGCGGTCTACTTCCCGCTGATCGAGGAAAGCGGGCTCGAGCGGCGGTTCGGCGAAGAATACCGGCACTACAAACAGCACGTGCCGCGGTGGGTGCCCCGCCGAACAGCCTGGGCACCGCCGTGGGACCGCGAAACAGGCCCGGAGCACACATCATGAGCGAGAGCGCGCTGCGCGTCCGTTATCAAGAGCTCCGGCGCCTCCGGATGAGCCACCGAGACACTGACTTCTTGTATTGAAGGTAGCTCTCTCCGAAGCGCCGAGTGAGCGCGGGTTCTTCGTAGAACACGACGAAGAGATGAGAGGCGGCGAAGGCGAAGGCGGCAAGCAACATGATCGAGGGAGAAGCGAGAGCGAGTCCCGCGCCGAAGATGAGCGCGATCCCACCAACGTACATTGGATTGCGGACGAAACGGTAGGGACCTGCAGCGACAAACTCGCGTGGCGGATCGAAGGGTGCCGGTGTGCCGCGGCCCTTGGTCGCGAAGGTGACGATGCAGGAGAGGGCAAGGAGTGCGCCGGCCAGAGCGAGGACGCCGCCGACCGGACGTAGCCACGGCGGAATTGGTATGCCGAGGCCTTGGTCGAACCGGCGGACCCAAAGGGACAGCCATACCCAGAGAAGCACGAACCCGGAGGCGACCACGAGGGACCGGATAGCAACGAAGATCTGGGAACGGCCTGCCGTATTCATCGTTGGTCCGAATGGCCCCAGCCTGAGCGGCGCGCCCGGCGCACGCATTATGAAGGAGAGCCGTCTCTTCTCTTTGCTTCCTGATCTCCGGCGACGCGACAACCATTCGTCGCCGCATTGTACCGCAGATTCATGGCGGTGGATCGTGCTCGCCGCGGTGGCCGGCTCCCTGTCGATCGGCGTGACGATCCTTGTTCTCTACGCGACCGGCCCTTATCAGCTCGTGTCAATCTTTTCGTCAGCCTCGCGATCTGCGCTGCGCTCTGGCAACTTGCGCGCCGTACCGGCAAGAAGCTCAGGCCGCCGGAGGTGAGAGACCCGGCGCACACGTCATGAAGGAGAGCGGGCTGGAGGCACCGAGCCCTTCTCCGCCGTCTCTTCTCTTTTTGCGAGGGCTTCCGCAAGTCGTTCGACATCCGGATTGTTCGCTTGCAGCTCCCGCAGCCGCTTCAGAAGCTCCTTCGCATGATCCAGATGATTCTGATCGAACCCCACAACAATAATCTTGTTGTAGAGAGCCTGCCAGGAATCTGCCTTGATGTCCAGAGCACGGTCGAACGTTGTGAGGGCCGTCTCGAAATCGCCAAGCTCACGATAGCAGACGCCCAGATCCGACAGCGCACTCGTGTCCCGCGGGTCGAGGTCCAGGTAGCGGATGTAGACCTGCTTTGCTTCCTGCCATTTATGTTGGTCGAAGAGCTTGTTTGCCTGTGCCAGCAACTCTCCTGAGTTGGACCGGTGGGTCGCAGGAGTCGCGAGAAAAGCCCACAAGGCCACCGAAAGAATCAACAAGGTCGCCAGGAGCAAGCTGATTCGTGGCCATCGTTCACCGGCGCCCTCCTTCTCCACCTCAGCCTTCCGGCCTGCCTCGTCTCCGCGAAGACGTGCTTCAAGGGCGCGGCGTAGCGGAGCAAGCTCAGGAGCATTCCGGTCTCCGTTCCACGAGGTCAGATCGAGGGTGTGCTTGCGGCGGAACTCGAGAGGCAGCCTGACCTGCTCGATGAATGCCGGCACCAGCACGCCACGCTCAGCCGCTGCCGCGGCCTCGCTCCTCACCCACTCTGAAGATGCGGAGTCCTGAGACCACAGAACGATCACACAACCCGCTTGATCGAGCTCATGCTCGATGACTTGATCAAAGCTCTCACCGGCGAGAATTTCCCGGTCCCACCAGACAGAATATCCATCGGCCGCAAGCGCGTTGGCAACGCTCTCTGCCATGGCCCGATTCTCACGGGCATAGCTGATGAACACATCGGCCATGATCATTCTCGCTCACCTGATTCTCATCCACAGGCGTCATGTGGACTGCCTATGGCAAGCATCAATTGTGGACGGACGCGTTGCGGGTTGCCAGCTATGGGCGCACTGAGTACCCCTACTCTACGAGCGCCGATGCCTAGATAGAACCCTTCGGCGTTGGGGTCTGCGTCGATATGAAGCTCACGCTGCCCGTGGGCAAGTGCATAGGCCACGGCTTCGCGAATGAGGCGTGTACCAATGCCCTGGCGTGTGCCGTCGGGATGGACCCAAAGGCATTCGACCTGCCAAGGGGTCGACGACGTCTTCAGCTGTACAACGCCGAGAATGCAGCTTTGGTCCTCTGCGACATACGTCGGCTCGCTGAGGATTGACTCAGGCGAGACACGGAGCTCGCTGGACCAAGCATCGAGCTGCTCGGGGGGGTAGTCCCAGAACGCCTTGGAGGCGAATGCGAGAGACGTCAGAGCATCGCTCTCGCTTGGATGCGCCGGTCTGATGATCATGTGCGGCCTGACGACGTGATGCGCCCCTCCTGGCGCCTGCCCCGATGCTATAACGAAGTGCAGGGCTTGGGTAAGACCCGAAAGGCTCGCGGCGGGCGCGGGTGCTCTGGCATAATCACGCCCTAGGGAGGGGGTTCTCCTTCGGCGTGGAAGCCGTCGGGGAGGATCTCGAAGCCTTCTGGGAGCAGAACGAAGCTGAGGGAGGAGCGCGCGTCCTGATGGGGCCCTCGCTCCACTGGGTCCGTCCCGATCATCGCCTGCTGGCGACTCTGGCCGGAGGTCCGGTCTTCCGCTACCGCGAGAACCCCCAGGCGAGCCCGGCCCCCCGGAGCCTCGGCAACGGCTACGCCGTGCGCGCGTCGCTGGCCGTGGTTTTCTGATCCGGGCCCGAATGCCGATCGCGCGCCTCAGAGCGCAAGAGGAATGCTCTGGGCGAACTTGAACAGGTCGCACGGGTCCTACTTGTTCTTGACACCATCAGGAAGGGCACGAAGTCGTGCGTCGGTCTGCTCCAGGTCGGGCTGCTCCAGTACGCCTGGAGGTACCTGAAGTCCGGCGGCGTGGTCAGTTGCGAGCCGAGTTGGATGACGGAGCAGCCGTAGAGCGCCGTCGACGAGTCCGGGTGGACTTCGAGCGCCTTCCACAGACCGTCGACCCATGCCAGCGCCTGCGACTCGACGGTCGGGTCGTTCCACTGCGCCAGTCGGGTCGTCGGAGGGCACGTTGTTCGCAACGGTTATCTCCATTCACTTGTATAGGGTGATCGCCCATCCAAGAGACCAAATCATGAATGTTACAGCCAAAACTCCCATGACTCCACCAACAATTATTGGCAAAACTAGTAATTTTGGGGCCTCGATGGAACTCGTTACCGCTCCCCCAAACAGAACGACAAATCCGACGCCACCTCCCAGCGCATGCAGAACTGCCGCCCTTACAACGCCGAACCGAGCGCTTAGAGCAGGGCCAAGAAAGAGTACAAGAAAACTGATCAAAAGCCCGAAACAGCTTACAGTCAGTGCAATAACAGTGGCATCCGCCTGGTCACTTGGATTCACTGAAGCGGACTCAGTGCGAAGTTCCTCTTCCAACCACCAACGATACGCATCTGGTGCCATGAACCGTGCCGACAAGGCAGAGAAAAAGAAGCAAACATATAAAGTGCCCACAAAGATTGCGGGGTTGATATAAAAGCCGATGCAGCCACGGAGGCAACCATCGTCGTCTGAGCTGTTTGGTTGTATAGGTGCCGAGGTCGGTCGATTCGCCCTTCGGGAACTCAGACTCCCGCCTTTTACCACCCTGTAGACGACGGCCGTCACAGTGGTCAAGGCTGTCAGAAGGGCGATAATGGCGCTTACGCCATTCCAGGCCTGGCTTGACAGTAGATCGAGGATACTCCTTGCCGTCATGGTACTCACTCGAATATACAACAGGATCGAAGGTGCACCGGCAAGTTGCCGGTAAGGCTTCGGCTCGTGGGTGAGGTGCGGCAGGCTTCGTTCATTACCCTCCCAAGGTTCCGGCCAAAAAGCAAGCCCTCGCTAAAGGGCTCATCGCCCAAGGACCAGCTTTCCCGCCCTATCTGCCGTTCGTCCCCGCCGGTCACGCGGGAGACGTTGATCCGCCAGGCTCCTCGACCAGCGCCAGCACCCGTAGCGGGCTGCCGCTGCCGTTGACGATCTTGAGCGGCGCGGCGATGACGATCGCCCCGGTTGCGGGGAGCTGGTCGAGGTTGCGCAGGCTCGCGAGGCCGAACCGGCCGGCGCCGTGCATGAAGGTGTGGTTCGGGAACGGCGGATTGAAGGTGCCGGCCTGGCCGGCGTCCGTGCCCACGGTCTCCACCCCGACGCCGAGGATGTCGCGCTCCTCGCAGAGGAAGAGGGTCGCCTCCTGGTGGAAGCCGGGGCTGTGGGGACCGTCGGCGCCGACGTTGAGGAAGTCCTCGGCACCGGTGCGCCGGCTCCAGCCGGTGTGCAGCAGCACCCAGGCGCCGCGCGGAATGCGGCCATGCCGCGCTTCCCAGACCAGGAGCCCGTCGCGCGTCAAAAGGAAGTCCGGATTCGCCGCCACCTCAGCGGTCACGTCGATCACGCAGGCCGGGCCGACGAAGCGCCCTGCGGGGATCGTGTCGCAGGCATTGTCCGGCAGGTCCTTGCCGGTGATCCAGTGGACCGGCGCGTCGAAGTGGGTGCCGGTGTGCTCGCCGAAATGGAGGGTGTTCCAGTACCAGCCCGGGCCTTTGTCGTCGTAGCGGGAAATCACCTCGATCGTCACTCCCGGCGAGGAGGCGAACTGCGGCGGCAAGCCAATCACCGGAGTGTCCGGACCGAGGGGTTGGGTCAGATCGACGACCCGGATACGTCCGGCGTCGAGCTCGGTCACGAGCTGCTGGAGGATGCTCATCGGCGGTCTCCTTCGGCTGGGGATGCCAGGCTGCGCAGGTGGCGTTGGAACTGAAAACGGCTCTCCAGGAAGTGCAGATCGATGAAGTAGCTCGCCGGCCCTTGCGGCTCGACCTTGGCGACCAGGCAGGTGAGCTCCCGGGCCGCAAGAGCTTCCTCGAGGGCGCTCTGGAGCTCCTCTTCGGTCCGGCAGGTGCCGGTGCGGGGAACGCCCGAGGCCGCGGCGATGGCGGCCAGGTCCGATCCCGTGGCGGTTGCGGTGGTGAAGCTCCGTCCTACCGAGAGGAGGACCTCGTTGTCGAACACGATGTGGATGAGATTGGCCGGCCGGTACCGGGCCATCGTGGTCAGGCTCCCGAGGTTCATGAGCAGCGAGCCGTCGCCGTCGATGACCACCACCTGCAGCTCGGGACGGCTCAAGGCTATCCCTAAGCCGACCGACGAGGCCAGGCCCATGGAATGCCAGAGATAGAAGAAGCCGGGCTGGTGTCCGAGGGAGAACAGCTCGGCCGGCGCGGCCCCCATATTGGTGACCACGATCGACCGCGTCAGCTCGGGATAGATGGCGGAGAGGGCGTCGACGCGGAGCATCAGTCCTCCCACATCAGGCCGCGGCACAGCAGCAGGGCGACGGGCCGCAGGCTGGCCTCGGCGAGCACGACGGCCTGGCGGACGCGCGCGGCCACATGCTCCGGCGCGTCCAGGGCCAGATAGGGGATGCGGAGAGCGTCCAAGACGTGCTCGGTGACGCCGCCGCCTTCCGTCTGCCACGGGTGCTCCTCCCCGAACCCGCCGCGGTGGCTCACCACCATCACCAGGGGGATGCGGTACAGCTGGGCCAGGGAGACGATGCCGTTGATGCTCGCCAGAAGGCCATGGTTCTGCATCAACATCGCCGACTTCATTCCGGCGAGATGTGCGCCCGCCGACACCCCCACCCCCTCCTCCTCCTTGGCCAGGCGGACCAGGACCATCTCCGGGTCCTCCTCCGCGAGGCTCACCAGATGCACCAGCCAGGTCTCCGGAAGCACGGAGAGCAAACGGATCCCACACGCCTTGAGGGCATCGTAGACGGTCTGGGAGTTGGTCGCCGAGACAGGCATCGCTCACCTCAGGATCGCCGCAGCTCAGCGGAGCTTACACCAAGGCGGTCCTCATTGTCTCCGGGCTTCGCCCTCACTGGCGTTCGCGATGGACCTGCGCGTTCCACTTCTCTACGTTCACGCCCTTCACGAGAAGCCAAAGGCAGAGCGATGCCTCCCCAACAAAGGCAGGTATCAGGATGGCCGGGAATATCCGGTTTGCGAAGCTGGGGGCCAGGACCAACGCGAAGCTATTCGCCAGATAGCTCAAACCGGCGATCTGCATCAGAACGCCCACAGCCTTGGGAAGATAGCCCGATCTGAAGATCAGGTACCCGAGAACGAGACAGAAACAGCCGAAGAAGATCAGGCTGACGCCAAAGCCGTAGGCATGCGATTTGAGTGACAGGCTCGCCATGGCGTAGAGCTGCTCCGGCTCGAATGCTCTAAGATAGCCAGCATTCCCCAGCGGAAACAACGCCGCAAGGAGCTGGAGCGTGTAGGCCGCTTCTAGCGAGATCGATACCAGATTGAAGAGGATCGCCAGCAAAGCGAGATCTCTGCTGACCGGCCTCAGCAAGACAAAGAAGATCCATAGCAAGGCAACAGCGCAAATCAGCAGGAGGAGCTCGGCAGCGATACCGAAGCGCCACAGCGACTCCTGCGACCTGAGGTTGGCGGCTGTGGCCGTTGCATTGCCCGAAACGATGAGCCTGCCCCGGACGAATGCTTCCCCGAAGAGGCCCACCACAATGATGATCAGGTACAACACGCCACCGATTCTTGAAAGAACTCGAGGCGAAGGTTCAACTCGGTGCTCTTCCATGTCAACTCCTTCCCGGTATCTCTCCTCAATACGGACGGAAGGCGCAGACCTTACAGCGCACGAGCCACGTGAAGCCGGTCCGGTCTGCGGCAACGGCTGGTTCAGCAACGATCTACTGTACCGCGGATCACGCGACACATCTTGCGATGTAGCGCTCATCGCGTCGCCGGTGTGGCGACACCTTTGATGAGCAACCACAGCGCGAGCACGACTTGGAATACGAGCGCCGGCAGCCACTGGTAGTATCTGGTCAGTGCCGCTGTGAAGAAACCGGCGAGCTGCAAGGGCAGTATCACCGCGAGCAGGCCCGACGCGAACACGCCCAGCCAAGCGATGGAGACGGGCACCATCCGTCCGCGCAGGAGGAGCCAGGAAAAGATCGTACTCCCCACGGCAAAGAAGATCGAACCGATGGGGACGCTCGGGACCGGCATCAGCAGAAACGTACGCAGCGCGTTCGTTGTAGGGATGTCCGGGGCACCCGTCCCGCCCCCCGCCTTCGCCAGCCACAGCAGTCCCAGATAGCTCGGGATGTTGAACGTACCGAGCACGCCTTCAGCAACGCGACAGACCAGGGCCAGCATGGCAAGCTCGTGGTCCTGGTCGCGCGTGATCCCGTACAGCGTCACGGCCAGCACAAGGGCCGAGAAGCATTCGAGCAGCATAATCAGAATCGTCATGCGCACGTCAGTGGCGTGCTCACCGATGCGCGCGAGTTTGGCGGCATCATCGCCGACGCCCCTCGCGCGGTGCATCAGCACCTCGCTGCAGATACCGATCGCTGCGTAGAAGAGGTACGTGAATCCGGCGATTCTTGCGTTTGTGGCGCGTGTCATGTCAACTCCTCCGCGCTCTCGTGGCTGCCGACGCCAATGTCATCCCGCTGCCGATGTGAGTGAGCGTCAGTTCCATGACGTTCTCGCCCGGGCTGGCACCGCTCCAGAAGGTCGTAATCCCCTCAACAGGAGCCAAAAGCCCATTGTCAGCTCGAAGAAGAAGATCGGAGCTCCATAAACCTCAACGGCGACGACCTTCGCAAGCTCGGGAAAAATGATGAACGAGAATGCGGACGCTCCCATCAGAAAGGACGCGAAAATTCCCCATGCCGCCAATGCTCTCGGGATGAAGCGAGACTTGAGCCACAGGTAGCAGAAGGCAGTACTTCGAAGCCCGGCGAACACCAAGCCGACGTTATAAGCATCGGCATGCGCGCTGACCGACAGTCTGGCCAGGGCCTGCAACCGGTTCACTTCGAATGCGTGGAGGTAGTCCGCGCCACTCAGGATCCGCAAAACGTCGAAGTCACTGAGCGTGACGAAGACCAGAGTTGCGGTCTCTATCAGTCCCCAGCCCGTAGCCGTCAAAGCCAGGCTTCGATTGACAGGCGTGAGGACCACGTAAAGAGCAATGATCAGGACGACATCGAGCACGAAGACGGTGAGATTACTGGCGGTGCCCAGACGAAAGAGCCGTTCGTGCGCCATGATGTTCCGCGCCGTTTGCGCGGCATTGTCGAAGGCGATGAGTTGGGTGCGTACATAGAACTCGGCGAAGATCGCCGGCGGCAGCGCAAACAGATAAGAGAATCCCACAACTGTCGCTGCTTTGCGTTGTGATTCGTCGATAGTGTCGATTGTCATTCCTATCCAGACATCCACCGGTTATAAACAATCCTCAGGTCTTTGAAGATTGCACCAAGAAGATACCAGACCAACAGAAAGGCTCCTGCGAGTCTCGGGTTCAGGCTCTCGGCTCGACCAAAGAAAATCAAGGCCAACCGCATTAGGACAGCTTGCGACCATCTAACCTCCTGGCTCTACCGTGTTCCTCTGCGCCGCCGAGTAGGCCAGGGGACCTTACGGCCCCCCGGCCCCTTCAAGAACCGTGCATGCGAGTTTCCCCGCACACGGCTCGAGCCTTTCAAAGGCCGATTGTGTCGACCCGGCTGCGCTGGCGGAAGTAGTCGTCGTACGCGGGATCATAGGCCGTCGCTCGTACTTTAGCATGCCGACGGATCGGCATGCTACTCGTCCGGCATAAGGTCCAGGGTACCTCAGGACCCGTCCGGTGCCGCGGGTGCGTCGAGGCTGACCCGACGCCCGCGAACGCCGCGGCGTGGTCGGCGGCCCACTGGTAGAACGTCCGCGGTGGTGCGCCGAGGACCTCGTGCACAACGGACGTGACGAACGCCGGACGTCCGAGCGTCGCCCGCCACGCGGCAAGGAGCATCTCCGCGACTCCGCCCGGCCACGTCCCCGCCGTGTCGCGGCGGAACTCGTCGGGCGACAGTTCCTCCAACCGCAGTGGCCGCCCAATGACATCGCCGATCGTGTGTATCTGCGCGGCCTGGCTCAGCGACTCGGGGCCGGTGAGGACGAAGTCGTCGCGAGTCTCCAGAGCCGTCGCGAAGTTCCTGGAGGTGCGGCGATCTCTGCGGATGGGACGCGAAGTTCCCAGAGGCGTCGCAAAGTGGCTGGATATGCCGCATAGTCCCGGGATGCGCCGCGAAATGGGCGGACCGGGAGGCGGCGGGCCGGATGGAAACTTCGCGAAGGGTGTTTCGAAAGCCAGGCTTCCTCGCATGGAGTCCTCACCCCCTGGCCCCCTCTCCCATCTTCCGCCCTCCCCCCGCCGGGAGAGGGGTCGGGGGGTGAGGACTCCGCGCGAAGCACTTCCGAGACACCCTCTGAGAGGTCCCTTACATTCTCAGGAACACATCTCGAAGCAGGTCCAGAAACTGTGCCCGAGGCATCGGCAGCACGCCATGACGTCCAAACTCACCTATCGGGCCGGTTCGAAGAGCTCGACCGGGTTGCCGTCCGGATCCTCGAGCTGAATCTGTCGACCGCCTGGACCCACTTCCATCTCGTTGCTAAATTTCAGCCCGGCCTTCTCGAGTGCCTCGATCTGTGCGGGGAGATCGGTCACGCGAAGCACGATCCGATTCCATCCGCCCGGCTCCTGAGACACGCCACCAGGCATTGGACGGGATCCTGATGCCCCCGGCCCGCTGAGTAGCAGGCTGAAATCTCCGAGCGAGACGTTGGCGAACGCGGGGAGTTGTTGATGTTGCAGCTCGAACCCGAGATGCTCGGTGTAGAAGGTGACAGCCCGCGCGACATCCTTCACTTGATAGCGCACGCCGTGCAGTCTGATGACACCTTGGATGGTTCCACGGTCGGCCTGATCGGCGATCGCTGACGTTCCTCTTTCGGTCCGGTTCATACGCCTCCTCCTCCTGCTTGAACGTGCAACGGTCATGCCGAGGGCTCAGGGAAAGGCTGGCACGATGCTCCCTCATCATCCTACTGCGCCTCAATGGATCGGCGTCTGATCTCTCCCCACCGCCGAGCTGTTCATCACCAAGGCTGCCGAGCAGGGAGCTGATGTAGGGCGACGGCCATGGACCAGAGCGTCAGAGCGAAAGCCAGGACCTGGAGGGCAGCTCGAAGCGCTTGCCAGCGCGCGAATCGGTCGAAGAGCTGTGCAAGCGTGCGTTCGTCGTCTAATCCGACTTTTCGAGTGCTGAACATCGTCGGAGCCGCCATCAGCGTTGCGAGTGTGTGCCCAATGGCAGAGGCGGCCCCGAGCAGCAGGAGCGTCTCGAGCCGGTGGGACACGTGGGTGCGCCACCCAACCAAGGCCGCGACTACCGTAAGAATCGCGGCACTGTTTGCGAGGATTGCGTACCACGCAATTCCTGAGCCGAGGTCGGCGCCACGAGTGTAGGCGGCGTAGGTCGAGACACCGGTTCGATGACGACTAGGGAGTTGTTTGATCGACTGGTCAAGACTGGCGCCCGCCAAGAGACCGTTGAGGGCAGTGGCCGCCACGATCAGTTCTGTGAGCATTGACGCGGAGAGGTAGACGTTCTTCGGGGCGCAGAGGCGAAGCGGGAGAGGGGGTAAGTTCTCATGTCCCTAGCTTCCATCATCCTAGCTCGGTTCCGTATACACGTCAATGCCCCCGCGGGAGCGAGCGCGGAGAGGAGGAGGACGGCGGCGACGGTGCGGGCCATCGTGCGCGGCATGAGGCTCCCTTGGCGGGACGGAAGCGGCGGGGCGGAATGCCCCGGCAAGCGTGTGTCCCTACCAGGAATGGTGTGCCGCCCCCTTCCGGAGAGTCCCACATAGCAGCGGTGGCCCCCCCTACCCCCCCTCCCACTCCGGGAGAGGGGGAAGGGTTAGTTCGCTTACTCGTGGTCGCCGTCGCGGGCGAAATCGGGATTCGGATTGGCGGTCTCGTAAGCCGTTACCGCCGTCTGGGTGGTGCCCGCGTAGACCTGCTTCTGCTGGGCGATGGTGAGCGGTTGGAACAGCTTGTCGTTGATCTTTTCCATCCTCTTCTTCATTCGATTGCTCCTTTGAGAGTGCCGGAGGAGGTGTGCTCCTCGACCGGCGGTTGCCACTCGGCGGTGTAGGGATCGTAGGTGCACTTCGAAGGCTTGGAGTAAAGGTCTCCCGCGTCCTGGAGGTACGCCCGGCAATCGGTGCAGATGTAGCGGAACTCGCAATCCTTGCAGATGGCGATCTGGTCCTTGTTGATCGACCAGAGCGCTGCGAAGTCACGCTCTGCGAGAGCGCTGTGCAGCGAGGTGTCGCGGGCGTTGCCGAACGATCGCGGCAGCGACGGGCAGTTCCTGATCTCGCCGCGGGCGTCGACCGAGATCTTGCGGTTCAGGCAGGTGTTGTGCCGCTGGGCTTCGGCGAACGTCTCGACGTCGATCGCGAAGTAGCCCGGATGGATCTTGCCGCAGCAGCGCGGCGAATCGATCACCTCCGTACGGTAGCGGATGGCTACGCCGGTGCGGTCCGGCTCCAGCGTGTGGCTCTCCGGCGCCGAATGGATCACTACGCTGCTGAGCCGGCGGTAGGCTTTGGCGAGGCTCCCGAGTGCCTCTGGAGTGAGCTCCGGGCTGAACCCAGCGATCAGATCGATCGAGCGCAGCCGGCCCCAGCGCGCGGCTTCCAGGATGGCGCGGAGCCCGGCGAGCGTCGCGCGGTGGAAGCAGCGCACCTCCAGCGCCTTGCAGCCGAGGTCGTCGAGCTCGGTCAGGATCTTTTCGTAATCGTGATCGGATCTATCGTCGACGTCGAGGATCGCGTTGGTGATCCGCTCCGGCGTCTCCCAGGTGAGGTCGAGCGGAGGAAACCGCTCGGGAGCGTCGCACCAGAAGCCGAGCTCGTGGCCCTCCAGGAACGCGAAATATTCGTCGATCTCTTCGTCGAACTCGTGGTCGTAGTGTTGCTTGATCGCCGCGGCGGTTTCGCCGGTGTGCTCGGTCAGGATTTCGTAGAGCCCGTTGGGAATGAAATGGAAGGACTGCCGCTGCAGGTCGCAGACGACGCTGCGGCGCGCGCCGCGGACCGGAATACAGTTGGCGAAGAGGACGAAGACCGGCTCAGGCATCCTCGGGTCCACAGCACTTCGAGATCGGTTTGCGGAAGCTCGAGCAGACGTAGCCCGTCGAGCGGTAGGGCCGGCTCTCGACGAGGCGCAGGATCGTCGCCGCCGCGAGCGAGGAGGTGTGGAGATAGCGATAGCTCACCGGAGCGGACTCCCGCCCTGCGTCGGAGAGACGTTCGAAAAGGTTGTCCGGTTGGTCTCGATCGTCATCCATGGGCTGCCTTCTGGTGTAGATGCTCGGCCACCTTCTTCTCGAGGCGGTAGTTGCAGGGTTTCGAGACCATCCCGAACTGTCCGACCGGATTGATCTCCAGGAAAACCTCGCGGCCGTCCGGGGCCTGGAGGAGGTCGATCGAGCCGGTCTCCAGGCCGAGATCGTCCATCAGGAGACGGATGCGCTCCGTGGTCTCCGCGGAGAGCCGGTACGGCACGTTGCGGTTGGGCCGCTCGCGGTTGTAGCGCCGGAAGTCGGTGCGGGTCTGCGCGTCGGACTGCGAGAAAATCGCCATCGCGTTGCAGGCGCCGGCGAGATAGAAGATCCGCAGCTCGTACTGCTTGTCGATCTGCTCCTGGAACAGGGACGGGGCGAAGCGCTCGGGCAGCGCCTCGACGCCTTCCCGGTCGAGCGCGGTGGTGAAAAGGAAGTGGGAGCGCTCGCCGTCGACGAACATGTCGACGTCGCCGATCGGTTTGGTGATCACCGTCCCATGGGCTGCGCAGAAGCGGAGCAGCTCCTCGCGCTCGCTGGTCACCAGGGTCGCCGGGGTGACGAAGCCGAGGCGCGCCGCGCGGGCGAGGACGTCGAGCTTGTTCAGGTTCGCCTTGCGCGGATGGCTCAACCAGGGACGGCCGGCGAAGTGGGAAAAGACGAAGTCGCTCAGCTTGCGCGACTCCTGCGTGAGGTGGCGCCGCAGGTCGTAGTGGAGCTTGTGGCTGTCCGCCGGGGTCTCGTCGAGCAGGCTCGCCATCTCGTGGCGGCGGTCGAGCATCCAGCGCCGGAACCAGACCGCGCGGATCTCGGAGAGCGGCAGCTCGCGGCCGTCCGCGGTGAGCGCGAGGGTGACCTCCTCGCCGTCGATCCGGAGGCGCACCGCCGCGCGGCCGTCGAGGTCGTCGCCGTTCAGGCGTACGCAACCGGCGCCGAGCGCCTCCAGCCAGTCCATGACCTCCTCGGTCGTGGGCTCCATGGCGGACTGGCTGAGAATCAGGATCATCGGCTGCGGCTCTCCCCGGTACTACCCACCCCCAAAGAGTGTAGTGCGCAAAAGCGAATGGACGGGGACACGATCCTCCTCTGCTGATATGGTTCAGGGCGAGCGCGAGCGTTGGGCGACTGGCCCCGGCGAAGGAAGGGAGGACGACGGCATGCTCCAGCAGACAACACATCTCTCCCACATTCTCGAGACGGACCTGGGCGTCGATCCGGGCTACCGTCATGTCCCGAAGCGCGTCACACCGGGCGAATCCCTCGAGCTTCCTGGGATGCTCCTCAAGTGGTACGACCTCTACCCGGAGGATCGTCCCGTGCCCGACGAAGTGGCACGGCTGGCCCGCACCTGCCTCACCACGACTCCGCTCGAGGCGCGCGGGCTGGGATTCGTCATTCTCCACCGCTGCGGGGCGGACTTCTACTTCCTGATCCTCTGCACGTGGCGCAACGAGAACGAGCTCTGGTCGACCGTCTTCTACAAGGACGGTGACGCGATGGCCGAGTTCGCCCTCTTCCCTCGGGACGCGACCCACAAGCCGGCCTATTGCGTATGGGAGCTGGTCCCCGTCTGGCACGAGCAGCAGGCGTGGGTGCGCTTCCTCACCTCATCGCGCGACGAGGCCGCGGCCCAGGAGTGGCTGGGCGACCGCTGCGCGGGTCCGGCCTAGGCCGGCGCGCAGTCCACCCCACGGATCGTGTAGGATGTGCCCGAAATGGAATGGCGCTGACGCGCATCGAATTCTGGAGGGCTCCATGGACCTCACGCACGTTCTGACCGACGAGATGACTCCCGAAACCGTTCTCCGCGCACAGCTCGGCGCCGGTGAGAGCCTCTTGTGGATGGGGCGCCCCAGCGCCGGCCTGCGCCGAGGGGACTACGGCCAACTCGCGCTCGGCCTTGCCTGCCTCGCGCTCGCCGCGCCCTTGCTCTGGCTGCTGCTCACGCCGGACGAAACCGGGAGCCGCAACCTGATCGGCCTGTTTGCGCTCTTTGCCCTCGGCTTCCCGCTGATCCGTCCCGGGGTCGAGGTGCTTCGGCGGTCCCGGACCGTCTATGCGGTCACCGACCGGCGCATCCTCATCGTCTCCGGTCGCCGGACCGGTGCAATCCGCTCGCATCCCCTCCGGGACCTGAGCCGGGTCGCCCTGTCGGAGGAGCTGCCGGATGGCCGCGGCACGATCCAGCTCGGCTCCCGGCTCCTCTTCGATCTGATCGAGAGGGCGCGCGAGGTCGCCGAAACGATTCGCCGCGCCCAGACCGCGGCGCGCTTTCCGGCGTCCTATGGTGCTGGTGCAACGCCTTCTTAGATTCGCCTCCTCGTCAGAATTTGTGGGTGAGTTTGGGTTCGGGTAGAGCGCCAAGTGAATGGTAGAGCGCAACTTCCACGGCGCGGAAGGTTCTGAAACCGAAGGCTCTTCTTGTGACGAGTTTGGCTTTGTTGTTGAAGCC
>WNGB01013335.1_pt1 | contig 17479 bp, 15 predicted proteins | sample 5400681 | NCBI WGS metagenome assembly WNGB01 (sample SAMN13153367, study PRJNA577476) | soil metagenome | isolation source: 115 cm soil or saprolite under grassland replicate 2 | place: USA:California | collected 2016-06-15 | reverse complement strand
CCCGGCCGGTGCAGCTCCGCGAACTCGCTCATCGCACCTCGCACATCTCGTACCGGGCCGGAATCCGCAGCACCTCGCCGCCCAGGTAGACCACGTCGCCACCGACCGCCCGGCACCGCGGCACCAGTGCGGCGACGACCCCCTCCGCGAGCGCGATCGCCTCCCGCTCCCCCGGGGCACGCGTGCGCTCCGGCCCCGAACGGCGCCGCCCCACTGCCGGTTCCCGCCGCGGTCAGGTCCACCACGTGCACGCTCCCGTCGCCGTCCACCCGCCTGGTACGACGTACCGGCGGGTCGTGCTCCAGCGCGCTGCCCACCAGCGTGGCGGCACCACCCGCGCGACCGCGGCCATCGCGTCGAACGTCGTGCCGTCGGCATCGTCCACCAGCCGAGTGGCCCGGGACCGCGCGTCGGACCGCAGCCGGTTCGGCTCGAGCTGCGCCAGCAGGGCGACGGCCGCCGCGCGGCGCTCGGCGTGGGATGCTCCGTCGCGGAACCGGGCGACCTCGTGCCGCAGCCACCGGACGGTCCCGTACGGCGCATCCTCGCCGTCGGCCGGCACCCGGTAGCGGAAATCGGTGAGAAGGTCTCGCATGCGCCGCAGCGTAGGCGCGAAACGTTTCGTCCCAGGCCGAACCGTCGGCACCCGGACGGGTCCGCTCGCGGCCGCCTGAGAAGATCGCCCGATGGACGAGCTGGTCGCTTTGGTGGACGAGAACGGCACGGTCTGCGGCTCCGCGCCGCGGTCCGTCGTGCGGCGGGACAACCTGCGGCACAGCGCGACCGGGGTGCTGGTGCGGAACTCGGCCGGCGACATCTACGTGCACCGCCGGACCACGACCAAGGACGTCTTCCCCGGCCGCTACGACTTCATGGCCGGCGGGGTGATCGGTTTCGGCGAGGACCCGTACGACGCGGTCGTGCGCGAGCTCGCCGAGGAGCTCGGCATCACCGGCGCCGAGCTGGTCAAGCTGGCCGAGGACGACTACGCCGACGCCTGGACGTCGTACCACGCGTATCTCTACAGCTGTGTGTGGGACGGCCCGATCACGCACCAGCCCGAAGAGGTCGACTGGGGCGCCTGGATGTCCCCGGCCGACCTCCTCGACCGCCTCGCCGACCCGGAGTGGCCGTTCGTCCCCGACACCTCCACCCTGCTGACCGACCTGGTCCGCAGCTTCGTGTAGCCGCACGGCTCGGGGCGGTACGACGCCCGTCTGGACGTCGTACCGCCTCGGCTCGTCGCGCTTACAGGTACTGGCCGGTGTTGGTGGCGGTGTCGATGGAGCGGCCGGGCTCGGTGCCCTGCTTGCCGGAGACGAGCGTGCGGATGAAGACGATCCGCTCGCCCTTCTTGCCGGAGATCCGGGCCCAGTCGTCCGGGTTGGTCGTGTTCGGGAGGTCCTCGTTCTCCTTGAACTCGTCCACGCACGCCTGCAGCAGGTGCTGCACGCGCAGACCCTTCTGGTTCTGGTCCAGGAAGTCCTTGATGGCCATCTTCTTGGCCCGGTCGACGATGTTCTGGATCATCGCGCCGGAGTTGAAGTCCTTGAAGTACAGGATCTCCTTGTCACCGTTGGCGTAGGTGACCTCCAGGAAGCGGTTCTCGTCGGTCTCGGTGTACATCCGCTCGACGACCCGCTGGATCATCGCGCCGACGCAGTCGTCGGCGTTGCCGCCGAACTCGGCCACGTCGTCGCCGTGCAGCGGCAGGGTGGGCGTGAGGTACTTCGAGAAGATGTCGCGGGCCGCCTCGGCGTCCGGGCGCTCGATCTTGATCTTCACGTCCAGCCGGCCGGGCCGCAGGATCGCCGGGTCGATCATGTCCTCGCGGTTCGAGGCGCCGATGACGATGACGTTCTCCAGGCTCTCGACGCCGTCGATCTCGCTCAGCAGCTGCGGGACGATGGTGTTCTCCACGTCGGAGGACACACCGGAGCCACGAGTCCGGAACAGCGAGTCCATCTCGTCGAAGAACACGATCACCGGCATGCCCTCGGACGCCTTCTCGCGCGCCCGCTGGAATACCAGCCGGATGTGCCGCTCGGTCTCGCCGACGTACTTGTTCAGGAGCTCGGGGCCCTTGATGTTCAGGAAGTACGACTTGCCCTCGAAGCCGGTCTTCTCCGCCACCTTCTTGGCCAGCGAGTTCGCGACCGCCTTGGCGATCAGCGTCTTGCCGCAGCCGGGCGGACCGTACAGCAGCACGCCCTTCGGCGGCTTCAGCTCGTGCTCGCGGAACAGGTCGCCGTGCAGGTACGGCAGCTCGACGGCGTCGCGGATCTGGTCGATCTGGCCGCTGAGTCCACCGATGTGCGCGTAGTCGATGTCCGGGACCTCCTCGAGGATGAGCTCCTCGACCTCGGACTTCGGGATCCGCTCGTAGACGTAGCCCGAGCGCGGCTCCAGCAGCAGCGAGTCGCCGGCACGCAGCGGCTGGTCCATCAGCGGCTGGGCGAGCCGGACCACGCGCTCCTCGTCGGCCTGCGCGATGACCAGGGCACGCTCGCCGTCGGCCAGCAGCTCCTTGAGCATCACGACGTCGCCGACCACCTCGTAGTCGCACGCGAGCACGACGTTCAGCGCCTCGTTGAGCATGACCTCCTGGCCGAGCTTCAGCCCCTCCAGGTCGACCGACGGGCTAGCCGCGACCCGCAGCTTGCGGCCCCCGGTGAACACGTCGAGCGTGTCATCGTCGTTGCGGCCGAGGAAGGTGCCGAAACCGGACGGCGGTTGCGCCAGCCGGTCGACCTCCTCCTTGAGCGCGATGATCTTCTCTCGCGCCTCCCGCAACGTCTCGGCGAGCCGCTCGTTCTGCGCAGTCACGTTGGCCAGTTGCGCCTGGGTCTCGGCCAGCCGGCTCTCCAGCGAACGCGCGTCCGCAGGGTGATCCAGCAGCCGGCGCCGCAGCGCTCCGACCTCAGCCTCCAGGTACCTGACCTGGTTACGCAGCTCCGCCGCGGACTGACTCCCGTCTCCAGCCACGATGATCACCTCGCCGAATGGTGGGGTCGACTCTTAGGACCTTACCCGCCAACACCGACCGGGCAAGCGCGATTCCTGTCACGTGTCGGTGACGGCGTCGTTACTTGCCTCGACCGGGCTCGAAAGGTTAATGGAGTCTTCCCGCCGTGGCCCGGTGTAGTCCTCGCCGTACGCTCCCGGAGCCGGCCGGCGCTTCTTCGCCGGCGCGGTCACGCCCGGCGCCAGCCGGCGCGCGGTCACCAGGAACGCGGTGTGACCCTGCATCCGGTGGCTCGGCCGGACCGCCAGGCCCTCGACGTGCCAGTCGCGGACCATCGACTCCCACGCGTGCGGCTCGGTGAAGCCGCCGTGCACCCGCAGCGTCTCCACGGTCCGGCTCAGCTGGGTGGTGGTCGCGACGTACGCGCAGAACACCCCGCCCGCGACCAGCGCCGCGGCTGTCACGTCCACGCACTCCCACGGCGCGAGCATGTCGAGCACGATCCGGTCGACGTCGGTCAGCTCGGCGTCGACGAGGTCGCCGACCCGAAGCTCCCACGCCGGGTGCTCGCCGCCGAAGAATCCGGTGACGTTGCGTGCCGCGACCTCGGCGAAGTCCTCACGCCGCTCGTACGACGTGACCCGGCCGGTCGTTCCGACCGCGCGCAGCAGCGCACAGGTGAGGGCGCCCGAGCCGGCGCCGGCCTCGACCACGTGCGCGCCCGGGAAGATGTCGGCCATCGCGACGATCTGCGCGGTGTCCTTGGGGTAGATCACCGCCGCGCCACGCGGCATCGAGACCGAGTAGTCGGTCATCAGCGGCCGCAGCGCCAGGTACTCGACTCCCCCGGCCGACCGCACCACGACCCCGTCCGGGCCGTCGATCAGGTCGTCGTGCCGGATCGCGCCCTTGGTCGTGTGGAACACCTTGCCGCGCTCCAGCTTCACCGAGTGCCGCCGCCCCTTGGTGTCGGACAGCGTCACCCACTCACCGGGCTGCATCGGCCCGCGACGCACGCCGGAGAAGGACTCGTCGGGAAACGTGTACTGGTCTGCCATGAGGAGCGACAGCCTAGTCGCCTGGCGCCTTCCCGCCGCGCACGACTCAGCGGCTGCGGAAGGCGCGTTCGACGTCCTCGGTCGACAGCACGCCGTACACCGAGCCGTCGGTGTCGAGGACCAGGTACTCGCCGGCCGGGGCGGTGCGCAGGGCGGCGAGCACCTCCTCGCCGGTGTCGTCGACGCCGAGGACGTGGCCGCTGCGGATCGAGGTCGCGACCTCGCCGGTCGTGGTCCAGGGCCGCCGGCCGGGGTCGACCGAGGCCACGGCGCGCTCGGAGACGATCGCGATCGGCTTGTCGTCGTTGTCGGTCACCACGACCGCGCCGGCCTGGGCGGCGATCGCGAGCCGGACCGCTTCGGAGACCGGCGTCGAGGCATGTACGGCGATGGCCCGGCGCGCCATCGCCCGCGTGTTCAGCACCGGCAGGCGGCGTCGTACCCGGCCCTGGATGAGCGCCTGGGTGGAGCCGACCCAGAGGAACCAGCTGATCGCGAACGCGATCAGCAGGTCGAGCACGCTCGGGACCCGCTCGAAGACCACGCTGAACACCACCGGCGCGGCGAGCACGGACAGCGCCAGGATCCGGCCTGCCCACGCCGCGCCGATCGTGCCGGTGTGCGGGTTGCCGGTCAGCTTCCAGATCACCGCGCGCAGCACCCAGCCGCCGTCCAACGGCAGGCCGGGCAGCAGGTTGGTGATGCCGACCAGCAGGTTCGCCGCGGCCAGCTCGTAGAGCGCCACGTCCGCGACGCCGTCGCCGAGCGTCCTGGTTCCGAGCAACGCCAGCAGGCCGACGGACACCGAGGCGAGCGGCCCGACGACCGAGATCGCGAACTCCTCGAACGGCGACTTGCGCTCGCCCTCGATGTGGGTGCCGGCGGCGAACAGACCGAGGTTGATCTCGTGCACCGGGATCTTGAACCGGCGCGCGACCAGCGCGTGCGCCAGCTCGTGCACCAGGATCGACAGCGTGAACGCGACCACGAACGCGAACGCCGCGACGTAGCGCCACCCGCCCAGGAACGGGAACCGGTTGCCGATCAGCGTCGCGAAGCTCACCGCGATCAGCATCGCGAACGGCACCCAGGTGAACCGCATCGTGAGCTCGATGCCGGCGATCCGGCCCAGCACCCAGGTCCCCGGCGGTCGCCCGGGTGGACGGCCGTGCGGGCTGCTGGACGGCCGCTGCGCTGATGACATCGCCACAACGCTACTGGCCAAACCCCCGCAACCGGGAACCGCCTGGCTAGACGGGGACCGTGAGGCGGGCCAGGTAGCCGGTGGTGGGGTCGCCGGTGACGGTGGCGAGCTGGTGTACGGCGCCGTCGTCGCCGAACACGTTGTCGGACTTCAGCGAGGTCTGCGCGAGGTTGGCGACGCTCTGCTCGTAGCCGGAGGTGGCGTAGACGGCCTTGCAGACGTCCTCGGGGAGGGCGAGCTGGGAGGTGGCGCTGATCTTGCCGGCGGCGGTGGCCTCGGACAGGCTCGAGTAGACCTCGAAGTGGATGTGCGGCCAGCGGCCCGAGTACGCCGCCGGGAAGATCGTGGTGAAGGTGACCTTGCCGGAGGAATCGGCGGCCTGGACGCCGCGCAGGTAGTTCTGGTCGGTGATGCCCTCGGAGTACAGCGAGTACCTGCCGTCGCGGTCGCAGTGCCACAGGTAGACCGCCGCGCCGGCCAGTGCCGCGCAACCGTTCGAGGTGTCGGTGATCGTGAGCTCGACGGTCAGCGGCACGCCGTCGGCGACACCGGACGCGGAGCCGAAGCTGCTGCGGATGTCGCGGCGGACGATGCCGGACTCGGTGAGGATGTTCGGGCCGTTCGAGCCGTCGCCCGGATACGGACCGGCGGTCTCCTCCGGGATGTCGTCGCAGCTCGCGGACGTCGTCGATCCGGACGAGTTGGTCGCGCCGGACGTGCTCGTGGTGCCGGACGTGCTCGTGGTGCCGGACGTGGTCGTGGTGCCTGAGCCGGTCGTCGTACCGGTGTTGTCGTCGGCGCAGCCGACCACGGCGGCGAGGCCGGCGCCGGCCAGCAGGGACAGCATCCGGCGGCGGGCCATCAGGGTCCGCAGGTCGTGGGTCAGGCCCAGGTCGTGCTCGTGTGGCATCGGGTTTCTCCGTTCTCGAGTGCCTCCAGGTTGGGGTCCGGGACTGCACGCGTGGTGCGAGTCCGCTGTGAGCCGGCTGTGAGTCGCGGCGGGGTGCCGCGCGAGTGTCGGTGGGCTGGCCTAGCGTTACCGTCATGAGCCTTGCGCACGCAGAACTGCCCGGCGACCACCCGACCGGGGCGCTGTCGCCGTCGCGTGCGGCCGACTTCATGAGCTGCCCGCTGAAGTACCGGTTCCGGGTGATCGACCGGCTGCCCGAGGCGCCGTCGCCGGTCGCCGTTCGCGGCACCGTGGTGCACGCGGTGCTGGAGCGGCTGTTCGACCTGCCGGCGGGTCAGCGGACCCTGGAGCGCGCGGTCGAGATGGTCGAGCCGCAGTGGCAGCGACTGCTCGACGCCGAGCCGGAGCTGGCCCAGCTGTTCGCCGAGGACAGTTCCGGTGACGAGCTCGCGGCCTGGCTGACCGAGGCGCACGAGCTGCTCGGGCGCTACTTCACCCTCGAGGACCCGAACGCGCTCGAGCCCGCCGAGCGGGAGCTGTACGTGGAGGCCGAGCTCGACTCCGGCCTCCAGCTCCGGGGGTACGTCGACCGGCTGGACGTGGCGCCGTCCGGCGAGCTGCGGGTGGTCGACTACAAGACCGGCCGGTCGCCGTCGGAGTTCTTCGAGGCGAAGGCGCTGTTCCAGATGAAGTTCTACGCACTCGTGCTGTGGCGGCTGCGCGGGGTGGTGCCGGCGATGCTGCAGCTCGTCTACCTGGGCAACGGCGAGATCGTCCGCTACGTGCCGGACGAGCGCGACCTGCTCGCCTGCGAGCGGAAGGTGTCGGCGCTGTGGCAGGCGATCACCCGGGCGCTGGAGTCCGGTGACTGGCGGCCGAGCAAGGGGCCGTTGTGCGACTGGTGCGACTACAAGGCGCTCTGCCCGGCCTGGGGCGGGACTCCCCCGCCGCTGCCGCAGCGCTCGGTGGAGGAGGTCGCGACCGAGTCCGCCGAGGTCGACCTGGTCGGTGTGGACGGGTAGTCACTCGGGGTCGTTGCCGTGGCCGATCCGGTAGGAGTCGGTCACGCCCATGTAGGCGAGGTGCGTGACCAGGCCCTGGCTCGCATGCTTGAGGTTGTGGCAGTGGTCCATCCACACGCCGGGGTTGTCGGCGCGGAACGCGACCTCGTACGACTCGCCGTCCGCCACCTCCAGTGAGTCGGTCCACCACGGGCTGCCGGTGGCGGCGACCCCGTCGCGGCTCAGCACCAGCACGTGGTGACCGTGCAGGTGCATCGGGTGCGGCTGCCCGCTGCTGTTGCTGATCCGCATCCGCACCACGTCGCCCTCGGCCACCATGTACATCGGCACGTCCGGGTACTTCTTCCCGTTGATCGTCCACCACAACCCGGGCCACCCGTCGAAGAAGCCGGGCCGGCGGCCGATCCGGTACTCGAACCTGCGGTCCGGGTGGTCGGCGTCCAGTCCGGTCGCTGCCGGCGCGCCGTACGAGAGCAGGTCGACGTCGGACGTGCCGAGCGGATCAGCCGGCACCGGCGCCCCGGCCGGCCCGATCACCAGCGACGCGCCACCGGCGTCGAGCCGCAGCGCCGACCCGTCGGACGGGACCGTCGCCTCCAGGTCCACCCGGCCGCCGGCCGGCAGCCGGAACGCGGCGTTCTCGACCGGAGTAGGCCCGTTCAGGTCGCGCCCGTCGACCGCGACCACCCGGTACGGCGCTCCGACAAGGCCGGCGCGCAGCAGGCTGTCGTCGGTGTTCACCACCCGGACCCGCACCTGTGCCCCGGCCGGCCTGTCGACCCGGCTCTGACCGGTGCGGCCGGAGATGGTCCGCCGTTTGTCGTACTTGTGCACCAGCGCCACGACGTCCCGGCCGCTCGGCTCGATCACGAGCGGCCCGAGCAGGCCGCCGCGGACCTGGGCGTCGGAGACCTGGTGCGAGTGGTACCAGTAGGTCCCGGGGTGCTCGGCGACGAACCGGTACACGTGCCGGCCACCGACCGGCACCGCGTCCTGCGTGACGCCCGCGACGCCGTCCTCCGCGTTCGGCAGGTCCACGCCGTGCCAGTGCAGCGTCGTACCGCCCTTCACCGACTCGTTCACGAGCGTGACCTCGACCAGGTCGCCCCGCCGGGCCCGGATCAGCGGGCCGGGCGAGGTGCCGTTCAGGGTGTACCCGTCGACCCGCTCGCCGCTGGCCAGGGTGATCCGCTCCTTGCGGGCGACCAATGTCACCGTGACGTCCGGCGTGCCGGTCCGCGGGCCGGTCAGGTCCGCAACGGCCTTCGCGCCGTGCTGGTGACCTTCCATCGGCGCGGCGCCACCGCCGTAGTCGGCGGCGCCCATCTCCATCGGCGCCAACTCGTCCGGCACCAGGCTGGTGAACCACAACCAGCCGATCGGCACCAGTACGGCGAGCGCGACGGCGAGACTGATCAGACCCCGGCGCCCGAGTAGCCGACTGGTCACGCTGCCGCGGTGACCGCGGCCGGCTGGCGCGCCTGCCGCGACGCGGTCCCGGCCACACCGGCGATCGCGAGCCCGTTCAGCCCGTGCAGCAGGCCGATCACCGGGGCACCGAACGCCGCGATCGCCAGCACGTACTGCAGCACCATCAGACCCGTCAGGATCCCCGCGAACCTCTTGCCCCGCGGCACCCCCGCGAAGAACGACACCACCAGCAGCACCAGGACGACCAGAGCGAGCACGCTGCCGCCGATCGAGTGCAGGAGCTGCCCGAGGTTGTCGTAGGAGCCGTCCACGGTGTCGCCGTCGTCGGCGGCCTTGAGCATCCCGAAGGACCCGAACGCCACGAACGCCACCTGCAGCGCCACCCCGGCCGCCACCACGATCGCGAGCACCCGGTACACGGTCCGCATCCGGCTCGTCTCCACCTGCGCGTTCATCGCACTCCTCCACGTTCGTCTGGGACTCTGTCGATCCTGGTGCTCAGACACATGGGACCGCATCGGCTCGCCGGCGGCAAGCTCAATACCACGTAGGGCGCAGCAGGTACGCCGGATCTACCGCGCGGGGAGTACGTAGACCAGTGCCCGGATACGGTGTGCCGCATGACGACGACGGCCGGTCTGTCCGCCGCGGTGCGGACCGAGGGGATCACCAAGACGTACGGGTCCGGCGAGACCCGCATCGACGCCCTCGCGGAGGTCACCGCGCACTTCGAGCGCGGCCGGTTCACGGCGATCATGGGCCCGTCGGGCTCCGGGAAGTCGACGCTGCTGCACTGCCTGGCGGGACTGGACCGGCCGACCGCCGGTTCGGTGTACGTCGGTGACGTCGACCTCGGCCGGCTCGGCGACAAGGCGCTCACCCGGTTGCGCCGGGACAAGATCGGCTTCGTCTTCCAGGCGTTCAACCTGGTGCCGACGCTGAGCACGCTGGAGAACATCACGCTGCCGATCAGCCTGGCCGGCCGCAGGCCCGACCAGGAGTGGCTGGACACCGTGGTCGACGCGGTCGGGCTGCGGGACCGGCTCGGGCACCGGCCCGCCGAGCTGTCCGGCGGCCAGCAGCAGCGGGTCGCGTGCGCCCGCGCGCTGGTGACCCGGCCCGACGTGGTGTTCGCCGACGAGCCGACCGGCAACCTCGACTCGCACTCGTCCGCCGACGTGCTCGGCTTCCTGCACCGGTCGGTGCGCGACTTCGGCCAGACCGTGGTGATGGTGACGCACGACCCCACGGCCGCGGCGTACTCGGACCGGGTGCTGTTCCTCGCCGACGGCCGGGTGCGCGCGCAGCTGATCGACCCGACCGCGGACAGCGTGCTCGACGTCGTCCGGTCGATGGAGGGCTGAGGGTGTTCCGGCTCGGCCTGCGCAACGTGCGGGCGCACCGGACGCGGTTCGTGCTGTGCCTGGTGGCCGTCGTGCTCGGGGTGTCGTTCGTCTCCGCCTCGATGGTCTTCACCGACACCCTGGCGGCCAGCCTGCGTTCGACGATCGCGAGTACGACGGCCGACCTGACCGTGACGGCGGAGTCGGCCGTGGACAGCACCGGCGAGGGTCTCGGCGGCACCAACGCCAAGCCGGTGCTGCTCGGCGCGGACGTGGTGCAGGCGGTGTCCGCGGTCGACGGCGTCGCCGTCGCGGACGCCCAGCTGGCCGTCACCGGCGTGCACCTGCTCGGCAAGGACGGTACGACGTTCGACACCGGCCGGCCGATGTTCGGCGCCAGCTGGCCGCACGACCAGCAGACCGCGACGTTCGGGCTGACCGAGGGCAAGGCGCCCTGGGGCCGCGGCGAGCTGACGCTGGACCGAGGCACCGCGAAACGCGCCGGCTACCAGCGCGGCGACCTGGTCAGGGTGGTGACCGCCACCGGCACCGTCGAGGCCCGGCTGATCGGGATCACCACGGCCGCGACCACCGGTCCGGCGGCCGAGTCCCCGCTCGTCGCCTTCGACCCGGCCACCGCCCAGCTGGTGCTGCTCGGCGAGCCGGGCTGGACCTCGGTCGCGATCCACGCCAGGCCCGGCGTCGACCCGGCGACGCTGCGCACCCGGGTCCAGGCGGCCGCCGGCGCGGGGATGGTCGTCCGCACAGCCCCCGAGGTGATCCAGCAGGCCCAGGACGCCGTGAACACCGTGTTCGGCAACGCCGGCTCGGTGCTGATGCTGTTCGCGGGACCGGGTCCACGATCGGGCTGCTGATCGGCGTCCTGGTCGCGCTCGGCCTGCGCGCCGCGCTCGGCACGGTCGGTGTCGACCTGCCCGGCGCACCCGTGAAGGTCCAGGTGAGCACGCTGATCTGGTCCTACCTGGTCGGTATCGGGGTCACGGTGGTGTCCGCCTACCTGCCCGCGCGGCGGGCGAGCAGGCTCCAGCCGGTCGAGGCGCTGCGCGACGACGTCGCGCCGGCGGACAAGTCGATGCGGAACCGCCTGGCGGTCGGCGGCGTGCTGCTGATCGCGGCCGCCGGCGGGTACGTCACCGCCACCGGGAGCCCGGGCTACCCGGGTGCGATCGTGCTCGGGCTGTGCGCCGCGATGGCGCTGGTCGGCGCCATGCTGGTCAGCCCGGCACTCGCGACGTACCTGTCGATCGCCCTGAGCCGGCCGGCCCGCGGGCACGCCACCACGCTGCTCGGCGTGACGAACGCGCAGCGCAACCCACGCCGTACCTCCGCGACCGCGTCGGCGCTGATGATCGCGCTGGCGGTGATCGGGCTGCTCGGCGTGATCGCCAGCTCGGCGAAGGCGTCGATCGACAAGACCGTGCTGGACACGTTCGGCACCGCCGACTTCGTTGTCATCGGCAACAACGGTGAGCCGCTGCCCGGATCCGTCGCCGGTCAGGTCGCGAAGGTCGACGGTGTGGCCGCGGCCGGCCGGCTGCGCACGATGGCGGCCGAGGTGGCCGGGCACCGGCTGCGGGTGACCGGGGTCGACCCGGCGGTGCTGCGCGGGCCGATCGTGGTGAAGGTCGAGGACGGCTCGCTGGACCGGCTCGACGCGGGCGCCGCGGTGCTGCCGGGCAACGTCGCGCGCACCCTCGGCGCGACGGTGGGCGACACGATCGACGTGCGCACCCGCGCCGGCACGCACAAGCTGACCGTCGGCGCCGTGCTCGCGTCGAACCGCCAGCTGGACGCGATCGTCACCTCGATCGACACCTTCACCACCCTCGGCGGCGGCAACACCGACACCGCGGTGTACGTCGATGTGCGCGACGGCGCCGACCCCGGTGCGACCGGTCAGCGGATCGCCGCTGCGCTGGCGAGCAACCCGCTGGTCGGGGTCCGCGACCAGGCCGGGTACGCGAAGGCGCAGCGCGGTCCGGTGGACTCGCTGGCCGGCGCGGTGTACGCGCTGCTCGCGCTCGCCGTCGTCATCGCCATCCTCGGCATCGTCAACACGCTGCTGCTCAGCGTGCTCGAACGCACCCGGGAGATCGGCCTGCTCCGCGCGATCGGGATGGAGCGGCGCCAGGTCCGCGAGATGGTCCGGGTCGAGTCGGTGCTGATCGCGCTGCTCGGGGCCGCGCTCGGCCTGCTGATCGGCGTCTCGTCCGGCGCCGCGATCCAGTCCGTGATGCGCGACGACGGCCTGCCGGTGCTCGACATCCCGGTGCTGCAGCTGTTCGTCATCACACTGGCTGCCGCGCTCACGGGTGTGCTCGCGGCACTGTGGCCGGCCCGGCACGCGGCCAGGCTGGACGTGCTGGCCGCGATCGGGACGGAGTAGGTCAGCCCTGATCGAGTCAGGCCGGCGAGGCGATCTCCGGCGCCTGCAGGCGGATCTTGTCGGCGGACTCGTCGTCGGGCTGCTCCTGGGAGAGCCGCTCGGACTCGACCCGGCGCCGCCAGACGGCGACCTCCCGGGTGATCTGCTCCTCGGTCCAGCCGAGCACCGGCGCCATCAGCCGGGCGGCCGCGTCCGCCGCCTCGACGCCGCGGTCCCAGACCTCCATCGAGATCCTGGTACGGCGCGCCAGCACGTCGTCCAGGTGCCGGGCGCCCTCGTGCGACGCCGCGTACACCACCTCGGCCTTCAGGTAGTCCTGCGTGCCCGGCAGCGCCTCGCCCAGCGACGGGTCCGCCGCGACCAGGTCGATCAGCTCGGTGACCATCGCCCCGTACCGGTTCAGCAGGTGCTCGATCCGCGCGACGTGCAGCCCGGAGCGCTCCGCGATCAGCTGCCGCTGGTTCCACATCGCGCGGTACCCCTCGCCGCCGACCAGCGGGATGTCCGTGGTCACGCACGGCGGCACCCGGCCGTCGAGCACGTTCGCGACCGCGTCGATCGCGTCCTGCGCCATCACCCGGTACGTCGTGTACTTGCCTCCGGCAACGACCACCAGGCCGGGCACCGGGTGCGCGACGACGTGCTCGCGGGACAGCCGCGAGGTGCTCTCCGACTCGCCGGCCAGCAACGGCCGCAGCCCGGCGTACACGCCCTCGACGTCCTCACGGGTCAGCGGCGTGGTGAGCACGGCGTTCACGTGGTCGAGCAGGTAGTCGATGTCCGCGCTGGTCGCCGCCGGGTGCGCCTTGTCCAGCGCCCATTCGGTGTCGGTGGTGCCGATGATCCAGTGCCGCCCCCATGGGATCACGAACAGCACCGACTTCTCGGTGCGCAGGATCATCCCGGTGCTCGACTGGATCCGGTCCTTCGGCACCACCAGGTGGATGCCCTTCGAGGCCCGGACGTGGAACTGGCCGCGCTCCCCCACCATCGCCTGGGTGTCGTCGGTCCACACCCCGGTCGCGTTCACCACCTGCTTGGCGCGGACCTCGAACTCGGCCCCGGTCTCGATGTCCCGGGCCTTCACCCCGGTGACCCGCTCGCCCTGCCGCAGGAACCCGGTCACCTTCACCCGGTTCGCGACATGCGCCCCGTACGACGCGGCGGTGCGGGCCAGCTCCATCACGTACCGCGCGTCGTCGACCTGCGCGTCGTAGTACTGCAGCGCGCCGACCAGGGCGTCCTTGCGCAGGCTCGGCGCCAGCCGCAGCGCGCCGCGCCGGGTCAGGTGCCGGTGCCGCGGCAGCCCGCCGTTCTGACCCGCGCTGATCGCCATCCCGTCGTACAGGGCGACACCGGCGCCGGCGTAGAAGCGCTCCCACCAGCGGTGCTGCAGCGGGTACAGGAACGGCACCGGCTTCACCAGGTGCGGCGCCAGCCGGCGCAGCAGCAGCCCGCGCTCCCGCAGCGCCTCGTGCACCAGCCGGAAGTCCAGCATCTCCAGGTAGCGCAGCCCGCCGTGCACCAGCTTGCTGGACTGGCTCGACGTGCCGCTGGCGAAGTCGCGGGCCTCGAGCAGCCCGGTGGTGAGGCCCCGGGTGGCGGCGTCCAGGGCCGCCCCGGCGCCGACGACTCCGCCGCCGACCACCAGCACGTCCAGCTCGGTCCCGCCCGCGAGGTGCTCGATGGCCGCCTGCCGGGCCTGAGGTGACAGCGCGACTGCTGCGCCCACTTCGATTCGTCCTTCCCGTTGCGCCGACTCAGTCGACGTCGACCCAGTCGAGGGTGCGCTGGACCGCCTTGCGCCAGCCCGCGTACCCCTTGTCACGCTGCTCGTCGGACCACTCCGGGTCCCAGCGCTTGTCCTCGTTCCAGTTCTGCTTCAGGTCGTCGGTCGAGTTCCAGAACCCGACCGCCAGCCCGGCCGCGTACGCCGCTCCGAGCGCCGTGGTCTCCGCGACCACCGGCTTGCTCACCGGTACGCCGAGGATGTCGGCCTGCAGCTGCATGCACAGGTCGTTCGCGGTCACGCCGCCGTCCACCTTCAGTACGTCGAGCTTGACGCCGGAGTCGGTCTCCATCGCGTCCGACACGTCCTTGGTCTGGTAGCAGATCGCTTCCAGGGTCGCACGCGCGAGGTGCGCATTCGTGTTGTATCTCGACAACCCGACGATCGCGCCGCGGGCGTCGGACCGCCAGTACGGCGCGAACAGGCCGGAGAACGCCGGCACGAAGTACACGCCGCCGTTGTCGCCGACCTGCCGGGCGAGGTTCTCGATCTCGCCCGCGCCGGAGATGATGCCGAGCTGGTCGCGCAGCCACTGCACCGCCGACCCGGTGACAGCGATCGAGCCCTCCAGGGCATAGACGGCGTCGGCGTCGCCGAGCTTGTAGCACACGGTGGTGAGCAGGCCCGACTTCGACCTGACCGGCGCGGTGCCGGTGTTCAGCAGCATGAAGTTGCCGGTGCCGTAGGTGTTCTTCGCCTCGCCGGGGCTGAAGCACACCTGGCCGACGGTGGCGGCCTGCTGGTCGCCGAGGTCACCGGTCAGCGGCACCTCGCCGCCGAGCGGCCCGTTCACCAGCGTGGAGCCGTACGACGCCGGGTCCGACGACGGCCGGATCCGCGGCAGCATCTGTCGCGGGATGCCGAAGAACCCGAGCAGCTCGTCGTCCCAGTCCAGCGTCTCCAGGTCCATCAGCATGGTGCGGCTGGCGTTGGTGACGTCGGTCACGTGAGCGCCACCGGTGAGGTTCCACAGCAGCCAGGTGTCGGTGGTGCCGAAGACCGCGTCGCCGGCCTCGGCCGCCTGCCGCACGCCGTCGACGTTCTCGAGGATCCACTGGATCTTGCCGCCGGAGAAGTACGTCGCGGGTGGCAGGCCCGCCTTGCGCCGGATCACGTCGCCCCTGCCAGCGCGCTCCAGCGCGGACGCGATCCGGTCGGTCCGGGTGTCCTGCCAGACGATCGCGTTGTAGTACGGCCGCCCGGTCCGGCGGTTCCACACCACGGTGGTCTCACGCTGGTTCGTGATGCCGAGCGCGGCCAGGTCCGAGGCCTGCAGGCCCTTCGCGTTCAGCGCGGTCTGGATCACCGCGCTGGTGCGCTCCCAGATCTCCACCGGGTTGTGCTCGACCCAGCCGGCCCGCGGCAGGATCTGCTCGTGCTCCAGCTGGTGCCGGCCCACCTCCAGGCCCGCGTGGTCGAAGATCATGAACCTGGTGCTGGTCGTGCCCTGGTCGACGGCACCGACGAAATCAGCCACGACTGCCACTCCCCTTCTGCCCGGCGAATGCCGATGTTACCGGCTGGTCAACCTTGCCGAGCATGCTGCCACCCGTCGGCGCTGCAGCGGTACGACGTGCGGGGCCGGCGTCGTACGACGGAACGGACGGGAGACGGCGGGCGCGGTCAGGCGGTTTCGGCGGCGGCCTTCGCCTTGGCCTGCTGGTCCGGGGTGGCGTTCTCCGGGAAGTGACAGGCGACGCGCTGGCCCGCGCGTAGCTCGACCAACGGCGGTTCCACGACCTTGCAGATGTCCTGCGCCTTCCAGCAGCGGGTGTGGAACCGGCAGGCCGGCGGCGGGTCGATCGGGCTCGGCACGTCGCCGGTGAGCCGGATCCGCTCCCGCTCCTTCTTGCGCTTGGTGTCCGGGATCGGGACGGCGGACAGCAGGGCGACGGTGTACGGGTGCATCGGGTGCTCGTACACACTGACCCGGTCGGCGATCTCGACGATCTTGCCCAGGTACATGACCGCGACCCGGTCCGAGACGTGCCGCACGACGGACAGGTCGTGCGCGATCATCACGTAGGTCAGGTCGAACTCGTCCTGCAGGTCCTCCAGCAGGTTCACCACCTGGGCCTGGATGGACACGTCGAGCGCGGAGACCGGCTCGTCGGCGACGATCAGCTTCGGCCGCAGTGCCAGGGTGCGGGCGATGCCGATGCGCTGCCGCTGGCCGCCGGAGAACTCGTGCGGGTAGCGGTTGTAGTGCTCCGGGCTCAGGCCGACCAGCTCGAGCAGGCCCTGGACAGCCTTCTTGACACCGCCCTCGGTCTGGACCTTCTGCAGCCTGTACGGCGCGCCGACGATCTTGCCGACCGTGTGCCGCGGGTTCAGCGACGAGTACGGGTCCTGGAAGATCATCTGCACGTCACGCCGCAACGGCCGCATCTTGCCGTCGGAGAGGTGCGTGATGTCGTGGCCCTCGAACACGATCTTGCCGGCGGTCGGCTCCTCCAGCCGGGTCAGCATCCGGCCGGTGGTGGTCTTGCCGCAGCCGGACTCGCCGACCAGCGACAGCGTCTCGCCCTTGCGGACGGTGAAGTCCAGCCCGTCGACGGCCTGGACGGCGCCGACCTGGCGCTGCAGGAGGCCGCGCCGGATCGGGAAGTGCTTCACCAGGCCCGTGACGGTGAGCAGGTCCTCGCCCTCGCGGACCTCCTCGGTGTCCGGGGCGGAGTAGGTGTCGGTCACAGGGGCCCTCACAGCTTCGGCTTGATCTCGTCGGTCCAGATCTGCTCGCGCTCGGCGGTGGACAGGTGGCAGGCCACCTTGTGTCCGTCACCGATGTCGAGCAGTTCCGGGCGTTCGGTGGTCGATGCGCCCCCGGTCAGTCCGGCGTACGCGCAGCGCGGGTTGAACGCACACCCGGCCGGCACGTTGATCAGGCTCGGCGGCGTGCCCTTGATCGGGATCAGCCGCTCGGACCGCTCCCGGTCGATCCGCGGCATCGAGCCCAGCAGACCCCAGGTGTACGGGTGCTGCGGTTGGGCGAAGATGTCCTCCGCGGTGCCGTACTCGGCCGCGCGGCCGGCGTACATCACCAGGATGTCGTCGGCCAGCTCGGCGACCACGCCGAGGTCGTGGGTGATGAGGATGACCGCCGAGTTGAACTCGTTCTGCAGGTCCCGGATCAGGTCCAGGATCTGCGCCTGCACGGTGACGTCCAGCGCGGTCGTCGGCTCGTCGGCGATCAGCAGGTCCGGGTCGCAGGACAGCGCCATCGCGATCATCGCGCGCTGCCGCATGCCGCCGGAGAACTGGTGCGGGTAGGCGTCCACCCGCTTGTCCGGCTGCGGGATGCCGACCCGGTCCAGCATCTCGATCGCGTGCTTGCGGGCCACCTGCTTGGT
>WNGB01006300.1_pt1 | contig 17480 bp, 15 predicted proteins | sample 5400681 | NCBI WGS metagenome assembly WNGB01 (sample SAMN13153367, study PRJNA577476) | soil metagenome | isolation source: 115 cm soil or saprolite under grassland replicate 2 | place: USA:California | collected 2016-06-15 | reverse complement strand
GCTGGCGTGGGTTCGGTTTGGTGTCGACAACGTAGACGCGCGACGAGCGCAGGCCGGGAATCAGCAGATAGCGGCGCTCGAGGTGTGGGTGCGGCATGGTCGGGCAGAGCGCGGCGCTGCAGGCGTTCCAGCCGAAGTGGTGCAGCTCATCGCCGGCGTAGGGCAGATCCAGGCGGCCGACGACCTGGCCGTAGGCGGCCGAGTGCGGGTCGAGGTCCAGCACCGCCAGGGCGTCGGGGCGACGTCGCTCGGGGTCGATCACGGCGACGTAGGCCAGCGTCTCGCGTGGTGCCGTCATCGCCAGCTTCGGTGAGGGGTAGAAGGTCGGATCGGGTGTCCAGGTAGCCATGCTATTCCTCCTTGGTATCACTGCTCGTTGTTTGTCCTGACGCGATGCGCGAGCGCCAGGATGTTCTCGTAAGCTCAGGACCAGTCTAGCGTGGGACCGTCCCCGCGCCGTCGCCGCGTGCGTCCCCTGCCGCGTCGCTTCAGGTGTCTTTGGCCTAGCCGTGATATCCTTGTCGCCGATCACATTAATTGTCAACGTGTAGTCATGTACTTGCAAGGTATGCACAGCGACGTCCCACTTGCCCTCGTCGAGCAAATCTTCGGGCACTCCTTTGACCGGATTGAGGCCCAACACGCGGGGATGTTCCGCTTTGCGCCCGACCTCGCCGACGAGGTGCAAACGTTCCTCAGCGAAGTAAACAGATAAACCAAAGAGATTGTGAAGAAGCGATTTGGAGAATGTGTTGGTCAGAATTGGGGGCGGGGCGAAGCTGGGGCTTATCAAAACAATGGTCTGCCGTGCTTTCACAGATCATGCAGCGTTGCCAGGAAATTCATTGTACAGACGCGATATATCGCGTCCGTACAACGATAATCGGCGGAATGCAGCGCAATCTACTGAGCCGTCGATTTCAATCATCGGCCTCGATTAAAGGCCCGAATCCATGTCGTAATCACTTCAGTAGCTATCCACCAGCGAGCGAGTCGTCAAGCGCTCGGCCATCTGCGCCGCGGTCAGATTCGCCGCGAGTACGCGCACGCGATGCGGCACGTTGGGGTAGAGGTCGAAGAAGTTGTCGGATGCGCGATAGTCCGCGCCTGCGAGATCGAACTCGACATAGTGCTGGAACACCGGCGAGGAGAATTCGATCACGATCGTGCCATCGTGCTGCGCGAGCACGCTGCTCTGCACCGGCGCACGCCGGAGGTTCAAAAAGCGCGGCGCGGTGAAGAACACCGTCTGCTGCGACTCAGTGTGATCGCCGATTTCGAGCCACAGCCGCAGGTATAGTTGTCGACGGCCATGCCGCGCGATCACATCGGCGAAATCGAGCGTAGTCAGCTTCTGCGCTGCGCCATAGCGCAGCGCAACTTCCAGCTGGCTCTGCTCAAGAATCTCGTCGTCCAGGTTGTAGAGTGCCCACTTCACTATCCCGTCTTGCGGATCGACGCCGTCGTAGACCGTGTAGATATTGACATCGTGAATGGTGTTGGTGATGTAATTGCCCTTGCCGGCGTGCTCATCGCCTGGCACATGTGCCGAGACCAGCGCTGGCGCGAAGAATCGCCGGGCGGCATAGTGCAGCGCCTTCCAGCGCCCGCCAAACTCCAGGCTGCTCCACGAGAACACCGGCCAGCAATCGTTGATCTGCCAGTACAGCGCGCCCATAGTGCGCGGCATCGAGCGGCGGAAGTGCTCGATCCCAACCTTCATGCAGTAGGCCTGATTGAGCTGCGACAAGTAGGCCAGCGCGGCGTAATCTTTAGGGTAGCGGTAGAGTCGGGCCACATAATCGAAAATGATCTGGTTGCCGGCCGCATTTTTCTGGTGGTTCTCCATCGCCGGGCCAAACACATTCATCTCCTCCGGCGGGCAGAACGTCGCCGCTACTACAGGCGAGCTGTAGGATTGCATGCCAAACTCCGAGCAGAAGCGAAACTTCATCTCTTCGTAGCGCTTCACTGGGTAGCGTGCGTGCCAGACATCCCAGAAGTGGCAGTCGCCGGCGCGCTCGTTGTTGTAGCCTTGCTCGTAGCCTTCCGGGTTGTGCGGCGAAGATGGCCAGTAGGGTGTGGCCGAATCGTGCGCCGCGACCGCAGCCGGCAGGATGTCGTAAAAGATTTTCTCATACGCGGCTTTGCGCTCGGGCGTGGCGGTGATCTCCGATGGCATCTGCTCGATCTCGTTGTTGCCGCACCACAGCGCCATACAGGCATGGTTGGCCAGGCGTGGAACTTGATACGCCGCCTCCAGCTGTACCAGCGCGAGGAACTGCTCGTCGCCTGGATACAGCGAGCATGCGAACATAAAGTCCTGCCAAATCATCAGCCCCAGCTGATCGCACAAGTCATAGAAATTGTCCATCTCGTAGATGCCGCCGCCCCATATGCGCAGCATGTTCATGTTTGCTTCCGCCGCCGAGCTGAGCAGATTCTGGTAATCGGCGCGGGTGACCGATGCCACGAAGCTATGCGCCGGAATCCAGTTCGCACCTTTGGCAAACACCGGCACGCCATTCACCACAAACTGAAAGCTTTCGCCCCACTCGTCGTCGTGGCGGTCGAGCACGATCGTGCGCAGGCCGATGCGCTGACGCTGCTGATCAAGCACTTCGTCGGCATGTAGCAGCTCGACTTCTAGCTCATACAGCGGCTGTGCGCCCAGGCCGTTCGGCCACCACAGCTGTGGCCGCTCGACCGCCAGCTCGATCGCTCCGCTGCCCTCGGCCTGCGCGACAGCCTGGCCCCCCAGCGCGAGCCGACAGCGCACGCGGGTGTTGGCATCTGGCTGCGTCAGCTGAGGCTGCACTGTAAGCAGCACACGGCCATGGCCATGCTGTTGCTGCACACGCACATGTGTGATGCGGCTGGTGTCCCAGGCCTGTAGCTCTATATTTTTGTAGATTCCGCAGGTCGCAAAGCGCGGCCCCCAGTCCCAGCCAAAGGAACACGGCTCCTTGCGAATATTGGAAGAGCCGCCGACCGGATCGTTCCATTCCGCAAAGCTATTCAGCTTCTGGCGCGCTTGAATGTAATCGATAGGGTTCGCGAAAAGAATGCTCAGCTGATTGCGGCCCGGCCGCAGCCACTCGCGCACGGGAAAGCGATAGCCGACAAACATGTTTTCAGTGCGCGCGATCTCCTGGCCGTTGAGGATGATCGTCGCCAGCGTGTCCAGTCCGTCGGCCACCAGATCCACATGTGCGCGCGCGAGCAGCTCATCGGGCACATCAAACGTGGTGGAATACTCCCAGTCGGTCGTTTCGATCCATTGGAGATCGAGCTCATTCGAACCCCAGAACGGATCGGGGATCAGTTCGTTGTGAAGCAAATCGGTGTGAACGCAGCCGGGCACTTGAGCGGCATAGAACTGCTCGGCACCCTGCTGGCGAACCTGCCAGGCGCCATTGAGCGATAAGGTTTGCAGGGTCATGTTTGGCTCCTTAGTGATGCAGTCGACTGTGGCGTGTCGTCGAACCAGCCTGGATATTCGCAGGGCGTGCCGGGCCGCTCATCAGTATATACGACAGGTGTTGTTCGATCAACATCCGCCATGCGCAAGCGCCGCTTGCTCTGGGAAGCCTTGGCTATTATACTTGGAGATATTTTTTCATCTTTAACGCTGTTAAGGAACCCGATGACGGTCGAGTCCAATCACACCCTACTGGTGATCGGCCATCACCACCCCGACACCGACGCGGTCTGCTCGGCGCTGGCCTACGCTAGCTTCTACCGCTGGCAGACCGGGCAGGACGCTGTTGCGTGCTACCTGGACGATCTGGCGCCCGAGACCACCTGGCTGCTGCGCTACCTGGGCTTGGAGGCGCCGCGCGCGATTGATGATGTCTACCTGCGCGTGGCTGATGTGATGGAGACGCATGTGCCGGTGCTGCGCCCCGATCAGACTCTGCGTGAGGCCGGGCAGCTGATGCAGATGCACCAGGTGCGCGCCCTGCCGGTGGTGGATGACGCCAACCGTTTGCTGGGCCTGGTGCAGCGCGATACCCTGGCCGCGCGCTACCTCGATCTGCTCCAGCTGCCCGAGGAGATCGATCTGCCGGTCGGCTTGATTCAGCGCACGCTTGATGCCGAGCTGCTGGCTGGGAGCGCCGCGGCGGTGCTCAATAACCGGGTCTGGATCGCCACCATGACGGCTGCAACCGCGCGCGCCACGATCGGTTCCGGCGATGTTGTGATCGTCGGCGACCAGCTGGAGGTGCAGCAGGCCGCGCTCGAAGCCGGGGTCGGCTGCTTGATTGTCACCGACAATGCGCCGTTGGACGATATTGTGATCACGGCGGCGACGCGCGGTAACGCGATACTCTTGCACACGCGCCATTCACCCTTCGCAGCCGCGCGGCTGCTCCAGCAGAGTGTCCCGGTCGATCGTGTGATGTCGCGCGTGCTGTCGGCTGTCACGGTGCATCGTGGCACGCTGCTGCGCGATGCCAAGGCCCAGCTGCGCCGCGGCAACCTGACCGGGCTAGCGGTGATCGACGATGATGGCGTGTTGCACGGCATGTTGCTGCGCCGGCATCTGGCCGAACAGACCAACCGCCAGATCATTTTGACCGATCACAATCATCCCGATCAGGCCGCGCCCGGCGTCGCTGAGAGCCAGATTATCGCGATCGTCGATCACCATAATCTCGGCGGCCTGCAAACGCTTCAGCCGCTGTCCATCCACTGCGAGCCGGTTGGCTCGACCTGCACGCTGATTGCCGAGCTCTACCGACAGACCGGCGCGCCGCTCACCGCGGCGCTGGCTGGCGCCATGCTGGGCGCGGTGCTCTCCGACACGGTGCAGTTTCGCTCGCCCACCACCACCGTGCGCGACCGCGCGATCGCGGCGTGGCTGGCGGAGCGCAGCGGCCAGCCGATCGAGGCGCTGGCGCACGGCCTGTTTCGCGCGCGGCTGCCCGACCCGATCCCGCCGGCGAGCTGGTGGGTCAACCGCGATATCAAGGTGTTTGCCTTTGGCGAAACACGCTTCAGCATCAGCCAGGTCGAGCTGACCGATGTGGCCGAGGTGATGCCGCCGCCGGATGAGCTACGCCGCGCGCTGATGAATCTGGTGGCCGAGCACGGCCTGACCAGCGCCTTCCTGCTGCTGACCGACATCTTGGAGCAGAGCAGCACACTGCTGGCCGCCAACCCAACCGGCGAGGTGATCGCCGCGCGCGCCTTCGGCGGCAGCTTCGCCGATGGGCAGCTGGTGCTGCCGGGTGTGATGTCGCGCAAGAAGCAGGTCGTCCCGCCCCTCGCGGCCGCATTGACGTAGCGTTAAAATCGGCGATCAATTAGCGCGTTTATGTCTTCAGAGAGGCCGCCATGTTCGATGCCAATAGCGCACAGAACCAAGCCGAGCGAATGCTAAAAACACTCGCGGTGGTGATCCCCACCTACAATGAAGCGGACAACTTGCCCACGCTGGTTGCCGCGTTGCGCGCCCTGCCGCTCCCAGGGCTGCAGATCGTGGTTGTCGACGATGACAGCCCGGATGGCACGGGCCAGATTGCCGATCAGCTGGCCGAACAGGCGCTCGGATGCGTGCATGTCTTTCATCGTCCGCGCAAATCCGGCTTTGGTCGCGCGTACTTATATGGCTTTGCGGCGGCGTTAGAATTGGGGACACAGGCTGTGGCACAGATGGATGCCGATTTATCGCACCCGCCCGCGAAGCTCGTCGACCTGCTCGCGGCCGTCGATCACTATGATCTGGCGATTGGATCGCGCTATGTCGCCGGCGGAAGTGTGGATGCACGCTGGCCGCGCTGGCGCAAGGGCTTATCGGCGTTTGGCAATGCCTATGCGCGCACCGTGCTGGGCCTGGTGTTGCGCGATGTGACTAGCGGCTTTCGGGTCTACCGCTGTGAGACGCTGAAAGCGATGCCGCTCGATCGCATCCGCTCGGGGGGCTATGTCTTTCAGATCGAGCTGCTCTACCTGGCGCAGCTCTGCGGGTTCTCGGCTACCGAAATCCCGATCCACTTTGTCGAGCGCGCGTGGGGAGCCTCGAAGATGTCGCTCCAGATCCAGGCCGAGGCCGCGTTGCGGGTGTGGCAGCTGCGGCTAGCGTATCGCGATCTGGTGTGGCGGCGCAGGACCAAGCTGGTTTGAGATGCGTGTGACCAACAAAAAGGACGGCACCGGGTATCCTCTGGATGAAGATGCCCGGCGCCGCCCGCGCGCCGCAATCGAACGAACGCGTGCTCCTAGAAGCCCATGCCGCCCATGCCGCCCATGCCGCCCATGCCGCCACCTGGCATCCCGCCGCCACCACCGCCCGCATTCTCCTCGGGCAGGTCGGTGATCAGCGCCTCGGTCGTCAGCAGCAGCCCGGCGATCGAGACCGCGTTCTGCACCGCACTGCGCGTGACCTTGACTGGGTCGACCACGCCCTGCGCCAGCATGCTGCCGAACTCGCCGGTCAGCACATTGTAGCCGTAGCTGGTGTCGCCCTTGTCCTTCTGGTGCCGGCGCACGGTGTCGATGATCACCGCGCCCTCCTCGCCGGCGTTGCGGGCCAGGATGCGCATGGGCTCCTCGAGCGCGCGGCGCAGGATCTGCACCCCGAACTTCTCGTCGTCGTTGTTGGTTTGGACACGGTCAAGCGCCGGGATGGCATTGATCAGCGCCACGCCGCCGCCTGGCACGATGCCCTCCTCCACCGCCGCCCGCGCGGTCGAGAGCGCATCCTCGACCCGGTGCTTCTTCTCCTTCAGCTCCGGCTCGGTCGCGCCGCCGACCTTGAGCACCGCCACGCCGCCGACCAGCTTGGCCAGCCGCTCTTGCAGCTTCTCGCGGTCGAAGTCGCTGGTGGTGGTCTCGATCTGCGCGCGGATCTGCTGCACGCGGGCCTGGATGGCCTGCGCGTCGCCGCGCCCTTCGACGAAGGTAGTATTGTCCTTGTCGGACACGACCTTGCGCGCGCGGCCCAGATCCTCGATCGTCGCGCTGTCCAGCTTGCGGCCGATCTCTTCGGAGATCACCGTCCCGCCGGTCAGGATCGCGATATCCTGCAGCATGGCCTTGCGGCGGTCGCCAAAGCCGGGCGCCTTGAGCGCCAACGCATTGATCGTGCCGCGCATTTTGTTCACCACTAGAGTCGCCAGCGCCTCGCCGTCGATGTCCTCGGCGATGATCACGAAGTTTTTGGTCACCTGGAGGGCTTTTTCCAACACCGGCAGAATCTCGCTCAGGCCGGCGATCTTCTTGTCGGTGATCAGAATGTAGGGATCGTCCAGCTCGGCTTCCATGCGCTCGGCGTTGGTCACAAAGTAGGCCGAGATGTAGCCGCGGTCGATCTGCATGCCCTCGGTGTACTCCTTCTCGAAGGTGGTACCCTTGCTCTCCTCGACCGTGATCACGCCGTCCTTGCCGACCTTCTCCATCACCTCGGCGATCAAATCGCCGATCTCGCTATCGGCCGCCGAGATCGCGGCGACATGCGCGATGTCGGCGCGGTCGCGCACCGGCTTGGCCAGGCTCTTCAGCTCGGCCACCAGCGCCTCGGCGCCCTTGTCCAGGCCACGCTTGAGCAACATCGGGTTCGCGCCGGCCGCGACCATCTTGAGGCCCTCAGTGACGATCGCCTGGGCCAGCACGGTGGCGGTGGTGGTGCCGTCGCCGGCGACGTCGTTGGTCTTGGTGGCCACTTCGACCAGCAGGCGGGCGCCCATATTCTCAAACGGGTCCTTGAGCTCGATCTCTTTGGCGACGGTGACGCCATCGTGGGTGACGGTCGGGGCGCCGAACTTCTTATCGATCGCCACATTGCGGCCGCGCGGGCCGAGGGTGGTCTTGACCGCATCGGCGACGAGGTCGACGCCGCGCTTGAGCGCGCGCCGGGCCTCCTCGTTGAACAGGATTTGCTTTGCCATAAAGGTAACAACGCTCCTCAATACTACCGGTAGTAACTTGAACAAAGAACAAATGCACTGGGTGGCGCTCGTTGTTCTTTGCGCTTTGTTCTTTGTTCTTAGTCCTGAATGACGCCCAGAATGTCTTTTTCGGACAAAATGAGATACTCTATGTCGTCGACTTTGTACTCGGTGCCGCCGTACTTGGCGAACAGCACCTTGTCGCCGGCCTTGACATGCATGGGCACGCGCCGGCCATTGTCATCCAGGCGGCCCTCGCCCACCGCCAGGACGGTGCCTTCCATCGGGCGCTCTTTGCTGGCCGTGTCGGGCAGGAAGATACCGCTCTTGGTGGTCGCCTCGCGGTCTGCCGGCCTGACCACTACCCGATCGGACAGTGGCCGAATGCGAAAGTCGGTTGCCATATTACGGATGCCTTTCTCTATATCTGCCATGCGCCGGCACATCGCCGGCCTGGTCGCTGATATCAATGCTCAACATGACCGCTGGGAGGTTAGGAGGGATGCAGTCCTTCCTCAATAACACTTTTTGTGCCGCGCTGTGAGCGCAGAGCGCTCACAGCGCGGCACAAAAAGTGTTATTGGGGGCGGCGGGCCGCCCCCCAAACCCCCACCAATGGGATGTTTAGGCACCTTGGAGCCGTGTTATCTCGCCCGCACACCAGGTTTTCGCCTGATCGCGATCGCCGAAGACGCGCTTGCCCCACAGCTGCCGAGCAACCCCAAACTTGAAATATTCGACATATGCGGTATAGCCACCGGCCGACCCGCGATTCTGCTCGGCGATCACCACGCCGCGAATATACTCCGACCACGTGGTGACGATATGCACCTCGTAGCATTCAATCAAGCCTGCGCTTGGCTGCCAGATCAGTCCGGAATGTGGCTGAGTACTCACGATGCAGCTGCTCGCAGGCGCTTCTCGGTAGAGAATGTGCCATTGTTCATGTGGGATGCCCTTCGCTTTCCGTCGCGCTAGGCCGGCGTCAGTTGGTGCTGCAAGAAGAACCAGAGCCGGCCTGGGCGCGGGTCGTCTTCCAGCGTGAGGTTGTAGCCGATCGTTTTATCCACATAGGAAGGAATGATCTCCTTCACAATGCCGACATAGGTAGGCAGGGCGGGCATGGTCGTCACGTCTTTATCAACGCGCACGCGCGCGCCGATCTGATAACGTGGAGCAGTCTCATGTGATGCCATAGTAGAATATTTCTTATGTGTGCGAAGCTGGTTCGGCCGGAAAGCAGTGTAGGCTGGTATGCCTGATGCACTCGTAGCGCGCGGTTCCGGTATCGCGAACCGCTTGATTGCGATCAGGCGCTGGGCGATGTGATCGAGCGTGGCACTGGTAGAACGACGAACGTACGGCAAGGTTCGACCACGGTTACTTGAGCGTCTATTGTAGCACGGATCCGGTTTTTGTGCTTGCGCTTACGAATGCGTTACTCGCCGGCGATTGAGCGCGCCTGGTACGCTATTGTTGCCTTCATCACCGTCGCGTCTGAATCACTTCGCGCTCGGTAATGACCCAGTCAAGTGCTATGTCGTGCGCCTCAGCCGGCAGCGCGTCGGTTTCCTGATCGGCGAATCCGACACCGATGGTCGTGACCGGGCTGGCGGCGAGCAGGCGATCGTAGTAGCCCTTGCCATAACCCAGCCGGTAGCCGCGCCGGTCGAAGGCTAGCAGCGGCACGATCGCTAGATCCCAATCGCCGGGCGCGGCCAGGCGCAGATCGCGCGGGTTGAGGGTGCCAAACGCGCCAGGGGTCAGCGCGGCGGCGGCGAGCGATTCGATCCATGTGTGTGCCAGCTCGGCGGCCTTGGGGACGAAAATCGGGACGGCCACCTGCTTGCCGCGCGCCAGCGCATCGGCGATCAGCGGCCGAGTATCGACCTCGGAGCGCATCGGCAGATAGCAGTGGATGGCGCGCGCGGCGGCATAGCTCGGGGAGGCCACCACCAACCCACAGATCGCCGAGCTGCGCCGCTCCCGATCGTCCAGCGCATCGCGAAGGAGCACTGCCGCGGCTCGAAGCGCTGCTTTATCCATTCATTTTTACTTCTTGCAGGTTATTTTTGGCCTTGCAGGGCCAAAAATAACCTGCATAGGGCATACCTTGCCACAGATTTTTCATCCTTGTGTATGTCAATTTTCGCCCCGCAGGGCGAAAATTGACATACAGAAATGTAAAGTATCATTGAAATATAGACCTCAATCGCGAAATACCACCGGCGCCTGAACGGTGTCGGTGCCCTCGGACACCTGCATCGCCGTGCTCGATACCGTCAGGTGTGAGCCGGCGACAGTCACAGTAGGTGCAGCCGAACCGTCGCGCAGCATAAAGCTCCGCAGCCGTGTCGCGCCCTGGCGCATCCAGCCAAGGTTTCCGTCTGTATTCACATAGGCGATATCGATTCGTGCTGTCGGCGCCACGCGCTGCGCCACTACCGGCCAGGGCAATTCCAGGCAACTGTCGAGGATGCGCGCCCATTCGTCGCTGGTGTGTTGCCTGCCAACCTGAAGGCTGCGCCCGCCCCAGGCCTGGTTGCCGCGATCGTATCCCGCGTATTTGACCACCCAGTCGCGCTGTTCGCGGCGCAGCTGTGCTACGGTCGCGGGTTCGACCGATAGTGTCTCGGGGATACAGCTATCGAGCGTGGCCAGCGCAGCCGGCGCGTACGCGGCGATCTGCCGGCGCAGATACGGCAGCTGTAGCGTGGCCATGATTACCTTGCTATCCAGAATGAACATCGTCGGGTTCACCATAGTTGCGCCGGCCGCCTGCCAATCGAGCATGCGCTGGAGCTTGTCGGCGGCGAAGCAGTCGAAGTAGCCAAAGCGAAAGACCAGCGCATCGCCGACCGTCTGCGGCCAATCGGGCGCGTCGGGCCAAAGAAAGCGCTCGAAGCCGTGCGCGTGTATCCGCCCGACGATATCAGCATCCCAAGTAGCTGGCTGCTCGGCGATGCCGAACATCGGCGTGCGCCAGCGCGACCCGCTGCGAATCTGCGCGGCCATGGCTGCGATCGGCTGGTCGTAGAGCACGCGCCCGCGCGCCCCCACCTCGGCCAGAGCGCGGCAGAAGGCTAATTGCTCGATCAAGAATTCGTTCCACTGGCTGGTGCCGACAAACAGCAGCTCGCGCCCGCCCAGCAGCCGCGCGAACGCCGCCACCAGATCGGTGTCGAGCTGGTAGCCGGCCTGGAGCGCATGCGCGAACCCATGCGCCGAAGGACAGATCTCAAGCTCGGTGGCGACTGGGCGATAGTAGGGCGGGCGATCGAGCGCGCAAAGCTGGAAATCGGGGCGAACGCCGAGCACGCGCCCTGGCCCCATGAGCCGTGGAATAGCGGGTGGCAGCTTGTACTCCAGCAGCTGGTTGAGACCGCATGTATCGCCCGCCGGCGTGCCATACAGCGCGGTGACAGCGTCGAACAGCACAAAGATCGCCTGCCCAATCTGGGCCAGATCCTGCGCAAGCTGGCTGGGCAGCGCGAACGGCTGCTTCGCCGGCAGCCACCAGACACCATCGATGCCCGCCAGCCCAATGCCGGTGCGGCTCATTCGTTGTTGGATGCTGTCCAATATGGTATTTTATCTTTATTGTGGGTCTTTTTTCGCCCCCAGGGCGAAAAAAGACCCACAGGGAATTGAACACAATTATTCGGTCGTCGGTCGTCATTCGCCTGCCCTGCCCTTCGGCGCGGCTCAGGGGAGCAGCGGCGTCGAAGGGTCGTTGGTCATTCGTCCGTCGTCTCCAAACCGTGTCGGCATAAACGGCGCGATCGGCTGGCGGGTTGCCCCGCTGGTCGCCAGATCGGCCACTATCTCGCCGACCACACTGGCGAACTTGTAGCCGTGGCCCGAGCAGGGCGACGCGATCACCACCTGCGGGTGCTGCGGGCTTAGCCCCAGCACGAAGTCCATATCGGGCGTGAGCGTGTACATGCAGGTGCGCGCATCGAGAAATGCGCCGCGACTCAGCGTCGGGATGCGCTCGGCCATCCAGTCGCGGATGTGCGCGATCTCGCCGGCATGCACCTGGCGGTCGATCGTCGCGGGTGTGCAGAGCGGGCCAAAATTGTGGAACGCGACCTTGACGCCGCCCGGTGAGCCGCCGAGCGCCGGGAAGCCGTAGAACGACGAGCCATCCTCGGCCTCCCAGAGATAGACCGGGCAGCGATCGGGCAAGAATGGTTCGCGGCCGCCATCGGGCTCAAACCAGTACAGCACATTGCGTTTGACAGTGAGCGGTAGGCCAAGCGCGCGTAGCAGCTCGGGCGCCCACGCGCCGGCGGCGATCACCAGCCGCGCGGCCTCGTAGCTGCCGAGCGCGGTCGTCACGCGCACGCGATCGCCCGATGCAGGGGCATCCCAGCTCAGCGCCGGCTCCTCGAAGCGCAGCAACGCGCCGTGCGCGGCGGCCCGCCGCAGATACGCCTTGATCGCCGCCTCGGGGTAGAGCACGCCGCCAGGTCGCTCATATAGCGCGATGATGTTGGGGCTCGGCGTCAGCTGCGGGAAGCGGCGCCGAATATCGGCCGCGTCGAGCAGATCGTGCTGAAGCCGATGCTCCTGCGCGCTGCGGATGCTGCCGGAGACGATCTTGCTGCCAGCCTCGCCGATCATCAGCCCGCCCGTGATTGTCAGCAGTGTCTCACCTGCCTCGCGCTCGATCTCGGCCCATAGCTCGTAGGCGCGCAGCAGCAGCGGCACATACGATGGGTTCTCGTAGTAGGCCTGGCGAATGATCCGCGATTGGCCGTGGCTCGAACCCTGATCGTGGGTTGGCGTAAAGCGCTCCAGGCCAAGCACGCGCGCCCCGCGCCGCGCCAGCTGGTACGCGGCGGCGCTGCCCATCGCGCCCAGGCCGATGATGATCGTATCGAACGACTCACTCATACACTATTCCTTCCCGAATTCCCCGCCACAGGTCACCATCCTCGAAATCGTAATACTTCGTCGATCTGAGCGTCAGTCGTGGGGCGGCGAGTCCGCCGGCCAGCACGCCGTTGTGCAGCCTGATTCTGGCGTAGTAAAGCGGTGCAAGCTCATTTGCCGCGTACGCGTGCCGCTGGCTCGTGCGCCAGTGCTCGATGCCGTCGGTGTGCTGTAGAATGACCAGGTTGCCCCAGTTGCCGTCGGCAAGCTCGAGCGAGCTGTAGCTAAGCACATAGCGCTGCTGGAGGAATTCTTGAATGAGCTCGGTGTCGATATCTTTCAGCAGCGCGGGATTGGCCTTGCCGCGCTGCTCGCCGAAGAAGCCGACCACAGTCAGATCCGCGTCGGCAGCCAGCGCCGCGCGGTCGCGGATGATCATCCGGTGCATACGTTCGCCCTCGTCGTGGCCGTACTGGACATGAACTCCGGATTGGGCTAGCTGATCGATGCCGATCTCCGACGCCGCGAGTGTCTGGCGCAGCCGCGCACGCATGTGCTCGAGTATGGCCAGATCGGCGCGGCTATGCTCGGCGGCCGTGAACGGTCGATTTGCGACGGCGTCGAGCGGCCCAAGGCGGACAAGGGTTGGTATGAAGGGAGGTGTAATCATACATACCCATTCTTACACATCGAACGGAACGTGCTCGGCCAACAGGACCTTGCGGCGAATAGTATCGTAATCGGCATCGCAGATCGCCGCAAAGTGGCTGACCATGCCGTCGGCCAGAATCGCCGCGCCCTCAGGATCTTCGTGCATCTGAAGCAGCGCGTCGCGCAGCCGCCGCTTGATCGCGTCGGGCAGATCGCGCCGGGCGACGGCCGGCGGAATCGGGTTCGGCCCGATGCGCTCGACCACATTAACCTGGTCGGCCAGCTCCGGCCGGCGCACCAGCTCGATCTCCAGCACCGTGCTATCGATCGCCGCCGCATCGATCGCCCGATCCACAAGCATCTGTAGCGAGCGGATGTGCGCGCCCGACTCGACGATCTTCCCGAAGTAGCTGCGGGTCTCGCCGCACGCCGCAAGATAGGCCCGCAGCACCAGGCAACCCGACCACGAATCGGGCTCGTTATAGGCCCAGGTGGCCCCGCGCAGATCGCTAAACGATCTGAATGGGCTGTCGCGGCGCACGACGACATCCGAGAAGTAGATCGGGCGATTGTGATAGCGAGCGCCGCGCATTACCGGCGCGGCCAGGAGCTCGAGCCAGCCGGCGCGCTGCGTATAGGGTAATCCGCAGATGAACCCGACCTGCGCCTGGGCCTGGTCGAGCATGCGCTCACGATCCTTCCATGGCCGATCCTTCACGAACTGCATGCCAAGGCCAGTGCGTCGGCTCAGGTACTTCGCGACACTTTGATAAAATGTAAGGTGGTTGTCCGACATCAGCGAGACAACGGTGAGTGTTTCCATCTTTTCAACAGTCAGCAGTCGGCTACATAAATTTGGACTTACGCAAGTATTCTTAAACCATAAACGATGCTGTGAAGCTTGGGTTGGTCAGCGCGGGCCGATCGACGCGAAACGCATCGATTGGGAAATCGGCGGCGCCGCGCAGCGCCAGCTGGCTCAGGATGCGCCCGATCAAGCTGGCGAACTTGAAGGCGTGGCCCGCGCCGATCGCCAGTGCGATCTGCGGGTGCTGTGGCAGCGTGTCGATCACAAAATCGCGGTCGGGCGTCAGCGTGTACAGGCAGGTTTTGGTGTACAGCTCCGGGCCAAGCGCGCGCGGAATATATGTTTCGAGAAACCGGCGCAGGTCGGCCGCCGCGCGGGGGTTCGGCGTGAACGTGCGTGTATCGGCGGTCACGACATCGCCGCCGACATCCTGGCCGGCCTTGGTCGCCACCTCGCCATAGATCGGGAAGCCATAGAAGCAACCGCGCGGCCCGCCGTGCCAGATCCAGATCGGGAAGCGATCCGGCGCAAACTCGCGCAGGTGCGGGGTCTGGAAATAGGTCACCTGCTCCTGTGTCACCGTCAGCGGCAGATCGATGCCGACAGCGCGCAGCACCTGATTCGACCACGCGCCCGATGTGACCACTACCCGCCGTGCGGTAAACGTCGCGCTGTCAGTCTGCACCACCATGCTATCGCCAGCCGGCCTGATGCTGCGGACGGCGGTATTTTCGAGAATAGTTGCGCCGCGCGCGCGGGCCAGGGTGACGTGCGTGGCGTTGGCCTTGCGGGCGTCGATCAGCCCGCTATCGGCCTGGTAGAGCGCGTGGACGCCGTCGGGCAGCTGAAACTGCGGCCAGCGCTGCATCAGCTCCTGGGCGCTGAGCTGCTCGTGCGGGATATCGGCGGTGCGCATGGACTCGGCATAGTGGTTGATGAACTGTGGCGCGCCATCCCCCACCAGCTCCAGGTCGACCCCGCCGGTCTTCAGGCGCAGCTGCACGCCCGACTCAGCCTCGACCTCGCCCCAGGCGGCGTAGCTATGCCGGGTGAGCGCAGTATACGCCGGCGCATGGTACGACAGCCGAATGATCCGCGAATGATCCTGCGACTCGCCGCGATCGTGACCCAACGCGAACTGCTCCAGCCCCAGCACCTCGCGGCCGGCCTCGCGCGCCAGCCAATACGCAGCCGCGCTGCCGATCCCGCCGCAGCCGACCACGATGTATTCGTATGCTGTTTTCATCCTTGCCTCCGTCAGCAACGAATCTCCTGTCTAAACGAAAGGCATGGGACACAGGCTCATCAACAGAAACAGCATCAAATTGGGGTCCAGGGGCAACGCCCTGGCCGGGGGTTGCAAGGGGGCGGGGTCGCCCCTTTGCCGCCCGCCGCGCAGGCGTACCAGCCAGCGCAGCCCTGCTCCTTTGCCGCCCGCCGCGCGGGCGCGACAATCATCGGGATCCGCCGCCACGCAGGCGCACGTGCGCTACGTCAGCTCGCGCGTGCGCCGCGCCACATACTCGCGCAGCTCCTGCTCGATGCCGGGGTCGATCGGTGGCTGCTCGTAGTTTCGGAGCAGCTCCTTCCAGACACGGTTGGCGTGCTGAGCCGCATCGAGCCGGCCGGCATCCTCCCACTGCCCAATGCTCAGCCGATCGCTGATCACCGGGCGGTAGAACTCGTTCTGGTAGCGTGCCTTGGTGTGCTCGGTGCCGAAGTGATGCCCGCCCGGCCCGATCTCCTTGATCGAATCGAACGCCAGCGTGTCGAGGCTCACCTCGACCCCGCTAAACAGGTGTTGCATCATCGCCAGCCCCTCGACATCGATGATCAGCTTCTCGAATGAGCAGACCAGCCCCGACTCGAGCCAGCCGGCGGCGTGCTGAACCCAGTTGGTATGGCTCATCACCGTCGGCCACAGGCACATCTGGGTCTCGTAGGCCGCCTGCGCGTCGGGAACCTTCGACGTGTTGAGTCCGCCGCTGCCGCGATAGGGCAGGCCGTAGCGTCGGGCCAGCTGCGCGCCGGCGAAGAACGCCCAGGCGCCCTCGGGCGTGCCGAACGCCGGGCTGCCCGAGGTCATGTCGGTGTTGGTGGTGAATCCGCCGTAGATGATCGGCACGCCGGGGTTGACCAGCTGTGCCAGCGCGATTCCGGCCAGCGCCTCGGCATTCTGCTGCGCCACTGCCGCCGCCATGGTGATCGGACTCATCGCGCCGGCAAGGATGAATGGCGTGACCACCAGCGGCTGACCGCCGCGCGCATAGGTGATGATCCCGCCGATCATACTGGTGTCCCAGCGCAGCGGGCTGTTGGCGTTGACGATCGCGGCGAACACCGGCTGCTTTTTGATCGCATCCAGCCCGCCGAACACAATCGCGGCCATATTCAGGCAGTCGGCCGAGACTGAGCGGCCGTGCGCCGCCTGGGCTACCACTTTGTCGCTAAGTGTGAAGATCGCCAGGCCGCGCTCAAGATGGCGGATCTGCACCGGCAGATCTTGCGGCTCGCTGATCTGGCTTTCGAGCACATGAATCGGGTTGCAGGCATGCACGATCTTCATCAGCTGGTGTACATCGGCGAGCGTGCCGATGCGCCGACCGTTGTCGAGGTCGGACACGAACGCGGTGCCGCTGGTACTGACGAACACGGTGTTTGCGCCGCCGATCCGCAGGTTTTTGGCCGGGTTGCGCGCGCGCAGCGTCCACTCGGCCGGCGCCTTGCCGACCGCTTCCAGCAGCAGGCCGCGATCGATCCAGACATGCTGGCTGGCACGATCGACTTTGGCCCCAGCCTTTTCCCAGATATCAAGCGCCTCGTCGTCGAGGAAGTCCAAGCCGATCTCTTCGAGGATGCGCATCGAGGTGTCGTGGATCTGCTCGAGCTGCTCGGCCGAGAGCATCTCAGTCGGCGGCATCCAGTGCTTGATCGGGCGAAATGGGATCTGCTCCAGCGACGAGCGCCGGCGCTGCTCACGGCGGGCGGCGCGGCGGTCGGAACCTTGTGTCACGGGTGTCGTTCCTTTGCTAACTGTGATCTTTCGCAGCGGTACTTCATCTTCTTTTGTGTTTCGTTTTTGCGCTCGCAGAGCGCAAAAACGAAACACAGATAAAATAGAAAGTACCATGCTGCCGTTCGTCCTGAGCTGCTCCCCTGAGCGGCGTCGAAGGGTGTCGAAGCCACGTCCTGAGCGTGCCGAAGGGGGCAGGCAAAAGGGCGTTTGCGTGCGGCACTGCGTAAGTCCTGTA
>WNGB01022987.1_pt1 | contig 17481 bp, 19 predicted proteins | sample 5400681 | NCBI WGS metagenome assembly WNGB01 (sample SAMN13153367, study PRJNA577476) | soil metagenome | isolation source: 115 cm soil or saprolite under grassland replicate 2 | place: USA:California | collected 2016-06-15 | reverse complement strand
GCCGCCGCGTCCTCGACACCCTTCGACGGGTCCGCGAACACCGCGGCCGCCGCCTGCGGGTCGGTGTCCGGGTTGGCCAGCAGCCCGTCGGCCAACGGCTCCAGCCCGGCCTCGTGCGCGATCTGCGCCTTCGTACGCCGCTTCGGCTTGTACGGCAGGTAGATGTCCTCCAGCCGTGCCTTGGTGTCCGCGGCGAGGATCTGCGCCTCGAGCCCGGGTGTCAGCTTGCCCTGCTCGCGGATCGAGTCCAGCACCGCGTCCCGGCGCTCCTCGAGCTCGCGCAGGTAGCGCAGCCGCTCCTCCAGCAGCCGCAGCTGCGCGTCGTCCAGCCCGCCGGTGACCTCCTTGCGGTACCGGGCGATGAACGGCACCGTGGATCCCTCGTCCAGCAGCCGCACCGCCGCGAGCACCTGCCCTACGGCGACCCCCAGCTCCTCCGCGATCCGCTGCTCGACCGACGTCAGCCCCACACCTCGTCCTTCCTTCGACACGGAGAGCATTCTGCCCCGACCACCGGCGCAGCGCTCCGGTGCCCCGGGCAGAAGACGGGAACCGGACTCGCGGCGCGCAGCCGAGGTCCGGCCAAGGTTTCGCCAGGTTGCGGGTAAGTTCGACCGGCCACCCTGTTTCCGACCGCCCCGATCAGGGGCCCGAAGCAGGGAGGACATCATGGCGAAGATCATCCGGTGCGAGGACGGGTACGTCGCCCGTGGCGCCACCGAGGACGAGCTGCTGGACAACGCGCTGGCTCACGTCCGGGACGCGCACCCGGACCTGGTCGGCTCCATCACCCGCGAGCAGCTGCTCGCGATGGCCGTCGAGGAGTGACGCGGCGGTGATCAGTCGACGATCTCGGCCATCGCGAGCAGCTGGTCGGTGGTGACGCGGTCGGCCAGCTGCGGATGGGCGGAACGCAGGTGCGCGAGGGCGACCGCGACCAGCTCCTCGTCGGTTTCTCCGCGGATCACGTAGCCGCACTCGCAGTTGATGAGCTTCACCGCCTGCCCTCCCTGCCTGATCGTCCCCATAATGGGCCGGGAGGCGGTAATGGAGAAGCTCCAGCCCACGCGGGTCCAGCTCTGCGGACGGTTCGTCATCGAGACCGGCTCCGGCCGCAGGGTGGAACCGTCCGGCCGCCAGGCCCGGATGCTGCTCGGTTACCTCGTGCTGCACCGCAACCGGCCCGCGAGCCGGGCCGAGATCATCGACGCGGTCTGGGGAACCGAGCCGGCCCCGGCCGCCGACTCGGCCCTGTCCGCGTTGCTGTCCAAGGTGCGCCATGCGCTCGGCTGGGAGATCGCCGGCCGCGGCGAGGTCCGCCTGCGCGTGCCGGCGGGCACGATCGTCGACGCCGAGACCGCGATCGAGAACGTGCACCTCGGCGAGGCCGCGCTGCGCCGCGGCGAACTCGGCGCGGCGTACTTCTGCGCGCTGACCGCCCGGTACATCGCGCAGCGCAGCTTCCTCGCCGGATGCGACGCGGTGTGGATCGACGACTGGCGTCGCGACCTCGCCGGGGTGCACATCCGGGCACTGGAGTGCTTCACCCAAGCCTGCCTGCTCATCGGTGGCGGGGAGCTCGTGGCCGCCCAGCGCGCCAATGGCGAGCTCGTCGAGCTGGCGCCGTACCGGGAGAGCGCGCACGCGCTGCGCATGCGGGCACTGATCTCGGGAGGCAACACCGCGGAGGCTCTGCTGGCCTACGACGGTCTGCGGCACCGGCTCCGCGACGAGCTCGGCGTCGATCCCGGCCCAGAGCTGCGGGCGCTCTACCAGGAGCTGCTCACCGCCACCGCGCCGAGCGGCGGCACCCAGACCTGAGTCCGCAGACCACCGTCGCCTGCGCAAGCTCGCGCAGGACGCGGCGGTCGAGGCGGCAGAGCCGGGGCCGGCACCGGGCAAGCGGTGCGTAGAGTCCTGCGCGTGACGGTCACCCTCTTCACGCTCGGCGGAACGATCGCGATGTCAGGGCACAACGGAGGCGGGGTGGTCGCCCGGTTGAGCGGTGCCGAGCTGACGGCGGCGGTGCCGGGGCTGGACGAGCTGGGCGAGGCTCTCGACGTACGCGACGTGCAGGCGGTGCCGAGTGCGAGCCTGAGCTTCGCGAACGTGCTCGACGTGGTCACCGCCGCGTCACGCGCGGTCGACGAGGGCGCGACCGGGGTGGTCGTGACGCAGGGGACGGACTCGCTGGAGGAGACCGCTTACCTGGCCGACCTGGTCTGGCCGCACCCGGCGCCACTGGTCTTCACCGGCGCGATGCGCAACCCGACACTGGCCGGCCCGGACGGCCCCGCGAACCTGCTCGCCGCCGCCCGGACCGCCGCCTCGCCGGCCGCCCGCGACCTCGGCGTGCTGGTCGCCTTCAACGACGAGGTCCACGCCGCGCGCTGGGTGCGCAAGACGCACAGCACGAGTACGGCGACCTTCGCGTCGCCGAACGCCGGTCCGGTCGGGCACGTCGTCGAGGGTGTCGTACGCGTCCTCACCACACCGCCGCGCCGCACCCCGCTGGCCGCGCCGGCCACCCTCGACGGGACCCGGGTCGCCCTGCACACGGTGACCCTCGACGACGACGGCGCCCAGCTCGCAGGCCTCGCCGACTCCCACCAGGGCCTGGTCGTCGCGGCCTTCGGCGTCGGCCACGTCCCGGCGTCGATGGCACCCGTGCTCGGCGAGCTCGCCGGGCGGATCCCGGTCGTGCTGAGCTCGCGCACCGGCGCCGGGTCGGTGCTGCGCGACACGTACGGCGCGGTCGGCTCCGAGCGCGACCTGCTCGCCCGCGGCCTGATCGGCTCCGGCCTGCTCGACCCGAACAAGGCCCGGGTCCTGCTCCGGCTGTTGCTCGCGAACGCGATCGGGCGCGACGAGATCGCCGACGCCTTCGTCGTACACGGCTGACAACTTGACCTAGATTCCGCTCTAGCTCATAGCGTCGGCATGACCAGCGAACCTAGGAGCGAACATGCGTTACCGCGTTCTGGGCGGCACCGGTATCGAGGTCAGCGTGCACTGCCTCGGCACCATGATGTTCGGTGCCGTGGGCAACAAGGACCACGACGACTGCGTCCGGATCATCCACGCCGCCCTCGACCAAGGCGTCAACTTCGTCGACACCGCCGACATGTACTCCGCCGGCGAGTCCGAGGAGATCGTCGGCAAGGCGCTGCGCGACCGGCGCGACGACGTCGTACTGGCGACCAAGGTGCACTTCCCGATGGGTGACGGCCCGAACCGCGGCGGCAACTCGCGCCGCTGGATCGTGCACGAGGTCGAGCAGAGCCTCAGACGCCTCCAGACCGACTGGATCGACCTCTACCAGATCCACCGGGTGGACCACAGCACCGACATCGAGGAGACGCTGGGCGCGCTGACCGACCTGGTCCGGCAGGGCAAGATCCGCGCGTTCGGCTGCTCCACGTTCCCGCCCGAGCAGCTGGTCGAGGCGCACGCGGTGGCCGAGCGGCGCGGGCTGTACCGGTTCCGCACCGAGCAACCGCCGTACTCGCTGATGGCCCGCGGCGCCGAGACCTCGCTGCTGCCGACCGCCCGCCGCTACGGGATGGGCGTGCTGACCTGGAGCCCGCTCGCCTCCGGCTTCCTCACCGGCGCGTACCGCAAGGGCAGGCCGGTCGACCTGAGCACCGGCCGCGCCGCGCTCACCCCGCACCGGTTCGACCCGTCGCTGCCGGGCAACGCCGCCAAGTACGACGCGCTGGAGCTGCTCGTCGAGGTCGCCGACGGCATCGGCTGCACCCTGCCCGAGCTCGCGATCGCCTTCCCGGTGGCGCACCCGGCGGTCACCTCGGTGATCATCGGCCCGCGCACGATGGAGCAGCTCGAGGGCCCGCTCAAGGGCGCGTCCCTGGTCCTCGACGACGCCACCCTGGACCGGATCGACGAGATCGTCCCGCCCGGCACCGACCTCTACAAGGCCGACGGCGCGTGGAACCCGGTCTCCCTCACAGACGTGGCCCAGCGCCGCCGCCCCCTCCCCGACCGCGCCGCCGCCGACTGACCACCGGGAGGTTGGTGACGCGGGCGTTCGGCTTCGGGGTCAGTTCGAGCGGCGGCGTTCGAAGGTGCGCAGGACGTCGGTGATGATCGCCTGGGTGCGGTTCGGGGGCTCGGCCTGGACACAGATCGCGTCCATCGCGGTCGCGTACGCGTCCAGGTCGTCGCGCTTGTCCAGGTACAGCGCGCTGGTCAGGTGCTCGACGTACACGACGTCGGACAGGTCGCGCTCGGGGAACCGCAGGATCGTGTAGGCGCCACCCGAGGCGGCGTGACCGCCCTTGCTGAACGGGATGATCTGCAGCGTGACGTTGCGCCGCCGGCTCATCTCGATCAGGTGCTCGAGCTGGCCGCGCATCACCTTCACGCCGCCGATCGGGCGCCGCAGCACGGCCTCGTCGAGCACCGCCCACAGCCGCACCGGGCGCGGCCGGTGCAGGATCTGCTGCCGGCCGATCCGCAGCGCGACCCGGCGCTCGACCTCGTCCTGGCTCAGAGAGTTCTGCCCGAGCCGCACCACGGCCCGGGCGTAGTCGCCTGTCTGCAGCAGGCCGGGCACGAACTGCACCTCGTAGCAGCGGATCAGCTCCGCGGCCGCCTCCAGGCCGAGGTAGGACTGGAACCAGCTCGGCAGCACGTCACCGTACCGGTGCCACCAACCGGGGCTGTTCGCGTCCTTCGCCAGCGCGAGCAGCCGGGCGCGCTCCTCCTCGTCGTCCAGCCCGTAGAGGGTGAGCAGGTCGGCGACGTCGCGCTCCTTGAAGCCGACCCGGCCGAGCTCTATCCGGCTGATCTTCGACTCCGAGGAACGGATCTCCCAGCCGGCGTCCTCCCGGCTGATCCCGGCGGCCTCGCGCATCCGGCGCAGGTGCGTGCCGAGCAGGATGCGCAGTGCGGTCGGGGTGCTCTCGTGATCCGAGGTCGTCATCCCCGCCTCCCCTAGTCCGCACCCTCTCCAGCCGTCAAGTGTAGCCGCGTGTCGCCGCCGCGCGCCGTACTACGAGAGCAGGTCGTCGAACTCGCCATCACGGGCTCCGGCGAGGAACGCGGCCATCTCGTCGTGCGTGTAGACCAGCGCCGGCCCGTTCGGGTCGCGCGAGTTGCGCAGCGCTACGCCGCCGTCCGGGAGCTTCGCGAGCTCCACGCAGTTGCCGTTCGGATTGCTGCGCCGGCTCTTCCGCCAGGCCAGATCCGGTCGCACCACGCCGAGGACTCCCTTGTCCGCAGCCGTCATTCCCCGCACCTCCAAACGCCGCGAGCATCTGCACGTGCATTCTGCACTTGCATTCGCATTGTACGCCGGTAATGATGGGTCTGTGCGGTCGTGATCGCCTGGCTACGTGCCGTGAGGAGGGTCGCCGGAGGGCGCCCCGGCACCGTCGGGCAGCGACATCAGGAGGCATCTCGTGGACCTCGTCCGCATGGCGATGTACGCCGTCATGCTCGCGTTGCTCGCGATCTGCTGGTGGTACCGGCGTCGCGCGTTCGCAGCCGAGACGCTGGCCGACAAGCTGGCCGCCGAGGCGCAGGCCCAGGCCTACGCCGCCAACCACGACCCGCTGACCGGTCTCGCCAACCGGCGCGCCTTCTACCTGCGCGGCGAGCAGCTGCTGTGCGACCCGCACGAACTGCCCGCACTGGGCGTCCTGCTCGACCTGGACGGGTTCAAGCAGGTCAACGACACGCTCGGCCACGCAGCCGGTGACGAGGTGCTGGCCGTTCTCGGCCGCCGATTGTCAGGGTTCGCCCGGGACGGGCTGGTCGGCCGGCTGGGCGGCGACGAGTTCGCCGCCCTGCTGCGCTACGAGCCGCCCGCCGGCGCGTCGTACCCGATCCTGGAGCAGATGGCGGCCGCCGTCGCGGCGCCGATCCTGGTCGCCGGCCACCAGGTGCGGGTGACCGCGTCCGTCGGCCACACCACGGTGAGTACGACGACGGCCCTGACCGAGGTGCTGCGCAACGCAGACGCGGCGATGTACCGGGCGAAGGCGAACGGCCGCAGCGTCACGCGGATCAACCCGGTCGGCGCGCTGCCGCCCGAGCAGGCGGCGCACCTGCGGGCGGTGCACGCCGCCACCATGAACTTCGGCACAGACTCCGCCGGCAGTGGCGAGGCTGTGCCGAGGCGAGCCGAGCGCCGGCGGCCTCACCCGCCGGCGCGTTCCTCGAGCCGGGCCGACGGTCCCCCGGCGGCCGCCGCGCGTCGCGCGTCAGCAGCCGCCGTGGTCCCGGGCGGCCCGGCTCCACTTCCGGCTTCTCCGGCCGGCCCGGCGTCGAGGCCCCGGGCCGACCGTCGTACGACGGTCCCCGCCGATCAGGGCTTGCGGGCCACGCCCGCCCAGTAGTAGGCGGCGTTCGGGTTCTCCGGCATCTCGCCGTCCTCCGGCCGCCACGCCATCACCGGCGTCACGCCGGGGTCGACCAGCTCCCAGTCGGCGAAGAACTTCGCGACGTCGTCGCGGACCCGTGGCACCACCGTCATCTGGCCCTGCGCGTCCATCAGCGTCTTCGCCTTGCCCCACGGGTCGTCCTCGTCGGCCAGCAGCATCAGGACGGCGATCAGCATCAGGCCGACCGGGCGGCTCAGGTCCAGCGTGTTCAGCAGCGCCCCGTCGGCCAGGATCTTGTCCGGTTCCATGAGGTCGGCGTGGATGTACTCGGTGCGGCCGCGCTCATCGCTGACCATCAGCGCCCGGGCGTGCACGAGCACGATCGGGTCGTTGTCGACGTACACCACGCGAGCCTCGGGGTTCAGCTCCTGCGCGGTCTCGTGCAGGTTCGGCTTGGTCGGGATACCGGTGCCGATGTCGAGGAACTGGTCGATGCCCTGGTTCACCAGGTAGCGCGTCGACCGGTGCATGAAAGCGCGGTTCTCCTGCGCCATCGTGCGGATCGTCGGGATCGCCTGCACGAACATCTCGCCGAGCTGCCGGTCCGAGGCGAAGTTGTCCTTGCCGCCGAGCCACCAGTCGTACATCCGTGCGGAGTGCGGGATGGTCGTGTCGATACCGGGCGGCGCCCACTCCTGTTCGACCTGCTCGCCGCTGCTCTCAGTGGACACGGTTCGGCTCCTCCCGGGGAGTGAGGGGGCGGTCATCCGCCTGGGACTCCCGGGAACGATACCCGCCTGACTGGCTCCACTTCTACAATCTCCACCGCGCCCACCCCGCTATCGGAGAAAAGCCGCCAGTCACCCGGCTGAACAACCTCCCTGGACCTCACATCCAGCAGGTCAGGGAGGACCGGCCCTGGCCCGCGGACGATCGTTGGGCACCCCTGTCGTCACGCTGGATGGAGAAGGGAGACGCGATGGTCGACGGTGTTGCGGGAAAGTTGGTGCGCGACGGCGTACCTGACAGAGTCCGAGCCGCTGGTGGCCACCGGAAGTTCGTGGTCCTCTCGGCGGACTCGGACTTCCGACGGGCCCTCGTCGAGAAGCTTCACGAGGAGGCCGACGAGGTTCGGCGCGCATCCCCGGACACGGTTGTCGAGGAACTCGGTGACGTGCTCGAGGTGGTCAGGTCGCTCGCCGCCCTGGGCGGGCACGCCTGGGACGCGGTCGAGCGGGCGGCAGCCCTGAAGCGTCGGGAGCGAGGGGCGTTCGAACGGCGGCTCTGGATGGCTGACGACTGAGAGCGCGCGGGACAGCGTCAGGGAACCCGCAGCTTCGTGCCTCGTCCTGGTCGCCCCAGTCGGTCGACAGTCCAACAACGCGGAGTGGCGATGTCCGGACAAGTCGGTTTGTACTACTTTTCAGTAGCTCCTACCGTCTCCGGACAGCCCCGACAAGGGGCGCGCCGGACAACGAAGTCCTGGCCGGGAACGGGGGGTCTCAGTCGCGTGATGGGTTCGAACGCGGGCGTGGTTCCGCCAGCTGGAGGCCTCGGGCCCCGCGATCCGCGACACGAAGACGATCGTCCGCTGGTGTACCTCGACAATGCGAGCACCGCCCACCCGAAGCCATCCGCCGTCGTGCGCGATATGGCCCGGTACATGAACGAGATCGGCGCGAGCCCCGGACGAGGCGGTCACCTCCGCTGCCTGAGACCGCTCGACGTCGACACGGTCGTCGCGTCCGTGCAGAGAACGAGGCGTCTTGTGGTGGTCGACGAGGCGCCGAGCATGTTGTCATTCGGATGGTGGCTGTGTTCCACCACCGTCGACAGGGCCCCTGGTCTGCTGAGCCCCCCGAGATGCGTGACGGCGGCCGACGCGCACGTCGCTTATGCGCCGCGGGGCGTCGCCCGGGGGGTCATCCCGCAGCCTGAGGACGTGGTCGAGGCGGTCCTGCGTGTCATGGTCCATACCGGCCCGGCCGCGCGGACACAGAGCGCAGAAGGGACGAGGCTGTGAAACTCCGTGCCACATTCATGCAGAGACGGCTGTATGACGTCACCGAACGTCATCCGGACCAGGCGATGCGACACGTCACGGCCGCGTTCGAGTTCTCTGGTCGCTTGGACATCGACCGCCTCCGGGCAGCCGCGCTCCAACTCATGGTCAGACACGATGCGCTGCGGATGAGGTTCCTGCTCGATGAGCACGACGTACTCGTGGCCCACGTCGTGGAGATGGACTCCCGTGATGTGGACACAGTGATGACGGTCGTCGAGTCCACAGAGGGTCTCGACGACGCCATCCGTCTGGTGATGCGTCACTTCGACCGAGCCGACGACGCGCCCTGGCGACTGGTGGTGAACCGGGGCTCCGACAAGGACACCATGATTCTGGTGTTCGACCACTTGGTCTGCGATGCGCGGTCCATGCGTGTTGTGCTGGACGATCTTGCGGCGCTGTACAACGGTGCGAGTCTGCCGGCTGAGGCTCCACTGTTCGCCGAATGGCTGGTGGACGAGGTGGAGCAAGGCTCGCGGGTGGACCGCGAGGTGGCCTATTGGAAGGCTCGCTATGCCGAGGTGCCACGGGCGTACAGCATCAAGCTGCCGTTCGCGACAGGTTGGCGGTCGCGTGACCTCGGTACTCCGGCTTTCGAGGAACTGTGGCTGGATGCGGGCGAAGTCGCCCGAATGAAGCACAAGGCGTCCCTGTTCCGGCTGTCTCCGTTCGGCCTCGCACTGACATCCCTGAACCTGGTTCTTGCGCCGCACTGTGACGACCGTGCTGTCGCGCTGACTGGTGTCCTGCCCAATCGACGTGATGGCATCTACGACGGAGCTGTGGGCTCCTTCGCTCATACCACCGCGTACGTGACCGCGATCCCAGCCCCCGACGGTGGCTTCGAGTCGTTCGCGGCGGCCACACGCTCGGCGGTCATCAACACCCTGCGTCACTCGCGGCTGGCTCTGTTCGACCTCATCGGCCGGCTCGGCGTCGGTGACTCGCTGGCCTCTGTCCACGGCTACGGCGTCTACTTCGACTACCTGTACGAAGCCCTTGACACGAGCCGATTCGAGTTGGGTGGGCTGCGTGGGACGGAGGTTCGACTCGACTCCGGCGTCAACCGATCGTTGAGCATCTGGGTGGTCGAGCGCGACGGCGGTGCGTTGCTCAAAGCCAACTTCGAGGCCGAGCGATTCTCCCGGACCGGTGTTCGGCAGTTCCTCCGAGAGTTCGCCGACGCCATGACCGACACGGCGGGCGAAGCGGACCTCGTACTCTCTGGGCCGCGTGACCGATCCGCGGCTGAGTCGGCAGCAGCCCGCATTGACCTCATGGAGTTGCCGGACGGCAACCGTGGATAGCGGCGAGGGGTCGGTCTGGGACCGCATCGGCCGCTGGGCGCGGACCCGTCCCGACTCCGTCGCGGTCGAGGGTCACGACGGGTCACTCACATTCGGTGAACTGTGGACCCGATCGCAGAATCTGGCGAGGACCCTGTCAGGACAGGGGATCAAGGCAGGCGACCCCGTCGCCCTGCTTTGTCTGAGGGGACCCGACTTCGTGGTCGCCGCGCTGGCCTGCTGGCTCGCCGGTGGGGCATACGTACCACTGGATCCCCTCGTGCCGGCGCGAAGACGAGAAATGGTGCTGTCCGCATCCGGAGCACAAGTGGTCATCGCCTCGGACGCGTACCTGGAGTGCATGACCGGCTCGGACGTCGTGGTCGTTTCGGTCGCCGCGGGTCGATCGGGCGAAGAGTTGCGACCGCAGGCTCCTGCGGGACATGCCGCGTACGTCATCTTCACGTCAGGGACGACCGGCGTGCCCAAGGGAGTCGTCGTTGCCCACGAGGCCCTCGACAACCTGCTCGGTTGGGTCGTCGACCAGCACTCCCTCCTGATGAGGGATCGAGTCCTGCACACCTACGGCCTTGGATTCGACGCGGCTGTGGTCGAGCTGTGGCCCACGTTGGTGGCCGGCGCCACCGTGGTGGCCTGCTCGGACACGGCTCGCGTCGTACCCGAGTTCCTCGTCGAGGAGGCGGCCGCTAAACGATGCTCGGTGGTGTGGGCAACGACCGCCATCGTCGAGCACATCATCCGGCAAGAGCTCCCGTTGCCCGGCGTTCGCCTTCTCTTGACAGGCGGGGACGTCCTGCGTGTCCGACCTGCTCGGCCGGCTACGTACCGGCTCGTCAACCACTACGGTCCGACCGAGGCAACGGTCATCACGACGAGCCACCTCGTCGCACCCGGGTCCGCGACCGACGACAGCCCGCCCTCGATCGGATCGCCGATCGCCGGTGTCGTGGTGAGCCTGGCGGGGACGGACGACCAAGAGGTGGCCCTCGGCGCGACGGGGGAGATCCTGATCGGCGGCAGAAACCTGGCTCTGGGGTATCTCGGCGATCCAGATCTGACCGACGCCGCATTCGTGGTCAGGCACGGTCAACGGTGGTACCGCACGGGCGACCTGGGGGTGCGGGACGAAAACGGACTGATCCAGTTCCGTGGTCGCAAGAACGCCGACCAGTTGAAGCTGAACGGCCAGCGAATCGAGGCCGGTGAGATCGAGGCGGCGCTGCTCGAGATCCCCGGAGTTCTGGGCGCCTGCGTCGTTCTGACCGACGTGGGTCTCGGGGCGGTACTCGTCTCGGATCGTGGGTGCCAACTGGACGAGCCCGGGGTTCGTGAAGCGGTACGAGATCGTCTGCCGTGGGCAGCACACCCGAAATGGGTCGCCCATGCGGACTCCATCCCCCTCACGCCGAACGGGAAAGTCGATCGACGAGCCGTAGCCGACCACATCCTGGCCCGGCGTCAAACCCTCCTTGAAAGGCGAGCTCACCCATGACCGATACCTCGAGCGCCGGCTTCTCCATCTCGGACACCGACGCGAACGAGGAGCGCATCCACGGCATCCTCTCCTCGGTGCTCGGATGCGACGACCTGACGCCGACAGACGATTTCTTTCAGTTCGGCGGCGACTCACTGCAGGCGGCCCGTGTAGTCGTGGAGATCCGGGACGCCCTCGGCGTGCTCGTACCGGTCGTCGCGTTGTTCGAGGCACCAACGGCCGCTGAGCTTGCCCGCTGGATCGCGGAGCGTCCGAATGAGTGATCTCCGGCTGGACGCCGACGCGCGTCACGTGGACCGTCAGGCCCTGGTCCGCCAGCGCGCCTACATGTTCGTTGTCGTCGGCCAAGCCGTGAGTCAACTGGGCAACACCGCCTTCAAGGTAGGGCTGGCGTTCTCTTCCCTGGCGCTCGATTCGTCCGGGGTCCTTCTTCCCCAGATCTTCGTCGCCCAAGGCGTCGGCATGCTCGCATCCCTCGGGATCGGCGGCGTCCTGTCCGACAGACGGTCGGCGCGATCGATCGTGTTCCTGTCGGACGTGGTCCGGCTCTTCTTAGTCCTCATAGTCACGGGGCTCTTCGCCGCCGGTCACGCGGCTTCATGGCATCTCCTGGCCCTGGGTCTCGGCTTCGGCCTCGTCGAGGGCGTCTTCCAGCCGGCCATGGGCGCGGCGACGCCGGAGCTGCTGCCCGCAGATCTGCTTCCCTCCGGCAACGCCTTCCGGACGGCGTTGTGGCGAGGTGTGAGTCTGGTCGGCGGACCCTTGGGGGCGCTGCTGGTTGTCGTCAACGTCGAAACGGCCTTTGCCGTCAATGCGCTGACGTTCGCCGTCGCACTTGCCGCACTTCTCATCGGGGGCCGCTGGCCCCATCCGCATGAGGGTTCGAGGCAACGCCAGAACATGCTCGTCGAACTCCGAGGCGGCATCGCCTTCGTTGGACGTGCGAAGTGGTTGCTGGGGCTGATCGGCACCTCGTGTGCGATGGTCGTGTTCGTGTTCGCGGGATCGTTCTCCGTGTTGCCGCTCGTTCTCGCGGACCGTTCCGCTGGCGCCTTCAGCTACGGTCTGCTGCTGACCGTGACGGCTCTGGGTGGCCTGGTTGCGGGGCTCGTGATGATGCGACTTGGGAGCCCACGGGCAGCGGGAGCCGTGTTCCTCTGGTCGAGCGTCCTGGTTGTCGTCGCGTACGGCGGGCTGCTGTGGTCGTCCAACCTCATCGTGCTCGTCGCGCTCGGGGCGCTCGCCGGCGCGGCCACTGCGGCCGCGAGCATCGTGTACAGCAACGTCCTCCAGACACTCGTGCCTCGGGAGATGCTCGGCCGGGTCTCCAGCGTCGACATGCTCGGCTCCTTCGCCCTCATACCGGTGGCCCAGGCAGGTCTCGCGTGGTGTGTGGCCCTGTGGTCCCCTCGCAGCGTGTACGCCGTGTCCCTGGCCGTGGCTCTAGTCGTGGGGCTCTCGGCCCTGGTCTTCGGCCCCGTACGGCACCTGACGGTCGCGACCGCGGACGCGAAGGGGTCGTGACGGTGCCTCTGCCTCGGGTCCTCGTCGTCCACGGGCCGGGTGCGGCGTCGGCCTTTGACGTGCTCAGAGGCTCGCAGGGAGTTGCGCAGGTCACGTTCGTCCATCGGAGCCTCGAGTCGTTGGCTCCGGGAGATCGAGACATCGTCGGGGCTCTCGAGTCGATTGACATGTCAGCCCTCGAGATCGACGAGCTCGCCCAGCGGTCCTCCGATCTCCAGCCGCGTGGCGTCGTGACGTTCAGCGAGGACCTCATCGAGGTCACCGCAGAGCTTGCCAGGCGGCTCGGTCTGACGGCTCTACCCCGGCGAGCTGTGGACGGACTCACCTGCAAGCTCGCGCAGCGGCAAGCGCTTGCGGCCGGCGGCGTCGCAGTGCCCCGATTCGTCCCCGTGGTCACAGGGGAGGACCTGACGGCGGCGGCCGCATGGACCGGCCTGCCTGCCATCCTCAAACCACTGCGTGGTTCGGGCAGCCGCAACACCTACGCCGTCGACGACCACGATGACCTCGTGGCTCTCGCGGGGGAGATGGAAGAATGTGGGCCCTTCGACGATGGCGGTCTCCTTCTAGAGGAGCGGTTGGTCGGCGATCCGGACCGGTCGGAGCTTCCGTGGGGTGACTACGTGTCGGTCGAGTCGGCAAGTGGTGACGGGCAAAGCGTCCACGTGGCCGTCACCGGGCGGCGACCACTCCTCCCCCCGTTCCGGGAGCGCGGCCTGACGATTCCGGCGGCGCTGTCCGACGAGGCGCTGGACGCGGTCCTTGTGGAGGCGGGACGGGCCCTGGCTGCACTCGGGGTGACGCACGGCATCACACACACGGAGATCAAGCTGACAGCGGATGGGCCCCGCGTCATCGAGGTCAATGGACGGCTCGGCGGATACATCGGTGAACTCGTCCGCATGCAGCGCGCAGGCTTCGACTTGGTGGCCGAAGGGCTTCGTCTGTCGCTGGGGCTGGCCCCGGCCGTCACCGCCCACCGGTTCGATCAGGTCGTTTACGTCTCTATGGTTTCGCCGCCGTTGTGGGCGACGCGGCTGCTTGGCTTCGAGGGAGTGGAGGAGGCGACCAGGATCCCTGGCGTCACGAGGGTGATTGCGACCCGGGAACCGGGTGACACGGTCGATTGGCGGCTCGGGACGGAGCAGCACGCGGCGACCGTGTGGGGAGCGGCGCCGAACCACGTCGAGGCCGCGCGCAGCCTGCGACAGGTTGATTCTGTTCTGCGCGCCCGCTGGGCCTGAACGTGCACGGGCAGAACATCTCACCGAACTGCGGGCCTGTTCGCCGCGCCTGACACGTGAAGGGCGCACCGCGGATGTCGGCGCCGCGCCGGCTCCGGACGACGCCAGCACGGGCCACTCGCCGTCGCTCGACTCGAAGCCGGCGGGGACCGGGCTCGCTTTGGGGCTGCCCAGGTCGTATTCACCGGCGGTGCCCCGCGCGGCGTACGCGCTGCCGGGCAGCTTGTCCCGGTAGCGAGCAGCGACCTGCCTGCCGTACGACGCGACCGTGATCGGCGTGCTGCCGATCGCCTTGACGGCGTTGCTGTTCAGCGCGCGGATCCGGTCGCCGGACAGCGCATACCACGCACCGACCTGCGGCTCGGTGAACAGTGCCGCCGCGTGTGCGGCGCCAGCCATCCTGGCCTCGGTGTCACCGGTGGCGACGTTAACCGGCTGCCAGGCCCCGGTGGCCGGGTCCGGCGCGGTGAAAAGCCCGGCAGCGCGTACGCCGCGCGGGGCACCGCCGGTGAATACGACCTGGGCAGCCCCAAAGCGAGCCCGGTCCCCGCCGGCTTCGAGTCGAGCGACGGCGAGTGGCCCGTGCTGGCGTCGTCCGGAGCCGGCGCGGCGTGCGCCGAGCCGGCGGCCGAGATGGCGAGACCGGCGCCGACGGCCAGGGCGGCAGCCGCACGCAGCCCGCGAGGCTTCGGGTGCGTCATGACTCAGGCTCCGATCTGGTAGAGCGTGTGCGTCCAGGTGAACTGGGAGTTGGACCGGTACCACCAGTAGGTCGAGTAGTTGAAGCGGGGGTCGGACGGCCACGGGTCGTAGTATTCGATCGTGGTGTCGGAGGAGTCGTAGCCGGTGATATCCATCATGTGACCGCCGCCGGACGTCCAGCCGATCCGCGTCATCACCGGCCGGTTGTTGGAGATCTCGGCGACGATGCCGCTGAAGCTCAGCGTCGAGCTGATGTACCAGCCGGGGCTGATGCCGATCGTGCTGAACGCGCGCTGGTCGTTGCCGAGCGTGGCCTGGCTGTTCGCGCAACTCCAGTCCAGCGGCTGGCCGAAGGCCATGTCGCAGAACTGGTTCTGCGTGTACCAGTAGCCGTAGTACGCCGCGATGCTGTTGCCCGTCGCGGCCCAGCACCAGTTCGAGTTCTGCTGCGCCTGGCCGTAGATGTTCAGGTACCAGCTGGTCGGCGCGGCAGACGCGGCGGGGGCGAGCGGCACGAGCGACCCGAATCCGATGATGGTTGCCAGCAGCAACGACAACGGGCGGGTTGTCCTTACCCTCCTCATGGGTCCTCCTCGGTGAGCGGTGAGGCCACACATCGTGATGAGGGCATCACCAACGGGCAAGACGTGCTGACGCGGCCGACTTCCGCTGTGAACGATCGACGACGGGTGAACACCTTGCAACGCATGGCTTCCAGGCCCGGGTGTGAATGTTTACACTGACGCGCGAACCGGCCCTCTCCAAGGACACGACCATGAGCGAAGCGCGGAATCACGTGCCGGACGTCAGCCCGGACGCGCCGTTCGCCGATGCGCTCCGGGCCGCGATCGCCAACCGCGGCCTGGCCCTGAACCGGATCCAGGCCAGGCTGGCCGACCGCGGGCTGCACGTCGGCATCGCGACGCTGAGCACGTGGCAGAGCGGGCAGCGCCATCCGCGACCCGACTCGCGCTCGGTGGTCACAGGGCTCGAGGAGTTGCTCGACCTGCCGGCCGGGTGGCTGACGGTGCGGATACCGTCGTCGCGGCCGGACAGCGCCGGATCGGTGCGCCCATACACGGTGGTCGACTACGGCCCGACGCTGGCGCGGCTGCTGGACGAGGTACGACGAGACGCCCACGGCCGCATGCGCAGCGTCAACGTGGTCGAGGAGATCGTGCTCGGCCCGGACCGCAGCATGAGCGCGAAGCGGGTGATCCAGACCCTGGTCGCGGTCAAGGACGCGGACCGGCAGATCGTGGTCCACCGCGGCGAGCCGGGCTGCGACGTCTCGCTGATCTCGCCGCGCGGCGTGGCCGGTTGCCGCACCGGCCGGGTCGCACGCGATCCCGATGCCGGCGCCGTACTCGGTGAACTGCTGCTCGACCGCGTGCTGGCCGTCGGCGACACCGCCGTCGTCCACTACGAGGTCGAGGATCGCAGCGGGATGGAGTTGTCCGAGTACGTCCGCTTCCACGAGTGGCCCGGGACGCACTACGTGCTGGAGGTGCAGTTCCACCCGGAGGCGATGCCGGTCCGGGTCAGCGAGTTCCGTCGCCCCAGGTCGGCCGATCCGGACGTCGTGCGCCGCGAGCTGATGATGAGCCCGGACGGCCGCGTGCATGTCGTCGTGCGGTCCGCCGAGCGCGGCGTCGTCGGCATCGACTGGGAGTGGGCCTAGTGTCCTGCAACCAGGCGATCGATCGCTCCCTGATCCGCGACACCCGCCGGCACTTCGGGGCCTGACGGGCGCCGCGGAGACGCCGTACGACGCCGGGGATCAGGCCTGCTGGGTGATGTTGACCATCCAGGACGTGCCGAACTTGTCGGTGCACATGCCGAACTCGTCGCCCCAGACCTGCTTCTCAAACGGCATGATCACGGTGCCGCCGTCGGAGAGCTTCTCCCAGTAACCGCGCAGGTCGTCGGCGTCGTCGCCGGACAGGCTGACGGTGATCGCGCCGCCCGGGGTGTACTCCATGGACGCCGGGGTGTCGGCGGCCATCAGCGTGAAGCCCTTGTCGGTCTCCAGCAGGCTGTGCATGACCTTGTCGGCCTCGGCCGGATCGGGCTGGCCGAAGTCCCCGAACGTGTTGATCTCGAGGTTGCCGCCGAAGACGTCCTTGTAGAACTCCATCGCCTGGCGGGCGTTGTCCCTGAAGCCGATGTAGGGGTTGAGACGCGCAGCCATCGAACACTCCTTGATCGAGGTGGGGTATCAGCGCCATCCTTACGCGCCCACCACGCCCGGGGGAAGGACCAGTGCGCGGTCAGACTCCCAGCTGCGCACTCAGCAGGTGCTCCCGATCGGCGCGGGGTCCTTCGAGCTCGACCTCGGCCTGCCGGCCACGGCCGTACGCGAACAGCACCAGCTCACCGGCTGGCCCGGTGACCCGGACCCCGGGGCCGGGGCGCACGCGCTCGACCCGGCCGTCCGGCAGCCGCAGCGCGACCCCGGTCCGGACGTTGCGCATCAGCATCGGCGCGGCGGCCCGCAGCCGGACCCAGAGCGCCTCCTCCACCTCGGCGGACAGCTCCCGCGGCTGCCACCCGGGCTGGGCGCGGCGGACGTCCTCGAGGTGCACGAAGTACTCGATCAGGTTCAGGTTGGCGTCCGCGCCGGGCAGCGCGAAGAACGACCAGCGCGGCGGGCCGGTCCGGATCTGGTGCACCAGCGTCGCGTACCCGACCCGCTTGGCGTCGCGCTGGACCTTGTCGGTCCACGCGGCCAGCCGCGGCGCCAGGATCCCGACACCCGCGTCCGGGCGGCGCTCCCGGATCACAAGATGCGCGGCAAGGT
>WNGB01011626.1_pt1 | contig 17484 bp, 15 predicted proteins | sample 5400681 | NCBI WGS metagenome assembly WNGB01 (sample SAMN13153367, study PRJNA577476) | soil metagenome | isolation source: 115 cm soil or saprolite under grassland replicate 2 | place: USA:California | collected 2016-06-15 | reverse complement strand
GTGGCCGCGATGGCGACCGCCACCCGAGCCGCGGACGCCGTCGTTCTGAGAACCGTGCCCGGCCTCATCATGGAGCTGCAGAGCTACGGTCGGGACGATGAGCGAGCGTTGCGGCTGCTGACCGCGACGTGCATCCAAGAACCCCATGGTCCCTGGCGGGACCACCCGTAGGTGGGTGAAACTCTTCGGCGGTGTCGCTTGCTGTCGTCGGTTTGGCTTGGTGCGTTGGCGCCTGAATCCAAGAATGATGCTGGAGCCTGTCCCTGGTACCCCAGGTTGTTGCCCCCGAGCACGTGTCTCAGTGTCATGAGTCTGTGACGGGCTCTGCGAGCGGCACCGCCGTGGTTGGTGTGCCCATGGACGGAGGCCCGTTGGAGATCTTGTACGCCCGTGTGGGTGGGATCGATGTGCACAAGAAGCAGGTCACGGTCACGGCGCGGACGCCGGATCCGCGGCGGGGTACGCGGTGGGAGACCACGCGGACGTTTCGGACGTTCTACGGTGAGCTGCTGGCGATGGCGTCCTGGTTGGTGACCGAACGCGGGGTCACGCATGTGTCGATGGAGTCCACCGGGCCGTACTGGTGGCCGGTGTACTCGGCGTTGCGGGAGGTCGGCGGGCCAGAGGTGGTGATCGAGGTGGTCAACGCCGCGCATGTCAAGGCGGTCCCGGGCCGCAAAACCGACGTCAAGGACTCCCAGTGGCTGGCCCAGTTGATGGAGGTCGGGCTGCTGCGGGGCAGCTTCCTGCCCCCGGAACAGGTCCGGGCGATGCGGGACTTCACCCGGTATCAGACCAAGTTGACCGAGGAACGCAGCCGGGAGAAGCAGCGACTGCTGAAGGTGCTTGAGGCGGCTGGGATCAAGCTGGACAACGTCGCCTCGGACACCTTCGGCGTCTCCGGCCGGTCGATGCTGGTTGCGCTGGTCGCCGGCGAACGCGACCCGCAGGTGCTGGCCGGTCTGGCGCGCGGGGTGCTGCGGAACAAGACCGAGGACCTGCGGCTGGCCCTGGCCGGGCGGTTCACCGCCCACCACGGCCAGATGGTGGAGTTGCATCTGGCCCGAATCGACCACCTGGACCAGATGCTGGCACAGGTCACGGACAAGATCGGCCACATCGGCGACGACCCGAACACCGGGCTGGTCGCCCCGTTCACCGCCCAGATCGAACTGTTGATGACCATCCCGGGTATCGGCGAACGGGTCGCGAGCGTGGTCGTCTCCGAGATCGGCGTGGACATGGCCCGGTTCCCCACCGCCAAGCACCTGGCCGCCTGGGCCGGGCTGGCCCCCGGCAACAACGAATCGGCCGGCAAACGCCGCTCGGGTCGCCGCCGCAAGGGCAACACCCACCTCTGCTCGATCCTCATCGAGGCCGCCCTGGCCGCCTCCCGCACCCGGACCCGGATCGGCGCCCGCTACCACCGGCTGCACCGCCGCTTCGGCGGCCGACCCAACCCCGGGGCGGGCAAGAAGGCCGCGTTCGCCGTCGCCCACACCCTCATCAAGGTCATCTGGAACGTGCTGGCGACCGGGCAGCCCTACACCGACCTCGGCCACGACTTCTACACCCGCCGCATCAACCCCGAAACCCACACCAAGAAGCTCATCGCCCAACTGGAAGCCCTGTCCGGCAAGAAGATCATCTTCATCGACGACAACGGCGGTGAACCACCCCCCGCCTAACCCCACAAACCACACAAGGGGCGGGAAGAGCGCCGACAATGCCGTCTCCGGCGAACGTCGAGCCTCAAGGGCCGACAACGTGGTCGCTCTCCCCGCCAACCCCAGCCTGCCGCAACTAGCGCACGCCGGCAAGCGGCACCACCATGCCTTACGTCAGGTGTTCCGGCTCCGCCGGAACGCTGCCGCACACGTGGCTGAGGCCGAGTTTCGTCTCAGCCTGAGCGGCCAGCCGCCCTTGCCGATGTCGGGGCTTGCTGGCTGGCGGTTCGCTGTTGTGCGAGGGTTGTGGTCAGTTTGGCCGTTCGACTTGGAGGTTGCCGCCGACGCGGCGGGCGTCCAGGCGGGTCATGAGGGCGTTGGAGGCGGTGTTGGTCTCGTCGACCTCGCAGCGCAGCTGGGCCATGCCGCGGTCGTTCAGGACCCCGAACACGTGGGTGAGGAGCGCGTAGCCAAGCCCGCGCCGCCGGTGTGGCGGCAGGACTGCGATCAGCCCGAGGCGGGGGCCGGTCGTGGTGTTCCAGACTCGTACCAGGCCCGCGTAGTCGCCTACCGCGTCGACGGCGACGAGGTAGGTTTCCGGGTCGAATTCGGGGTCATCGAAGGTCTGCCTGGCGAATTCGGCCGGGTCGTTGCGCCAGCCCGCCGTACCCGGTAGGTCCTGGCGTAGTGCCTGGTCCAGCTCGGCCAGCCCGGGTACGTCCGACCCGGCGGCTGAGATGGCGGTGTACCCCTCTGGCAGCGGGACCGGCGCGACCGCGGTTGGCACGTACCGGTGCTCGCGGCGGACCACGGTGAACCCGAGTCCGAGGAAGATGTCCTCCTCGGACTCGTCGACCTCGGCGTTCACCGGTTGCCGTAACTCCGCCATGACGGCCTCCAGCAGCGGTGGGTACGCCTCAGGCCGCGCTCCGCCGAAGAACAGAAAACACAGGCCGTCCGGCCGCCGCAACGACCGCACCGCACCGACCTGCGCGCCGTCCCGGCGCGCTACCCACCGCCCAGCCGACTCGCTGGTCACCACGATCACGCCGGAACCTTAGGGCCGCGAACACCGCCCCTCATACCATTTCGCCCGTGCAGCAGGCAGCACCAGCTCCGCTCAGCCCGGACAACCGGCATACGCCATGGCTACCGGTTTGCCAGACGAAGCCACGACAGGGACGGGCCTCCTACCCCATCCGAAGCCGCGAAGCGGCCCTGTCCGACTCTGCCGCTGACCGGCGGGCACGACGGCATGCTGTCGGAGTTTTGTACTGCCGGTTGTGCTGTGGACTGGTTGAAGTCCTACACGGCGGTCGGCGTCGTTGGCTCGGTGGTGGCGATGTCGAGGGCGCGGACGACGGCGTCGAGGGCCTGGGCTGTTTCGGCGAGGGTGGCGAGGTCGATGCTGGGATACCGGCGCACCACATCGTCACCGTGCGGTAGTGCTGAGTCCAGGGACGGGTCGGCTCGTTACTTCGGCGAGCATCCGGCGGGCGAGGTGTTGGTCGCGTTGTCAGACTGAGCCGAAGCTCGGTGCGATGGCGGGATGGTCGGGATTGAGGTAGAGAGACCAGATGGACCGCCGGTGCCCGTGTAGCCGGTGGTACGGGCTGGCGGACGGGTCAGGTCCGACGCCGCCGCGGAAGAGCGCCCCATGGGTGTCGGCCGAGTCGTGACGCGAGGTGCTGGCGGTCAGCGGCTTCCAGACCGGCAGCGCGGCGGGCCGGAGCTGGCGGACCCTCCCCGGCCGGGCCGCTTCCAGGGCTGAGCGGGACCGGCTCCACCGTCCAGCCCACGCTGCCGTCAGTCTGTCGGTAGCGATATGTCGCCAGCCAAGCACAGGGTTGGTGGTGCAGCGCGGCCACGCAGGTGATGGCGTCGAAGGACTCGGCTGGGAACGGGTGGGATGAGGAAGTCGCCGAGGTGGTAGTCGATCCGCCCGGCCAGGTCCTGTCGGCGGGCCAGGGCGATGCTGTCCGGGTCGGTATCGATGCCCGTCATGTGGGGGACGAACCGGCGTAGCTGCCAGTCAGCATTCCTTCCCTGCAGCCGACATCCAGAAGCCGCACGGCTTGACGGGGCAGCGCTACCAGGAGCAGCCAGTGGCAGTGGATGTTGTGGTTCCACCGCGTGACGGCCGGCAACACCCGGTCATCATCCAGCACCCCGGCCCTTCGCCTGCCGGCTACCAGCATCGCCCGAAGGCACAGGCCATGTACGGCGTCCCAGATGGGAGCCGTTTTGACTGGGCGACGTGGACGGTGCCGGTCGTCGTCGTGGACTGGATCGGCCATTGTCACCTCCGCCGAGCGGAACCAGTCGTGCGGGGTGGTCGTGGCTAGGGCTTGCGGAGCAGGATCGACAATTTGTTGTCACGCTGCCGCGTCGATTGCCAGGTCGTGGAGCAGGGTGCGCATGCCGGTGCGGAGGGTCTCGTAGTCGCGGTCGATGCGGGTGTATGTCTTCGGCGGCCGTCCGGGTCCGGGACGGCGGACGCCGGCGAGGATGGGGGCGATGACCTGGTCGCGCAGGGTGAGTAGGGCGGCGATGGTGCGCGCGCCCTGGCCGGGCACCTGGTAGCGGCGGGCCCGGCCGGGCTTGACGAGGAGATGTTTGCCGCGCAGCTTGCGTAGGTCGTAGGCGGCCTGCCGGATGGTGTAGTCGGTTTCGGCGGTCCCGGTGAGTGAGCGCACCTTGGTAGCGAGGTCGGCGACGGTGAACCCGTCGGGCGCGACAGCGAGGGCGAGGACCGCGGTGAGGGCGTTGCGCATGCGGGGACGGTTCACGTCGATGCCGCCGACCCGGGTGGCGCCGATCTGCGACGGTGCCGGGAGTTGGTCGAGGATGCCGTCGGGCAGGAAGGCGACGTCGACGCAGTCGAGCATGCTGGTGAACCGGTCGACCATGCCGGCCAGCTTCGCGACGATGGCGGGGAACTTCTCCAGTACCCGGCCGGTGTGCAGTGCCCGGGTGTTGTGCACGATCGCTTCGAAACGCAGTACGTGTTCGCCCTTGGTGTAGCCCTTCAACGTCAACAGTCCGAAGTGGACCTTGAACAGGGTCAGGTTCCACCGTGGTCTCTCGATCACGACTGCTTGGCGAGGCGACAGATCCGCGGCGTGCCAGCGTGGCCGCTGACCGACGCCGAACAGGGTCCGCAGCTTCGGCACGTCCAGCCGGACCCGGGTGCGATCGACAACGGTGTCGAAGGTGCGTTCCATCACCGCGCCCGAGTCGAAGATCAGGTTGCGGCTGTACTCGAGCTGGTAGATCGAATACGCGTAGCCGAAGCCGCTGCGGCGCTGCTCCTCAAGGTCGAGCCCGAAGCACAGGCACGCGGTGTAGATCCACCGGTCGATGACCTGGCTCAGGCGCCCTATCGTCCCGGGCTGGGACAAGGTGTCTGCGACCTGAGCCAGGCGTTCGGGTTCATCGATGCGGGTGAAGCAGTTGCCCTCCTTCGCGAAGCCTAGGCCGGCCGCCTGCGCGGTGCAGGCGACGTACTCGTGGCCGTTGAGGATCACCTGCGCCGGAAACGGCGGGTGCCCGCTCATCTTGATCGTCACATGCCCGAACGCCGGGTCCATGATGTGGAAGGAGTAGTGGTTGACGAACTGGCGGGTCTTGTCCAGGTTGCGGATCACCCCCGAAGCCGTGCGGCTGACCTTCCACACCGTCGCCGGCGCCCGGGCCACCAGGATCAGGAACACGCCCACCCCGACGGTGTGCTCGCGCAGGTACTCCTCGGCGATGCGGTGCTTACGTTCATCGGCGTCTGGCATTCGGTTCCGATCGAGAAGGAGATGTCCCGGATGGGCGGTAAAAAGCCGGTGAAGAATGTCGTGCACATCCAGCAGTCGTACGGGCCCGTCGCGGTCGGCGACAACAACAGACTCCAGTTCGGCGACGTGTTCTCCGGTCACGGGGTGAGTCAGGACGACGCGGCGTTGCGTGCGCTGCGGTGCCTGCTCCTGAGCTGAGCGACGACGTCCCGTGGCTGGACGTTCGTCTGGAGGGCACACGCGAGGTGATCGCCGACGCGGTTGACAGCAGGACGCTGCATCGGCCTGGGTTGCGCAGCGCGATCGCGACGTTGCTGGCGACCTGCGGGGAAACAGCGGTGAAAGTCGTCGGCGAGGTGTGGCTGCAGGCCCTGCTGGCCCGCTTCGGGCTCGCGGCCTGACTCGTCCCGTTCACCCCACGGTCGCGCCCACCAGCCCGGCCTGCCGGACTGGTGGCGCGGGGTCGCCGCCGTGGGATGGGACTACCCGTCCCGCCTGCCAGCGGAACTCGACGTTGTCGCCGCTCTTCTGGAGCACGGTCGGCTGCGTCAGAACGTACCCGAGGATGTGGATCCCGAAGGTCTTCGCCTTCCACAGCTCGATCTGCTTGATGTCCCCGATCGCGATGTTCGGCGCGCACATCGGGCCGTGATTCTGGTCCTGCGTCGTGAGCTCCCTTAGCACGCACCGTTCCAGTCGCGGGGAATGACGCCCTTCCACGCAGGTGACCCCGGGCCGGGCTGAGAGGCAGACCGTAACCTGGCCGACGGGCGCCGCGTTGACCGTGGTGTTCAAGTCGATCCGGTCCTCGGCGGACACCGCAACCGAGGGCGGTGGTCCGGCCAGGTGTTAGCGGCCGGACGCGCGGCCCAACGGCCGGGGCAGGGTCGCTCGCTCATGCCGCGATCGGCATGGGCCGCGTCGGTGGTCTGGTGGCTGTCAGGGTTGGTGGGCGTCGTGCCAGGCTGCGCGGATTTCGGGGCGGAGCCGGCCGCGGTCGGGCACGGTGAGGCCGGCCGAGCGCGCCCAGACACGGATTTCGGCGGTGGTGGGTTCGGGTGCGGTGGGTGCGTGGGCGGTTTCGGTGGCCACGGCGGGTAGGCGGGTGGTGATCGCGGTTTCGGTGGTGGCCCACTGGTGCGCGGCGGCGAGGTAGCGGTAGGTCCACTCCTCGGCCAGCGGACGGGTTTCGCAGAACACGATCGGGACGCTGGGCCAGCGGATCTGTAGCTCGGCCAGCCCGTCGGCGACCAGCGCGGGACGGACCCGGGTAAGGGTGAAGATCTGGGAGTAGCGGTCCTCGACCACCACCGCGGCGCGGGGTAGGGACGCCAGCTCACCCAGGGCGTAGCGCAGCGTGCCGCCGGTCAGGCTGGTCACCAGATCGGCCAGCGACTTGCGCTCGACCGCGGCGACCAGCCGGCCCTCAGCAATGAGGCCGTAGTCGCCGCACGGCAACGCACGGGTCACGGTGCTGGCCTGCTGGGTGGTGAACTTCCACGGGTAGCGCTCGTGGGAGTCCACCACGATCTGCAGCTGCGCCAGGCCGGCCGCGCGGGCAGTCGGGGTACGCACGTTCGGCCGGGCCTGCTTGCGGGTGCGCGCTGACTGCCAGAACACCGCGTCACGGCCCCGGGCGGTGGTGAACACGATCTGCGAGCGGTTCTCCCGTGCCCGGTCCAGCACCAGGTCCACCGCCGCACCCCGCCGCTTACACGACCGCACAGGCACCCGCTCCACGATCTGCGGCTCCTGCGGCCAGTCCGCGGCCGGCAACGGATAGCAGTACAGCGCCGTGGTCCGCGGCCACGTGCCCGAGGTCCGGAACACCATCGGCTCGGCCAACGGCAACCGCAGCAGGAACGGCAGCCGCGAGTCAGGATCCGGGTTCAGCGCAATCAGCAGCTCCACATCGGACTCCCGGCGGACTCAGCCAACACCCGCAACACACTACGGGCGCCGCAACCACAGCCCGACCTGGCGGGCCATCCGGAACCGCTTCTGCCGCCGCCCTGCGGGCGGGAGCCCGGCGCCGCTGAGCGAACAGCCGGCCTACGCTGACCGAATGTCTGTGCTGGGCACCAAGCTGCACCTGCCGTCGCCGCGTCGTCGGCTGGTGCAGCGCGCCCGCCTGACCGACCAGCTGCGGGCGGGCGGGGGCGAGGGGCCGCGGCTGGTCCTTGTTGCGGCGCCGGCTGGGTTCGGCAAGACCACTCTCCTGGCGCAGTGGCTGGCGGCGGCCGAGGTGTCGCAGGGCAGAGTGGCGTGGCTGGCTCTGGACTCGGGCGATGCGGACCTCCGACGGTTCCTGACGCACCTGGTGGCCGCGATTCAGACCGCCGAGCCCGAGGCTGGTATCGAAGCGCTCGCGCTGCTGGAGGCTGGCGGCGCCACGCCGACCGACGCCGTCCTGGTCAGCTTGGTCAACGACCTCGACGTCCTCGCCGGTCCCATGGTGGTGGCGCTGGACGACTACCACGTCATCGACGGGGCCGCCGTCCATGAGGCGGTGACCTTCCTGCTGGACAATTTGCCTGCGCAGGTCACGCTGGCGATGACCACTCGGGCCGACCCGCCGCTCCCGCTGTCCCGTCTGCGTGCGCGTGGCGAGCTGGTGGAGGTGCGGGCCGCGGACCTCAGGTTCACCACCGACGAAGCGGAGGTGTTCCTCAACGAGGTGATGGGGCTGGAGCTGGAGCCCGTACTCGTGGCCGCGCTGGAGGCGCGCACCGAGGGGTGGGCGGCCGGGCTGCAGCTGGCCGCGCTGTCGGTTCGGACCCGTGCCGGCGCCGCCGACGGGTCTGGAGACGTCGCTGGGTTCGTCGAGGCGTTCTCTGGAAGCCATCGGTTCGTCCTTGACTACCTCGTCGAGGAGGTTCTGGACCGGCAGCCGGAGGAGTTACGCGCGTTCCTGCTCGACACCTGCGTGCTCGACGTGCTGACCGGCGGCCTGTGCGACGCCCTGACCGGTCGCTGCGACGGTCAGTCGATGCTGGAGACCCTTGAGCGGGAGAACCTGTTCGTCGTTCCGCTCGACGAGGAGCGTCGGTGGTACCGCTACCACCACCTGTTCTCCGATGCATTGCGTGCCCGTCTGGCTGCCCGGCATGCCGACCGGGTCGGTGAGCTGCATGCCGCGGCCAGCCGATGGCTCGCCGAGAACGGGCTGCTTGCCGATGCCGTACGGCACGCGATCGCCAGCGGCGACCACGAGCACGCCGCCGACCTCGTCGAGCTCAGCGAGGCTGACCTGCGCCGACGACGCCAGGACCGCACCCTTCGCGACTGGCTGGTCGCGCTGCCCGACGACGTGGTGCGTCGCCGACCGCTGCTGGCCACCTTCGTGGGGTGGAGCCGGCTGTCCGAGGGCGACGTCGACGGGGTGGAGGCGTGGCTCGACGCCGCCGAGGCTGGTCGGACACGACGCCGCCATCGACCATCCCCACGGTGGGCTCGCTGGCCGAGGCGGCCAGGGACCGGGAGGGCGAGGTCCGCTCCCTTCCGGCCATGATCGCGGTCTACCGCGCCTCGGTCGCCCAGGCCCGGGGCGACGTCGACGGTACGGTCTGGCACGCCCGCCGGGCGCTCGCGCTGGTCGGGCCGCAGGACCACTTCCCGCGCGGTGCCGCCGCCGGCTTCGTCGGCCTGGCGGCATGGGCCGCCGGCGACCTCGGCACCGCGGTGGACACCTTCGCCGAGGCGGTCGCCAGCCTGCACGCGGCGGGCATGGTCGCGGACGAGCTGGGCGCGACCGTCGTGCTGGCGAACATGTGGCTGGCGCGCGGACGTCCGGTCCAGGCGCGCCGGCTCTACGAACGTGCGCTGGCCGCGGCCGAGAGCCACCCCGGGCCGGTGCTGTCCACCACCGGCGACCTGCACGTCGGCCTCGCTGACGTCCTGCGCGAGCAGGGGGAGCTCGATGCGGCCGCGGAGCACCTGGAGGTCGCGCGCGAGCTCGGCGACCGGGCGTCGCTGCTGGAGAACCGGCACCGCTGGTACACCGCGACGGCCGCACTGCTGCGGGCCAGAGGCGACCTCGACGGCGCGATCGCGATGCTCGACCGGGCCGAGCCGCTGTTCCTGCCCGGCTACTTCCCGGACGTGCGGCCGATCGCCGCGACCAGGGCGCGGGTGCGGATCGTGCAGGGCCGCCTTGAGGACGCGCGGGCGTGGGCGCGCGAGCGCGGGGTCGCGCCGACGGATCCGCCGACCTACCTGGCCGAGTACGACCAGCTCACCCTCGCCCGGCTGCTCCTCGCCGAGGGTGCCGCGCGCGAGGCGCTCGACCTGCTCGACCGCGTGCTGGACGTCGCGCAGGCGGCGGGCCGCGACGGCAGCCTGGTCGAGGCAGGCCTGGTGCGGGCGCTCGCCCACCACGCGAACGGCGACGCGGACTCGGCGGCGGCCGACCTCGCTGCCGCCCTCACCGGCGGGGTGCCGGCCGGCCACTGCCGGCTCTTCCTCGACGAGGGACGGCCGATGGCGGAGCTGCTCGGGCAGGTCGCCCGCGCCGCGGCGCACGAGGTACGCACGCACGCCGAGCACCTGCTGGCCGCCGCACACAGACCGTCGCCACCCGCACCCGCTGGGCCCGCCTTCGAGGAAGGACTCAGCGAGCGCGAGCTTGAGGTGCTGCGCCTGCTGGCGACACAGCTCAGCGGGCCGCAGATCGCGCGACAGCTGTTCGTCTCGGTGAACACGCTGCGCACGCACACCAAGCACATCTTCACCAAGCTCGAGGTGAACACCCGCCGCGCCGCGGTACGTCGAGCCGCGGACCTCGGCCTGTTCTGAGCGTCACCGCGGCCGAATCACCACCCCGGTCACATCACATGGTGATGTGGCCTCACCACGTCGATTCCTAACGTCCCGGACATCGCCGGACACCCCGACCGGCACCGAAGGCCAAGGAATCCGACATGAACATCACCGCCAACCGCCTCACAGCGGCCGCGGGCCTGTGCGCCGCAGCCGCCGGCGCCATCTTCATCGGCGTCCAGATCAACCACCCGCCGGCCGACGTCGCGCACATCGTCACCACCCAGATGGCGGTCCGCGAGACCGCGAAGGCCTTGATGACCGTCCTGGCGTTGGCCGGCTTCACCGGCATGTTCCTCCGCCACCACCGCCGGTTCGGCGTCCTCGGGCTCGCCGGCTACCTGCTGCTGACCGTCGGCTACCTCGCGATGTTCGCCAACCAGTGCATCGTCGCCTACGTCCTGCCGACGGTGGCGCACTCGAACCCGGGCTACGTCCAGGACTACCTCGACGCCGCCATGGGTGGCAGCCCGAGCGGCGACATCGGCCACATCCAGGAGCTGTTCCTCACCTCCGGCATCGGCTACTCACTCGGCGGCCTGCTGTTCGGCATCGCGCTGTTCCGCGCCGGCGTACTGGCCCGCTGGGCCTGCGTGCTGCTCGCCTACGGCACCACCTCCGCCCTCGCCCTGTCCGTGCTACCGGAGTCCTTCAGCCGCCCGTTCGCGGTGCCCACCGGCGTCGCGCTGATCGGCCTGGGCGTCTCGCTGTGGCGCGACCAGCGCCGGCAGGCCGAGACCGTCCACCACGCGCCGGCCACGGCGCGGGCCGCGGAGCAGGCGACCCGATGAGCACCCGGGAGCGGAGCTGGCCGGTGCCGGTGGCGCTGGCCGCGCTCAGCGCGATCCCGCTGACGGCCGGGACGCTGCGGCTGATCCAGCTCGCCGGCGGCCCGGCCGTCATCCCCGCCGACCACCGGTTCGCCAGCTTCCCGCTCCCGCTCGTGGTGCACATCCTCGGCGCGACGACGTACGCGCTCGTCGGGATCCTGCAGTTCGTGCCCCGGTTCCGCGGCCGGCACCTGGCCTGGCACCGTCGTGCCGGCCGGGTGCTGGCCGTGGCCGGCCTGCTGGTGGCGATGTCGGCTGTCTGGATGACGCTGTTCTACCAGGCGCAGCCCGGCACCGGCGACCTGCTCTACCTGCTCCGCCTGGTCTTCGCATCCGCGATGGCCGCCTGCCTCGTGCTCGGCTTCACCGCCGCACGTCGCCGCGACATCGCGGCCCACCGGGCGTGGATGATCCGGGCGTACGCGATCGGCCTGGCCGCTGGCACCCAGGCCTTCACCGAGGGCATCGGCGGCGCGATCTTCGGCACCGGCGTGCTCGCCGCCGATCTCGCCAAGGGCGCCGGCTGGGTGATCAATCTGGCCGTCGCCGAGTGGGCCCTGAGCCGCCCCACCCGTCGCCGCCCCGCACTCCCCACAGGCCCTCAGCACGCTGGAGCGCTCGCATGAACACCGCCCCCACGACATACACGATCCGCGTCGACGGCCACCTCGACGACCACTGGTCGGCCTGGCTCGGCGAGCTCGACATGACCCGCGACGACGACGGCACCACCACGATCACCGTCTCGGTCGCCGACCAAGCGCAGCTCCACGGCGTACTCGCCGGCCTGCGCGACATCGGCGCCGTCCTCACCGAACTCCGCACCACCGCTGCACCCGCCCCAATCCGCCCGTCGGTGCTCCAGCGTCCGCTGCACACCCAGCGCCTCACCCTCCGCCCCGCCACCGCCGACAACGCCGACCCGACCTGGAAGTTCCGCCAGCTCGAGTCCGTCAACCAATGGCTCACCGGCTGCCCCGCCGACCTCGACGGCTACCGCGCGTTGTTCTCCGAACCCGCCCGCCTCGCGACCACCATCATCGTCACCCTCGGCCACGACCCCACGGCCCCGATCATCGGCGACTTCATGCTCCGCCGCCACGACGCCTGGGCCCAACTCGATGTCGCCGACCAGGCCCGCGACACCCAGGCAGAGCTCGGCTGGGTCCTCGATCCCGCCCACACCGGCCACGGCTACGCCACCGAAGCCGTACGTGAACTCCTCCGCTACTGCTTCCAGGACCTCGGCGTGCGCCGCGTCACCGCGAACTGCTTCCTCGACAACGACACCTCCTGGCGCCTCATGGAGCGCCTCGGCATGCGCCGCGAGCAACACGCAGTCCAGGACTCACTGCACCGGTCCGGCCGATGGCTGGACACGGTCGCCTACGCCATCCTGGACCAAGAGTGGTCGCGGACCTGAGCAACCGCCGCTCATGCCGCCGTCAGCGCCGGACGCGCGATCTTGCCGCCCGTCGCGCGGCCATCCGGCTCTGGCCGCGGCAGCGCGAAGGCGCGCCCTGCCGCATACCCTACCGTGGCCAGGCCGGGGTCGTGCCGGCCGTGGTGGCGCGGCTCGAGCACCGGTAAACAAGTAGCCGCGCGCAGCGCGGTCACCGGTGGGTATCGCCGATGTGGCGCGGGCGCGGTGCCGTACCTGGCTGCGGGTGGTCGCGGTTTGGTGGCTGCCGGGGTGGGGCCTTAGGGGTGGGTGGTGGTTCGGCGATGGCGTGGTCGAGGATGTCTAGGCCGAGTGAAAGTTCTTGTTCGGTGGCGGTTAGCGGTGGTGCGATCCGGAAGACTCCGCCCATGCCGGGTAGTTGGACGATGTTCATGTGTAGGCCGAGTTCGAGGCAGCGCCGGGTGATCAGCGTGCCGAGGGTGTCGGTGTTGCGGTCTGATTCGGGGTCCGCGACGAGCTCGAGTCCGGCGAGCAGGCCGCGGCCGCGGATGTCGCCGACGACCGGGTGCCGCTCGGCGATGGCCTCAAGGCCGCGGCGGAGGTACCGGCCGAGTTCGGCGGCGCGTTCGGCCATCCGGTCTCGGGTCAGGACGTGCAGGACGGTGTTTCCGACCGCGGCGACCAGCGGGTCGGCGACGTGGGTGGTGAAGAACAGGAACCCGCGGTCGTGTGCTTGTTGTTCGATCTCGGCGCTGGTGAGCACGGCGGCCAGGGGCAGGCCGGCGCCGAGTGTCTTGGACAGGGTGAGGATGTCGGGGACGATGCCGTCGCGTTCGAAGGCGTACCAGTTTCCGGTGCGGCACAGGCCGGTCTGTGCCTCGTCGAGGATGAGTAGCATGCCTCGCTCGCGGCATTTGTCGCGGAGCGCGGCGAAGTACCCGGGAGGTGGTTCGATGACCCCGCCGGAGCTGAGGATGGGCTCGACCAGGCACGCGGCGAGGGCGCCGACGGACTGGGCGTCGATCAGGTCGAACCCGGAATCCAGCTGGCGCCGCCAGTCAAGTTCGCCGGTGGCGGTGGCGTCGGGTCGGTAGGTGGGGGGTGCGGGGATGGCGAAGTTACCCGGCGCGGCCGGGCCGTAGCCTTTGCGGCCGGCGCAGTAGGTGGCGTTGGCGGCGGCCTGGGTCATCCCGTGCCAGGACCGGGCGAAGGAGACGATCTCGTGCCCTCCGGTGACGAGCTTGGCCATCCGGATCGCGGCCTCGTTCGACTCCGCGCCGGTCGTCAGCAGCAGCGCCTTGTCCAGCCCAGCGGGCAGCGTCTGCGCCAGCCGGTGCGCGAGCTCGACGACCGGCCGGCTGAGCATGCCGCTGAACAGGTGATCCAGCGAGGCGATCTGGCGCCGCACGGTGGCGACGATCTCCGGGTGGCAGTGGCCGAGGATCGCGCTCATCTGGCCGGAGGTGAAGTCGAGGATCTTGCGGCCGTCCTCGGTGTACACAAAGCTCCCGGCGGCCCGATCGATGATCTCAGGAGTGAACGCACCGGCACCGGCGTAGCGCACCAGGTGCCGATCGGCGTCGGCCCAGAAGCTGTCAGCAGCAGACGGCGTAGCGCCGGTCGAGACGGTCATGCTCCCGGACGGTACGACCCCGCAGCCAACCCGGGCGGCGCACACCGAAACCACAGGCGGCCACCCGGCTGCAATCCCCGGCGTCGTCGGCTCAGCTCCGGGCAACATCAGGCCCGCCCGAGCGCTATCGCGCGCCGATTCGCCCGGCTCATGCTGTGCCCGGGCGCCACGGGGCTCGCCGATGTCGCGGGCTCTGCTCGATCAGCCGGCTCTGCTCGATCAGCCCGGGCGCTTATCGGTGTTGGTGGCCATCGGCTCTGCTACGTCCGCGGCCCCGAGGGCATCATCGTCGCGTTGGCCGAGCAGCTGTAGCTGACGCGGTCGAAGCAGGTCACGACCCCCGGCGACAACCCCGAACATCGCCCGCCCTCGACGACAGCACGCCCCCGACCTTGCGTCGGCACGACCAGCCCTGCGTCCTCGGCGTCGACAACGGACGTGATCATCTGGCTCGAGTGACCCCCTGACCGCTGTGATCACCGGCCCCGACCGAACACCACCGCGCCGGTCGGCCCGCTGCGAGGGCCGCCGGTCGCGCGGCTGGTATCAGAGCTCCACCAACCGCAGCCTCAGACCCGTCCTGCTGCTTGTGGGTTTATGCTCGCGCGCATGCGGACTCTGCCGGTCTTTGACTGCAGCGCGCTGATTAGCGCCCTCGACGCCCAACGTGCTGACCGCGGGTTGGGCTGGACCGCACTCGCCGACGAATTGTGGCAACAATCGTCGGAGCTCAACGCGCAATTGGCGGATCATTCGTTATGCCCGGGAGCGCTCGTGAGATTGGCGAGACGGAGGACCTCGATGTCTTGCCAGTATGCGCTGATCATCTTGCGATGGATTCGCCGCGCGCCGGAGGAGTTCTTGACGGGACCGGTCGTAGACGTGGGCGAGGTTCGGTTGCCGGAGGCGGGAACGGACAGCCGCCTTCGATGGGATTTGAATCAGGTGCACACCGCGCTCAATGGACAACGCCGAGAGCCTGAACTCACGTGGTCAGAGCTGGCCGAAGAACTCAAGTGCACGCCCAGCCGATTGACCAATCTGCGAACTGCCCGTTTGGCCGACATGGACCTCACGATGCGCATTACGCAATGGCTCGCGCAACCGGCCGCTCGGTTCGTCCACCCTGCTCAGTGGTGACGGCTCGCGGATCTTTGGCTGTCAGCAACCGAGTAACCCACACGACCCATGGTCCGCAACTCGGCGTCCGCTCATGCCGCACTCCGTGCCGATGTGCGCCGTGGCGCTGGCCCCCTTGAGGTGCGCTCCAGCACGATGATGTCGGCTAGCTGGTAGCGAGATCGCCTGGCGAACGAGGTGAGGAGCGCCTTAGCCGTGTGGCCGGGAGGAACCGCGGTGCGCCGCCGGAGTCAAGTCGACGAGCCGGTACAGCCCGTTGACGACCTGCGTGCGCGCCTGTGCGAACTCGTCCCAGCGGTCTCACCGCTGCCCGCCCAGATAGAGAACCTGACAGACCCGAGGAAGCAAAACGGATCCGGTCGGTGACGACGAACGCTGTCCCTGACCCGGACGCCCAGCGGGGCGGTGTCGGGATTAGTTGACGGCTGGGTCGGGCTCAGTGGCGGCCGTCGCCTCTCCGTGATGCCTGCGCGGTGATGTAGCGGCTGGTGACGCGGAAGCCGGTGGGGTCTTCGTTTGCGGCTTCCAGGATCGCGAGCAGCTGAGTGTAGGTCTGGTCTGCGGTGCCATGGTGCTCGAGGATTTGGCGGCCGGCGACGGCGAGAGGGTGGTTGGCGCCTTCTGTGTCGAGGTACTCGCGCGGCGAGGCGGCGGTGAAGGACAGGCTGTGCTCTGCGACGGTGACCGAGAAGCCGTGCGGGGCGAAGAGCTGGTCGAGCGCGTCAGGGTCGTGCCAGGAGAACGGCGGCGGCGGCGCGGGTGCGCCGAGTGCTCGCAGCACTGCCTCCAGCGCCACCTGATTCGTCCGTGAGATGGCGCTGCCGGGGATCCAGGCGGTGAGCAGGATGCGCCCGTCCTCGGCGGTCACGCGGGCCAGCTCCGCGGCTGCGGCTCGCGCATCAGGGGCGAAGATCACCCCGAAGACCGACAGCACCACATCAGCGCTGCTGGCCGCGACGGGTAGTGCGGCCGCCTCGCCGGCCAGGAAGGTCACCTCCAGTGCCGCTGCCGCCGCTCGTCCCCGGGCGACCTCGAGCAGGCGCGGCGCCGGATCGACGCCGGTCACCCGCGATCCGCGCACCGCCGCCAGGAGCGTCGCGTTGCCAGTGCCGCAACCGACATCGACAACCCGCTTGCCAGCGAGCGGCGCCGCCTCCTCGACCAGCAGCTCCGCCGCCGGAAGCAGCTGCGCGGCAGTCTCCTCGTAGCGGCCGACACTCCAGTCAAAGCGCAACGTGGTCGGAGCGTCCTGGGGAGCCGCTGGGCGGAGCTGACCCATCGTGTCGTGTCTCCTTGTGCAACACCGTTACGATTGGAGAACTGGTACCGTAACGCTGTTGCGGTACCCTGTCAACGGTGGGGCGCCCGCGCGAGCATGACGACGCCACCGCCGCCGCGCTCCTAGCGGCGGCGGAGTGGATCCTCGACCAAGAGGGGTTGAGCGCGCTGTCGCTGCGGCGCCTGGCCGAGGCGGCGGGCACGACCACGCGCGCCGTGTACAGCCTCTTCGGAAGCAAGGACGGCCTGATCGTCGCGCTGTCCCGACGCGCGTTCGAGCTGCTCGGCGACGCGATCTCGACACTGCCTGCCACCGCAGACCCTGCGGCCGACCTCGTCGAGGCCGGCGTGGCCGTCTTTCGCCGATTCACGCTCGACCACGCCTCGCTGTTCCGGCTGGCCGTGCAACAAACACTCGGACCGCCCGAGTTCACCGGCCAGGCGCGACCGGCCGCAGCCGCCGCGATGGCCGGCCTGAAAGCGCACATCGAGCGCCTCGCCGAGGCCGGGCTCCTCGGCGGGCGCACCATCGACGTCACCGCCTGCGAATTCCACGCCCTCTGCGAGGGACTCGCCGCTATCGAGCTACGCGGAGTCATCCGCGACGGCCACGAGGCACCAATCTGGCGCGACGCCCTCGGAGCCTTCGTCGCCGGCCTCGCCACCGACCGGCACAGCGCATCTGGTGGGAAAGATCGTCGCGGGCGCCTTCCCAAGTAGCGGACGGCAAGGCGACTCATTCAGCGCCCCGGACGCGGACACGATGGCGGCTTCCACCGGGCTGATACCTAGCCGGGCTCCGCCCGATGCCCGAAGGCATGTCGCGGCCGGTTGGCTTGGGCGGTGGGGGCTCCGGTCGGCGGGATCTAGACCGTGACCGGCGGGCCGGTCCGGTGTATGAACCGCTCGGAGCGGTTGGTAGGCCTGCTGG
>WNGB01006780.1_pt1 | contig 17490 bp, 22 predicted proteins | sample 5400681 | NCBI WGS metagenome assembly WNGB01 (sample SAMN13153367, study PRJNA577476) | soil metagenome | isolation source: 115 cm soil or saprolite under grassland replicate 2 | place: USA:California | collected 2016-06-15 | reverse complement strand
AGGTCGGCGCACTTCCAGGCCAGGGTGGCGCGCTGCCGCTCCAGGGAGCCCAACAGCGTCGCGACCTCGTCTCCGACGGCCGGAGGTTCCGGGTAGCCCTGCTCGTCGTCATGAGGCATGGGCGTGAACCTACCCTCCGGTCGCGCGACGTAGGCCCCGACGGAATGAGCCTCGCGCTCTGATCTGAGTAGCTGATCGCCCCATGACACCCACGGATGTTCCCACCGAAGTGCTCGTCCGCTCATCGGGGCACGACCGGATGCCAGCCCGGCTTCTCGCCCTGACGCTCCGTAGGGAGCATTTCGCGGCAGATCCGCGCGCCTGATCATGGCTCAGGATGGGTCGAGATGATCGATCTCGGCGGGCTGCCGTGAGAGGTCGATAGCGACCTCGTGGCGGCTGACACGTTCATCTCACCGCGGCAAAGCGTGCCGCCCATCGCGCAGGTGTCCGGCAGGTCAGCCGGGTCTCACCTTGTCCATTGCCGCCTCCGCGAACTGCGACCAGCGGTCCTCGTGCTCCATGGTGACGACGACCCACTCACGCATCGGTCGATTGCCACTGGGATCGAACAACGTCGACCCGCCAAGTGCCAACGCCTCGCCCCGGAGCGGCTCGTCCAGCTTGAAGACCGCTCCACCGTCGAACGAGCCCATGAACGCCTTGCCGGCAACCTTCGCACACGGCATGCCGAACATCGCCCCGGACGTGACGTCGGGATGCAGCTCCCGCACGTCGGCGAGAAGCTGTTCCCACTGCGGCGTGCTCGCCTTACGCGATGACATGCCATTGATCTAACCGCATGCTGGCGAACTGCTGGCGCCCGCCACGTCACGTCGTAGACCTGATGGGTCAACGGTGGCGCCGTCGGCCACCAACACACCCGCCACGCGCATCGCGGCTACGCGCGCCGGGCGGTGCGCCAGATGTCGCAGGGAGCCGCCATTAGCGGAAGTTGGTTCGCGGAGTCGGACGCCGTCATGGCGGGTTAACGGCGCTCAGGGCGCCGCCGCTTCAGCACGGCGAGCGGGCGGGTGGCGGGTTGCCGGGCGCCAGTCGAAGGCGGCCCGCTTGTCGTGGACAAGGCCGCGCGACGGGTACCGACGCTTCGTTCATCAGCTTGTCGGGGGTTCGAGGACGGTTGGCGCGGCCTTGAGGGTCAAGGCCCCGCCTGGTACGCCGGCATCCGCTTGCTGCTCGCCGATCGTGAGGGAGTCGTCGACGGCGTTGCCGGCCTTGACGAGGCGCGCCGGTTGCCCGGCATCGACCGCGTCGGACTGGCGGTCATTGCGGGCGCTGCCGTCCGCCCGCCGCAAAATGCGGACGACCGGCTCGGTTATTTGATCGCGGTGGGCGCCTCGACGGCGGCGGTGGCCGGCAGGCACGCCGAGGCGGTCGATCGGATCAGCATCGGGGTCGAGGCGTTGCTGCTACGTCACCTCGGTGGTTCGGCAGCCGCGCAGTTCCGCCAGGAGCTGTGCCTCCTGCTCGATGAGCGTGGCCGCTTTGGCGATGGGGCGGTCGAAGTAGCTGATCTGCACGCGGAGCACGGTGCCCTTCCTCTGCGAGCGCCAGGTGGCGACGATCTCACCGTCGACGACGAGCGTGCCCGGCGCGCCGAGGGACGGCCAGACCACCTTTCGCTTCGACGGATCCGGGATCAGCGCGGCTCGGTCGCGGGCGAGCAGGTAGGGGTCGTTGGGTGGCAGCAGGCGCACGCCGGACGGCGGCCGGGCGCCGCGCAGCTCGTCGATGTCGTCGCGCAGGACTGAACCCGTCCGGCCGTCCCAGCTCACCTCCTGCAGATCGGCGGCGAGCTCGGTGAACCGTTGCCGGGCATCCGCGGCGCCGATTCTGGTCCAGTCGGCGAAGTCGGCGGGTGTGGCGGGCCCGTAGCAGTGCAGAAACCGCCGGAGCAGCTCGCGGCCGGCGTCTTTCGCGGCTGCCGACCCGACCGCGGGAGTCTCCCTACCCAGCCACTCGTCGACCCGAACGTAGCACACCTGCCGGCCGGAACGCGGTGCGAGGCAGTAGATGCCGACCGCACCGGGTAGCCGGAACAGTTCCTCGTGGATGTGGCGTGAGCCGCAGCGCTTGCACCACAACGACATCGGCTCGGGTAGCCGGGCGGTCATGGCCGCGCTCAGCTCGCCTGTGCCGCGAGCGCCGCCGGCCAGCTCGGCGCGCGCCGCCTCGACCACGCGGGTCAGCGCATCGGTGGGGCTGATGTCGGCCGCCGCGAGCGCCTTCGCGGTGACCCTACCGAACTTCTCGCGCAGCGACGCGTCGGTGCCGATGCCGCCGACGGTGAAGACCGCCATATCCTCCGGTCGCACCAGTGCGGGCACCATGCGCGGGTCGTGCACCTCGACCAGGCGCCGGTCCGACAACGCCGCGGACATCCGCTCTTCCGAGACGCCGGTGACCCGGGCCAGCAGCGCGACCTGTGCCGAACCGGGCGGGCTGTTACGCATGCTGCAGGTTGCGGTCGCCTCCGCCATTCTCGCGGCGCCTAGCCTGCGCGCCAGGTGCTGCCGGCGAAGCCGGAACGCGAGCACCTGCCTGCGGGTCGTCGTCACCACCACGTCATCCTCCGAGGTACGGAAGGGGTGCCGCCGGGCGCTGGCGTCGCCTGGACAACTCGAATCGCATGTCCTGACCGTAGAATCGATTACCCGACGGGGGTATGTCGGTTGATCGCTGGAAAGGGGTCGCCCGTGCCGCCGTCTTTCCGGCTCGTCGGGCCGGCCAACGTCGCCGGCTACGTCCAGCTGCACCAGGCGCTGCCGCTGATCGAGCGGCAACACGCGCTGATCGAGGAGCTGCGCGCCAGCGCGCCCCGCTTCGTGCCGGGGCGGGAGCTGGCGATCCGCACCGGGACGACGGTGCGCACGGTGGAGCGCGACGTCGCCCGTCTCATCGACGCGGTCGGCGAGGCTCCTGAGATTCCGCGATAAGCCGACACAGCGCAGTCGGTGAACGGAATCTAGCCTCGGCTGAGGTCCATCCCGACATCCTGCAGTACCGCCCATCAACCGGGAGCTTCGATGATCGATCGGACGACCACGCCCGACACGGTCGGAGTCGAACGCCCGCAACGTCTCAGCGACTTCAACCGGCTCTGGCTCGGTCAGACCATCTCGGTGTTCGGCAGCCAGATCACCACGCTGGCCTTGTCGCTGACCGCGGTCGTGTACCTGAATGCCAAGGCCTCGCAGGTCGGCCTGCTCGCGGCTGCGCGCGAGTTGGCGTTCGTGGGCCTGATGCTGTTCGCCGGCGTCGGGGTCGACCGGCACCGGCGCCGTCCAGTGATGATCATTTCGGATCTGGGCCGGGCCGGGATCACGTTCGTGGTACCGCTGCTGGCCTGGCTCGGCGTGCTCGCCATGCCCCATCTGTATGCCGCCGCGTTCCTCCTTGGCGCGCTCGCCGTCGTATTCATCCTGGCCTATCGGGCGTACCTGCCGACGCTGGTGACCTCGGACGCGCTCCTGGTCGCGAACAGCCGCCTGCAGACCACGGAGTCGCTGGCCGACGTCGCTGGCCCGAGCCTCGCCGGGCTGCTGATCCAGGTGATGACCGCGCCGTTCGCGCTGATCGCGGATGGGCTGTCGTTCCTCGTCTCGGCCTGGTCGGTAGCGGCCATCCGGGCAGCCGAACCCGCCGTGGTTCCGGACAAGCCAGCTCAGGCGGGCCTCGTGAAGGGCGTATTCGTCGACATCTGGGCCGGCCTGACGTTCACCGTTCGGCAGCCGGTGCTGCGCTTGCTGGCTGCCGCCTCGGCAATCTTCAACGTCTTCGCGACGATCATGTTGACCATCTTCGTCGTGTACGCGGTGCGTTCCGCGCACCTGTCAGCAGGTCAGATCGGCGTGGTGATGTCCGGATTCGGCGTCGGTGGCGTGGCCGCCGCGGCATCGTTGAGCAGAACCATGAGGATCGGCGTCGGTCGCCTGCTTGCGATCAGCTACGTGGTCGGCGCGGGAACGATCGTGGCTCTGCCCTTCGTCAGCGGAGGTCCGGTCACGCGGATGGTGTTGCTTACCGTTGTCTTCCTCATCGCCGGCTGCGCCATCGTGTCAGCGAACATCGTGGAGATGACCATCCGTCAATCGGTGACACCGAACTCCATGCAGGCCCGTGTCGCGGCCGGGTTCGGCTTCCTGATCGCCGGGTTGGCTCCGATTGCCGCGGTGGTGGCGGGAGTGCTCGGCGACCGGATCGGCCCCCACTCGACGCTGGTCGTCGCCGCCATCGGCATCCCGGTGGCATTACCGTGGGTGTTGTTCCCACGGATCCGGCGGATCCACTCACTGGACGAGGCGGGCTGACTCGCGTCGTCCCGCGGCCGGCGCCGTATCGACACTGGAGAAGTCGGCGTCGATCCACCACGGCCGGAGGCCCACAAACGTGTCAGCGGTCCAAGCCGGCAGCATCGCGGGATCGGATGATCACCTCCGCCCGTCCGGCCACCTGGAGCTTGGCGAAGATGGCCGAAATGTGGTTGCCGACCGCCTTCGTCGACAGCCCGAGGCCAGCCGGCGATCGACGCGTTGTGAGGCCACCGGTGATCAGATCCCGCTCGCGCGGACTCAACTGGGTAACGCCGGCTCTGCGGCCGCCCTCTCTGCCGTCGGTGCACCGTTGCTCATCGGCAGCACCGCACACACACAAGGCGCCTGGACCAGGGACTTCTGGGAAGGTGTTGCGCAGCTGCTCGTTAGCATCGAGGCCCCCGCCTTGGAGGGCCGGTTCTCCTACGATCCCGAAGGCGGCATGTTTGCGCGTACAGCAGTGACCGAAGCGTGCTGGAGGAGCTGGCCGCTCGCATGGCCTCCGTCGCAACCGACGCCGAGCGCATGCGGGAGCTGGTCGCAGCTGCCGAGGCGCAGGGTTTCGAGTTCGACGACTGACTCCCGCGCCGCCGACCAGCCGCCGGCGGTCGGGAGGTGGCCCGATGCATCGGCCGCTTCCACAGTTCGACAACGCTGAATTCGCCATTGCCACGCGACTCGCGGCAGATCCGTGTGCCTAATCTTGATGTGCGCAGACAGCGGCAGATGTGCGGTGCCGTCTTCAGATCGGCCGCGTACGATTCGGCGCTACTTGTTGACCCAATCGCCGGGATGCGCCAAGCGGAACGCGTCGAGTGCCTCCGGAGTGCGCGCGGCGACGGCGACCCAGCCAGGGTCGTGGCGAAGGATCGTGTCCGTGCTGACGTACCACTGACTGCCGAACTCGTCGGGGTAGCGAGGGAACGGTACCGGAGTCAAACCGCTGGCCAGCGTGGCGTGGTCATCGTCGGTCTCGTTGCGGGCGTCGCTGTGCGGGCCGGCCTCGACCATCTCCCACAGCACCATGTCGACGCAGGCCAGCGAGAACCGGTCCATGAACGGCTGCCACGACTCCTGTGTCTTGTCTGCGTAGGTGGTGTAGAGCACGATCGGCGGGTCCGGTGTCGCCTTGTCCGCGAGGGAGACGCCGAAGTACGCAACGCCCTGGTGCGCCGCTCGGAACACGAGCACCTCGGCGGCTGCGTCGTATTCCAGTTGGTCGGGCGGGAAAAGCGTGCCGTTGCCGCTCGTCAGATCCTCGCGTCGCCCGAGCAGTCGGTAACCTTCCCGGACGGCTGCCGGCAGTTGAACCCCGAGGGCGGCCTCGGTGAGGTCGAGCGTCTCGTCGCTGAACCCATCAGCGTCCGTGATGGGCGTGGCCCAACGGGCAGCGAAGTCCTGGATGAAGCGCCAGGCATCGGCCCGAGTTACCAACCCGCCGAGGGCGCGCGCCATGTCAAACTCCTGACCCACGGCTCGGACAGTACGGCATCCGTTGCCGTCGGCAGCTCCCTGTGGCCACGGCCGCGTGGATGACGGCGACGCGCTCATCTCGGCCAAAAGCAGGACGGCTTCGCCAGCGCTGGATGGCCACGGTCAGTGACCGGTGCGCCGGGCGGCAGCGCGCACGATCGGCGGCAGATCCGTGCACTCCAAGGCGACGATGCCCGGTTACGGCGGCGACATCACCAGCTCGATGTGTCGCGCTTCCGCCGCGTCCATGTTGAACTGTAGGTGCCGGTCCACCGTCCGACCCGGCCCTCAGCCGCATCAGCGACCATGCAGCTGCTTCAAGTGCCGTCCGTCTCGCCGTCGATCTGCGCGCCGTCCCAGGTGGACAGACAGAACGGATGGCCCGCTGGATCGGAGTACACGAAGCAGTGATCGGAGTTCGGCTGGAAATCGTAGCGGGTGGCTCCAGCGGCGAGGACCCGCGCCCCGGTGGCTGCGAGGTCGTCGACGAAGAAGTCGAGGTGCATCTGCATCGGTACGGTGCCCGCCGGCCACACCGGCGAGCGGAAGTCGTCGACGTGCTGGAAGGCGATGTCTCCGTTGGGTCCGGTGACGGTCGCCCAGCGCGAGTTCCCCTTCGCCACGCCACCAGTGACCACGGCGTAGAACCTGGCCAACACGATCGCGTCGGGTGCGTTGACCGTGACACCGCTGAGCCTGATCGCGTCGGACATCAGTCGATCACCATCTGCTCGTACGTGGGTGTGAGCTCGGCCCAACGCGCGCGCCAGCCCGGCTCCGGCGAATGTTCGGTCCAAGGCTCGGGACCGGCCGCAGCCTCGCCCTCGAGCGACCGACGGAGATCCTCAAGGTGGGCCTGCCATCCGGCACCATGGAAGTAGAGGCGTTCCAGTGGCAGGCCACGCTCCTCGACGACCAGGCGCGTCCTGGAGCCCTCCTCGGTCAGCCATGCCTCGATCTGGGCCTCCTCGCTGGTGCCCGGCTCCGTGGTGAGCAGCAGATGGTGGGGCTTCTCGCACGCGTCAATGCGCCCAGGACCCGTCCACGTGCTAGTGAAGACGGCGTGGATCGAGCCACCGACGCGCAGGTCGCCGGAGACCTTGGCGATCCAGCGTGCAAGCCGTTCCGGATTCGTGCACGCCTCCCATAAATCGTCGATGTCGGTGTCGTAGACGTCCTCGACGCGCACCGCACCGCGCGTCCTGTCGAGCGACCGCATGGTCCCGATGATCTTCACTTTCGCGCCTTCTTTCCTCGGGCGATCTCCGTGTGCAGGGCGTCGAGTCGGTTCCGCCAGAGGGCGCGGTACGGCTCCAGCCACTCGTCCACCTCGACAAGTACCTCCGGTCGGAGGGTGTAGATGCGGCGCTGCGCGTCCTGACGGACGTCGACCAGTCCGACCTCCCGCAGCACGCGTAGGTGACGGGATACTCCCGGGCGGGCGATCGGAAGGGCCTCCGCGAGCTCGCCAGCCGTCGCCGGGTGACTGCGGAGGATCTCGAGCACCGTGCGCCGGCTCGGGTCCGCTAGCGCCTGCAATACCGCATCCATGATGCCCAAGAGCGTAACCGGTTGGGTACGTAACAACAAGGGTACATAGCGATCTGGTTGCGGGAAAGGATGGCGGATGAGGGTCCATTGCCGGCGGACACCCTGCGCGCCCCCACCTGAGCTGGCTCAGCCGCGCCGACAACGGTTGTCATGGGAGAGCTCTGCAGGGTTCGATCGCTCGCCAGCGCAGCGAGGTCATTCGTTCACCGGCACGACGGAAAGATCAGCGACGTCCACCCCCGATGACGCCGCGTACCACGCGACCAGCGGCATGAGAGGAAGCGGTCGAACGGCGGTTCGGGCAAGATACCCGCCATGACCGAGATTTCGCTGTCCGTCCCCGCCTACGACCCGACGGTCGGCGTGGTGGCTCCAGCCGAAGGCGGGAGAGCCACCGTCGAGGTAGTCGACGGATCGGTAGAGATCTTCGGCGACCCTGCCGGGCTCCGAGACCTCGCACGGATGTGCTTGGCTCTGTCAGACCCACGGGTGCCGCATGGGGCCCACATCCATCTTGATGCCGGTATCAATCCGCTGGATCTCGGATCCGCCTCGCTCATGCTCGCTCGCGATCCACGTACGTCTACCGCGTAGCCCTATCTGTGGCGGATCGGCACGGCCGCGCGCTGCGCGGCAGATCAGCGCGGCGTGCGTATCGCGGTTGGCGGGGGTTGCGGGGGTTCGGCGGCCTGTTCGTCTTCGGGTGCTGGCCGGGTTCAGATGGTTCGGCGTCGGACTCGCGAGGTGATCAGTGCGAGCAGGATTGCGACCAGGCCGAGGTAGATGCCCGCTTCGGTGAGTTGGAAGGTCCAGAAGCGGTCGGCGGGCTGGTAGGTGTCCCACAGTTGCATGCCGTGGGTGTGCAGGTAGGTGGGGATGTCGGTGTGGGCGGCGATCGCGGCTCGGTAGATGTCCGCCTGGGCGTAGCTCAGATGGTGGCCCTGCGCGTCGACCACGCCGTAGTCCAGGGCCCAGCCGCCGCGGCCGACGGTGCCGGGTTGGGTGAGCGGATCCCAGATCGTGGTGACGGGGGTACGGAAGTGCGGGCGGAGTCGGGTTTCCACGGTGTAGCGGGTCACCGCGAAGGTGGCGAACGCGGCCGCGAGGGCCGGGACGCTGCGTCGGACGAGGGTGCCGGCGGCGGTGCCGACGGCGAAGGCGAACAGGGCGTATGCCGGGGGCATGAGTCCTTCGAGGTCGAAGCCGTCTGGCACGAACCGGCCGTCGAGGGCGTCCCAGGGTTGCCGGTACCAGGTCAGCAGCGCGGTGAAGACGATGTTGAGCCCGACGGTGACGGTGGCGAGCGCGGTCAGTTTCACCGCGAGCCAGCGCAGTCGGGGGACCGCTTGGGTCCAGGCCAGTTGCCAGGTACCGGCCTCGTACTCCCGCGCGATCAGGGGTGCGCCGAGGAACGCGCCGATGACGGCCGGCACCAGGTTGAGCATGATGAGCATGGTCTTGATGTTGCCGAAGGTGTTGCGGAATCGCTCGATGACCGGGCCGCAGGCGCCGCTGGGCTGGGTGATGCACGCCGCGACGCCGTCGCGGTTGAAGCTGACGTGCATCGGGTGCCCGGTGGTGAACAGGGCGATCCCGAGACACCCGATCAGCAGGAGGGCCACAGCGGTCTCGGCGCGGTGTTGACGCCAGATGAGCCAGATCATGCCGGGACCTCCGACCGGTTGGCGGTGGGTCGCGCCGCCGCAGTGGTCGTGCGGCGTAGGTAGGCCAGGACGAGTTCTTCCAGGGCGAGTGGGTGGGGTTGCCAGCCGGGGGCGGGCGGCGTGCCGTTGGTGCGGACCACCAGGGTGGTGTGCCGATCGCTGTGGGTGGCCTGGACCACGCCGGGCAGCTGGTCTGCGTCGCTCGGGACGGCCGGTCCGACGAGCAGTCGGTGATCGGCCAGCAGGGCGCCGATGTCGTCGGCGAGGACGACCTGACCGGCGTGCAGCACGACGAGGTGGTCGCAGACGCGTTCCAGCTCGGCCACGACGTGGGAGGAGAACACGACGGTGATCCCGTCGTCGGCGACCGCGGCCATGAGGGCTTGGAGGAACTCGCGGCGGGCCAGCGGGTCGAGGCTTGCCAAGGGCTCGTCGAGGACAAGCAGCGCCGGCCGCTTGGCCAGCGCGAGCGCCAACGCCACCTGAGCCTGCTGGCCAGCGGACAGGGCGGCGACCCGACCGCGCAGCGATATCCCCAACGCCGCCATCCGCCGCTCAGCCAGCGCCTGGTCCCATCGCAGATTCATGTGACGCCCCATCCGCAGCAAATCGGCGACGCTGAAGCGCCGGTACAGCGGATGCTCCTGGGCCACGAAGCCCACCCGAGCCAGCGCGGCAGGGGTGTTGGCCGCGGGAGACTCGCCGAAGACCTCCACCGCACCCTCACTGGGAGAAAGCAGCCCCACCACGAGCCGCAGCAGCGTCGTCTTGCCGGCACCGTTGGGGCCGACGAGGGCGATCACCCGGCCGGCCGGCAGGCTCAGGGTGCATCCCCGCAGCGCCCACACCCGCCCGTACCGTCGGCCCAGACCCTCCACGCGCACGGCCTCGTCCGCGTTCACGCGACACCCTCCGCCCGTATGCCGTGGTGGACCGTGGCGAACAGAGCCGCGACCGCGTGCTCGTCCAACCCCGCGGCGTACGCCCGGCGCAGCCACCCTTCCAGCCCCCGACGCAGCGACGAGTAGACCGCTGGCGAGACGGTCGCCACGCCGGCCGCGGTGACGAACGTGCCCTGCCCCGGGCGGCCGCTGACCAACCCCTCCTGCTCCAGTTGCCGGTAGGCCTTGGCCACCGTGTTCGGGTTGATGGCCAGCTGCTCGACCGCCTCACGGATCAACGGCAGCCGGTCACCAGGCCGCAGGAAGCCCAGCAGCAACGCCTGCCGGACCTGCTGCACCAGTTGCAGATAGGGCGGAACACCGGAACCCGCCTCCAGCCGAAAGTCGAACACGCCACCGCTCCCCTACCGCTTTACTATGAGGATAGTAAAGACGGCGCCGCGCCCACAGTCAAGCCCGTAGCGCCTCCACCCCGGCCAGACAGGCAGCAAGGGACCTCATCTCGGCACGTCTGGATGCCGGCCCGGCCGCGCGCGTGACGTTGCGTAGTGCACGGTCGGCGCCAGAAGAGCGCGTTGCGGTGAACCCTGTCGTGAGCAAGGCTGTGCCCGAGCTGACGCGCTGGACGCCCGGATCTTCCGCAGATGCATGTCCGGATCGTGGGCTGCGGCGCACTTCAGTGCCGTCGTATGCGGCGATGGGAAGGGAAGGTTGTGGCCTCGGTCCATGTCGAAACGATCATCAAGGCACCCGCACGGCTGGTGTGGGAGGTGATCGCGGATGTGGGGGCGGTGCACCGGCGGCTGCTGCCGGGGCGGGTGGCCGATGTCCGGATCGAGGAGGACATGCGCATCCTGACCATGCCGGACGGCTCGCAGATCCGCGAGCTGATCCTTGCGGTCGATCACCCGATCCGCCGGATGGCGTACGCGGTCATCGAAGGGCAGCGGCTCCCGGTGACATACCACCACGCGTCGTTGCAGGTGTTCGAGGAAGGCGACCGGAGCCGACTCGTCTGGATCACCGACGTGCTGCCGCACACCGTGGCCGACCAGGTACGGGCTCGGGTCGGGCGAGGCATCGTGGAGATGAAGCACGTCCTAGAAGGCCAGTCGAGCTGACGCATGCGGGCGCAGGCGCGCCACGTAGTCCGTTCCGTCGCCGGGTACTCGCTACCTGCACTTCGTGGCATGTGCGGACGCGGACTCGCCTCTTTGTCGGCAAGGCCAACTTGGATGAACAGCCGGGGAAAGATCACGATGCGGGTGGCGGGGTGAGCCCGCGCTGAGGGTGCGGCGCGCGGCCCTCACCCGCGCCGGCAGGTTACGATGCCGCGCCGGCGATGCCGGGCTTCGTACCGACGATCAGCATCGCGTGCCCGAGCACCTTCGGATGCCGCAGCGGGAACGGCAGCGGCAGCCAGTCGGCCAGGCTGCCGAACTCCACGATCGAGGCTCCGGCCCGGCCGATCACCTGCCGAACATCCTCGATCGAAGGATAGAAGGCCGGGTCGCCGAACAGGTCGAGGAAGACGTACCGCCCGCCCGGCCGCAGGACCCGCAATGCCTCGACCACGCCGTCGGACTTACGCCCCACATCGCCGATCTCGTGGAAGGTCAGGCAACTGACCACCACGTCGAAGCTGCCATCGACAAACCCGAGGGCGGCGCCGCTCTGCTTGAGGAACGCCGTGCGGGCGGAAACCCCCTCGATCCGCGCGTTGTCCTCACACAGCTCCTTCGAGTACTCCCAGTCCCGCCCCCACGAGTCGACGCCGGTCACGGTACTGTCCGCCGACGCTCTGGCGAGCTTGACGACCAGGCTCCCGCTGCCACATCCCACGTCCAGCGCCCGACTCGCCGCCGGAAGCTCGGCCTTGGCGACGATCAGGTCGTGGATGCGGCACTGGAGGTCCCCACCGCGCGGCGCGAAGCGATAGACGGTGAGCACCAGGATCATCGCGATGTAGCCGAAGAGCGCGAACGGAACCAGGAACAACAGGAACCACGGCGACAGCAACGACAACGCGCTCCCGGCCAGGCACACGCCGCTCAACCCGGCGAACACGGCGAGCCGCCTGCTGCGGATCCAGGTGCGGTAGCGCGGTCTGCGGCCTACGGCTACGGAGCCCTCCCCGTCCCCGGCTGGCGGGCGTTCGCTCGACACCGGCCGATCCTACGGAGTCCGCGCAATCCTGTGCCCCGCAGCTCCCTCGCGACTGCTCGGGCTGTTGCGTCGTTGCGCAGACCTTGGACTCATCGCCGGCGCGGACGCACCCAATTCGGCACGTCCGGATGCCAACCTCCGGCGACCCGGTCACCTTCCGTGACGAGCGCTTCGCGGCAGATGAGCAAGCCCGATCGGCGGCTGCTCGACCGCAACCTATCCCTCAATAGCGGTCACCACACGGGCATTTCGGCTTCCCATGGGTGCCCTGGAGGCAGACCCACCCTCTTCTCCTGAGCCAGATCGCGGACCCACTCGGGCAACAGAATAGGAGCCGAGTAAGCAGGCTGATTCATCAGGTCCCATTTGTTTTCGTAACCCGCCCACACATCGACATTCACCCGTGCCCGCTCAACGGGCGTGTTTCGCTGACCGACCGGCACCGACGGGTCTGTAAGCCAGCCTTGGTGCGCGATCCAACCAGCGGCGGCCACGTGGTCGCGTGGAACGACGAACGTCCGGGGCGCCTGCCACGCCGCCCCGGTCGGCAGCAACACGAATGCAAACCATTCCCGCTCAGATAGGGCAAACTGCTGGGCCTTGGCGCCGACCAGCCAGTTGGACCTGTCACCGAGATCGTTAGCTGTCTTCACCTGAATCTCAACCATGCGACGAGGTTCTTCGCCCTGAACTGCAAGGATATCGGTCCGTTCCAGGCCATCCCTGGTCAAGGCCGCAGCCCAACCGAGCCGGGCAAGGACGGAGCACACCCAATGCTCTCCTGCAGACTTAGTTATCTTCGTGTCCGCCATGCAGCCCACAGTGTCATGGCTGGCCCTCGTGGCAACAGCCGCGAGGGGTCACGAGTCGCCGAGGCGGCGCGCACCGCGGCAGATGCGGATACCTCGCTCCGCCCTAGTGGCTGCCAGCGAACGTGAGTCCATGCGCTCGTCCAGGTGCGAATTCCATATCGTCCCAGTCGATCCTGTCGGCATGGTCACGGCGAGTCCCACCATTCCGAGCATGAGCGTGTACGCGTTGTACCGCGCCTGTCCGAGGAGCACAGCCGCCGCGCGTGCGCCAGGAATGCTCGTCGTTCCGCTTCGTGGGATCGGGTCTGACAAGATCTGCACTATGCCGGTCCCTGACGTCCTCCCGATCCGCCATGAACCCGACTATCGCACCGACCAGATCGGCCGACACGCCGAGGGACAGTTCCTCGGTGGCATCGTGGGCGCCTATCTGGGTGGCTGGCAACCGGGCCAGACCCGAGACGACTTTCGTTGGTACGCCTACCTGCACCAGTTCGATGACAACGGAATCTACCTATGGTCAGGCATCGCGTTCGCCGGAGTAAACGTGGAGGGCACCGCGGCCGTCGACCGGGCTCAAGCGATGCTGGCCGAGTGGCTGGGCCAGCTCGATGATGTGGTCTACGCAGGCATCGGGGTGCGGCTCTTCCAAACCGAGTACGACGGCATCCTCTTCGGGCTGGTCGACGAGTCCGCTGAGGACCGCGGCGATCACGTCGAGTTGTACCCCGGACCGGTTGGGTTTTCACGATCCCTGGGACGGCACCTACGACACCTGAGACATTCGCCGGCACCTCTTCCCGGCACCGTCGGTACCACATGCGGTCAGCGGCAGAAGAGCAAGCCTGGCGTGCCGGCCCGACGCGAACAGGGCGGCGGGGTTGGCCACGCGCTGACCGCGGCATGATGAGCGTAAGTTCGTTCGCCTCGTACCCGTGCTACGCTGCGCCTGCTAGAGACCCTTTCCGCATGTCGGACGTGTCTGTCGTTGCGACGCGGGAACGAGCGGCAATCCATGCCACGTCTGTATGGTCCCGGGCACTTCACCGAGGACCCCTACGCGCAAATCGTTTCGCCACATGGCATTCCGGTGGACGATCTCGTCTCTGTCCTCCAGAAGGAGATCAGGCGTAGTCGCATCGACAACGCCGTTCTCGCGGCCTACGAGATGTTCATCACCTCGCCGGATGTCGCCCAGCACCTGTGGCGGCGTCTACGGCTCATCGCGGTCGAAGACGTGGGCATGGGTCTGCCCACGGGGCCTGTGCTGATCGACGTCCTCCACCGCAACTTCAATGCCAGCCTGGGTGGCGACTGGATGATGGCGTGTCACGCCGTTCGTTTGCTCGCTTCTGCGCCCAAGGACCGGACCAGTTCCGAGCACGCCGATTGGGTCGCCACGAAGGTCGCTCTCGGAGAAGCGTTGGTCGAAGTTCCCGACTACGCCCGCTGCGTGCACACACGTGCCGGCCAAAAGCTGGGACGCGGTCTGACGCAGTGGTGGGACAATGGCGCTCAAGTGCGCGATGAACTACCTTCAGCGGATCATCGGTACCGCGACGAGCTGATCGAGATCCATCGCCGCGACGAGGCGGACAACGGAACCGCGCCCCGTTCGTCGCGTTGGGCAAGCGCCACCGCAACTCCCGACAGCGACTGACATGTACCCATCGGTCGCACACGCTCATCGGCACGACCGAGCGTCGGTCCAACTGATCAGCGTCACAGCGCGTATTGAGCGGTCCGCGGCATGATGGGACGCCTTCGATGCGGCGCCGTGCCTGTTCAGGCGGTAGCTCGTGAGCGGCGAGGTGGGGCTTGGACGTCGATCGGCCAATGACGGGTCGCCAAGAACTGTGAATCTATAACCTTGCCGAGAGAGAGTCCCCCGACTTCTAATCATAGGTGGAGTCAAACAGGCCGGCTTCCGTGGCAGAACGTCTGATTCGTCAAGTCGCTGCTGTCTAAGAAGGGCTCGCCATGGTAAACCTCGGTCCAACGCTTGGCCTTCCGGTCGGGAATCCTGCCAAGCCGTTACTGGAGGGGCGATGGCAACGGCATTCAGTCGGGGCGGAGTGCGAGTATTTGTACTGCTGTCCGCCGACCAAACCGGTAACGAGCGAGGCATACAGGCGCCGGCCCAATGTGGTGTCTATGTCTTCGTAGCTCCTCGCACCAGTCGCGAGCTTGATGAACCAGATGCCGAATCGCAATAGGAATAATGCGACCAAAAATATGGCTTCCCACATGAGGGTGTATGAGTGCAGCGATAGGAACGCATCGACAATTAAAACTCCGGTCAACTGCCAACGTACCTTTTGCCAGAACTCGTCAACCGCCACTTGCTTGGCGTCACGGTACATCAGCGAAGCGGCGAACAGCACAAGAATAACTTCAAAGTCGCGGAAGATGAAGGACGCATTTAAGACCGTCGCGAAGATGTACGAGACCCCGACCAACCACAATACATAGCTACCAGCCGCTGCGAGACCCTTCAGCCGTTTGTGGAGCGCTGGGGTCTTGTGCAGCTGATTGGCACTGGTCTGGGCACTTTGTCGACGACCGCGCGAGACCAGCAAGCCCTTCGTGAATTCGATCGCGCCGACGATGGAAAGGAACGCTACGAACCCGCAGACAAAGAGGACCACGACAACCAAAGCGCACAGTTGCCGACTGTTGATCGACATTGAGGTGATCTCAGCGAGAGTTGCGATCTGATATCGGGACGACACGCCCGGAAGGTCCACATCGGACGGTGCTGGTAATGGGGCGTGGAGTCCTCGTAGATCAGTTCTCACCACAAGATCCTTCTCCACGGTGAGGACTCCACGTGATCGCGTATCCTGCCATGCTCGACGTCCCCAAGGAACTCGTGCGCTTCGTGGCGCGGCTGTTGGCCGCCGAGCGCCGGGTGGTCGGTACCCGCCGCAACAGCCGGGCGTTGAGCTGCAGTAAGCAGGCATTGATGGTGCTGGTGTGGTTCCGCAAGAACGAGGACATCGCCTTGCTCGCCGCGGGGTTCGGGGTCTCGCGGGCCACCGGGTACCGCTACATCGCCGAGGGTCGCCGGGTGCTGTCCGCGCAGGCGCCGGACCTGCACGAGGCGCTGCGCCAGGTCGCCGAGTCCGGCTGGGCCTACGTCGTGCTGGACGGGTCGCTGATCGGTACCGACCGGTGCGCGCAGACCACCACCAGCGTCAAGGGCACCGAAATCGACGCCTGGTACTCCGGAAAGCACCGCCGGCCCGGCGGCAACGTCCAGGCATTCATGCGTCCCGACGGGTTACCGATCTGGATCTCCGATGCCCTCCCCGGTCACCTGCACGACCTGACCTGCGCCGAAGCACATCAGGTCCTGGCCGCCGCCTGCTGGGCCGCCTCGCAACTCAACCTGCCGACGCTGGCCGACTGCGGGTACGAAGGCGCCGGCCACGGCGTACACGTCCCGATCAAACAACCCGCCGACGGCCGGCAACTCGCCGCCGACAACCGCGCCTACAACGCCCTGCTGCGGGCCAAACGCGCACCCGGTGAACGCGGCTTCGCCCTGCTCAAGGGGCGGTGGAAAGTGCTACGACACGTCACGGCCAGCCCGACAGAAATCGGAGACATCGCACGCGCCGCGCTCGTCCTCACCACGTTCCTACACAAACCCAGCACGGGTTCTCGTTGAGATCACCTCAGTGACTCCTTGCTCTGCGCATCGACCGCAAGGTGTCGAGCGCGATGTACAAGGGCGCATCCCGTCGCGGCGGCGTGGAGTGCTGAGTAGAACCGCCAGACCACCCAATCAGCGGAGCGCCAGCGCGTGGCGGTCAACTACCTGGGCCACCGCGAACGCTCTCATCGCGGCAAATGAGGACGAGCTGCATCTACCGGCTGATGAGGGCATGTGGATATCCAAAGGCGGTGCCCAGAGTCAGGGGCATTGTTTCCTGTTACGTCCTCGGCTCGCTGTTCGCGCTTGCGGCGTGGCGGAGCACGGAGCCCCACGGCAACCGCCGTTCTGTCTGATGCGCACGCCGCACGGACGTTGTTCTATGGGTGGATTCTGTCTGCGCTGGCTGTTTCAGCGAGGAATCGGCTTGCGGCTGTGAACGAGCGGCGGTCGGCGTCTTCCTGGTATGCCACGCCTGGCGTGGTTTCGGCTAGCGCGTGTCGGTGGGTGAAGCCGTGCATCGCGCCGCCGTACATGATGAGCTGCCAGTCCGCGTGGGCGTTGTCCATCTCCTTGGCGAACGCGGTGACGTGATCGAGGGGGACGTGGGGATCCGCGGAACCGTGGCAGACGAGCACTCTGGCCGTGACGGCGTGTGGTCGTGCCGGCTCCGGCGTTGTCAGGCTTCCGTGGATGCTGATCACTGCGGCAATGGCCGCGCCGGCTCGGGCCAAGGTGAGGGCGGCCATGCCGCCGAAGCAGTAGCCGACGGCACCGATTGGTCCGGTGGTGGTAACTGGTCAGGTGCCTGTGATCCGTTGATGATCAGGCGGTTGCGGGCATCCAAGGATGACCGTCGGCGAGCATGACGAGGGCGTCGAAGAAGTGCATACCGTGCTTGGCGGCGGTGGATAGGTAGCTACGGATGGC
>WNGB01006292.1_pt1 | contig 17498 bp, 16 predicted proteins | sample 5400681 | NCBI WGS metagenome assembly WNGB01 (sample SAMN13153367, study PRJNA577476) | soil metagenome | isolation source: 115 cm soil or saprolite under grassland replicate 2 | place: USA:California | collected 2016-06-15 | reverse complement strand
ACCGGCGTGTAGCCCATCATCGAGGTGCCGACCGCGACCGCCCAGATGGCGAGCTGGTCCCAGGGCAGCAGGTAGCCGGTGAACGACAGCAGCAGGGTGAGCAGCAGCAGCACCACGCCCACGACCCAGTTGAACTCGCGCGGCGGCTTGTAGGCGCCGTGGTAGAAGACCCGGGCCATGTGCAGGAACACCGTGAAGACCATCAGGTGGGCGGCCCATCGGTGCATGTTGCGCATCAACTGGCCGAAGAACACCGTGGTCGACAGGGACTGCATGTCGTTGTAGGCGAGCTCCTGGCCCAGGCCGGCCGTGGGCCGGTAGAAGAACATCAGGAAGATGCCGGTGATGGTCAGCAGGATGAACAGGAAGAAGGACAGCCCGCCCAGGCAGAAGGTGTAGGTCAGCTTGAGGCCGTGTCGCTTCACCTTCACCGGGTGGAGGTGGTACAGCACGTTGTTCATCATGGCGAGGGCGCGGTCCCGCGAGGTGTCGCGGTAGCCGGGGCGGTAGATCGAGCCGGGCCGGAAGACGGACCTCCAGAACTGCGACTCCCGCGTCCGGTTCCAGAGCTCCCCTGGGGAGGGGGGCCTCGGCGGCCGAAGCTTCAACGCCACGACAGGACTCCTCACAGTGGGTTGCCCGCCCGCTGGACGGGACGATCCGATCCGTTCAGCCTTACCGTGCGGCTACGCCTTCGCCGCCTTGCTCTCGCCAACGCGGGCGTACCACAGCGCGCCCGTTGGGCAACGATCGATGCAGATCCCGCACCGCACGCACTCATTGTCGTCGATGACGAACAGGGCATGCGAAGTCTGCGCCAGGGTGGTGACCTCCTGGGGGCTCTCCCCGTCCTTCACGATGTCCGGAGCCAGCATGTAGATGCAGTCCCACGGACACACGTCCTCGCACGCGCGGCACAGGATGCACAGCTCCGGGGACAGCGCGATGTGCCTGCGCGGCTTGATCCGCTCCTGAAGCCAGTTGGGGTCGACCGTCGTCAACGTGTAGTCATCGTGCATGCTGGGCTTGTTGGGATTCATCGGTCGATCCTCTCCCGCCTGCTACCGCTACCTGTAGCCACCGGTCGCCTCCCGCTTGCCCTCGTCAGCCGGCAGCACCTTTCGGTTCCGCCGGTTGTAGATCCCGATCATCAGGCCGGCGGCCAGCAGCGCGACCCCGTACCAGAGCACGACGATCAGGTCCCGGATCACCTGCTTGGAGAGGACGATCTTGCGGACCCCGAGCGAGAGGGTGAAGTTGTCGGTCCACTTCAGCGTCGCGTCGGCGAAATAGAGCCACCACGAGGGGATCACGGCGAGGAAGATGATCATCGCGACGAAGATCCCCATGGTGACGAGCGACAGCGAGACCCACCGCTGACCCTCGTTCGTCGGTCGAAGCAGCGACACCCTTGCAGCCTCCAGATGTGGATTGGGACGGCAGCCACACTCCCGCGCGCATCGTAACACCGAGCCCAAACTGCGCCAACGCAAAGCGCCGCAGGTCAGAGGGCATGTGGGTGGGATCACGAATGCACGTGCCCCCGTCGGCGCCACGCTCGGGCGCTTCTGACCCCTTTTCCCGCCCCCCTCGATACACTCGACTCCGCGCGCTCGGGGCGCCAGAGCGCGCCGCGGCCCGTACGTCCCTTTCAATCGAGGTCTCCGATGTCGCGCCGAATGCTCGCTCTGGCGGCGGGCGGGGTCGTCCTCATCGCCGTCGTCGCGGTGATCGCGACGACGGCGCTCGGCGGCGGTGGCGGCAAGGCGCTCGCGCCGGAGGCCGCCACCGGCCAGGTCCGGCCGGTGCAACCCAATGTCGTGATCGTTGCGGCCTCCGACCGGCAGCCGCTGCCGGCGCTGGCCGGCGAGACGCTGGACGGCTCCAGCCTCGACCTTGGCGGCATGCGCGGCCAGGTGCTGGTGCTGAACTTCTGGGCCTCCTGGTGCGGCCCCTGCCGCTCGGAGCAGGCCGGGCTCCAGCAGGCCTCCCGCGACCTGGCCGGCAGGGGCGTGCGCTTCGTGGGCATCGACATCCGCGACCAGCGCGCCGCGGCCCTGGCCTACGAGCGCGAGTTCAGGACCTCCTACCCGTCACTGTTCGACCCCTCGGCGGCGCTCACCGCCAGGCTGCGCGACCAGGCGCCGTCCTTCCCGCCGGCGACGCTGGTGATCGACGAGCGGGGGCGGGTCGGCGCCAGGATCAACGGCGCGGTCAACGGGGGAGCCGGCTCGGCCGCTCTCCAGGCCGGCCTGCTGGCTGACGTGGTCGCGCAGGTCCGCGGCGGCACGGGGAGCCAGGGATGAGCGTCGGCGAGAACGCGCAGCAGGTGATCGCCACCGGCAACCTGCTGCTGGCGATGCCGGTGGCCGCCGCCGCCGGGTTCATCTCGTTCGCCTCGCCGTGCGTGCTGCCGCTGGTGCCCGGCTACCTGTCATACGTCTCGGGCGTGTCCGGTCAGGACGTGGAGCGGGGCGGCCGGCAACTCGGCAGGGTGCTTGGTGGGGTGGCCCTGTTCGTGCTGGGGTTCTCGCTGGTCTTCGTCGCGCTCGGGGCCGCGCTCGGTGCGCTCAGTTCGTGGCTGCTCGCCAACCGGGGGCACATCTCGCAGATCGCGGGCGTCGTCGTGATCGTGATGGGCCTGTTCCTCGCCGGCGTCATCAGACCCAAGGCCCTGTACAGGGAGCGCCGCCTGCGTGCGGACAAGGTCCCAGGAGGGCTGGCCGGGGCACTGCCGCTCGGTATGGTCTTCGGGCTCGGCTGGACGCCCTGCATCGGCCCGACGCTTGGCGCGGTGCTGGGGCTTGCCACGGTGAGCGGCGGCGGCCTGGAGCGCGGTGCCATCCTGCTGTTCGCGTACTCCCTCGGGCTCGGCGTGCCGTTCCTGATCGCGGCGCTCGGCTTCCGCGGCGCGGTCGGCCGCTTCCCGGCGCTGCGTCGCCGCTTCCGGTTGTTCGAGCTGGCCGGCGGGGGAATGCTCGTCATCATCGGGCTGCTGCTCGTGACCGGCCTCTGGGACAGCTTCATCAACCACATCCGCGTATGGTCGGGGTCGGTGAACCTGCCGTTGTGAAGGTGGCCATGGAGCGAGCGGAGCCGACGCGCACCGAGAGCCTGCGCAATGCCTGGCGCGAGTTCCGCTCCATGCGGACCGCGCTGATCCTGCTGCTGGCCGTGGGCGTGGCCGCCATCTTCGGCAGCCTGTTCCCGCAGGAGAACATCTCGCCGCAGCGGGTGCAGCAGTACTTCGACCAGCACCCCGGCCTGGCGCCGGTGCTGGACCGGCTCGGCATGTTCGACGTCTTCGGCGCCCCCTGGTTCATGGCCATCTACCTGGCGCTGCTGACCGCGCTGACCGCCTGCCTGGTGCCCCGGCTGACCGCCTACATCCGGCAGGTCCGCGCCCGCCCCCACCAGCCCCGACCGCACCTGGACCACTACCGGAACCACGCGAGCTTCCAGGCCCCGGCCTCGCCGGAGCAGGCCTCGGAGGTCGTGCGCCGGGTGCTCAGGCGCCGGCGCTTCCGGGTCGCCGGCCACGGCCCCGGCGAGCTGGCCGCGGAGAAGGGCTACCTGCGCGAGGCCGGCAGCCTCGTCTTCCACGTCTCATTCCTGCTGTTGCTGCTGGGGCTCGCCTACGGCAAGGGCTTCGGCTACCGCGGGCAGGCAACCATCGTCGAGGGCGACACCTGGGCGGACGCGCGGATCAACTACGACGCCTTCACCCCCGGCCGCTTCTTCACGACCGCCGACCTGCCCCAGTTCAGCCTGCGGCTGGACGACTTCTCCAACAGCTTCTACGGCAACCTGACCCCCAGGCAGTACGCGTCCCAGCTGACCGCGCTGGACACGGACGGGCGCCCCACGCAGGCCCAGAAGGTCACCGTGAACCACCCGATGACCGTGGACGGCGTGCGGGTCTTCCAATCCGACTACGGCTACGCACCGGTCGTGCGGGTGCGCTCGCCGTCCGGCGAGGTGCTCCAGGACGGCCCCGTGCTGGCCAACCGCGAGCCCGAGTCCGAGGTGTCCAACGGCGCCATCCGACTGCCCTCGCTGAAGCCCCAGGTCGGGCTCCAGGTGGTGATGTTCACCGGGCTCCGGCAGGTGCGGCTGCCGAACGGCCAGGAGCAGATCTTCAACGACCCGCGGCTGGTCAACCCGGTCCTGGTGGTGCTGCCCTTCAAGGGCGACCTGAAGGCCTCGCAGGCCCACAGCGTCTTCACCCTGGACTTCTCGAGCCTCAGCCCGGCCGGCAACCCGCTGGTCCTTCCGCTCGGCAAGTCGGGCAAGTTCCCCGACGGGCTACAGGTGGAGTTCCCCAGCCTCAAGCAGTACGCGGTCCTGACCCTCGCCAGCGACCCGGGCGTGCCGATCGTTGCGGTGGCGGCCGGGCTGATCCTGCTCGGCCTGATCCCGTCCCTGTACGTGACCCGCCGGCGCGTCTGGCTGCGCGCCACCGCGGCGGAGGGCGGCGGCGTGCGGGTCGAGCTGGCCGGGCTCGCCCTCCAGGGCAAGATGGCCTTCGTCGATGAGTTCAAGGAGCTGGCGCGCGTCGTTGAGCTGGAGCTTCTCGGCTCGCCCTCGCCCCAGGTGGGGTCTAACCTTGACCGGACCGCGGAGGGCTCGGGGGGCGCAACGCAGTGGAGCCCCCCGGTAGGGGGCTCGGGGGGCGCAACGCAGTGGAGCCCCCCGGTAGGGGGCTCGGGGGGCGCAACGCAGTGGAGCCCCCCGATGGATAGGGAGCACCAGTGAGCATCGACACACCAAGCACACCCTAAGCACCCAAAGCAGAGGAGGGCGCATGCCGTCGGCAGACCTGGCCAACCTGTCAGAGACCCTGGTGTGGCTGGCGGTGGTGGCGTACGCGGCCGCGGCGGCGCTGTCGGGATTCGAGTTCGCCTACCGCGTGGCCTGGGTCGGGCGTGCCGCGGTGGCGGTGACCGCCGCCGGGCTCGGCGCCAACGTTGCCGCGGCGGTGACCCGCTCGCTGGCCACCCACCGGGTGCCCTGGGGCAACATGTACGAGTACTCGATCATGGTGGGGATCGTGACGGTTGCCGCCTACCTGGTCTGGGTCGCTCGCCGACCGGAGGTGCGGCCGCTCGGCATGTTCATCCTGCTCCCGGCGGTGCTGGCGATCGCGATCGGCGGGGTCGCCCTGCGTGTGCCGGCCGGGCCGCTGGTTCCCGCGCTGAACTCCGGCTGGATCAAGATCCACGTGGCCGCCGCCATCACCGGCTCGTCGATCCTCTGCCTCGCGGGCATCTTCAGCCTGCTGTACCTGGCCAAGGAGTGGCACGAGCGGCGCACGGCGACACCGGCCCCGCCGCTGGTCGCCGGGGGGGCGCGCACGGCCGACCGCGTGGAGTTGCGCGAGACGCTGGCCGCCTACGTCGAGGAGGAGGAGGCCGCCCCCGATACGCCCGCGGCCGCGGGAGCCCCGGCGGCCGGCGACGTGGCCGGCGGCACCTCCCGCGCCGACGCCCTGCGCGTCGGCAGGCTGCTGGAGCTGCTTCCCGCGTCGAGAACGCTTGACATGCTCGCCTACCGGACGGCCGCGTTCGGCTTCCCGATCTGGACGTTCGCGATCATCGCCGGGGCGATCTGGGCCCAGTCCGCGTGGGGCCGCTACTGGGGCTGGGACCCCAAGGAGACCTGGTCCTTCATCGTCTGGGTGGTGTTCGCCGCCTACCTGCACGCTCGCGCCACCGCGGGCTGGCGAGGGCGCCGCGCGGCCTGGATCTGCCTGGTCGGGTTCGCCGCGATGCTGTTCAACTTCTACGTGGTGAACACCTGGATCGTCGGCCTGCACAGCTACGCCAAGTAGCCCTCGCGCTCCACGCATGGACCTAGCATTACGGAGAATGCGGGATGCGTGTGCAGTACGTTGTGTGAGATCGTAGCCCTCCAGGGCATTCGCCCTTGTACTCGCTGAGGAGCCTCCGGCCGCCTCGAGCGGGCGGCAGTGAACGGAGGGGCCGTGATCGCCGGGCGCGTGATCCTTCTCTCACCCGATCAGGGGCTCGCCTCGATCGCCGGGCAGGCAGTCGGCCGTGGCCAGCCACTGAGCCGTTTCGAGTCCCCCATCGACGTGCCGGACTGGACGCGGCCTCCGACCCGTGTGGTGGTGCTGGACTTCCCGAAGGAAGCCCGCGTGGTCGCGTACCGCCAGCTCCGACGGCGGTATCTGGGGCCGGTGCTGGCCCTGCTGAGCCCTGAGGAGGACGCCAGCGGCCTGCCCACCGATCACGGCCGGATCGACATCCTGCACCGGCCCTTCACCGGCGAGGAGCTTTCCGCCTCGCTCGACGCCCTGGGGGGGTCGCGCAACGGCACCCGCCAGTCCAAGTCCCGTTCCCTGACCGCCCCGCCGGTCGCGGACGAGACGGCGGCCGCACCGGCGCTCGATGTGAGCGCGGTGTTCTCGACCACCCCGGCGACGCAGCGGGTCGCGGCCCGCAGGGCCACCGTCCCGACGGGTGGGTTGACGCCGGTTGTACAGGTCCGGGTGGCGGCGTCCATGGCGGCCTCGACCGACGCCGCGTGGGCGGCCACCGGAGTCCCGGCAGCCGAGGTGCCCGTGCGGCGAGTGACCGCCGGCAGGCGGCGGGCGCTGGTCTGGCGGCGCATGGGGCGGACCGCGAGACGGCGCATGAACGGCCTGGCGCTGACCCTGGCGGCCGCGGCGGCGCTGGTCCTTGGGGCGATGCTCGGCAGCGGCGGCGGCTGCGGCTCGGCGGGTTGCGGCAGCGTGGCCAAGGCGATCGAGAACGGCGCGATCGGCACCCGGCAGGCGAGCCCGCTACCAGGCGCGCAGGCCGCGGGCGGATCGGGCAAGGGAGGCTCCGCCAAGGGAGCGGGTAGCCCGCTGGCCCCAGACCCGCCCGAGCCGAGCTTGGTCATCCCGATCGCCTCGGGGGTCAGCGACCTGATCAGCGGGACCTCGTCCTCCAGCGGAGGCGCCCCGCTGCTGGTGGTCGCCCCTTCGACCGGGTCGTCCACGTCGGGCGGCACGAGCGGTGGCGGCACGACTGGTGGCGGCACGAGTAGTGGCGGCACCAGCGGTGGCGGCCTGCCGTCGCCGACGACGCAGCCGACCACCACGACCTCGCCCGTGACCACCGCACCCACGGCGACCACCAGCCCGCCCACGACGGAGCCCGCGACCACGGAGCCGGCGACCACCGAACCGGCGACCACCAGCCCGCCGACGACGGAGCCCGCGACCACGCTGCCGCCGACCACCGAACCGGCGACCACCGAATCGCCCACAACCGCGGCCACGTCGTCGCCGACAGCGACCGAGACCTCGCCGACCGACCCGCCCACCACCGCGGCGACAGCCGACACCTCCGCCCCCTGAGCGGCCGGCCGAGGTCCGGACCTCGCGCCGGGCCGAGCGTCGCGCCGGACCTCGCGCCGGCGCGAGGCGCCGTTACTCCTCGATACTGGTCATCACGTGCTTGATGCGCGTGTAGTCCTCGAAGCCGTACATGGACAGGTCCTTGCCGTAGCCGGAGTGCTTGAAGCCTCCGTGCGGCATCTCGGCGACCAGCGGGATGTGGGTGTTGATCCACACGCAGCCGAAGTCCAGCCGCCTGGCCATGCGCATCGCGCGGCCGTGGTCGCGGGTCCAGACGCTCGAGGCGAGCCCGTACTCCACGCCGTTGGCCCAGGCCAGCGCCTTCTCCTCGTCGTCGAAGCGCTGCACGGTGATGACCGGGCCGAAGACCTCGTGCTGGATCATCTCGTCGCTCTGCTCCAGGCCGGCCACCACCGTCGGCTCGTGGAAATACCCGCTCCTGGAGGCGATGGCGTGGCCGCCGGCCAGCACCTCGGCGCGGTCGGGAGCGCGCTCCAGGAAGCCCCGGACGCGAATGAACTGGCTGGCGTTGTTGAGCGGCCCGTAGTCGGCCTCCTCGTCGGGCCCGCCGGTGGTGGTGGCCTTGGCCTGCTCCACAAGGGCGGCGACGAAGTCGTCGTAGACGCGGCCGCCCGCCAGTACGCGGCTCGCGGCGGTGCAGTCCTGGCCGGCATTGAAGTAGCCGGCGCCCGCGATCGCCTCGGCGGCGGCCGCCGCATCCGCGTCGTCGAACACGATCACCGGAGCCTTGCCGCCGAGCTCCAGGTGCACCTTCTTGAGGTCGTCCGCGGCCGACCTGGCGACCTCCATGCCCGCGCGCACGCTGCCGGTGATGCTGGCCATCGCGGGGATGCGGTGGCGCACCAGCGCGGCGCCGGTGTCGCGGTCGCCGCAGATCACGTTGATGACGCCGGGCGGCAGGAACTCGCTCATCAGCTCGGCCATCCACACGGTCGTCACCGGCGTGGTGTCGGAGGGCTTGAGCACCACCGCGTTGCCGGCCGCGATCGCCGGCGCCCACTTCCACACCGCCATCATGAACGGGTAGTTCCACGGGGTGACCTGGGCGCAGACGCCCACCGGCTCGCGCCGGATCATCGAGGTATGGCCCTCCATGTACTCGCCGGCCGAAAGGCCGTTCAGCACGCGGGCGGCGCCGGCGAAGAAGCGGATCTGGTCGACCGCCGGCGGCACCTCCTCGTCCATGGTGAGCTGGAAGGGCTTTCCGGTGTTCTGGCACTCCAGCCGGACCAGCTCCTCGGCGCGAGCCTCGATGGCGTCGGCGATCCGCAGCAGCGCCAGGCTCCGCTCGGAGGGCGTGGCGTCGCGCCACGTCTCGAAACCGCGCGCCGCCGCCTGGCAGGCGGCGTCCACGTCGGCCTCGCCGGAGACGGGGGCCTCGGCGAACGGTTGTTCCGTGGTGGGGTCGACCAGCGCCACTGTGCGCCCGTCGGCCGCGTCCCGGTACTCGCCGGCGATGAAGTTCTGCAGCTTCCGCATGGCCGTCCTCTCCTAGTCGAGCTTGCGCCGGCGGGCGGCCACGGCCTGGACGACGGCCAAGGTCACCCCGCCGAGGAAGATCAGCGTGCCCATCACGTTCACCTGCGGCGGCACGCCCACCCGGGTGGCCCCGAACACCCAGATCGGGAAGGTCTGCGTCTGGCCGGAGTTGAAGTTGGTGATCACGAAGTCGTCGATCGACAGCGCGAACGACAGCAGGGCGCCGGCCAGGATCCCGGGGAAGATCAGCGGCAGGGTGACCTTGCGGAAGGTCGCCCACGGATTGGCGCCGAGGTCCTGGGCGGCCTCCTCGAGGGTCCGATCGAAGCCGGCCAGGCGCGCCCGCACCGTGACCGCGACGTAGGCCAGGGTGAACATCACGTGTGCCAGCAGGATCGTGATGAAGCCGCGCTGGAACTGGACGGTGATGAACAGGGTCAGCAGCGAGGCGCCGAGCACCAGCTCCGGCGCGGCGATGTTGGCGAACATCAGCAGGTCGGTCCCGGCCTGCCCGCGGAAGCGGTAGCGGCCGAGCGACAGCCCCATCATGGTGCCGAGCACGGTGGAGATGATGGTGGTGAACAGGGCGATCAGCAGCGAGTTCCGCAGCGCCTGGGAGAGGTCGGGGATGTCGAACAGCTTCCCGTACCACTTGAAGGTGAAGCCCTGCCAGCGCAGGTTGACCCGCGAGTGGGTGTCGTTGAAGCCGAACGCGATCATCACCAGGATCGGCGCGGTCAGGTAGAAGATCATGAACCAGGTGTAGGCGGCCAGCAGGCGGGCGATCAGCCTGCTGGGCCCGCGGCGCCGCGGGCCCGCCCGCTCCGGTACCGCCGGCCGCTCCATCGGCCGCGCGACCGTTTGGCTCATCCCCCGGCCACCTCGTAGACGCGCTCGGTCCCCAGCACCCTCGCGTAGACGATCACTCCGATGATCAGCACGGCCATGAGGATGAACGACAGCGCCGAGGCCAGCGGGTAGTCGTTGTTGGTCAGGTAGAGGGTCTGGATGACGTTGCCGATCATGGTCGTCCTGGTGCCTCCGAGGATGCTCGCGCTCACGTAGTCCGCGGCCGACGGCACGAAGGTGAGCAGCACGCCGGCGAACACGCCGGGGATCGACAGCGGGAACACCACCCGCAGGAACGCCCGCACGCGGTTGGCGTACAGGTCGTTGGCCGCCTCGACCAGCTCGGGATCGATGCGCTCCAGTGAGACGAACAGCGGCAGCACCATGAACGGCAGGAAGTTGTAGGTGAGCCCGCCGATCACCGCCAGCGCCGTGGCCAGCACGTGGAAGCCGGAGGGCAGCAGGTGCAGGTCCTTCAGCGTCCCCAGCAGGATGCCGTTGTCGGAGAGGATGAACTGCCAGGCCACCGTGCGGATCACGAACGACACGAAGAACGGCAGCAGGAGCAGGAACAGGTAGAACGACTTGCGCCGCCCGCCGTGGAAGGCGATCCAGTAGGCCATGGGGTAGCCGAGCACGAAGGTCGCCGCGGTCACGACGACCCCGTAGACGATCGAGCGCACGAACTGCACGTGGTACAGGCGCATGGCATCCGAGTAATTGGCGAAGTGCCAGGTGAACTGGAAGCCCTGCTCCGCGGTGCCGGTCTGCAGCGACACCGAGAGGGTCATCACGATCGGCACGACGAAGAACACCGCGAGCCAGACGATCCCGGGGAGTGCCAGCAGGTAGGGCGCCAGCCGGAACCGCCGGCGGTTCCGGCTGGCGCTCAGTGCGCTCACCAGCCGACCGCTACGACTGGACGATCGGCTCGAAGATGCTGTTCCACACCTTCTCCTCCTGCACCGTGAGCACCCGGTAACGATGCGTCTTGGCGAGGTCCTGAGCGGTCGGGAAGATCAGCGGGTCCTTGACCGCCGCCTCCAGCGTGTCCTTCTGATCCCCCTTCGCCGTCGGGATCTGCTGCTCCATGGCCTGCTTGGCGCCGTCCTGGACAGGCGTGATGTACTCGATGAAGGCGGCGAGCTGCGCCGCGATGTCCGGCTGGTAGACGTAGTCCATGTAGGTGAGCGCGTCGAGCGGGTGCTTGGCCTTCAGTGGGATGCACATGTTGTCGGTCCATAGCATCCCGCCCTGCTCGGGGATCACGAACTTGATGTCCCCGGACTTGCCCGCCTTCTCGAGCTCGGCGTTGATCTGGAAGATGTCGCCGGAGTAGGCCATCGAGACCCACAGGTCGCCGGACTCCAGCCCCTGGATCTCCTGCGCGTTGTCGATGTACTTGCGCAGGATGCCGCTGTCGCGCTGCTGCTTGAGCTTGTCCGCAACGCGCCGCCAGTCGGCCTCCGTCGAGGTCTCCGGCTTGATGCCCATCCCCACCATGGCGAAGTTCGGCAGGTCGACGTTGTCGCCGAACATGCCCACCCTGCCCTTGAACTTGGGGTCGAAGAGGTCATCGAAGCTGGTGATCTCCCTGCCCGTGAGCTTGGGGTTGTAGCCGATCGCGGTGACCCCCGACTGCCAGGCGACGCTGTGCTTGTTGCCGGGGTCGTAGCTGGGGTTCTTGAACTGCGCGGCGGCGAACTTGTTGAAGTTCGGCAGCCGGGCGGTGTCCAGCTCCTGGAGGAAGTTCTGGCGGATCAGCCGCTCGATCGAGCCGCCGTTGGTGATCACCATCAGGTCCCAGCCGGTGGCCTGCCCGGCCCGCAGCGACGGCGTGATCTTGCCCAGGAACGAGTCGTTGTCCTGGATGACCTCCTTGTAATTCACCTTGATGCCGGTCGCGGCGGTGAACCGTTGCAAAGTGGTCTTTCCGTTGACCGGGTCGGTGTCGATGTAGGCGGGCCAGTTGGCGAAGTCCAGGACGCCGGCCTTGGTCTGCTTGTCCCAGAACGCCTTCACCTCGTCGGGCGGGGGCGCGCTCTTGGCGGTGCCCTTGACGCCGCAGGCGGCCAGCATGGCGGAGACTCCCGCCAGCCCGGCGCCGCGCAGTGCCGCGCGCCGGGTCAGCCGCGGCATGGTCAGCCCTCGCAGCATCGCGGGGTCCATGAACGGACGCTCGTTGTTGCTCACGGTTGCGCTCCCTCCTAGGCCGTGGCCGCGCCGAGCACGTAGGAGTGCTCCGGCGGCCACGAGAGCCATCCCACCTGGCCGACGGCGACCTCTTCGCCTGGCACGGTGGCAGCGTTCTGCCGATAGACCGAGACCCGCGCGCCCCCGTCGGTGACGACGCTGTAGCTGGTCGAGGTGCCGAGGTAGACGACCTCGGCGACGGTGCAGCGCAGCGCGCACTGCCCGTCAGGCGGCGGATCGCCCGCCGATTGCAGGGCCATCTTCTCCGGGCGCACCACGATCTCGACCTCCTGGCCCACCTGAAGGCCGCCGGTGCCGCGCACCAGCACGCGCTCGCCCGCGCCGAGCCCGGCGAGCTCCCAGGCGTCGCCAGCGCGCTCCAAGCGGCCGCCGAGGATGTTCGAGGTGCCGAGGAAGTCCGCCACGAAGCGGGTTGCCGGCCGCTCGTAGAGGTCCCTCGGGGTGCCGAGCTGCTCGATCCGGCCGGCGTTCATCACCGCCAGCCGGTCCGACATTGTCAGCGCCTCCTCCTGGTCGTGGGTCACGTAGACGAAGGTGATGCCGACCTCGCGCTGGATGCGCTTGAGCTCGAGCTGCATGGCGCGGCGGAGCTTGAGGTCCAGGGCGCCGAGGGGCTCGTCCAGCAGCAGCGCCCTCGGGCGGTTCACCAGCGCCCTGGCCAGCGCGACCCGCTGCTGCTGCCCGCCCGACAGCTGCCGCGGTCGCCGCTGCTCCCTGCCCTCCAGCTCGACCAGGCGCAGCACCTCGGTGACCCTGCGACGGATCTCGTCCTTGGCGACCTTCTTGTGGCGCAGGCCGAAGGCGATGTTGTCGTACACGGTCATATGGGGGAACAGGGCGTAGTGCTGGAAGACCATGTTGACGTCGCGCCGGTAGGGCGGGACACCGACCATGTCGGCGCCGTACAGCAGGATGCGGCCGCTGCTCGGCTCCTCGAAGCCGGCCAGCATCCGCAGGGTCGTGGTCTTGCCGCACCCGGAGGGGCCCAGCAGCGAGAAGAACTCCCCTGGCGCCACCTGGAGGTCCATGTCCTCGACGGCCACCACGCTGGTGGTCCCCGAAGGGAACTCCTTGTTGACCTCGATCAGCTCGATCGCGGGGAGCTCGCCGGAGGCAGGCGCGCTCGTCGGGACGCTCGGCGCTACCTCGGTCTGCCCCATGTGCCCTCCCGTACCGCGGCGGCCGGACACGCGCACGCTACTACGACGGATTCAGAAGTCAAACTGTTCATTTCACTGACGAAAGAATCGGGTCGCACCGGCTCAGCCATCAAGATGCTACCTCGTTCGCGCATTCGTCAGCGCACCGAAGTTCTGCGCCGGACAATTGCGGTCACTGTACACAGGGACCGCGGGGCCATCATCTCCGCAACGCGCGATATTGTGCTAGTCCACTTTCCCCGCGCGGCTCCGCCGGCTTTCCACGCCTGAAGCGTTAGAGTGGTGTTCCGTTGCGGGGCCTTACCCCCGTGTCGAGCCAGGGCCCGCGACAGCTATGGAGGAGGCATGACAACGGGCCGGAGCCTGCGACCTTGAACGCCAGCAACCGGGTCCAGCCGACCCGGATGCAGCGCTATCACGGCCGGCATGCCCGCCGCCGGCAGGCGCGGCTGTCCGCCGAGCTGCCCGTGCTGGTGCTGACGGCGTTCGTGCTCGCCGTGCTGGTCAAGGGCTTCCTGGTCCAGGCGTTCTTCATCCCCTCGCGGTCGATGGAGCCGACGCTCGACGTCGGCGACCGGGTGGTCGTCAACCGCATGGCCTACCGGCTCGGCGAGCCTCAGCACGGCCAGGTGGTGGTGTTCGTCCGCCGGACCGCTGACCAGCCGGCGCCCGATCAGGGCCCGATCTCCTGGGTGCGACGCGCGGTCGCCCAGGGGCTTGGCGGTACGCCTCCGGGCAGCGAGGACCTGATCAAGCGGGTGGTGGGGTTGCCGGGCGACGTCGTCGAGGGGCGCAAGGGGAAGCTGCTGCGCAACGGGCGTCCCGTGGTGGAGAGCTACCTTCCTCCGCACACGTTCACTTCGGATTTCGGCCCCGTCAGGATCCGGCCCGGCCATTACTGGATGATGGGCGACAACCGGGAGGATTCCGCGGACTCGCGGTACTTCGGCCAGGTCCCCCGATCGGCGCTGGTCGGGCGCGCGGTCGTGAAGGTCTGGCCGATCCCCCACGTCGGAAGCCTGTAGGGCGGCGCGCTGTCGCGGGGTCGCGCGAAGATCGGTGAAATGCCGCCGTCGATACCGATCCAGCGAGCGCCCGGGAACCCGATCGCCGGGTGGGACTATCCCCGGAACCGGGACGAGTTCCTGACGTTCTTTCCTGACGAAGCGGCGTGCCTGGCCTATCTGGAGCGCCTGAGCTGGCCCGACGGCTTCGTGTGCGCCCGCTGCGGACGCGGCGGCGAGCCTTGGCGCGGATCGCGGCGGCGGCTGGTGTGCCGCGCCTGCGGGCATGGGACCACCGTCACCGCCGGAACGATCTTCCAGAGCACCCGCACGCCTCTGCCGGTCTGGTTCGCGGCCGCATGGCATGTGAGCACCGCGGACGAGGGCATCTCCGCGCGCCGTCTGCAACGCGAGTTGCGGCTCGGCAGCTACGAGACCGCCTGGGCGATGCTCCACCGGCTCCGGCGGGCGATGGTCCGCTCGGGCCGGCCGCGACTCGAGGGCGTGGTGGAGGTCGGCCGGACTCTCCTCCCCGCGGGCGCCGACCGGACGGTGATCGCCATCGCGGTCGAGGACCGCGGCGAGGAGCCCGGGCGTGTGCGGATGCAGCCGCTGGCCTCGGCGGCCGATGCCTGTCTCATGCGGTTCGTCGCCTGGGCCGTGGAGCCCGGCACCATGGTCGTGCCCGACCGCCTGCGGAATCCGGCCGCCCTCACCCGCCTCGGCTGCCGCTCCGTGGACTCCCACGCCGCCGTGCCCGCGGAAACCGGCTCGCGACCGTTCGCCCACCTCGGGATGGTCGAGCGGCGGCTCGCCGACTGGCTCCAGCGCACCCACCAGGGCTCCACCACCCGCGACCTGCTGGACTGGTACCTGGACGAGTTCACCTTCAGGTTCAACCGGCGCTCCGCGCGGCACCGCGGGCTGCTGTTCTACCGGCTGCTCGAGGAGTCGCTGGTGACACCGCCGCAACCCTATGGGTCGATGGTCGCTCCGCGCAGCGGGATCCCGCGCCGCCGCTCGATCTGAGCGGTCGGACCGAGCGAACTACTGCCTTCGCGCTCTGTCGCCGTTTTTGCCAGGGTCCTGCCGCTTCGAGCATTTCACTGGCGCAAGGGGGATAGGCCCGGTCGCGACGTGGATCTTCCGGGGGAACTTGACTGCACGCGGCGATTGTTCGAACATATGTTTGGATCGAACAAATGTTCGAGGCAGTGTTCATCGGGCAACAGAGTTCACGTGAAGGGGAAGCCGTGAACAGCACCGCCGAGCGCCGCCGCCCCGGGCTTCCGGCCGCGGCGACCAGGGCGAGCAGGATGTGGACCCGACCGGAGCGGGAGCGCACCGCCGCCGGTCAGGTCCGCTCGATCCTGCTGCGCTACCTGGTGCTGGCGATCGTGCTGCTGGGTGTGGTCGCGATCGCGAACCCGCACCGGCCGGGCGATCCGGCCGCCACGTCCTCCACTCCGTGGAACTACCAGCGCGAGGCGATCGACGTGCAGGGCCGCGGCATTCTCAACCTCTACTCCCGCCAGCTCATGCACGGCACCGCCTGGCTGGCCAGGTCCTCGATCGAGCGGCAGCGTGACGTCTACCGGCTGAACCTCTTCGACTTCCTGGTGGGCACGCGGACCGCCGCGTCGCTCACCTCCTGGCGCGGCAACCACCGGCTCGTGCTCGAGGGCATGACCGAGGTCGTGGTGGTGGCGCTGATCGCCTACGGTGTGATGCTGCGGCCGTCCCGGCGCACCTGGGCACTCGCCCTGCTGCTCGTGCTGGCCACCACCTTGCTGATCACCAAACCGCAGGCGACCGCGCGGGCCGCGGCGGCGCCCGGGGTGGCCATCCCCAACCTGATGCTCGACGTCGTCGCCACTGCCGCGCCGAGCAAGCGCCTGAGGTCCGGCTCGTCGCCGCAGCAGGCGCTCCAGGCGCTGTCCACGCAGTACTGGACCTCCTTCGTGGCCAACCCGCTGTCGCGGGTGCAGACCGGCAGTGGCGTGCTCACCGGTGCGCCGCCGGACAAGAAGGCGGGAGTGCTCGACGCCCTGCGCCACGGCGTCGGCGACGTCAACGACTGGGCGCTCGGGCGGCACGGCTTCGAGCGGGCGTTCATCACCACGTCCGCGCTCGGCTACGTGCTGCCGTTCGCGGTAGCGCTCGGGGTCCTGGCGATGCTGGCCACCTGCGCTCAAGCACTGCTGTTCGTGCTGTGCCTCGCCGGGCTGCTCGCGCTGCCGTTCGCGGTGGAGGGGCCCCGGCGCCGGGGTGCGCTGGTGCGCTGGTGGCTGCTCCCCGTCGTTGCCTGCGTGGTGCTCCTGGCAGTGACGTCGCTCGGGTCGTTCGCGGTCATGCGGCTCGCCGAGGCGCTCCATCGCAGCGACGAGTACGTCGGGCTCCTGCTCGCGGGCTCCACATGGCCTGTCGTCACAGCGGCGCTGCTGGTGCGGCGCGCCATCCACCGCCGGCGCGCCTGACGGGCGACGGCACCACACCGAGGAGCTGATCGAATGAACGCCGAGGCAACCGCTGTTCGCGACACCAAGGCCATTGGCGCGGCCATCCCGGGCGGCTGGTCCGCACCGCCGTCCGACGCCGCCATCCGCGCAGTGGTGATCCTTGGGCTCATCCCCCTGCGCCTGCTGCGCACCCGGATCGGGCGGCGACTGGCGGCCACCGCGGTGCTGTCGCTGATCCTGGTCGGCGCGGTGAGCACGCTGTACGACCACGCCGACGGCCCCGCATCGCTCCAGCGGCCGCTGAGCGCCGTCCCCGCCGCGGCCGCCAAGCCGGCGGCGGGCGGCCGGGCGGCCGCGAACGGGGCTGGGACCACCGGTGCGGCGGCGCTCGCGTCGGCCTCGGTCGCCGCCTCGCGCCCGTCCAAGAGCCCCCAGAGCGCCGCGGTTGCCTGGTATGCCAAGCGGCTGGGGGTCTCGTCCGACCGCGTCCAGGCCCTGCAGCAGCAGCGCGTCAGCGCGACCATCACCAAGGTGCTGGTGATGGCGGGTGTCAGCGAGACGAAGATGTCCACGGCCTTCGTGACCGTCAAGCGCGCCGGGTCCGGCTGGAAGGTGCCGTGACCCGAAGCCTCAAGGTCCGGTTCACCGGTGTGATCGCCGGGCTCCTGGTGCTCGCCCTGCTGACCGATCGAGCGTCGCCGGGGTTCCCCCTGGCCAAGGTCGGCAGTGCTGTCGGCCGCGTGATCCACCAGACGCTGCGTCCGGAGCGCTCCAGGCCCGCTCGGCTGGTCGTGCCGGTCGTGGCCAGGGCGAGTGTGTTTGCGCTGGCGGATATCCCCTCGGAGTACCTGGCGCTGTACCTGCAAGCCGCGCACACCTGCCCGGCACTGTCCTGGCAGCTGCTGGCCGGCATCGGCAAGGTCGAAACCAACCACGGCCGCACCAC
>WNGB01006290.1_pt1 | contig 17501 bp, 18 predicted proteins | sample 5400681 | NCBI WGS metagenome assembly WNGB01 (sample SAMN13153367, study PRJNA577476) | soil metagenome | isolation source: 115 cm soil or saprolite under grassland replicate 2 | place: USA:California | collected 2016-06-15 | reverse complement strand
ATAGGCGCGCATGATCTTCTTGCGCTCCTCGCTCATGCCCTCGGGCATCACGATCGTGCAGGCGTAACCCTTGACGGCCGCGACCCAGGCGCAGGCGATGCCGGCGTTGCCCGTGGAGCACTCGAGCACGCGCATGCCCGGCTTGAGATCCCCGCGCGCTAGGGCCCGCTCGAACATGTGGAGATAGATCCGGTCCTTGAGGCTGCCCGTCGCGCCGTACCACTCGATCTTGACGTAGATCGCGGGCGTGACCTCTTCGGTGATCCGGTTCAGCCGGACGAGCGGCGTGCGCCCGACGGCGGCCGCGATCGAAGGCAGTGCGCGGGAGTAGCGGGGCCATTCAGGCGACGTCATAGAGGCAGAAGTCTAGCATTTCTCCGTGTCGGAGGCTTGTGGTACAAGTACTGCGGCAGTTTCAGGCCCGTCACGGCCGCAACGATCCGAGGAGCCAGCAAGGAGATGGACGATTGTTGATGCGGTATCCAATCCTCGCGCTGATCCTCGGCACGCTCGTCGCCCTGCTTACCGCCGGCGCGCAACAAGCGGCGAAGGCCCCCCGGATCGGCGTTCTCCATCCGAGCACTCCGGCTGCTGTTTCGCATCTCGCCGAGGCGTTCAAGCAGGGGCTGCGAGCGCACGGGTATGTGGAAGGGCAAAACATCGTCGTGGAGCGCCGGTACGGCGAAGCCAGGGTCGAGCGGTTATCCGAGCTCGCCGCCGAGCTGGTGCGCCTGAAGGTAGACGTGATCGTGACGTCCTCAGATGGGGCGATTGCGGCGGTCAAGCAACAGACGCAGACGATTCCGATTGTGATGACCAACAGCAGCGACCCGGTCGGGACCGGCTTCGTCGCGAGCCTGGCGCGCCCCGGTGGGAATGTCACCGGCCTCAGCATGATGTCTCCGGAGCTCAGCGCCAAGAGGCTGGAGCTCCTGAAGGAAGCCGTCCCCGGGCTCTCCCGAGTGGCGATCATGTGGAATCCCGACGTCCGGGGCGCCCTGCTTGACTACAAAGAAACGGAGGGTGCCGCCCGTTCGCTGCGCCTGCAACTCCAGTCCGTTGAAGCGAGCCGCGCCGACGACGTCGATCGCGCGTTCTCATCGTTGACGACAGGACGCGCGGAGGCGTTGATTGTTGCGGGATCTCCCTTCATGTTCACGAACCGCGGCCAGATTGCGAGCTTGGCACAGAAAAATCGGCTGCCGACGATGTCTGGATCAAGAGATTTCGCGGATGCTGGCGGCCTCTTGTCCTACGGGCCGAACAACGTCGAGCTGTGGCGGCGCGCCGCCGGGTATGTGGCCAAGATCCTCAAGGGGGCCAAGCCGGACGACTTGCCGGTCGAGCAGCCCACCAAGTTCGAGCTGGTCATCAATCTGAAGACGGCCAAGGCGCTTGGGGTGACGATGCCGCCGTCGCTGCTGAGGCGGGCGGATCATGTAATCCAGTGACCTGCCGTCAATAAAAGGAGCGAGGCGATCTATACGGAACTAATCAGCCGAATATCGCAGTTCAAGATACTGAGCGTTGGGCAGACCTCTGGCACGGTCCATAGAGAAACGTACGAAATCAGCGGTGGCTAGGCTCGGCGTCCTCGCCCTCTTGATGCTCACGGTGCCGCTCGCCGCAGGTGCGCAGCCCGCGGGGAAGGTGTACCGCATCGGCATCCTGGGGGACAAAGCCTCGGACTCCGACGAGACTCACCTGTGGCAGATCTTCCGGGCGGCTCTGCGGGATCGCGGCTTGAACGAGGGCGTGAACATTCGAGTTGAGTACCGGTGGGTCGAGGGCAACGCCGCTCGGCTCCCTGAGTTCGCGGCTGACCTGGCCCGGCTCAAGCCGGACCTGATCGTAACGCGGGGCTCTTTCTTCACCGGGGCCCTGAAAGCAGCGACATCGTCGATCCCCATCGTTTTCATCGGCCATGCAGATCCAGTAGGGACCGGCCACGTCGCGAGCCTCGCCAGACCCGGCGGAAACATCACAGGGACGGCCTTGCTTCAGACCGAACTCGGCCCCAAGGGCCTCGAACTCCTGCACGCTGTCGTCCCGGCGGCCACTCGCATCGCCGTTCTCTGGCATCCGGGCACGCCGTCCGCCGTCCCCGGGCTGAAGGCGCTGGAGGAGCCGGCAGGGATGCTCCGGTTACAGTTACAGCCCGTCGGAGCGCGGACCGCCGGAGAGCTCGAGGGAGCCTTCTCGACCATGGCCCGAGGCCGCGCGCAGGCCCTGCTCGTATTCAACACCCTACCCTTAATCGCGGCGAGACAGCGTCTGGCCGAATTGGCCATCGCCCACCGACTGCCGACGATGTTCCAGGGAAGGCACTTCGTGGAGGCCGGCGGCCTGATGAGCTACTACCCGAACCGCGAGGATGTCCACCAGCGCTCGGCCGTCTACGTGGACAAGATCCTCAAGGGCGCGAAGCCGGCAGACCTTCCCGAGGAGCAAGCGACGAAGTTCGAGCTGGTCATCAATCTCAAAACCGCCAAGGCGATCGGGCTGACGATTCCGCAGTCGGTGCTGGCTCGTGCCGACCAGATCATCGAATGAACGAGGCCGGGACTCACGCGATATCGGCGTGGCGACGTCGTCATACTCGGGCGTCGAACTTTCCGCTACAGCGGACCGCGCGCTCGCGATGCTCGCGCGTCGGCCGCTGAGCGGTGCGTTCGCTCGGCCAAGGTGGCTTGCAAAGGGAGCCGACCGTAGCTACAGTGTAGTCACATGACAACCAAGACCCGCATCATTCGCATCGGCAACTCCCGTGGGATACGCGTCCCGAAAATCCTGTTGGACCAGACGCAGTTGCCCGACGAAGTTGAGCTGCACGCCGAGCCGGGGCGGCTCGTCGTTCAAGGAGCCCGTCGCCCGCGCGCCGGCTGGGTGGAGGCGGCACGCGCCATGGCCGAGGCGCGCCACGACAGCCTCCTTGACTCGCCATCCCCGACGCGCTTCGACCGAGAGGAATGGGAGTGGTGACGCGGGTCGCTCGAGCCCGTGGCGACGTCCATCTGGTTCATCTCGACCCCACGCTCGGCAGCGAAATCCAGAAGACGCGTCCTTGTCTCGTTGTATCACCGGACGAACTGAACGAGCATCTGCGCACGGTGATCGTGGCGCCCATGACCACAGTTGGGCGCGCGTATCCGTGGCGCGTGCCGTGTCGCTTCCAACGCCGATCCGGGTTCGTGGCTTTGGATCAGATGCGGACGGTCGATGCGGAACGTCTGGTACGTCGCCTCGGTCGCCTGGAGCGGCACACCATCACAAGCGTCCTTCAGCGCCTCCAGGAGATGTTCGCCAAATGAGGCGGTCGAACTTCAGGGTTCACCCGACGGCCCTCGGCCGCGGGTGATCCTGCATGTTGGACAGACGGAGCGCCATGACGATGGTGATTGAAATGTCAGCTTCAGATCTTGGGGGAATCCCGTGAGCCATCGGCTTGGAATCTGTCGCGCGCGGCCGTGGATCATCGCCGCCATAGCCGTTCTGTCCGTGGCCGCGCCGCCCGCCACCAAGGCACAACAGGCGGTGAAGGTCTGGCGGATTGACACTCTCCATACGTCACCGTCGAGCGACGAAGCCGATCGTGTGGCAGCGCTAGAGCGGGGCTTGGCCGAGCTCGGTTATGTCGGCGGACGCAACGTCCTGTTTGTCAACCGCAACGCCGGAACGCAGGTGAGCCGCCTTCCCGATCTGGCCACCGAACTGGTTCATTCCGGAGTCGATGTGATCGTCACGTCGACCAACCCAGCGACCCTCGCAGCCAAGAAGGCAACGACGACCATCCCGATCGTCATGACGGTCGGGGTGGACCCGGTTGCCGCGGGTCTTGTTGCGAGCCTCGCGCGCCCTGGCGCCAATGTCACCGGCCTCACCTTCGATGTCGATGCGAAGCAGCTTGCGGCAAAACGCCTGGAGATTCTCAAGGAGCTGATCCCTTCGGTGTCCCGTGTCGCCATTCTGTGGAATCCCCGCTATGGTCCCGGAATGTCGCGCGTCAAGGGAACGGAGGAAGCCGCGCACAAGCTCGGCATCATGACCGTTTCTGCACAGTTGTCGGAGCCAAGCGGCCTGGAACGCGCGTTTAGGGAAATCCAGCGCGCGCGAGCCGATGCGGTCACGGTGTTGTCGGACCCGGTCGTGGTCGGACTGCGCACGGAGATCACGGGACTGGCAGCGCGATACCGAATACCTGCGATCTATGCCCTGCGTGAGTTCGTTCAGGACGGCGGTCTCATTTCGTACTCAACGAGCCTCCTTGACCAGTGGCGTCGCGCCGCGCGCTATGTCGATAAGATTCTCAAGGGGACGAAGCCTAACGAGCTCCCAGTCGAGCAATCGACCGTGTTCGAGCTCTGGATCAACATGAAGACCGCCAAGACGCTCGGCCTCAAGATCCCGTCCATACTGCTGATCCGGGCGGACAAAGTGATCGAGTGAGTAGAGGTGCAACCGGGAAGATAGGTAACGGATGAAACCGGGAACGTGGGTGAGACTTGGTGAAACTGCGTTTGGGGGTGTCTCGCTTGAAGATGGGGGAAAAGCCATGAGCGCCTCGTGCGGCCGGGTCGAGACCCATGCGGCGTGATGACGCATCGCGCTCTGCCACGTAGAGCAACGATGATGAGGGGGGCTATCCCCTGAAATCGCCCCGTCGCGCTCTCGCGCGCGGAGGATGTAGTCGCGCTCGTCGATGCGGCCAGGAGGACGTGGCAGAAGTAGATGGACCAGATGCCGTCATCGATTTCCTCGAGGCCGAGGACGTGAAGCGGACCGCTGGCTCGCATTCGCTCGCTGCGGCCGCTTACCGCGGCGTTGGGCGGATTTACGGCGCGCAGGGGAGAATGTTGTGAGACCACGGATTCCAAAGGGGTCATGGGTTAGAGACTCAGCGTTCCTCGGACTTCTGGTACTCATCGCGCTGTCCGCAGCCGAGGCGCACGCGCAGCAGCCTGCGAAGGTTCGCCAGATCGGGTATCTGATTTACGGTTCCCCCGCCTCGGTGGCGCACCGGACAGAAGCACTGCGGATGGGCCTGCGGGACCTCGGCTATGTCGAGGGGAAGAACATTGCCATTGCATTTCGCTCGGCTGAAACGGCCGATCGGCTGCCCGAAGCGGCAGCCGACCTCGTCCGCCTGAAAGTCGACGTCATCTTCGCGACTTCTTCGACGGAGGTGGAGGCCGCCCGACGGGCAACCGACGTCATCCCCATTGTCTTCGCTACTCACGCCGACCCTGAGCGCCTCGGCCACGTGGCCAGCCTTGCGCGGCCGGGCGGCAACATCACGGGGCTGACATTGGTTCAAACGGAGGTCGTGGCTAAGGGACTCGAGATAATGAAACAGGCCCTGCCGCGCATGACCCGGGTCGGGGTGCTGTTGACTGCGACGGCGCCCTCGCACCATCCTTCCTTGCAGGCTGCCGAGGCTGCCGCCACCCAGCTTGGTCTTCAGGTCCTTGCGGTGTCGGTGCGGGCGCCCGAGGATCTCGATGGGGCGTTCGCGCGGATGGCACGGGAGCGAGCAGACGGCGTTCTCGCCGTGGCATCGCCTCTCACTCGGTTCCAGCGCGTGCGGCTCGCCGAGCTCTCGCTGAAGCATCGTCTGCCGGGAATGTTCGGAACGAGCGAGAATGTGGAGGCCGGCGGACTGATGAGTTACGCCGCGGATCTCGTTGACCTGACCCGGCGTGCCGCTACCTACATCGACAAGATCCTCAAGGGTGCCAAACCAGCCGACTTGCCGGTGGAACAGGCAGCCAAGTACGAGCTCGTCATCAATCTCAAGACCGCCAAGACGCTCGGTATCACGATCGCGCCGTCGGTGCTAGTGCGGGCGGATCGGGTTATCGAATGAGATGGCACACCCCAACATCGCGCTTCAACGGACCGGAGCTCGCGTTTGCTCGCTCCGGCCGCTGAGCGCCGCGTTGACATTCGCAATGTTCGACCGTGAACTGACCCAGCTCATCAGCACTGCAAACTACTACCTCGATGCCGCAGACGCGCTTCGTGTGCCAGACCAAGAGTTGGCCCGCACCGTCTCTGCCGATTCGGCAAGCTGGTCAGCGGACCGACTGCCACACCTTCTTTCCCCTCTTGCCATTTACTCAGCCCATCTCGGCAGCTGTGCCACGCGCTTGGCAACTATCCACGAGATTCTCGTCGCCGGCACAAAGCAGGCCTGGACCCTGGCATACCCGAATGACGCGGAGCTCACAGACGACAACGTCAGATTGGCGACTGCGCAAGCGCTCGAGATCCTCCTACGCGACAACGTGGCCCATGCCGAGGACCCAACGACCCAAGGGGCCAAGCGATCCAAATTTCGCAAGGCAGCGCTTGCCGCGCTCACGTTCAAGGAGCCGCGGGGCTGTCTACGGATCCGATGTCAGACGCTCGGGGACAGAATGCGTGAAGTACACGATGCCTAACATGCCGTTTCACCTGACGCCGACCTCGCTCCCGTCGGCCGCTCGGTCCACAGCAGGTGAACGGCAACCTTATACGCCGATCCGGTGGAGTTGACCAGGGGAGAGTCGCGAGAGGATATCGAGGATGGTCGGCACAAGGGGTCGGAGATGTAGGAGGCGATTCGAAGGTGCCCGGAGAAGGAGCACGCCGAACGGCAGTCCCGGGAGATTCTGCTGGAACTCGATCCCCCGGTCCATTGTGAGTAGCGCGTCGTATTCGCCGCGCATACGCTGCAGGAGGTCACCGTTCTTGATGCCTGCCCAGCCACGACCGACGACGGTGTCGACTGTGTGCCCGCTCAGGACTTCGGCGAGGGAAGCTGCTCGTCAAGAAGAACGCGCACCCGCCAGGAGTGTGGTGCGCGCAAGATCGAGCGCGGCGACCGCCTGCGCGCGCTTCACAGACGGGAACTGGCGAAGGAATTCGTCGAGGGTCTCGCCACCTTCGAGGTAGTCGAAGAGCGATTGGACCGGAACGCGTGTGCCAACAAAGACCGGCGTGCCGCCGAGGATCTCGGGGTCGCTGTGTACGATCTCGCTGAGCTGGGCCATGCTGAGTGTTCCGTCCCGTGCTTTGGAGTATACACGGATGGAGGAAGCGAGCGTATAACTCCGATATGCAGCCGACGGCCTACGGCGGCGGCGAAAAGAATCGCAGGTCGCCGTGGGTCGGATCGAGGCAGGGCAGTATGCGAGTCATTTGCGTGCCTGACGCCACGCTCGACTCCGTCTTCGTGATCACGGCATATCAGCTTGGGCCCAAGGCCCTGAGGACGCTTCGGAGTCGGCGGTGGAGGGGACGATGAAAGGGCAGGGGAGCGATCCAGCCAGCGAGCAGAGGACGTGGATGCCTACTCCTGAACAGTACAGCGGGCTCTCGATAGAAGCGTGCCTCAAGCGCCTCCAGCAAACACCGGGCGAGCTGGAGCGTGCGATTGCTGGCAAGACGGACGCCGAGCTGTCCCGGCGCCCCGACGCCCACAGTTGGGCCGCCAAGGAAATCGTCTGCCACCTGCGTGATGTCGAGGAGCTCTTCCAGATCCGGTTCCACACCGTGGTGGCACTCGACGAGCCGCGCATCCTCGTGTTGGGGGCGAGCGCAGCCGATCTGGCTCCGTGGAGAATCGGCGGCCTGATTGGTCACCCGCTCGATCCCGCACGATGGGCGGAAGAACGGCAGTATCTCCGCAATGACACCCGGGAGGCTCTTGCCGCATTTGGGCGGCGCCGGATCGAGGTGTTGACGCTCCTGCAGTCCCTCTCGCCGGCAGAATGGCAGCGTGGAGGGATTCATCTCAGCCAGGGCCGCCTGACCCTGGCAGACTGGGTCGCCCGCCTTGCCGCCCACGATGACAACCACGTCGACCAACTCCGCCGGGCGCTCGAAGGGCGGCCGTGAGATCACACCGCCAGGTAGGCTTGCCGCGCCTCTTCGTTGCCCAGGAACTCCGCCATCGAGCCGCGATAGCGGACCATACCGTTTTCCAGTATGTAGACGCGCGTCCCCAGCTCGCTGACGAAGCGCACGTTCTGCTCGGCGAGGACCATGGTGAGCCCGCTCGCCTTGAGGCGGCTGAGCTGCTCGCGCAGCGACTCCACGACGAGCGGGGCCAGGCCCTCCGAGGGCTCGTCGAGGAGCAGGAGTTCGGGGCTCCCCATCAGCGTCCGGGCAATCGTGAGCATCTGCTGCTCCCCACCGGACAAGGTCCCGGCGAGCTGGCGCCGGCGCTCGGCGAGGATCGGGAAGAGGTCGAACAGCCGTTGCTCCGTCCACGGGCTCCCCGCACCGTTCCCCCAGGTCCGGCGCGCAACCTCCAGGTTCTCGTGGACGGTGAGGTTCGGGAAGACGCGCCGGTCCTCGGGCACGAAGCCGATCCCGAGCCGGGCGATGCGGTAGGGCGGCAGCCCCACCAGGTCGAGTCCGCGCAGCGTGATCCGCCCGCCCCGGGGGGGCGTGAGGCCGATGATGCTGCGGACCGTGGTGGTCTTGCCGGCCCCGTTGCGGCCGAGCAGGCACACCACCTCTCCCGCTTCCACCTCGAGCGAGAGATCGAACAGGATGTGGCTGTCGCCGTAGTAGGTCTCGATGTGGCTGAGGTCGAGGAGGCCCATCAGCGCGGGCCCTGCGCCGGCAGCCCGAGGTAGACGCGCTGCACCTCGGGGTTGGCGCGCACCGCCGCGGGCGGCCCCTCTGCGAGGACGGCGCCCTGGTGGAGGACGGTGATGCGCTTGGCCGTCGCGAACACCACGTCCATGTCGTGCTCCGTGAAGACGACGGTCAGCCCGGTGTCCCGGGCGATGGCGGCGACCAGCCCCATCAGCTCGTGGCGCTCGCGAGGGGCCATGCCCGCCGTCGGCTCGTCGAGGAGGAGCAGGCGCGGCGCGCTCGCGAGCGCGATGGCCATCTCGAGGCGCCGCTGGTCGCCGTGGGACATGATGCCGCTCGGCTTGGCCGCCTGAGCGCCCAGGCCCACCCGCTCCAGGAGCGCGAAGGCGTCGTCGCGATAGAGGCGGCGGGCGGGGGTAAGCACGTTTTCGTGCCGGCGGTGATGGCAGAGCAGCGCCGTCTGCACGTTCTCGAGCACGCTGAGCCGGCGGAAGATGCTCGTGATCTGGAAGGTGCGTCCCAGTCCCCGGCGGCAGAGCTGATGGGGCGGGAGCCCGCTCACTTCCTCCCCGCCGAGGTAGATGCGCCCCGAGTCGTGCGCGAGGTCGCCGGTGACGAGGTTGAAGAAGGTGGTCTTGCCGGCGCCGTTGGGGCCGATGATCGCGCGCAGGTCGCCCCGCGGCACGGAGAGGTCCACGCCGTTGACGGCCTGGACGCCGCCGAAGTGCTTCCTGAGGCCGATCGTCTGGAGGACTAGCTCCGGTCGGCCGGCCGCGTCCACAGGCGTCCCCCGACCAGGCCCACGAACCCCTGGGGCAGCACCACGATCACCGCGATCACGATGGCCCCCAGGAAGAGCGGCCAGTAGATCGGCCACTGGCGGCTGATGAGCCACTCCAGCACCTTGAAGCCGAACGCGCCGGCCAGCGGCCCGAAGAAGGACTGCACGCCGCCCAGCAGGGCGACCACGAGCGGCTCGAAGGACTTGGTGAAGTACGCGAAGTCGGGAAAGACGCTCCCGTTGTAGAAGGCGAACAGCCCGCCCGCCAGCCCCGAGAAGACGCCGGAGATCCCGAAGGCGAGGAGCTGGTGGCGGCGGACATTGATGCCGATGAAGCGGGCCCGGCGCGGGTTCTCGCGGACGGCCCGGAGCGCGTAGCCGAACGGCGAGGCCACGACGGCGTGCAGGGCGAGCAGGCCCAGCCCCACCACGACCAGCGTGAAGTAGTAGTAGGCGACCGGTGACTTGAGGAAGCTCGGCGGCCAGACGTCCAGGAGGCCATCGTCACCGCCGGTCAGGCTCTTCCACTTGAAGATCACGGTGAAGACGATCTGCGCGAAGGCCAGCGAGAGCATGGCGAAGTAGGTGTGGGTGAGGCGGACGATGAAGCAGCCGAAGAGGAGGGCCCCCAGCCCCGCCACCAGCGGCGCCGCCAGCAGGGCCAGCAGCATCGGCATCCCCACCCGCTTGACGAGGAGGGCGGCGGTGTAGGCGCCCAGAGCGAAGTAGGCGGCGTGCCCGAAGGACACCATCCCGCCGAAGCCCATGAGGAGGTTGAAGGCCGTGGCGAAGAGCCCGATGATGGCGATCTCGGTCAGGAGCTGGAGGAAGAAGTGCGGCAGGACGAGCGGCGCCAGCGCGAGCACCAGGACCAGGACTATGAGCCAGCGGGCGCGGCCCATCGCTACTCCTCGGGCCGCCCGAGGAGGCCCCAGGGCCGGACGATGAGGACCACGGCCATGAGGGCGAAGAGGAGCACGATGGAGACGGCCGGGAAGATCAGGATCCCGAAGGACTGCAGCTGTCCGACGAGCAGCGCGCTGATGAGGGTGCCCGCGAAGCTCCCCAGCCCGCCGATCACGACCACCACGAACGCGGTGGTCAGGACGTCGCCGTCCATGCCGAGCGCCACCGCCACCGTCGGCGCCGCCAGCGCTCCGCCCAGGCCGGCCAGCCAGCTCCCGAACACGAACACCTGCGTGTAGAGGGCGGCCACGTTGACCCCCAGTGCCCCCAGCATTTCGCGGTCGACGGTGGCGGCCCGGATCAGCATCCCCCAGCGCGTGCGGTAGAAGATCAGCCAGAGGCCCACCGCCACCAGCGGCGACAGCACCAGGACGAGCAGGTAGTAGGAGGGAAAGGGCTGGCCGAAGATCTGCACCGACCCCGCCAGGGCATCCGGGCGCGAGACGCTCTTGTTGTCGGGGCCCCAGGCGAGGAGCACGAGGGTGCCGATGACGAGGATGAGCCCGAAGGTCAGGATGAGCTGCATGAGCGGGTCGCGGCGGTAGATCAGGCGCAGGAGCCCGACCTCGATGACCCCGCCGAGCACGGCGACGCCGAGCGGGGCCACCAGCAGCGCCGCCCAGAAGGACCACGGCCGATCGGGAAGGATCGCGACCACCGTGACCATCAGGTAGGCGCCGACCATGTAGAGGCTGCCGTGGGCGAGGTTCACGATGCGGGTGACGCCGAAGATGAGCGACATCCCCACCGACACGAGGAACAGGAACATCCCGACGCTGAGGCCGCTCATCACCTGCACGGTGATGAGCGGGCCATTGGTGATCCAGGGGAAGAGGCTCGTGATGAGGTCCACGTTCGGCTCTGAACCGGAGGGCGGGGGCCGGGGGCGCGCGAACGCCCCCCGGCCCGTGCGCGCCGCTACTTCTTTTTCTCGGCCGCGACTGCCCGCAGCTTGGCAACCTCCTCGCAGCTCCGCACGAGGTCCTTGCCGTGGCTCTCCTCGATGTCTGCCATGACCGGCTTGCCCTGCGCGTTCATCTTGATGACGCCGGTCCACTGGGGCGGGATGGCCTGCTGATCGCAGCCCCGCATGATTACCTTCCCCCACGGGAAGTCCATCTCGTAGCCTTCGCTGAGCGCCACGATCACCTTGTCGGGGTCGGCGCTCTTCGCCCGCTTGATGGCCTCGGCGATGATGTACGCGCTGGCGTAGCCCCAGGAAGCGCCGAGCGTGGGCTCCTTCTTCGTCCGCTCCTCGTAGCGCTTCGCCCACTCGGGAAGCTTCGGGTGCCGCTGCTGCATGCCCGCGTCGTACCAGGCGAACCCGGCGGTGACGGCGCCGATGGGCGCCTCCTTGCCGAGGGGATCGAGCTCGTCCGGATTGCCGACGGAGGCGCTGAAGAAGCGAACCTTGTCGAAGAGGCCGAACGGCCTCGCCTGCTTCACGAAGGCGATCTCCTGGGCACCCCACAGCACGCTGAGGAACCCGTCGGCTCCCGACTGCAGGAGCGCGGTGATGTAGGCGCTGTGATCGGTCTCGCCCAGCTTCGGCCAGTTCTGCTGCACGACCTGGACGTCGGGCTTGAGCTGCTTCAGGTAGGCGATGAACTCCTCCCACACATTGTGCCCGTACTCGTAGTCGGGCGAGATGTGGGCCCATTTCTTGAATGGCGTGGCGGCCGCCTTCTTGGCCAGCGCCCGCACGTACTGGTTCACGTTGTTGGTGGTGTGCGCGACATACTTGTGCCCGTCGTCCCAGGTCAGCCGCGAGGTCTGGCAGTGGGTGGCGAAGTACAGGGTCTTGGCTTCCTTGGCATAGGCCGAGATGGCCAGGCCCACCCCGCTCGAGATGCAGCCGGCGAGGAAGTCGACCTTCTCCTGCCCGACGAGCTCCCGCGCCGCCTTCACCGCCTCGTCCGGCTTAAGCTTGTCGTCGCGGAAGACGAACTCGAGCGGGCGCCCGAGGACTCCGCCGGCGTCGTTGATCTCCTTCGTCGCCATCAGGAGCCCTTCCCGGTAGGGGAAGGTGTAGACGGTGGCGAGGCCGCTGTACGAGTTGATCTCGCCGATCCGAATGGGCTTGCCCTGGGCGGCGGCTGGCCCGGCTGACGCGGTCAGGACCAGGAGCGCGCTCAGGGCGCTCCCCCACCACACTGTGCTCCTCGGCCGTTTCTGCATGCTGTGCCTCCCAGCGCCCGGCCGGCGCTTCCGCTCACCCCTGGCCCGTCGTCGTCGACATGAAGACCCTGCCGTCACGCGACGCGGCCCGCAACGCTCGCCGCTCCGCGTCTCCCGCAGGGTCCGGATGGTCAAAAGGTGGCGCCGACTCTCACCCGCTTCCCGGGGATTGTCAAGGCGCTTTTTGCGGCCCGCCCGCCCGGCGCTGACGATTCGCGATCTGTCGATGATCGCGTCACGCACCTAGCGCGGCGTGTCCCCCGCCAGAGTCACGCGGTGCATGATCCGCCGGAAGCCCGCGTAGTCGTTCACCGCGTTGTGCTGGGCGCAGCGGTTGTCCCAGAAGGCCACGGAGCCGGGCTGCCACTGGAAGCGGCAGGTGAATTCGATCTTCACCTGGTGGTGCCAGAGAAACTCGAGGAGCGGGCGGCTCTCCTCCTCCGTCCAGCCCTTGAAGTGCGACGTGTGGCCGATATTCACGTAGAGCGCCTTGCGGCCGGTTTCGGGATGGGTGCGCACCACCGGATGCTCGCCCGTGAGCACCTTCATCTCCACGCCCGCGCTCTTGAGGCGCTCCTCACGCGTCTTCGAGGCATCGGCCTTGGTCGAGGTGTTGACGCCGGTGAGCCCGTCGAGCGTTTTCCTGAGGCCGTCCGACAGCGTCTCGTAGGCGGCGTACTGGTTGGCGAAGATGGTGTCGCCGCCGTAGGGCGGGATCTCCACCGCATAGAGCATGCTGGCCATGGGCGGCTGCGTCAGGTAGGTCGTGTCGGAATGCCAGACGCCGCCGAAGTTGACGCGCTCGTCTTCGAGCTTCACCACGGGCGTGATCATCGGGGCCTCGGGCAGCCCCTTGAGCTGCGGGTATTCCATGGGCTCGCCGAAGCGCCTGGCGAAGGCGAGCTGTTCCTGTGGCGTGAGCTTCTGATCGCGGAAGAAGATGACGAGATGGTCGAGGAAGGCGCGACGGATCTCGGTGACCAGCTCGTCGGGGAGCGCTGCCGAGAGGTTCACGCCCCGGATCTCGGCGCCGAGCGAGCCGGCCACGGGCAGGACTTCGATGTGATGGTAGGTGCGACCGGGGGAAGCGGGCATCGCCTGTCCTTTCTCCGGCAACTGGCCCGGGACTCTATGGTGCCCTCGCTGAACGGGCGGGAGTCTAACACAGCGCGCCCTCTTGACGTCCCGGTCTTCCCGTCCGAAGATCTGGCTGACTGCCGGGAGCGAGGACGAGATCAGGCAAGCACGGACGCGGAGGGTTGAGGGATCGTGACGCAGACTCGCGAGCAGACCGCCAGCGAGTGGATCGTGGGGTCGCGACCGGCTCCGTTCGAGGTCCTGGAGCCGACGCCGTTCCGGCCTCCGGTCGTCGTGGTGATGGATGCCGTGTCGGGATTGCTCCTTGGCGTTGAGGCTCTCGAGCACGGCAGCGGTCTGGGCGAGGCCGCTGGAGCAATCGTGAAGGTGATGCAGGCCCGCTCGAGCTCGAGCGACCCCGGCGCTGGCCCCCGGATCCTGCGAGTTGATGATCCCGATCTTGCGGATGCCCTGCGATCGCGCACGGGCTCGAGCGTGTCGGTTCGGATCGCGCCCACACCCGAGATCGACGCCGTCGTCCAACACATGGCCGATCATGTCGACCCCGGGGATGATCAGTACAGCGATCTGGAGCACGGCCCAGCCGCGCCGGAGGTGGTAGGTCGCTTCTTCGAAGCGGCGGCCACCGTCTATCGGCTCGCTCCGTGGCGGATCGTGCAGGGCGATTGCCAGGTCCTCCGCCTCGACGCGCCGCCCTTCGGGGTAGAAGCCGCCTGCGTGAGCATCATCGGCGGACTCGATGAGAGCTACGGTCTGCTCATCTTCGATTCGATCGATGACTTCTCGGACATGGCGCTGGCCGGGGGCCACGCAACGGGCGGGGACCGGTCGGCCAGCGTGCCCATCCTGTCGATCAACTTCGACGGGCGCGAGGAGTTGCCGCGAGGGCTCGCGCGCGAGGCGAAGCGGCATGGGTGGCCCGTGGCGGGCCCGCGCGCTTACCCTTGGATTCTCCCCGTCGACGCCGACGGCCGGTCGCGTGCGCTCACCGAGCGTGTCTACGTGTACGCCACGGCTGTCCTCGAGGCCCTCGCCGTGTTCTTCCGCGAGCACGCCGACGTCTTCGAGGATGAGCCGGAGAGCCCGGTCTCGAGGACGGTGGTGGTCGACGGGCTTCCCGGGGCCCCCTTCGTGACCCTGACGGCCCCGCACCCGGAGGCGGACTGGGACTGGCTCGAAGGGGGTCCCCTCGAGGCCGCGCGCTGGGACGAGGCAGACGATCTCTCGGACCGGTTCGTCGCCGACCAGGTGAGGGACGGCCGGAGCGCGGAGTGGCTTCGGGGCGCACAGGCGGCGCTCGATGACCTGTTCCGCTTCAGGATCGATACGGCGGGAGAGGCGGCGGTCGGGTGGACCGCGAGGCAGCTCGAGGAGTACCTGCTCGAATACTTCCCGGCTCTGGGAGCGATCCCATCGGAGGACGTCGACGGTGTCCCCGAGTACCTGGATGCCTTCTTCGCGTGGCTTGGCGACGCCGGCTACGAGAGTCCGGCAACGGTGCGGGAGGTCCGGGAGCGTATGGCACGGAAGCGTACGATCTTCCTCGAGCGAGCGCGCAACCCCGCGCCTGGGAGCCCTCGGAGACTGGGCCAGGAGATCCGGGAGAGCGGCATCGATCCGTCCGACGAGGCGGCCCTCGCCGCGTTCATCAGCGAGTGGGCCGCCGGCCTGGAGAAGGAGTCGGCGCCGCCGCCCGCGCGGAGACGAAGACGCTGGGAGTGGTCGCCGGGGGCGCCGGTCCCCGAACCTGACGCGCCCTGCCCATGTGGCAGCGGAGCACGCTACCGCAAGTGCTGCATGCCGCGGTAGCTCCGTAGCATGTCGATGACCCAGCCCGGGCTGCGCGCCCCTCGCTACGCCAGCTCCAAGACCCCCGGGTGAGGGAAGCTGCGGCTACAGCGAGTTGAAGTGCTCCGCCATGCGCCGTCGCATCGCCTCGTCAGGCAGGGGGCCGGTGGCGGCCGCGAGATTGTCGGCCACGTGCTTGGCGTTGCGGGTGCCGGGGATGACGCAGGTCACGGCGGGCCGGGCGAGTATCCACTTGAGGAAGAACTGCGCCCAGCTCGCGCCGCCGGCGTCCTTCGCCCATTCCGGAACCGGCTGGCCCTTCACCCGCGAGAACATGGCGCCCTCGGCGAACGGACGGTTGATGATCACCGCGGTGCCACTGTCGGCGGCCACGCGGAGGAGCCGCCGGTCGGCCTGCGGCTCGGCGAGGGAGTAGTTCACCTGCACGGTGTCGATGTCCCCGCGCGCGATGATCTTCTCCAGATCGGCGTGGGCGCCCGCGTGATAGTGCGTCACGCCGAGATAGCGAATGCGGCCGGCGGCCTTCCAGTCGCGCAGGGTGGCGAGCTGTGTCTGCACGTCCGAGAGATTGTGCACCTGCATCAGGTCGAGGCGCTGGACGCGGAGCTTCCGCATGGAGTCTTCCATCTGCCGGATGCCCGCCTGCTTGCCGTTGGTCCACACCTTGGTGGCGACGAAGAGCTTCGACTGGACGCCCAACTCGGCCGCGAGCTGGCCCGTCACCGCTTCCGCGGATCCGTACATGGGCGAGCTGTCGATGACACGGGCCCCCACCTCGACGAGGACCTTGAGCGCCTCCTTGGCCTCGGCCATGCCGCGCGCGTCGCCGCCCACGTCGAAAGCCTGCCAGGTGCCGAGACCCACGGCGGGCAGCAGCTCACCCGATCTCGGGATGCGCCGTTCGAGCAGGCTGATCGCGCTGGAACCCTTCGGCATCAGCATTCCTCCCAGGGCGACCGCGGAGATGGTGATGAATGCGCGCCGCGACTGCGTGCCGCTCTCGGTTTTCCCCATTTCACGATCGTGCCAGAGGGACGCGGACGGGTCAAACCGTGAGCCTGAGATCGTTCCGGCGCCTGAGGGCGAGGTAGCAGGGGACGGCGAGAAGAGAAAGCGCGCCCGCCATTTTCCAGGCGAACGGAATGCCTCGGAGATCGGCGACATAGCCGCCCAGCAAGAGGCCGATCGCGCCGCCGGCCGTGGCCATCGTGCTGCGGAACGACAGCATGGTCGCTCGTGCCTCCGCCTCGACCTCCTCGTTGAACCACGCCTGCGCCAGCGGCTCCCGCGCGCCCTGGAAGGCGTTCATGAGAAAGAGGAGCACGAGTGCCTGATTGGGCCTGTCGGCGAGAAACCCTGCACCCAGGAGCGTCAGGCCGGTGCCCACGGTGAGGCCGCTCAGGAGGCGCGGGCGTGCGGACGTCACCATGAGTATCCGCGCGGCCGCTTCCGCACCAAGCATGCGCCCGAGCCCCAGCACACAGAAGACCCAGCCGACGACCCACACGCCGGCGCCGTAGCTGTCCTTGAAGAGCAGCGGCCACTCGACCCAGTAGGGCGCCATGGCGCCGAGAGCTATGGCCTCGGCGAGGCTCAGAAGGCGGACGGCGCGAATGCTGAAGCCCTGCCGGAGGCCCGAGCCGATCTGGGCGCGCACCGCCGCTCGCATCGCGCGGTGACCGAGCGCGGCCGCATCACGCGGTCGCTCATGCAGGAGCGTGCCGGCCAGGGCGCTCAGGAGAAAGCCGGCCGCGCCGAGAAGCCATGGCCACGCGATGTCAACGCCGCCTACGTATGCTCCTATCAGCGCGGTGGCCATGAAGCCGAGGCTCGAGAGCTGGGAGATGCGCGAGAAGAGGCCGTGCTTGGTGCCCTCGAAGCCGGCCTCGTCGAGGGCGTCGACGCCCCACGCGTCGACGGCGCCATTGCAGAAGGTGGTGCCGATCGCGTCGACGGCCTCCGCGACCAGGAAGAGCACATAGGTGTGCGAGACGAAGTAGAGGCCGAAGGCGAGGCAGCGCAGGACGCAGCCCACCATGAAGCTCCGGCGCCGGCCGAGCGCGTCGGCGAAGGCGCCGGTCGG
>WNGB01006289.1_pt1 | contig 17503 bp, 10 predicted proteins | sample 5400681 | NCBI WGS metagenome assembly WNGB01 (sample SAMN13153367, study PRJNA577476) | soil metagenome | isolation source: 115 cm soil or saprolite under grassland replicate 2 | place: USA:California | collected 2016-06-15 | reverse complement strand
CAGCCACGGCAGGAAATAGCGCTGCATCCGCTCGCGGCCGAGCATGTCCCACGGATGCACGAAGACCGCAGCCCCCAACCGCTCCGCCGCTTCGAGCACCGGGAACAACTCCGGCTGATCGAGGTTCCAGCCGTTGACGTGGCTGCCAATCTGCACGCCGGGGAAGCGCAACTCCTTCACGCACCTTTCCAGCTCGCGAATGGCGAGATCCGGCGCTTGCATGGGGAGCGTGCCGAGGGCGACGAAGCGCTCCGGGTAGCGGGCGACGACTTCCGCGAGGTGGTCATTGAGCAGGCGGGCCAGGTCAAGAGCGTGGTCGGGCTGCGCCCAGTAGCTAAACATGACGGGCACGGTCGAGAGCACCTGCACGCCGACGCCGTGCCGCCCGCAGTCTTCGAGGCGGCGCTCGGGATCGTAGCAATTGGCCTCGATCTCGCGGAACAGTTTGCCGTCGATCATCATGCGGGCGCAGCCGGGGCCGTGGTGCTCTAGTTGGACGAAGCCGCCGCAACCGTAGCGCCGCCGCAGGTCCGGCCACATTCGCGGCAGGATGTGCGTGTGCAGATCGATCTTGAACGGAGAGGATGTCACAGTCAACTACGCCTTGACGGGCGCGGGGACTTCGTAGACCGCGCCGCACGATTTACACCTTCGCAGATCCTCGCGAGCGTTGAACTCCTCGATGATCGGCTTGAGTTGCTTGCCCAGATCGACCAGGCGAAACTCGGCATCGTGGACGACGGCGCCGCAGTTGCGGCAGTACCAGCGCATGTGATCATTGGCGCCGGCCGGCCGTGCCTGTTCGAGCACCAGGCCGACGGTGTTCGCCGGCCGCTGCGGCGAGTGCGGCACGTTCGCCGGCAGCACGAACATCTCGCCCTGCCGGATCGGCACGTCGCGCGGCTTGCCATCCTCGATCACCTTCAGGACGATGTCGCCTTCAAGCTGGTAGAACAGTTCCTCGGTGGGGTTGACGTGGTAGTCGGTGCGCTGGTTGGGGCCGCCGACGACCATGACCTTGAAGCCGCCGTCGCAGATCATCTTGTTGCCGACGGGCGGCTTGAGGAGATGGCGGTTGTCCTCGACCCAGCGTTGCAGGTTGAAGGGCGCGGCGAGCGGCATGGGTGATGTCCTCCTGAGGGGCGTTCCGTTGTCCCCGTATCCTCCGTCATGCTACCCCCTCATTCCTGTCCCTGCAAGCCACCAGGGCACCGACCACTTTACCGCTTCTTCTGCTCCACCATCGCAAATCGCGCCAGGGCATAGCGGGCCGCATCGCGAACCGTGAGGTCGGGATCGTTGTCGGCCAGTCGTCGGAGGCGCTCCTTGACTTTCAACTCTTCGAGTCGAATGGCGACTTTCGACTTCTGCGGGGAACCTGTGGGTTTCTTTGCGCCCTTTGGGGGATCAGTGTACGGCCCCTGGGACCACCACGGGACGAATGGCCGCTCAAACAACTCTTTCAGGTCAGGTGGCGGCTCCACTCGGACAACGCACGCGCCGATCAGGCTCGCCGCTCCACCGCGCAGCAAGGGCGACGGGTTTTCCAGATACTTCAGTAGAGCGAGGGCAAAGTCGTTGGCTCGTTTTTCGCTCCACTCGACCATCAAGACAGCCATGCCAATGCGTGCCAGGTTTCTGTGGGTGAGAGACCGCTTGCCGGCCTCCGAGTCCTTATCAATCGGGCCGAGAACGCCATCCGGATCGCCCCGCAGACGAAGCAGGTATCCCAGGAACGAAGCCAGGTTGTCGTCGATCTGGAACATGACAGCGTGGGCGTTGTGACGCACCTCAAAGACCGCGTCTTGCTTCGCCTTCTCGAGCGCTTCGAGAACGCGCTTGTCCTTGCCCCCGGCCTGGAAGAGAGACCAAAGGGCGCCGCTCCGGATGTGGGAATTTGGCGAGCGGACGCAGCGCAGCAAGATTTCCAGCGCACCGGGTGGATAAGTCTTGAAAGCGCCGACGTAATTACTTGCCGACAGAGCGACCTGCTCGTCCTTGTCAAGCAGAGCCTCGACGAGCGCGAGCGGACAGGGTTTGTTCTGCTGCAACGCAATCCCGCACAGCGGGTAAGCGGCAGAGCAGCGCACTTCGCTGTCCGGATCCTCCCGAATGCAGCGCTCCAGCACGGGAATGGCCAGCCCGGCGTTCTTCACGGCCTCATGCTGGCCAAGCCACTTGAGTGCTTCCAGGCGTACCGTCTTGTCGTTCTTCGGATCCAGTCGCTGCAATTGCTCCTTGATCGCGGCATCCGTCGGCGCCGTTCCCTGAGCCACCGCGACCGATGGCAAAACAAGCGAGACAACGGCCAGCAGCAAGGCGAACCGGAGAACTCGCAGGCCGCATTTGCAACGTGGAACCGCTACCATGTTCATCACCTCCAAATTGCTTCCAGCCGGACAGGCTACTGGAACAGCCGCGCCACCCCGAACAGCGACCCCTCTTCGATGGTCCGCACCTCTGCGGTAGCATACTCCGGCAGCAGTCGATGCACCACCTCGGCGCCTCCACCCGCCAGGAAGATGCGCGCGAAGCGTTCGCCGACGCCCAGATTCGCCAGCGCCTTGCGGTGCTGTTGGACCATCGCCGTCAGCAGCGCCGCCAGCAACTCCAACCGATCGGTCGTCACCGTCAGATCACGGAACGCTGCTCGATGCGACTCGATCTCCAGCCGATCGCCGCCGAGGTACGCCGGATCGAGCGTCACGCGCGTCTTGAGCGCCTGCGCCTCGGGAATGGTGCGTTCGTAGAACCTCTTCTCATCCTGATCGCGGAAACAGAGCTTGTGGATCCACTCCAGCGCGGCGCCGCCGACGGGATTGTGCGTGACGTGGACGAAGTCCGCGCCGACGCCGAGCAGGCGCGTCAGCCGCAGGGCGCTCGGCTGCGGATTGGGCGTCAGTGCGGCCAGAACCTGCGTGGTGCCGACCTCGTGCAGCAGGTCGCCGCTTCGCATGCCGGCGGCGAGCATCGCGCTGCTCGTGTCGGCGACGCCGAGCCGCAGCGGGATTCCTGCCGGCACCCCCAGTTCCCCCGCCACCGCCGACCGCACCGTCCCGACTACCGTGCGCCCGTCCACGACCGGTGGCAGCCAGTCGCGCTCGATCTCGAAATAGTCGCACCAGCGTTGCGACCATTGGCGATCCGTCATCGTGTTATAGAGACCGCTGAAGCTGGCGTTGCTCGGGTCGAAGACGGCCTCGCCGGTCAGGTGCAGGGCCAGCCAGCCGTTGACGTGCAGATAGTGGCGGACCTTCTGCATCAGGTACGGCTCGGTTTCGAGCTGCTGCCGGTAGCAAACGGCGCTGATGCCGCCGGGCAGCGGCCGGTTGCCGGTCGTGCTCAGGAACTCCGCCCCGACCGCCTGCCAGGTCTGCCGCGCCGGCCCGCGCGCCCGCCGGTCGAGATGCGTCCAGATCGGCGCGAGCGGCTTCTGATCCTTGCCCACCAGCACCAGCGCCGGCGTCATGCACGACACACCGATCGCCTCCACCTCGGGGGCCTGCAACGTCGCCTCGCGCGCCGCCGCCGTGACGGCGGTCCACAGGCGCTCGGGCGACACCTCGGCGGCATCCGGCGTCGGACTTTCCAGTTCGTAAGGAGCGTGCGCCACCGTCCCGACCGGCCGCGCCGTCGCCACGTCCAGCACGGCGGCCTTCACCGAGGAGGTTCCGACGTCGAGAGCCAGTATTTGCATAGCGGTCAGGGATCAGGGGTCAGGGGTCAGAAGTCAGTGTAGCGAGCTACCCGCTACAAAACGTATGATAGAAACTGCAAGGCACGGGGCTTTGCCCCTGACCCCTGGTCCCTGACCCCTGACCCCTCGATGCGAAGCACTCGTCTGTTGATTTCCGTGCTCGCCGGCACGTTGCTGGTCGCGGCCTACCTGACGCTGCGCGGCTTTGACCTGCTCGGCTCCCCCGGCGCCGCGCAGGTTCGCGACGTGCCGGCGGGACATCAGGAAATTGCTTTTCTCGTCCCGGCCACCAGCGGCGACGCCTGGGAGCGCCTCGTCGCCGCTCTCGATGCGCTGCATCGCAACTGGCCAAGGGACTATCCTGAGGCGCCGCGCTTACACGTTCGCAAGGACAAGGCATTCGTCGAACTGACCGCCGACATCGCCGAGTTGGCCCTGTGGTTGGAAGGGGCTGACGGCGCACGGCTCTGGGTGCGCTGGTACAAACTGAGCAGCGAGAATAGCGCTGAGAAATGGATCGAGAAACTGACGCAGCGCGACCCGCCGCCGCTGGCGGTCATTGGCGGCGACATCAGCGACCGCGCCCTGGCGCTGGCCCAGGCCCTGCAAGCGGCCCGCGGTAAGTGGCGCGGGCCGGACCCGCTGCTGCTGCTGACCACCGCCACCGCCGACCGCTACAAGCTCGCGGCCAGCCCGGGTCTCGATCCCGCCGAGGACAGTTCCCCCCGACTGATCCACATCTACAACGGCCGCAGTTTTCGCTTCTCGTTCACCAACAAACAGATGGCCCGCGTCGTCCTCGACTTCGTCCGCAGTCACCCCGAGTTGTGGCCCGAGAAAGGCCGCGATTTCCCCGGCGCTGCAGGCATTGCTGCCGTCGGCGATCCCTGGGCGGCACTGGGCCTGCTGGCGAACGCCGAGCAGTTCCGCCTGCAGACCCTGGAATGGGCTGACGATAGTTACTCGGTCGATCTGGCGCGGCGCTTCAGCAGGGTCTTCCAGCGACTGTTCCCGTTTGGCCGCGCCGTGGAGGATCTGATCAACTACAGCGCCGGCGACTACTTCCAACCGAACCCGCGCGAGGCCTTTGCCATCGGGCAACTTGTGGTAGGCAGTGCCCCGGACGAGCGCCGCTTACTGGCGCTGCCCACCGCGGCGCAGCGAGCGCAACGCCTGCTACGCACCTTCGTTCGCCGCGATCCGCTCCAGGGCCGCAACCTCGTCGTCATCACCGGCGACTCGATCAGTTTCAACAGCATCTACCGCGACCGCAACGTCGCCTGGAACATTCTCGACGTCCCGGTGCCGCTGGTGTTGTTCGCTCATCGCAACCCCGTCAGCACCACCGCCGGCTTCAAGCCGATGGCCGATGGCAACGTCGAAGCCTCCTGCAGCTCGACCGAGGAGATCCTGCTCAACCGCGATATCCTGGAGGCCCTGGTGCAAGGGGCCTATCGCGAGCGCCGGGTGCTGACCGACGCCGACGGGCTGCGCGATCGGCTGCGGCAGGCGCTGTGGCACAAGGGACACGTCCGCATTCCAGGCTTCGGCGGCTCTCCCGCCGCCGGGCAGCCGAATGGACCGAACGGACATCTCTTCGACGCGGACGGCGACCGCAGCGCACGCACTGGCGAACACATCGTCTGGCTGAACCCCTCCGCGGGCGGAGCGCCGCTCGTGGAACCAACCATCACGGTCTGGCGTATGCAGCCGGAAGGGACGGGCTATACCTGGATCGAGGCCCGTAAACCCCTGGAAGTCCGCTACAACTGGACCGGGGAGCAGCCGTGACGACCTGGCCGCTTGCGAATACAAGGGCAACGGACCTCTTGTTTGTAGTCCCGCCTTTAGGCGGAACACGCGATGCCGCCTGAAGGCGGGACTACGAACAAGGAGGTGTTGATGCACGAGCCCAACGGAGGCCGCCATGCAACGTTTCCAACGATTCTGGAAATTCGTCCGCACGGTCCTGGTGCCGGCACTGCTGGTCAGCCTGGCCGTGTTGACCCTGCGCGAGCCGGTCGATTGGTGGTTGCGCGGCGAGGAGAAATACGATCGCGAGGCCCTCAAGGAGTGGCTCCTGGAAGCGAAAATCTATCAAACGCTCCCCGAGGTCGTCGGCGATTACCTGCAAATGAACGAGCGTTTCCAGGAACTGGAGGCCTTGTCGCAAACGCGCCCCCCCATCCCCGAACCGGTCAAGTCGGAGCATCAGCATCTGCCGCAAAAATTACGCGACAAAAGGGAGGAAATCTACGTATATCTTGAATCTCTTGGAGATCCAACGACCAAGATCTACCGTGACCGGCTGCCATTGTTCATGGTCGTCTACAGCCTCGCCGTCCGCTTCGACGACAAGCTGAACCTGCCTCCGATCGTCTGGGATTCGCTCCGGCCGCGGCAGCCGAGCCAGTACAAGGAGCTGAAAGGCCTGCCTCTCGACGAGCGCGGCGCCATTGTCGATTTGCAATATCAGCTGCGCGTGTACGCCCGGCAGCAATACAACGAGCACGCCGCGGTGGCGCGCTGGCTGCGCCTGAGTGGTCTGACCGTGGTGTTCGCGACAGTGGCATTGGTTTGGGTCTACCTGGCCCAGCGCCGCGCCAACGAGAGCGAGCGTCAGCGCGTCCGCCAGCGGCAACAGGTCAGTGAGGCGGAACGGCTGCGCTTGCAAGAGGAGCTGCGCCGCCAGGAGGCCGAACGGCGCCGCGAAGAGGCCGAACGCACCGCTCTGGAACTCAAGTCGCAGCTGTTCGCCAACATCGGCATCATGGCCGGCTCGTACGCCCACAACATCAAGAACCTGCTGGTACGCCCCAACGACCTGCTCGGCCGCTGCCTGGAGGCCGACGGCCTGTCCGCCGATCAGAGCCAGATGCTGCACGAGGTCCGTCAGACTCTCGGCACGGTCACGGAGCGCTTGCAGCAGATCCTGCAAACGGTGCGGCGCGATCCCAACCAGTCGGAGCGCGTGCGGCTGGATCTCAACGAGTTGATCGGCGAGGTGCAGCGCACCTGGGGCGAGATGGCGCGCGAAAAATGGAAACTCGTGCTGACGTTGGAACTGGCACCGCAGCCGCTTTGGATCGAGGGCGACCACTCGCACTTGCAGCAAGCCCTGGAAAACCTGCTGTTCAACGCCCGGGATGCGACTTTTGAGATGCGTAATTACCTGCGCGAGCAGGCACGGCAGGCTGGCGCTCAGGCACCGTCCAAACGGGAGGCAATGATCGCGGCGGCAGCGTGGAAGGGCGAGGTGGTGCTGCGAACACTCGCCGAGGGCGACCAGGCGATTCTGGAGGTGCGCGACAACGGCATCGGCATGACCGAGGAGGTGCGCAGGCGCTGTACCGAGACGCACTTCTCGACCAAGCGCGACAACGCCCTGTTCGCGGGGCTGAGCGCCGGCATGGGCTTGGGATTGTCCTTCGTGGTCGTGATCCTGGAGCACCACCGCGCGACGCTGGAGATCGAGTCGGAGCCGCTGCGCGGCACGACGTTCCGCGTCCGTTTCCCCGCGCCACCTCGATCCCCGCTTGCGGCTTAGCATCGGTCTGAACCTCCGAGAACCTTCATGGCCTCCACGCGCGACAGCCTCGATCGGTCACGCCCGGCGCTGGTGGTTTGCGCCGAGGGCCGCGGCGCTTATCGCTCCCTCGCCGACGCCGTCCGCGCCGCCCCGCCTGGGCACCTCATCCGGGTTCGCCCCGGCACGTACAGCGGGCCGATAGTGCTGGATCGCAACGTGGAGATTCGCGGCGACGGCCCGCGCGCGTTGATCACTGTCGATGCCATCGACGTCAACTGTCTGGTGATGCAGACGGACGAAGCCAGCGTGCGTGGCCTGACCCTGCGCGGCGTTCATCAGGGCGTCGAGTTCTTCGGCGTGGAGATCGCCAGGGGCCAATTGCTGCTGGAGGATTGCGATATCAGTTGCGAGTCGCTGGCCTGTGTGGCGACCCACGGCTCGGCGACGCCCATCCTCCGCAACTGCGTCATTCACGGCGGCGCGCAGGGGGGCCTGTTTTGCTGGGATCGCACCTCCACGGAACTCGAGAACTGCGAGATCTTCGGCAATGCGCTGGCCGGCATCGAGGTCAAGCAGGGCGCGTACGTCGCTCTCTACGACTGCACCCTGAGCGGCGGCCGGCAGGGCGGCCTATTCGCCTGGGAGAACGGCACCGGCCTGATGGAAAAGTGCGACATTTACGGCAACGCCTATGCGGGCGTGGTGCTGCGCCAGGTGACGGACTTCACGGTGCGCCGCTGCAAGATCCATGACGGCAAGCAGGGGGGCATCCTGGTGCTTGGCGAGGGCACGCGCGGACTGTTCGAGGAGTGCGATATTGTCGGCAATGCCCTGGCCGGGGTGGAGATTCGCGAGGGCGCCGATCCGACAATTCGCAATTGCAAGATTCACGGCGGGCTGCAAGGCGGCGCCTACGTCTGGGCCGACGCCGACGGCCTGCTTGAGGACTGCGACATTTTCGACAACACCTTTGCCGGGGTGGAGGCGAAGGACGGGGCGAACCCGGTCGTGCGTCGCTGCAAGATCCACGACGGCAAGCAGGGCGGCGTATTGATTGGGCCGGAGGGCGGCGGCACGTTCGAGGACTGCGAGATTGCCACCAACGCCTACGCGGGGGTGGAACTGAAGCAGGACAGCGCGCCGGTGCTGCGTCGCTGCACGCTGCGCGACGGCAAGGAGAGTGGCGTATACGCGAGGGACGGCAGCGGCGGCACGTTGGAGGAGTGCGACATTCACGGCAACGGCCGCGCCGGCGTCGAGCTGAAGCAGGGCAGTCACGTCACGCTACGCCGATGCCAGATCCACAATAGTGCGGCGGCGGGCGTGCAGGTCACCGAGGGCGGCGACGGTCTACTGGAAGACTGTGACATCGGCGACAACGCGGGCGCCGGTGTCGAGGTGACACAGGAGAGCAATCCCATCGTGCGTGGTTGCCGGATTCATGACAACGAGGGCGCGGGGGTCCATGTTCACGACGGCGGCCGCGGCACGGTCGAGGGGTGCGAGTTGAGCGGCAATCGCGGCGGCGCCTGGCAGATCGAGGACGGTGTGGTAGACCGACGCGATAATCGCGAGTAGCTGCCGCTATCATGTGCCCGCTTGCGGGTTAGCGCTGGCTGCTAACCCGCAAGCGGGAGGATCGAGTTGCTCGCCAAGAACCTCCAGGGGATGCAGTGCCCGCCGCTGCGTCAGATCTCGGATCTGATGACGACACGACGTCCCCGGCGCAACCACCGTCGCGGCGGGCGCCGCTGCCAGCGCCGGCAGCAGATCCAGGCCGGCGATGCGCACGCTCAGGTCATAGTGTTCCTTCTCGAAGCCAAACGAGCCCGCCATGCCGCAGCAACCGGTGTCCAGCACCGTCACCGCCAGGCCCGGCACGAGCCGCAGCGCCGCTGCGGTGTCGCCCACTCCCAGCAGGGCCTTCTGGTGACAGTGCCCATGTACCACGCACATATCCTCTCGCTCATAGAGCTTGAGTTCGCAGCGGCCCATCTCGACTTGGCGTGCCAGCCACCCGTCGGCGAGATGAGCCGCTGCCGCGATCCGCTGCGTGTCCGGGCCGGCGACCAACTCGGGCCATTCGTCCGCGAGCGCCAGCAGACAACTCGGCTCCAACCCGAGGAGACTCGTTCCATCGGCAACGCGGGTGGCCAGGGCCGGCGCCTGCGCCGCGATCAGGTCGCGGGCCTGCGGCAGAAAGCCCTTGCTCAGCATCGGGCGGCCGCAGCACGTCAGGCCGGCCAACTCCACCTGATAACCCGCACTTTCCAACACGTGTACCGCAGCCAGGCCGATTTCCGGTTCGTTGAAGGTGGTGAAGCAATCGTCCAGGAGCAGCACGCGGCCGGCGCGACCAGCGCCTGCGGCGGGCTTGTGGCGGGCGAACCAGCGGCGGAAATGATCGGCATGCAGCAGCGGCAGACTGCGGCGCCGATCGATGCCGCCGACCTTCTCCAGCAGCCAGCGGAACAGCCCGCTCTGCTGCACGCGGTTGATCAGCGGCGCGAAGCGAGCGCCCAGCCGGTTCAGGACGTGGAGGTGCGTCAGCAGATAATGTCCCGGCGGACGCGGCTTGACCTGGTGATACCCGTTCAGGAATTCGGCCTTGAGCTTCGCCATATCAACGTTGCTGGGGCACTCTGCCTTGCACGCCTTGCACATCAGGCAGAGATTGAGGACATCGTAGACCTCTTTCGAGCGCAACGCCTCCAGCGGCCGCTCGCCCGCCAGTGCCAACCGCAGAGCGTTGGCCCGCCCGCGCGTGCTGTCCTTTTCGTCGAGGGTCGCACGGAAGGACGGGCACATGGTACCGCCGTGCTGCTTGCGGCACACGCCCGAGCCGTTGCACATCTCGACCGCCCGAACGAACCCCTCCTGTTTCTGATAGTCGAACAGCGTCGCCGGTTCGGCGGGATGGTACGGCGGCCCGTAGCGCAGGTGTTCCGTCATCGCCGGAGCATCGACCACCTTGCCGGGGTTGAGCAGGTTGTGCGGATCGAACGTCTTCTTGACCTGCCGGAACGCCTCGTATACCACCGGGCCGAACATTTTGCGGTTCCACTCACTGCGGGCCAGGCCATCGCCGTGCTCACCGCTCAACGCGCCGCCGAATTCCAAAACAAGGTCGGTAATATCCTCCATGATGTGCTTCATGCGCAGCACGTCGGCGCCGTCCTTGAGATTGAGCACCGGCCGAATGTGCAGACAGCCGACGCTGGCGTGACCGTAGAACGCGCCCTCGGTGCCGTGACGGTGGAGCACCTCCTGGAAGCGCGCGGCGAATTCCGGCAGTCGTTCCGGGGCGACGGCGGTGTCCTCGACGAAAGTCACTGGCTTGCGATCACCGGGCAGGCCGAGCAGCAGCGGGACGGCGGCGCTGCGCAGGTTCCAGAGCGGATTGCGCAAGGCGGGATCGAGCGCCGGCACGAGGGCGGTCACCCCCGGCACCTCGCGCAGTCGCCGCCGCAAACGCTCGATACAGTCGGCGACCTCGGCCTCGATCTCGCCACTGAACTCGACCATGAACAGCGCCGCCGGCCGTCCCTGCACGGCCGTCATCGCGTGTTTGAGCGACAGGTTCGTGCGAGCCAGGTCGATCAGCATGCGATCCATCAACTCGACGGCCGACGGTCGATGTTCCAGGCAGACGGCAAGGGCGTCGAGGGCGGCGCGGAGCGAGGCAAAGTGCGGCACCAGCAGACCGCGCACGGCAGGGCGGTGGACCAGGTCGATCTCGGCCTCCGTGATCACGGCGAGCGTTCCCTCACTGCCGACTACAAGCGGCACCAGCGAGGCGAGGATCGAGGATCGAGGATCGAGGATCGAGGATCGAGGATCGACCGCGGTGGTCGAAGGCCCTCTCTTTCCATCCTCTATCCTCGATCCTCGATCCTCAATCGCCAGCGGTTCCAGCAGGGCGTCGAGATTGTAACCGCTGACCCGGCGCAGGATTTTCGGAAAGCGGCGCTGGATCTCCTCCGCGTGTTCCTGCACGATTTGCGGCACGGTCCGGTAGATCGCTCCCTCCGCCGTGCGTGCCGCCGCCTTGCGCTCCCACGCGGCGGTGCTGAGCGGACCGAACTCGGTGCGCGTGCCGTCGGCAAGGACGACGCCAAGGCGGCGCACGTGATCGATGGTCTTGCCGTGGACGATCGAGCGGGCGCCGGCGGAGTTGTTACCGATCATGCCGCCGAGGTTGGCCCGCGTGGCGGTCGCGACGTCGGGACCGAATTGCAAGTCGCGAGCGGCCAGGACGCGGTTGAGTTGATCCAGCACCACGCCGGGCTGGACGCGGGCGGTGCGGGCTGCCGGATCGACGGCGAGGATCTGATTGAGGTATTTGCTGCAGTCAACAATCAGGCCGGGGCCGATCGACTGGCCGGAGAGACTGGTGCCGCCGCCGCGCGCTGTGAGCGGCACGCGCATCTCGGTGGCAATCTGCACGGTCGCATGCAGAGCCTCGATAGTTCGCGGCAGCACAACGCCGAGCGGTTCGATTTGATAGCTGCTGGCGTCGGTGCTGTACAAGTGGCGCGTAGTGGTATCGAAGCGCACCTCGCCCTCGACGTGCTGGCGCAGGTGCCGCGCGAGAGCCTGCCGTTTGAACTCGGTAAAGTCGGTGACGTCGTTCATGCTGACAGGCCGGTTGGGGCACGTCGAGGACAGTCCGGCGCCATTCGCGCAATCTCATGTTACGCACCGACCCGCAAGCGGCGCCCGGCAACCGAACAATTCCGAATCGTGCTTGCCCTCGCGGCGCCGTGGTGGTAGTGTATTTTTGACATCTCCACCAACCAGGCGGGAGTAACGCTCATGATCAGCACACTCCTCACGTGCCCGGCGTGCGCAACCCATCTGAAACTCCGCACCGCCCCCGAGCCCGGGAAACGCATTCGCTGTCCCAAATGTCGCACAATCTTCGCCCCTGAGGGGGCAGCCGCGTCCGCGTCTGCCTCACCCGAGGCCGTGAACCCGACCGTGGAGTTCCAGGCGACCGCGCCGAACACCGTTCCCGCGCCGCCGGTCCCCCACGTCAAACCCAGGGAGAAGCCGCTCGACCGGCCCCTCAAGAAGAATGGCATCAACTGGCCGAAGGTCGCGCTGATGGCCTGCCTCCTGCTCTTTGTCGCCGGCGCGATCACGTTCATGGTGATTCGCCTGAATCCAGGGGCGCCCTTGCCGGGGGTCGAGGACCAACAGGCCAGGAAACCCACTCCTCGCGTCGTGCCGATCAAGCAGCCCGCGCCAGTGCCGAAGGTCGGGTTCGCGGTCGGCAACCTGGCCCCGGACATCGACGCCGAGGACGTCAACGGTCGGCGGATCAAACTGAGCGATTACCGCGGCAAGGTCGTCTTCCTGGACTTCTGGGGGGACTGGTGTCCGTATTGCCGGAAGTTGTATCCCTACAAGCGCGAATTGATGCAGAAACTGGGCGCCCGCTCGTTCACCGTCATCGGCGTCAACTGCGAGCAGCACACGGACAAGTCCCAGAGTCAACGGGTCATGCAGCGCGAGAAGATCAACTGGGCGACCTGGTGGAGTCCCCTTACCGGCGGGCAGATTCACCGCAGCTGGGGAATCTCCGCCGTCCCCCGAGTCTACCTCCTGGACCACCGGGGCGTGATCCGCCGTGTCGGAGATTATTCGGATCCTGCGGGATGGCCGGCCTTGACCCAGTTCATCGACCAGTTGGTGAATGAGTGCGAACGCGACCGAGCCCAAGGGGTCGGCGGCTGAGCAAGTCCCAGAGAGCGTCTCCCTGTCCCGGAGCCAGTTGTCGCAGGGTCAGGAGAGCCCAAGTTGTGGCACCAAGTTGTGGCACGGTCTCCTGACCGTGCCACTCTTCCCGACCGCAGGTCTCCCAAGATCCCCAAGAACCCAGGGGAGACCTTCGGTCAGAGGCCGTGGCACGGTCAGGAGACCGTGCCACAACTTGAGGCCGTGGCACGGTCAGGAGACCGTGCCACAACTTGGCCCCATGCCTTCTCCTATCGAGCAGGTTGCGCCACCAGCGCTTCCCACAGGCGAACCGTCCCATCCTCTCCTGCTGCCGCCATCACCGAACCGTCGGCGGCGAACCCCAAGGCCCAGACAGCGCCGGTGGGTCCGGGGAGCGCAGCCCGCTCCTGTCCAGTGACCACGTCCCACAGCCGCACCAGCTGATCCCCGCCGCCCGACGCCACGGTTTTTCCGTCCGCCGTGAACGCGACGCAGTTGACCCAACCGTTGTGGCCCTGCAAGACCTTGGCCTCCTTGCCGCGCGCCGACAGATCCCACAGCCGAATGGTCTGGTCCTGGCTCGCCGAGGCGACTGTCTTGCCATCGGAACTGAAGGCCACGCCATTCACGCCGGCTTGATGGCCCTTCAACTCGGCCGTCTCGCGCACCGTGAGCGCCGGCAGGAACATTAACTCCCAGATCTTGACCTTCTGGTCGAAACTGCCCGTCACGAGGGTCTTGCCATCAGGGGAGAACGCCACGGCGTGGACGCCCCCGGCATGGCCGCGCAATTCGGCTCGTTGCTCTCCAGACGCGGCATCCCAAAGGCGCACCGTCCGGTCGTCGCTGGCGGTCGCCAGCAATTTCCCATCCGGACTGAACGCCACCGACCAGACCATCCCGGCGTGGCCTGCCAGGGGGCGAGAGGGGTTGCCGTCTTTCGCCCGTGCGCGGGCCAGATCCCACAGCAGCACCGTCCCGTGCGCACTGCCGGAGGCTGCCAGTTGACCGCCCGGTGCGAGCGCCAGCGCATGGATCTCATCGGCATGACCAGGCAATACGAGGTCCGCCGCGCCGCTGACCGCGTTCCAGAGCCTCACCGTACGATCCTTGCCGGCGCTGAGGACCGACTGGCCATCCGCGGTGACCGCCACAGCGGTGACACCGGCGGTGTGCCCGCGCAGGACATTGCGCACCGGGTTCAGCGTCACGTCCCAGAGCTTGATGGCCCCGGCGCCGTCGCCGGCGCCCGCGCCGGCACCCGACGCCAACGTGCCGCCAGTCGGAGACAGCGCCACGGCCAGCACCTCGGCGGTGTGCCCCCGGAAGGTGACGTGCTCCTGTCGTGAGGCTACGTCCCACAGTTTCACCGTCTGGTCGTGGCTCCCCGAAACCAGCAGTTTGCCATCGGGGGTGAAGGCCAGCGCGAGGACCGCGCCGACATGGCCGCGCAAGGTTGCCTGCACCTGCTCCTTGCTCACGTCCCAAAGCCAGATCTCGCTCGGCCTACCCGGCTCGACCCGGTTGCCGCAGCCGCCGGCGAGCGTCTTGCCGTCCGGGCTGAAGGCGACGCTCAGTACCCGATCGGTGGGGCCGCGCAGTGTGGCTCGCCTCATCCCCTTCTCGACGTCCCAGAGTGTGACCTGTCCGCCGATCTTTTTGGTCTCGGGATCCAGGGCCCATCCTCCTGTTGCTAGCGTCTTGCCGTCCGGGCTGAAGGCGACACCCTCGCCGGTGCCTCCGCTGGCGTCCAGCCGGACCCGCGGCGGGCTCAACTCCCAGATGCGCAGGCCCCCGCCGCTGCCGATGGCCAGCAAGTTCCCGTCCGGCGAGAAGGCCACACTGCTGACCCGCCCGCCCACTCCCGAGAGGTTGAGCGACGGCTTGCCGTCCGGGAGCGACCAGAGCCAGACAATGCCGGCCGTGTCGCCGGAGGCGAGCGTTTTGCCGTCCGGGGAGATGGCGACCGCATTGACCCTGCGGGTGTGTTGCTTGAGAACTGCCAGTTCCTTGCCGGTCACGGTGTCCCAGAGTCGAACATCGCCGGCGACATCCTCACCCCACAGTTGTTTGGTGCCGCCGGAGGCCAGGATTTTGCCGTCGGGGCTGAAGGCAACGCCGGTGACGACGCCGCCGTGGCCGGTCAGCGTAAGCCGATTGCGGCGACACAGCCGGGCGTAAAGTCCCCAGGTAAAGTCGCGCAGTTCCGGCGGGCACTGCTCCTTATCGTCGAGCAGGGCCATGCCTGTCGTCGGGTCGCGTTCCCACAGCGAGGAGACGCGCAACAAGTGCGAACCGAGGAGAGTCCGCCGCGTCCGGTCCAGTTCCCGGCGTGCGCCCTCTTCGCTCGCGATGGCACGCTTGCGCTGCACGTCAGCCTCGGCCTCGCGCTGGACGGCGAGGTCGCGTTCCTGACGAAGCCGATCTGTAAAGTAGACGCCCACGGCGACGAAGGCCACAGCGGCGAGGATGGACATGACGGCCAGGGCAGCGAGGGCAGGTCGGCGCCGTGCCCACTTGACGAGCCGCTCCACCCTCCCAGCAGGCCGTGCCAGCACGGGTTGAGCGTCGCGGAAGCGTTGCAGGTCATCGGCCAGTTCGCCGGCGGAGGCGTAGCGTCGCTTCGGCTCCTTGGCGAGGCACTTGAGACAGACGGTTTCGAGGTCGCGCGGCAGGCCGGGTTGCAGTCGATGCGGCGGCACGGGGTCGGAGCCGAGCACCTGCATCATCGTTTCCGCGGACGTCGGCGCCTGGAACGGCGGCCGCCCGGTGAGGCACTCGTAGAGAATGGCGCCGAGAGCGTACACGTCGGCGGCGGGGCCAACGTGCTTGCCCAGGCCGCGCGCCTGCTCGGGCGCCATGTAGGCCGGTGTGCCCATGACGGCGCCGGTGGCGGTCAGTCCCTCGCCGACCTCAAGCCGCTTCGCCAGGCCGAAGTCGGTGATCTTCGGCGAACCGTCCTCGGCGAGGAGGACATTGGCGGGCTTGAGATCGCGGTGGACGATGCCGTGCTCGTGAGCGTGATGGATGGCGCGGGCCAGGCGTTCGACGAGGCGAGCGGCCTGGCGCGGCGGCAGCGGGATGCCGCCGATCTTGCGGGCGAGGCTGCCGCCGGAGACGTACTCCAGGGTGAAGTACGGCAGGCCGTTGTGCTGGCTCGACTCGAAGAGCTGAACGATATCGGGGTGCTGCAAGCGGGCGACCGCCTCGGCCTCCGCGAGGAAGCGGACGAGGGCTGTCTCTTCGGCGTAGTCCCCCGCGAGGATCATCTTGAGGGCGACCAGGCGGTTGAGCTTGAGTTGCCGGGCCTTGTAGACCACGCCCATGCCGCCGCGGCCCAGTTCTTCGAGAATCTCGTAACCCGGCACGCGCGCCTCGCGCTGTACGCCCACCGGAGGGGCGTCGCTCGGGTCGAGGGTTTCGGTATTCTCGACGCGGGCCGGCTTGACCGAGGCATGGGTTTTGTCCTGCTGCGAGGACCGCTTCGGCGGTTGCCCGGAGCCTGAGGTGCGTTCGGTGTTGGGTGGCCCAGCCATGACAGTTACTCCGGCGGGAAACTGCAACCTGAATCCGGTCCATTCTGTCCCGGCTGCGCGCCGAAAGCAAGCATTCCGAGAGCGGCCTGTGGGTTGGCGCAGGTTACTCGAACCCGCAAGCCCAGCCAAGCCGACGGACAGTTCCGGGTCCTACTTGCCTCCACACACCAGCCGGGGTACGATCTTGTCTATCAACTCGTTGGCAGGGAATCCCATTCTTTCACCAAGGAACACGGCCATGAGAACCGCAGCGAAGGGTTGGTGGGCCCGCCTGGCAGATTACGTCTTTGGCGGGAAGTCGTCGGAACCGGCGACCACGAAGGGCCGTCGCTCCAGACCGCAACCGTTCCGCTCCCGCCTGTTGCTGGAACCCCTGGAAGATCGCTTGGCCCCGGCCCAGATTACGTGGACAGGGGCGAGTGGAGTGGATAGCAACTGGTCCACGGCAAAGAACTGGGCTCCCAAAACGGTTCCGACGGCCACCGACGACGTCATTTTTAACGCGATGAACAACAACTTTTCCGTTGTGGACGCTTTCTTCGGCGGCACGGTCAAGACCTTGACGATCGAAAAAGGGTTTACCAATATCATTAGCCTTGAGCGGTCGCTCACCTCGACGACCGCGGAGCAAAATGATGGAACGATTAGCGGGTCAGGGACGTTCATCGTCCCCACGGGCGGCACGTTCAACTGGCTGGGTGGCAAACAGAAAGGCCTGGGCGGGCCAGCCTACCGCACGATCATAGAGAACGTCGCCACGCTCAATATCGCGGACAATGCGGACAAAACGCTGGACGGCAGGACGATCAACAATAGCGGCAGGATAAACTGGCTCGATGCGGGCGACCTCATCCTCACGAACGAGGCTGTCGTGGACAACTTGTCAGGCGCAACTTTCACCGCAGGGCAGGGTGCCGCAACCACGCTATAGTCACGGCAGGCAGGAAAGTCCTACAACTCCTCCACGGTCCGGCGTGGTTGCCGGTTGCCCGTTGGCTTGTCCTTCCTGGGATTGCTATG